>Ga0335081_10023321_pt1 | contig 10010 bp, 7 predicted proteins | sample Lox_Sample_35_FD_206713 | JGI IMG/M metagenome (GOLD analysis project Ga0335081, IMG submission 206713) | Soil microbial communities from Loxahatchee National Wildlife Refuge, Florida, United States - Lox_Sample_3.5 | ecosystem: Environmental > Terrestrial > Soil > Wetlands | place: USA: Florida... | reverse complement strand
GGTGGTGACGGGACGAGCGGCGAAGAAGCTGGAACGGACATACTGAATAGCGCGCTCCACGCGCCCTTTTTCATTTCCGCGGGCCGGGCGGCAAGGAAGAGTAGCGAAGTGATAGTGGGCCGAGAGTTCCAGAAAGCGGGGGTGAAAATGAATGGCATCGCCGCGACGTTCCAAGACCACGCTGCGGAGATTGTCGGTTTGCAGGCTCCTGGGCGCTCCACCCCAATCGTGAAAGGCGTGAACGTGGCCGAGGAGAAAATTCTCCAGGCTTTGGTCGAAGAAGAATTCCAACCACAGGGCACGGCTATAGGAGAGGGTGAGGACGAAGCCGGACAAGCGGCGGCGGGCGCGGCCGATGCGGACTTCGCCAAAGTAGGCCCAGTCGGCCTGGGCGTACTCGCCGGGGAAGGAGCGCAGACGCAGGAAAGCTTCCCGGGGTAGGGGTCGCAGGTCGGCCACCACGCGGCGGAGTTGGCTGACACTGCCGGTGTAGCCCCGCGGCTGAATCATCTGCCAGAGGCGGGTGGCACGCAGACGAGGATACTGCTGCAAGGTCCGGCGCAGGAAGTCGAGGTAAGGATCGGTGAGCTGATAGCGAAGGCGGGGACGGCTGCGGAAGCGGCTGGTTTCCAGCGCCCGGCGCACGGTGTCGGGATGGAGAAGGAGTTCGGCGGCAATGGTGCCGATCTTCCAATGCTCGGCGTGAAACAGATGGCGGATGCGAGCGACTTGTTCATCGGAAATCATGCTGCACCTCGGAAAAGGGATTGATCCAGCGCCCGCGGCGTCCACAGATTTGAGAGACGACCCAGCCGGACGGTCCCGTAAGGCGGGAGGTGCCCGGTGAGAGGTCTAGATCCGGCACCGAAGCGGCGTCCACCGGCTCACGAAGTGGACGCACGGTCAGGTTTTCACGGGGAGAAGCAGTAAGGGAAGATTGATCCGTCACGCGGGCGCGCTGCCGCTGGCGATACTCTCGCTGGCGGTCGCGATGATCGAGGCGCCCTTCCGGACTCTGCTGGTGACGCCGGTTGGCTTGGCGGCGCTGCAGACGGCGAGACTTTTCACGGCAACGGGAACTGCAATAACGCTGGCCCCGGTCACAGTGGCGACACAGATAAAACACCGTGCCGCAGGGAGGAAAGTGGCACACAAGCTGGCGAAAAGCTGTGGCATGAGCAACCGGCACCGGTTCGGAAGAGGAGCCCTGGACAACCGGCACCGATCATGGCAGGATGACTCTCGCTAACGAACTTGGAGGTCCGCAGATCGGGCCGCCAATGAAAAACCCCGGTTGGTGGAACAACCGGGGTTCTCCTCTGTATGCCTCCGAGAACTCATCCTACCAAATCGTGCTGTTCTCGAATCAGCCTGCGGCGATGATGTTCAAAGCCAAGGCCGCCTGCGGCGATGATGCTGATCCACTCTCCTCCCGGCATCTGTTCGGATTTCTACGTTCTTAAATGCGTGCGGACAGTTATAGATGCACTGCGGAAAGATCCTATACAAGGCATGTTAGACATCATTTGGGTGCTACCAACCGCCAACCCAGATGGCAAGCTACCAACTGACCTCCCGAAAAGACTTACCGCGCTGTGCTTTGCGTGCACCAAGCACCCGGATACAGCCATCGTCCAACCAATGGCATGGCCCGCCAATGCTCCACCCTTGGAGATAGAAATCCGGGAAGTCCTGGGCACGATAGATAGCGACATGAAAACCGATTTCTTTGTTTAGCAAACCCAGAAGGAGACACACTATGAAGGACCAAACGCCGGGAAATTGTACCTGCGATGACGTTAGCTGCGGTCACGAGTGGGCGAGCCTGCCGATCCCGTTCGCCCCGCTGATCGCACACCGCGGACGACCCCCGCCCGGCCCACTACCGCCTGCTGAGCAGCCCTGCTACCTGCCCCGCTCGCTTCTGCCTCAGTGTGCCGTTGGCCGTCTATCTGTCGGCCTGCACAAAGCTACACTGGTAGCCTCTCTCGACTGACACCCTCCCACCGATACCACACGCGTACCGCACGGACACCCCACCGTGATCATGTCGCAAGACTGTGCCCTGGCTTGGAATCGCTGACGAACGCGGACAAGGACTTTCGTCCTTCAAGGCGTAGCCACCAGCGCCGACGGGCTGCTGGATGAAACACCGTTAAGGGGAGGCTCTCTGTTGCCGGCCGCGTCTCCTAGGCCAGTGTTATCTTGGCGGATGTAGTGAGCTGGGTGCAGGGATACTTGCCCCGGTCCCGGCCTTGTTTGACCCACCTGCGACGTCGTCTGACGGAATACCTTAGTGCCGACTGGTTCACGACGCACCATTTGGGCGCATGGAATGTAGGCTACTACGCTCGCCCGGCCACGGCCCGCGCGAAAGAGGTCTGGCAGGCCGCATACGATCAAGCGCTGCTGGCGGCCAAAAGCAAGAAAGACCGAACCGACGTGGATGACGACTTCGAGCGACAGAAGGGTTACCTGGAGCGGTTTGTAGAAGAAAAGCTGAAGCCACTCTGCAGCGATGGCTTCTGGCAGGAGGCCTTGGTCTTCATCCTCACCAACACCCACGGCCAGCCACTGTCAATCAAAATCCGCCAATACGGTGAGGAGAAGCCCGGCAAGCATGAGAAGTTCATCTACACCTTACAGCCGTTACCCGGCCGGGGTGGGGTCTTTGACTTCTCCCCCTACTTCTCGGGGGTGTGGCAGGGTCGGGTTTCTACGCTGGTTCTGGAAGGCGAATTCAACTGGCTGCAATTGCAAGCCCAGGCTGCACGCTGGGGTGAGGGTTACTACCTGCCGGGCCTGGCGGTGGGAGGCAAGAATAGTGCCGACCTCATTACTCTCTGCCAGACACTTGACCCTGGTGAGCGCCCCGTCGTCTTCTACGACAACGATGCGGTGGACCCGGACACAGGGAAGCCGGGAGGCTATGCGTTAGTGGAAGCCATCCGGCAGAAGACGCCGTGTTACGCCGCCACTACACCCGCAAAGGACATGGACGAGTGGATTGTCAAAACCAATCCCACTTCCGTCCAGTTCCTGGCCCTGGTGGACGCCGGCACTTACATTATCCGTCCGTACGAGGCCGTCAGGGCAGACCTGGCTACGTTGCTAGCTAAGCCTAGTCGTGCAATGGTCCAACGCGCCGTGGATTTGGCTTGGGAGGATCTGCAAAGCCGAGGTAGCGTTTACAACGCCGGCTGCGGCCTCATTCTCATCCAAGGAGAACGGCAGAACGAACTGGTAGAGGTGAGGGAGGGGCACCCCAGTTGGTTGCGGTTGGTGCGACGATATGGCATAGAACCGTATGAGAGATTCTGCGGTGATCTGGGCAAGGCGATCGGCGTCCGTGCAACGGAAGACGACATCCCCAACAAAGAGCTTCACATTCTTTCGCACTACGATAAGGACAAGAAGTGCCTCTATGTGGATGAGCTCGATAGGGTGCTGCGCCTCAACCCCGACGGCTCCGTCACTGTCCTCGGAAACGGGGATGACGACGTGATATTTACGCCGGCTGGTGACGAGCGCCACGCCGACCTGGAGTTGCCGGTAGGTAGGCTAGCCTTGAGGGAAGATGGGCCGCTGGACCAACACATTCTGTCGGCGGTACGTTGGGACCCCGAGAAAGGCGTACCCGTCCGCACCGCGAAGCAACTCTACAAGACCCACGTGCTAAGCATGTTCTTCCCCGAGTTGATGCACACCAAAGTGGTACCGGTGTTTGAAGGAGAGGCTGGGGCCGGCAAGAACGCTATTTGCGAGCGAACCGGGATGTTGTTTGAAGGCGAAAGATTCAATGTCAACCATATGCCTAACGAGGAGGAGAAACTAAACGACTTGACCGTGAACTGTATTTACGCTGCCTTCGACGACGACGATAGCACCGACAGAGCCATGGAGACGGCCTTGCGCGGCTGGTGCACGCGGCAATATGCGGAGAGAAGAGAGCTATACACCACGTTCGGGCGCGCCAAGCGGCCTACGGCGCGGGGGTTGGCGATTAGCACCAACCAGAATCCCACCCGCGTCCTCGCTACCGGCCAACGGCAATTGATGTTCGCGTTGCTACCCCGCCAGAGCAGTCTAGCGGAGAGGCAATATCGGAGCATGGGAATGAGTTTGATACCGGAATTCCTACGCCACCGCAACGCCATCTGGTCAGAGTTGGTCGCCGACCTGCGCGGGGTGGTTATGGCCCTAGCCAAGGGGGATATGAATGTGAAGACCAGCTTCCGCATGGCCGACTTCGCGGCCCTGCTGCTGCTGCCGGCAGAACACGAAGGCTGGGAAGCAGAAGCCCACGCCATGCTGGATGACATGAGCCGGACCCAAGTGAAAAACTTGGCCGGTAGGAACCTTTTCACCACTGTCATGAAGGACTACCTCTCCGCCTACCATGGGGATATCGGAAAAATGAAAACCTTGGCCGAATGGCAAGATGCCTTGCAGACGTTTGTCGCACTCGACCGCCAAGCCCGGGAGCGTCTGACGGGGGACTATCTGCGTTACATGCTTGTCGGCCAGGGTAAACCTCTAGTGGTGCAAGAATTGGTCATGGAAGTGGGCACCCGCGAGAACGGTCTGTGGGACAAACACAACAAGCAGTGTCGCTATGCCTTCCGCTTGCGCGGGGACATCGGTGCGGAAATAGAGCGGGATGAACAGGAACGTCTGCGGAGGCCGAAAGTGATGCCAGATGTAGAACAGCTGTAACCAGTCCGCAAGGCAGTGCACCCGCAGGTTTGCAGACCATAGAAGCTGTAAAGCAGCGGGTCAGAAATGGTCACCCGCTGCTCACCCGCGGGGCTGACCCGCTAGTGATGTGATTGCATATGTATAGCATAGGGGAATTAGCGGGTGAAGCGGGTGAGTTCTCTGAAGTTTATCGCGGGAGAAAATTGTATGGGAGGAAAAGGGAATTAAACTTAGAGAGAAGTATGAGAATCACACCCGCTGCACCCGCGAATCCCTTTAACCTATTCATTGCACCGCACTTAGTTAGCGGGTGAGGCTGTTTTCTGACGACCCGCTATGACCCACAACCAGACCCGCTGACCCGCTATCTCCCGGCCCCTGGAGTGGATGACCCGCCCGCTTTGACTGACATCCACATCTCTTCTGCCGGCGGTGACCTGCTGACACTCTCTTGCAGCGGGAATGCCCCCTTGACTGGGGCAAGTGGGCGCCATCTTCGTTGCCACGTAACGGGTCTTCACCCGGCGCCATTGGGTCCCTGTTTCACCATGCTCACCCGCATACGGGTAAGAACACGCGGTGAACCCGCTGCTCCAGCTTGCTGACACCCGACAGGCCAAGATGGCTGTACCTGGCAAAACGAAGGAAGTCAACCTTTGACGCCCGCCACTGCGGCTACCGAGTTGCTACGTCCTAATGGAAAACGCTCTAGTCCAGCCGATCTTTGGTGGCCTCAATGTCGCCCCAGCATACAAAAATAGACTTGATCTTTAACTTGACTCTGGGTGCGGTCGGGTCGTACACTCGCATGGAATACTGCGATGCAGTATTGTGTGGTGCGAAAGGAGAATCAAATATGGTCGCCAAAGGAAAACAGTCATCGGAACCCTTCTCGCCCGTACGCGAACTGGTGGGTTGGGCTCGTCAAGGCGTGGAGAGTTTTGTCGCCGCTCAGAAGATTTTGTTAGATGTCACCGCCCGGCAAAATGCGCTGGTTATCGGAATGGCACGGGAGCGCCTGAGCAAAACCCGGATCCGTCCGGGCGCCACCATCGCCAAAGTCGCTGACAAGGGTGTAGAGAACTTCACCGCGGCGGGGAAGATTCTGCTGGGCCTGGCTGCCGGCGAGATCACCCTGGCGGCGGATGGAGTGAAGCAAGGGATGCGCCTTCCCGCGGTTGCCAGTACCGTAGCCGACGTGGCACGCCACCAAGTGGACACGCTCATCGACATGCAAAAGCGCTTGCTGGATGCGGCTGCCGAGCAGACCCATGCGCTTGCCGAGTCCTATCGAGAAGGCAAAGGAGTTAGCCCTGGCGCGAGCGTGGCCCGGCTGGCGCGAAGGGCGATCGAGGGCTTCGTCGAAGCTGAGAAGAAGTTCCTCGACTTGGCCGCCCACGAGGTGACCGCTGCTGCCAAAGCCGGCAAGCAGGGACGCAAGCCCGCCGAGGACCGGTCCAAGGTCTTGACGCAACTGGCGCGGGAAGGCGTCGAGAAATACATCGATGCCCAGAAGAAGGTCCTCCATCTGGCCGTCGAGCAGATGGAGTCTACCGGCAAAGCCACCAGCGAGCGCCTCGAAGCCGCACTGAAAGAGGCTCGCGCCTCGTGGGACGAAGTGACCGCAAGAACTATGTGGAATTTCGTGATAGCTCGGGAATCGCTGAAGAACCTCCCGGTTAAACCCGTTAAGGCGTCGGCCGCGGAGGAGCCTCGGGAGACTCCCCGCGCCCGGACAAGGGGCCATAAACGGCCTCCTGTCGGAGCGCGCGAAACTGAATGAACGCGCGCAGCCGCTCTTGGTGCTGGTCTGCCGTGGAGTCTTACTCCTGGAGTCCGTCCCATGACCAGTGTGGGATGCTGAGGCCGTTCGGCACATCATCGGCGGACTGATGGTATCGGGACATCGTTGTCGTGGTCGCCCAGGCGAAGTAGTCGTGCAGCACTTGTCGCAAAGCACCGTCGTTGGCTAGTCCGACATCGGCTAGGGCCTGATCGAAGCATGCAATCGCGCGGCGATCCATTTCATCGTGCTCCCCGTTCCCGCTGTGCATTTTGACGACGGTGGTATCGTCACCATAGGAATCGGAATATGTGGTCGGGCCACCGAGTGCCTCCGCCCAGTAAGCGGCGAGTCGCTCGACATGCTGTGCGTGGAAGCCGTGGCTGAATGCATGGGCGACTACGTCGTCGGCCATCACCCGACGATGCCAAGCGTCGGCAAGACGGCGCAGGCCCTCGTTGCCGCCGGCCGCCTCGAAGACAGTTTGCATGCAAACATAATGACATTCCTCCCGTGTCCATGCAATCGATCGGCTCGGCTATGTTCCCCGGCGAGCGTTAGTTGTCGCCTCAGTGGCGCGGCCGAACAGATCAGATGACCCCATGACCCGGCATTGTTCTTCAAAGCTTGGTCGTGGTCGCGTCCACCGAAGCTCGTCCACCGACGCAAATACGGGTACATCGAGGCGCAAGGTCGCGAGCTTCCGAAACAGCAAGGCGTCATCCCAAGAGTCGAACAGCGATGTGGCCAAACGCCGTGCATTGCCAATCGACGGATGCCACTCCTGCCAACTTCTGGGGATGTTCTCCAGGTGCCGATAGCGAGATAAGGTCGCGGCTGAGGCCTTTTCGCCCCAGCCGGGTATGCCGGGAAATCCATCGGCACCATCCCCGAGCACGGCCAGGTAGTCGGGAATCGATTCGGGCTTCACACCGAACTTTGCCTCCACCGCGGCTTCGTCGCGCAGGAGGCTTCGTCGTCGGTCCAACTGAACAACTCTTGTGCCCCTAACGCACTGGCCGAGATCTTTGTCCGGCGTGCAAATGATCACCTGCCGTACGTTGTCATCCCGCGCCGCCTTGGCCGCGGCGGAAGCGAGCGCGTCATCGGCTTCGTATTCGACCATGGGCCAAACCACCACACCCATCGCCTCGAGAGCTTCCTCCAGGACCGGAAACTGGGAGAGCAACGCCGAGGGTACACCTTCGCTGGTCTTGTATCCGGCATAGAGGTCGTTCCGAAAAGACTCCACGACGTGATCGGTGGCCACGCCGATGTGGGTTGCACCATGCTCGATCATGGACAAAACGGACCTGAGCACCGCACGCACGGCGCCGATTTCTCGCCCATTCACATCTTGTGCGGCGGGGACGGCATAAAAGTGGCGGAATAACTCATACGTCCCGTCAATCAAGTTCACATCCATATGGATCCGAGTATACGGTAATCCCTCGGCTTGAGTGAATTGGTGGCAGACACCCTCTCTGGCTTGCCTTCTGATAGCCCATTAGAACTTGCTCGTCTGAACAATTAACAGGCCCGGAAAGAACGTTTGGCCAGCTTGGGGGACCTGGAGGATACGGACGGGGACGGTGAGAATCCAGCGACCGCTCCCGCTCCTGCCCGCTCGCCGCCTACGCCGGCGGAGGCGTAGGCGCTAGGCGTAGTGCTGCCAGCCGGACAGTCTCCCCGGTCATGCCTGCCGCTGACGACCGGGCACCCCGACAGAGGGCGGGAGCAGCGGCCCACTCCCCAAAGGGCAAAGCTGCCCACGGTTCACACCGGTATGCGACTATGTTTCACGTGCAAGTAATTGGTGCCGTCCTCCGCTAGCTATTGAGGGGATAGGGGGGCGATTGTCGGCGTGTAATAGCCGGGCAGGACTTTCTTCACGGCGCTTTCAGGAGCGTTTCGCCTTGATTGCCCTCAGTCATTTGCCCATATAGTTCATTCAACTCTCAACGCATCCACAGGGTTGATAGACGTGGCACGCTTGGCCGGAATGATTCCGGCAACGGCGGCGGCTATCGCTAGCGTCCCGATCGCCGCAACCATCACGGTGAAATTAACGCTGGTGATCCCGTAGAGCTGCGATTTGATGAAGCGCACCGACCACAAGGCAACCGGCGCCCCGATGAGTAGGCCCAAAACTACTTGGAGCATCGCGCCGCGCAGGACCGTGGCAATGACGCGGCTGCGCCCAGCGCCGAGAGCCATGCGGATGCCGATCTCGGGCGTGCGGCGGACGACCGTGTAAGCGGTCACGCCATAGAGGCCGAGCGCCGCGAGCAAGAGCGCCAGGCCCCCGAAGAGTGCTGTGAGGCGTGCAATCATCCGCTCGTGCGTGAATTGATCGTCAATCTGCTGCTGGAAGGCCTGGAACTTGACCACGGTGAGGTTGGGATTGATGCTCGCAAGCGTGTTGAACGCCAGTTGCTCCATATTGTTGACCGGCCGGCTGGTCTCGACGATGACGGCGCCGGCATACATAGAAAGATCCTTTTCTACCGGCCCTTCAGCGTTCAAAGGCCGCTGCGTCAGGGGGACAAAGAACATGGAGTGGTTCTTCCAGTAAACGCTGGTGTACATGGTGTCCTCGACCACACCCACGATCTCGTAAGCACCGTCCTTGCCGGGGTCCGGAAAGCCAAATCGGTGGCCTATCGGGTTGCGTGCGCCGAAAAACTGCTTGACGAATTCCTGATTTACCACGGCCACCGGCGGCGCGGTCAACGTGTCTTGCTCTCGGAATCCCCGGCCCATCACGACGTGTGTTCCCACGGAATCGAAGTACTCGGCATTGCCCTTAACCCATGAGGCTCCCTTGTTAAGATCGGGTTCGCCTTGGACTTTGATCGAGGTGCCCCAGTTATTTTGTTCCATGGGCGTGTAAGTCGCCAGGCCCACCTTGACCACGCCGGGGAGCTCGTGGAAGCGATCTTCGATGGTGCGATAAAGCGGCTCAACCTGGGTTGTGGCGTAACCCGCTGCCTGTGGATTGATGTGAATGATATAGCGGTTGTTGGCATTGAGCTTCATATCGGCGCCGCGCGCCTTGTTGAGGCTTTGCGTGAACAGGCCCGCTGCGACCAGCAAAACAAGCGAGAGCGCCGCTTGCAGAACAACGAGCCCGCGCTGCACCGATGAAGCACCCTGCGCCGTGGTGCGAGCATTTGAGCGCAACACGTCGGCGGGTTGCGCGCGGCTGGCGATCCACGCCGGAGCAATGCCGAAGAGAATGCCGGTGAGGACCGACAGCCCGAGAGCGAACGCGATCACTGCCGGAGACGGGGCGGGGTCAATGGGAACGCCCTGTTGAGCGGGGAAGGCGAGCGCCAGCAGCATGCGTGCGCCTAGGAATGAGACGCCGAGGCCCAGAAGTGCGCCGAGACCGGCGAGAAGAACGCTTTCTGTGAGAAGCTGGCGAATTACGCGGCTACGCTGCGCACCGAGCGCAATTCGGATGGAGATTTCGGAGCGACGGCCCATGCCCCGGACGAGCAGTAGATTGGCAATGTTGGCGCAGGCT
>Ga0335081_10023320_pt1 | contig 10010 bp, 8 predicted proteins | sample Lox_Sample_35_FD_206713 | JGI IMG/M metagenome (GOLD analysis project Ga0335081, IMG submission 206713) | Soil microbial communities from Loxahatchee National Wildlife Refuge, Florida, United States - Lox_Sample_3.5 | ecosystem: Environmental > Terrestrial > Soil > Wetlands | place: USA: Florida... | reverse complement strand
AGGGCAATGAGCAGAGTCGGCGGGCGCCACATAAGACTACGGCTGCGGTTAGAGCCTGAAATCATGCTAGCACGTGCTCAGGATGTGGGCATTCCTGTCGTCGCAGGCGGACAGGAATGTCCGCCCAACCCGTGCGGCCGCGTCGTTAGTTTCTTAGTAGCCCATTTGGCGTGCTCGACCACTGGATTCTCGTCCGCAGCGAGCTTTTCGAGAAGAGGCAGGAAGTGGCGATCCCCGCTATTGCCCATAGCAATGATCGCGTTTCTCCGCAATCCAGTGCGTTTGGCGCGACGAATGGGCGAGCCACGAAATTTTTGCCGAAATTCCTCTTCGCTGATTTGCGCCAGCCAATCGAGTGCAGGATTTACCAGTCCTTCTCTGGGCTGGAACTCAGAGGCGGCGGTCACGGGCGCTTTGCGGTTCCAGGGGCAAACGTCCTGACAGATGTCGCAACCGAAAACATGCCGGCCCATGCCATCGCGCAGGTCCTCTGGAATGGCGCCGCGTTTCTCGATCGTCAGATAGGAAATGCAGCGGTTGGAATCGAGCTGGTATGGTGCGACGAATGCCTCAGTTGGACATGCGTCAATGCAGCGTGTACATGTGCCACAGCGATCCGGCGCGGGCAGGTCGGGGGCGAGATCAAGCGAGGTGAGAATGACCCCGAGAAACAGCCAAGACCCCAACTTTTGATTCAGAATGCAGGTATTCTTTCCAATCCAGCCGATGCCAGCGTATTTGGCATAAACACGCTCGACAATGGGGCCAGTATCGACGTAGCAGCGAGTTTGTATTGGTGCTACGCCGGGCTGAGCAGCAAGCTCTTGGTGCAACTTTGATTCGACAATCCGCAGGCGTTGCGTAAGCGCTTCGTGATAATCTTTGCGGCTCCAGGCGTAGCGCGAAATCCATCCGCGATCGGGATTCTGCACTTGAGTTGAGAATGGCTGAGCGGTGTTGTAGTTCATGGCGCAGACGATGACACTCCTTGCCCACGGGGCGACAGTTTGCAAAGTCGAGCGTTTCAGATTTCCGGTGGCGTCCCGAGCTGCCATGTACCGCATTTCGCCGGCCCGGCCTTCTGCGATCCACTTCGGAAAGTATTCCAACTCGGCGAACTCGCGTACGGGAGCGATTCCGGCCAGGTCAAAACCGGCCTCCCGCACGGCGTTCATCACGGCCGCGGAGATTTCCGAACTGTTGATCACCGCCATCTATGCTTTGATTATTTCAGGGATTTTAGGGGATGAGCTATGGCACGGCCCAAAGAATTCGGAGGAAGCAAATGAGAGATTTTATTTGGGGTCGAGAACGGACCGAAGCGATTCCAGGCGCTGGTGGAATTCGGCAGTGTCTAAGTCATCGGCTGCCAAAGCGGCGGCCTCGGCGTTCCACTGGCGCGACTCGCTTCGCTCAAGTGTCCTAACCAGCCGAGTCGCGCATGTATGACAGCAAAATCCCTTTTTGTGGCAGGATTTCTCGGTGCGCTTCTGGATGGCAAGTTCGAAATGGAACAACGACGGACGTTTACCGCACAACTGGCAAAACTCGGGTGCGTCGCGCAGAGGATCGAAGGTGGTGAAGTGCAGGCTGTTTTGCATCCCTGGTCCGGTTTGTGCAGGCTACAGCTTACTCCTTCGGGCTGCGGCTGAAAACCAACTTTTGCGGATTCCAGCTATGCACGTCTTTTTCGAAATTGCGTTCGCCGGAACCGCAGGGCGCTTCAGATTGGCCGAGATGCTGAGTCAAACAGGCTTCCAGTTTCTGCCGCAAATTGCTGTCGTTGATCAGGCCCAAGAGTTCTGCCCGGTGCATGGCGTCGAGCCCTTGCAGCAAGGGGCACTTAAGTAAATCTTTGTCATCCATGGTTTCTCCCGACTGGGCCGGCATTTGTCAGCCACTGTCATTAAAAGTCGCTGGCGAACAAAGTGCCGTGACTCATCGCACAGGCAGCTGTGAGGGAAGTCACAACAGGGTTCGTGTACGCCACGGGTTTTGAGCGACCACGCCTGGTAACAACACCTATGCCGAGCGGAGCGGCACTTTCAGCAGTCGTTGGGTTTGCCAGACCTCGTATAAGCATCCGTCCGGCCCGCGGAAATACGCCCAAGCCTCTGTGTCATCGCCAAACACATCAGTTACGAAGCCGATGCCTTTTGATTGCATTTCCCGTTTGGCGGCGCGCACGTCCTCAACCCCGATGACAGGGCAATTGTGGAATTGGTTCTAGCGACTTTCGGAGTTGAAGACCTCAAACAGTTGCCCCGTCGGCAACTGCACCAACCCTTTGCCATCGTGAACGCGCCGAAGTCCGAGAATCTCGGGGGATCAAGATTGAGTCCAGGAAGGCTTGGAGGTATGGCGGCGAGGCGCTTTACTTTCGCGACCCCGATGGTCATCTGCTGGAGGTGGTCACGCCGGGCGTATGGAGCATCTATTGAGGGGGGCTCTCGCATAAGTATTGAAAAATCGCAATAGGACTCATTGATCTTGTAGCTGCTCCAATCTGGCGAGCTACCACGAGCCGGCTGTCAGGTATTCGTGAATGGATTTCGCGGCGCGGCGGCCAGCGCCCATGGCGAGAATCACCGTCGCGCTGCCGGTCACGATGTCGCCGCCCGCGAAAACGCCCTTCCTGGATGTCCGTTGCGTGACCGCATCGGCTTCGATGTAATTGCGTTTGTTGGTGGCAAGACCGGGCGTGGTGCTCTGGATCAGCGGATTCGCGCTAGTGCCAATCGCGATCACCGCAACCGACAGCGGTATTTCGAATTCCGATCCTTCGATTGGCACCGGGCGACGGCGGCCCGAGGCATCCGGTTCGCCGAGTTCCATCCGCATACAACGCACGCCACTCAGCCATCCTTTGCCGTCGGACAGAAACTCGATGGGATTGGTCAGCACACGGAACTCGATGCCTTCCTCTTTTGCATGCTTGACTTCTTCTTTGCGGGCGGGCATCTCGGCTTCGCTGCGCCGGTAGAGAACATAGGCCTTGCCTGCACCTAATCGCAATGCAGAGCGAATCGCGTCCAGCGCCGTGTTGCCTCCGCCGATCACGGCAACATTCTTGCCCCGGAAATCCAGCATTGGCTCGTCAAAATTCGGGAACTCATAAGCGTGCATCAGGTTGATGCGAGTCAGAAATTCGTTTGCCGAGTAGACCCCGTTGAGGTGCTCGCCGGGAATGCCCATAAATACTGGCAGTCCTGCGCCGGTGCCGATGAAGACGGCATCGAATCCTTCTTCTTCCATCAGTTCGTTGACCGTAACCGTCTTACCGATGACAACGTTGGTCTCGAAGTGCACGCCCATCGCCCGCATGTAATCGATCTGCTCGCGGATGATCTGCTTGGGAAGACGGAATTCGGGAATGCCGTAAACCAGCACGCCGCCGAGTTCATGCAAAGCTTCAAAGACATGTACCTCGTGGCCTTTCTGCACGAGATCGCCGGCTGCTGTCAGTCCGGAAGGGCCGCTGCCCACAATGGCCACTCTCTTTCCGCTCGGCTGGGCTTTGCGGATCGTGCTGCGGTCCATGTGCTGCTGTTCGTAATCAGCGACGAAGCGCTCGAGATAGCCGATTCCGAGCGGCTGCACTTTCTTGCCCATCAGGCATCCGCCTTCGCAATGGTCTTCCTGAGGGCACACGCGTCCCGTAATGGCGGGCAGCACGTTGTCTTCGCGGATCTTGGCGGCTGCGGCCATGAAATCGCCGGCCACAATTAGCTGCACGAATTCCTTGACCTTCACGCCAACGGGGCAGTCATTGATGCAAACGGGTTTGGCACATTCAAGGCAGCGCTGGGCTTCGCGGCGGGCCAATTCTTCGGAGTATCCGAGGTTCACTTCCTTGAAATTTGCTGCGCGGAGCACTGCTGCCTGTTCCGGCATGGGCTGCCGCGGCACCTTCATGCGCTCTTTGATCGGAACCGGATTCAGCGACTTGGTCGGGTTCACCTTCCGTCTCCTTGCAAGGCACACTCCGCCTCTTGCTCGGCATGAACCTTTGCCAGCAACGACTCACGTTCGCGTTGAAAGTCTTCAAATGATTTCTGTTCTGCCGCGCGATACATCGCATTGCGTTGTACCAGGACATCGAAGTTGATGCGATGCGCATCGAATTCGGGGCCGTCGACACAGGCAAATTCGCTCTTGCCGTCGATCAGCACGCGGCAGCCGCCGCACATGCCGGTTCCGTCGATCATGATCGGATTGAGGCTGACGACAGTACGAATTTTGTGACTGCGCGTGAGGTCGGCAACCGCACGCATCATGGGAATGGGACCAATGGCAAGGACGAGGTCAATCTGCGTGCCGCGTTCGATCACTTGTCGCAACTTGTCGGTGACGAAGCCTTTATCAGCGTAGGTGCCATCATCCGTCGTGATCAGCAGTTCATCGCTGACCTCGCTCATCTCGCGTTCGAGGATTACGAGCTCCTTGGTGCGAGCGCCGACGATCGCGATCACGCGATTGTCAGCACGCTTAAGAGCCGCGGCGGTGGGATAGGCCATGGCTGTGCCCACGCCACCACCCATAACCACCACTGTGCCGAAGCGCTCGATTTCAGAGGGCTTGCCAAGCGGCCCAACTACATCGCGGATGCTTTCGCCGGTTTCCAGCGAATTCAGAAGATGTGTGGTCTTTCCGATGGACTGCACCACGATGTTGATGGTCCCTTTGCCGGGATCCGACTTCTCGATGGTGATAGGGATCCGTTCGCCTTCTTCATAAACTCGCAGAATGACGAACTGACCTGGTTTTTGTTTGCGTGCAATGCGGGGCGTCTGAATGACGAACCGCTTGATGCCGGGCGCATGACTACGTCCTTATTGTCGAAAACGAGGATACAAACGGCTGTGACACGGGTCACAACGCAGGGAAATGGCGGTCACGATTCTCGTAGGCCCAGACGCCCTCATCTGGAAGGCTGAGCGAAGCTCGACAGAATGGGTTAGCCGGGCGTTGCCTGGCCGTGCAGACGAGGGCGTCCGCCGCTACGTGGTCCCTTCAGGTTTAAAAATCATGCCATTACTTGTTTTGCCGTTCATGACAACCGCGAGCGGTTTATCAAATCGAAGGTGGCGAACGCAGTCTTGCTCTTCTACGGCGGGTTGGGATGCGAGCCATGGCCAGTCCACAAAACCTTCACCAGCATCAGGATTCACCGTGAAATATCCGACTTGAAACGCGGTCAAGTTCTGGAAGAAGTGGCTGCCTTGCGACGGCGTAACGCGGTAATCGCGAAATCCTGCTTCGACGATGACACGGGCTCCAGAAATTTCGTCCCACTCTACGGGAATACCAAGCCAAGGGTCATTCGATCCCCACCGGCCAACACCGATCAGCAGATATGGCGTTCCGCTCTCATTCAGCTTGGCATTCAGCTGCGCGACGCATTCCGCGACTTCCTGGCTGCGGACCCGTTCAAAGCGGTGGACATCAACGACGACGACATCGCACAAGTCCTGAATCCTGCCGTTGCCCAAAACCTGCGAACTCTGGCATACGAGCTGATCGGGAGCAACATCCTGCATTCGTAGTTCTTCGCCCTCTCGCGAGAGAACAAGTGGGCGAATTTGCAGAAAACCAAATTCCGCAGCGTCCTCCGCATCCTGCGGCAGGCGTACCGCGAATTCCATTTCGACTGCTCGGCCAAAGGCATCTTCGCCGATCTTGGTGAGTTGTTCGAGAATTGCGGCAAGCGGGAAAACACCGTGTTTCAAGATCGGAGCGAAACTTACAATCCGCGCGCCCGGCCGGCCAATTCCGTCGTAAACAGCGTGATTGTCCACCGAATACGTCGAGCCAAGTTTGGCCAGCGTCTGATCGCTTTCTGCGATCTCCAGTCCGAAGCGGACCTCCCGCAACTGGGCCACGGAGTTTCTTGGTTTATCGCTGTGCTTCAACTCTAAGGCCCAGAATTCCCGCTGGGAGTTTGCCAGAATATCTTCCACGGACGAGAACTGAATGATATTTCGTGGATACCGCGGACAGAAAGTCAGGCACTTGCCACCATCGACTACCATGCGGCCCATCCCCAGCGCCACTGCGGCGATACCGTCAGCAGCCTTCATTGGCAACACTGGATAAAAATTGTGTGAGCGTACCACTCCAGAGAAATCCGGATAAAAACGATTGCCATGGATCGTGCCCACGACTTGCTGGACAATCACGGCCATCTTTTCTTCTTCCAGTCGATATGGGGTGGCCCTCACATAGGCTTTGGCATGCTGGCTGAAGGTCGATGCGTACACGCGCTTAATGGCCTCCATCAGCTGCTCGAGGCGAACCACTAAATCGGGGTGCCGATTGCCTAACATAAAGGTTTCATAAACTCCTGTAAACGGCTGATACTGCGAGTCTTCCAGAAGGCTAGAAGAGCGGACGGCGAGCGGATAATGCACTACCGAGAGAAATGCCAGCAGGTTGTCTCGTAAAGAAGCCGGCAATGGAGACGCAAGGAACCGTTCCCGAATTTGCGTGTCGTCAGCGCAATGCATGGCGAAATCGAGGAGATTGTTTTCGGCCAAAAAGCGGTCGAAGAAATCCGTGGCTAATACCAGACTTGGTGGCACTGCGATTCGCACGCCGGGAAAACGGCGGCCGAGACGGTTGTTGTGGAGAAGATGGCGGATGAATGCCAAGCCACGCGCTTTGCCGCCGAGCGAACCGCCCCCGATGCGAAGAAAATAGTTATCGTTGGGCTGGAACGTAGTGGGATTAAAATCGCCGATCAGTACCTGGCTTTGTTCAGCGCGATACTCAGTGATGGAGTCAATAAGATCGTGGCGTAAGTCGTCAACGGTAGGGAAGTCAGAAACTTTGCGCGGCCTCAGCTTTTGCGCTAAGGCAAACTCGGTTCGCGCGCGCAACCAGCGCGAGAAATGGTTGCGCTCGCTGTGAAAGGCAATGCTCTCAGCGGGAACTTCGGCGAGACGGCTCTCCAGTTCGTGCAAATCGCCGGCGCGGGCGACTTCGGTGCCATCCGGAAGACGAAAAATGAAATCGCCGAAGCCCGCCTGATCCATGAGAAAACGACGAAGATCTTTGAGCAGAGTGGGCGAGCGTTTGCGGAGGAAGGAAAATCCTTCGGTTTGAGCCCGGCCGCGGAACTCGGTACGGCTTGACTGCAGAACGATAGGAACGTCGGGAACTTCTTCGCGTACGAGATGCGCTAACTGGAATCCAGCTTCCGTGCTCAGTTCGCCGCCCATTGGAAATTCGATGTCGGATACGACTCCCAGCAGATATTCCCGGTATCTCATCGCTTCGCGCACGGCGTCTTCATATGTTGAGCTGAGCAGGATTTTCGGCCGGGCCCGCATCCGCATCAGTTTGTGAGCAACATTCAGGCCTTCGCGGATCACGCGCTTCGATTGCGTAATCAGTTCGGTGTAGATGGCGGGCAGGAAAGACGAGTAATAGCGGATATTATCTTCCACGACCAGGATAACCGGCACGCCGATGGCATGCGTGTCGTGCATCACATTGCGTTTATCTTCAATGTACTTGACGATTGAGATCAGAATGCGGATGTTGCCTTGCCAAAGGAAAATCCATTCGAGATCGTTGACCGGAGTGCGCTCGATAAAGCGCTTGATCTGGCGATAGTCGTAGGCAAGGACAACAACAGGAATGTCCAGCCCAGCCGCCTTAACTTCAGCAGCGAGTTGAGCGGCATCCATGTCGCCAACTTCGAGATTGGTGACGATCAAATTGAAACGCGGCTGAGCACGCGCTATGGCTATTGCTTCCGCGCCGCTGGAGACGTGAGTAATTCCGGGAATCTGCTGCAGGTTTAATTCGAGCGATTCGCCGATCAGCAACTCATTGAGGCGGCCGTCTTCGCGCAGGATAAAAGAATCGTAAAGGCTGGAGACGAGCAGGATGTCCTGAACCCGGAAGGGCATCAGGTTCTCGAAGCCCTCGAAGAGGCGTTCGGCATCAACGATTGGATCGGGGGTGTAAGTTACCGCCATAGCTACTTTCCGCCAAATCAGCCCAGCGTGGATTAAAAGCTTCAATCAATGCGATCTTCTTCTCGCGTCGCCAGCCTTTTAATTGCTTTTCTCGATCGATTGCGTTCGCACATCATCGAAGCTCTCGAAATAAACCAGTCGATCGCGATGGTACTTGCTTGCGAAGCCTTCAAACTCGGCGCTCTTATGCTCGGCCATACGACGTTCAAGGTTGTTACACATGCCGACATAAAGGGTGCCAGATCCGCTGCCGACAATGTAAGTCCAATACTTCTTATTCATCACTCGCACACCTTGTCATCCTGAGCGAAGTTTTCGTTCGCATTAGCGAACGAAAACGCAGTCGAAGGACCCTATACTCGCTAAGGTTATAGACGGTTTTGCAAGGCATTCGGCCTAATGCGTCTCGTGGAGAATGCCTTGCGGCGTTAATCTTTATCGCTGCCAACGTGCGGTCCTTCGACTCCGCGACCGCTTCGCTCCGCGAAGCACTTGCTGCGCTCAGGATGACAATACAAACCATAAAACTCGCGGGGTGGATTGCTCCACCCCGCATCATACTGCAGACATTCGCGGACAGGAATGTCCGCGCTACAAACTACACAAGCCCCTGATCGAGCATGGCATTGGCGACTTTCAGGAAGCCGCCAATATTGGCGCCATTAACCAGATTGCCCGGTGTGCCATACTTCTCGGCTGTCTCGTAGCAAGTGTTGTGGATGGCGATCATGATCTTATGCAGACGATCGTCCACTTCCTCGCGAGTCCAGCTCAGCCGTTGGCTATTCTGCGACATTTCGAGTCCCGAGGTCGCAACCCCACCAGCGTTCGCGGCTTTTGCCGGCCCATAGAGAATGTTCGCATCGAGGAACGTCTTGGTAGCTTCGAGCGTGCTTGGCATGTTCGCGCCCTCGGCGACCAGTTTGCAGCCGTTCTTGAGCAGATTCTCCGCGTCTTTCTTTTTGATTTCATTTTGCGTCGCGCTCGGGAATGCGCAATCCGCTTTGATGTTCCAGATTGGGTTGTGGTCCAGCTTGATATCCGTGGGCATGAAGACGGCTTTCTTGAACTTGTCTGCATACTCGCGGATGCGTCCACGACGGACATTCTTCAGCTCCATGACCCACGCCAGCTTCTCCTGGTTGATGCCGTCTGGATCGAAGATCACGCCATCGGAATCCGAGCAGGTAATCGGCTTGGCGCCGAGTTGCAGCAGCTTTTCGATGGTGTACTGAGAGACGTTGCCGCTGCCGGAAACCAGGCAGAGCTTGCCTTCCAGTTTGTCCTTGCGCGTCTTCAGCATTTCAGCAGCAAAATAGACGCAGCCATAACCGGTCGCCTCAGGACGAATCAGCGAGCCGCCCCAGGTCAGTCCCTTGCCGGTCAAAACGCCGGTGAATTCATTGCGAATCCGCTTGTACTGGCCAAAGAGGAATCCGATTTCGCGTCCGCCCACGCCGATGTCCCCCGCGGGAACGTCAGTGTCCGGGCCGATGTGACGTGCCAACTCGATCATGAAACTCTGGCAGAAACGCATCACTTCGTTGTCACTCTTGCCCTTAGGATCAAAATCCGATCCGCCCTTGCCGCCGCCCATGGGCAGAGTCGTAAGCGAGTTTTTGAAGACCTGCTCGAACGCCAAGAATTTCAAAATGCCCAGATTGACCGACGGATGGAAACGTAGCCCGCCTTTATAGGGGCCGATCGCGCTGTTCATCTCGATACGGAAGCCGCGATTGACCTGGATTTCGTTGCGATCATCGAACCACGGCACACGGAACATCAGGACCCGCTCGGGTTCTATGATCCTCTCAAGGATCTTCGCGGAACGATATTCCGGATGTCTCTGCAAAACCAGACGCAGGGATTCGAGCACTTCCTGTACCGCTTGGTGAAATTCGGGCTCGGCGGGGTTTTTGGCTTTTACGGTGGTTAGAACTTCTTCAATATAATCGCCCGTTCTGACATTGGGCGGTGTCATAACGCTCATGATAGTACCCTCCTTATGTATACAAAGGCTCTCCG
>Ga0335081_10023319_pt1 | contig 10011 bp, 6 predicted proteins | sample Lox_Sample_35_FD_206713 | JGI IMG/M metagenome (GOLD analysis project Ga0335081, IMG submission 206713) | Soil microbial communities from Loxahatchee National Wildlife Refuge, Florida, United States - Lox_Sample_3.5 | ecosystem: Environmental > Terrestrial > Soil > Wetlands | place: USA: Florida... | reverse complement strand
ATATCAGTATCCCGGAAAGGTTCGCGCTGCCATCTTGTCGTCCATGAATGCGGACAGCGCCAGCGTTGCCGACCTGGCGCGGCTGAACTTTCTTCTCGGCGAACTGTACGCCGATGCTGTTCTGGCTGCGGAACGAAGATTTCAGCTGAAGGCTGATCTCGTCGGCTGCCACGGTCAGACGCTTTACCACCAGGGTGACCCACAGTCCTTTCTAGGAAAGAAGACCGCAGCGACCTGGCAGACGGGGGAGGCCGCGGTCATCGCGGCGCGCGTGGGCGTGCCTGTGGTCTCGGATTTTCGTCCGGCAGACATGGCGGCGGGCGGCAAGGGTGCGCCGCTGGTCCCTTACCTGGATTACCTCCTCTTTCGTGACGCTGAGATCGGTCGCATCGTGCAGAATATTGGCGGGATCGCAAATCTGACGGCAATTCCCGCTGGAGCGAGCGCCGACGAGGTCATCGCCTTCGACACCGGGCCGGGAAATATGGTGATCGATGCGGTGACCGAGAAACTGTTCAAACAGCCCTTCGACTGCGACGGCAAGATTGCCGCGTCCGGAAAAACGCTGGAACCGGTCTTGCGGCGGCTATTGAAGCAGAAGTTTTTTCAGGAGAAGCCTCCCAAGACCGCCGGCCGCGAGGAGTTCGGCCGTGAGTTTGTGCATGCATTTGTGCGTCTCTGCGGACGCGCTCGAAAACAGGACGTCGTCGCCACGGCAACTGCGCTCACGGCGCGGTCGATTACGGATGCAGTACAGAGGTTCGTGATCAGCAAATCTGAGCGGGGGGTTCGGGAGATGATCGTCTCGGGCGGCGGCGCACGGAATCCGACGTTGATGAACATGCTTACCGAATCGCTGATTCCGCTCGGACTTCGTTTGCGATCGACGGACGATCTTGGCCTGCCTTCCGAAGCCAAAGAGGCGGTCGCGTTTGCCGTGCTCGCCTATGAGACGTGGAACCGGCGGCCGTCGAATGTGCCTTCGGCTACCGGTGCCCAGCGGGCGGCGATTTTGGGAAAGATTTCCTATGCCTGAAACGCAGACCTTGGACCTCGGACGTCTCGTGCTGCTGTTTTGTGCGCTTGCCATCTTTCCCCTGCTTGCCTGCTCTTCCAAGCCCGATCCCAACACGCTGGTCATGATCATTGAGCAGAGCCCGACGAATCTCGATCCGCGAGTGGGAATTGATGCGTGGTCGGAATGCATTGATGGGCTCATTTTCGACGACCTGCTTACGCGCGGAGACAATTTGAGCGTTGCCCCGGGCCTAGCCAAGCGCTGGGAGATTCCCAATGCGCTCACTTACATCTTTCATCTTCACCGTGGCGTGAAATTCCAGGACGGCGGTCCGCTGACCGCGCGCGACGTGAAGTGGACTTTCGATTCGCTGCTCCAGGGTAAGATTCGCAGCACGAAAGCCGCTAACTACCGTTTCATCGACCACATCGATGCCCCCGATGACTTCACGGTGGTTTTTCACCTGAAGGAGCCTGATGCACCGCTGCTGTGGAATCTTTCTGATACGGCGATCGGCATCGTTCCCTACGGCAGCCTGGATGAGATGACGCGTCACCCCATCGGGTCCGGGCCATTCAAGTTCGTCAGCGCGGAGACCGACCGCGAAGTGATTCTCGAGCGCAACGACGACTACTGGGGCGAGAAAGCGAAACTCGCGCGGGTGCGGTTCGCTGTCGTCCCGGACGAGACCACGCGGGCTCTCGAACTTCGCAAAGGCAGCGGGGATATTGCCCTCAACTCGCTCACGCCGGACACCGTCCTCACGCTGGCTCGCGAGCCCGGCCTGGCGGTCGAACGCGGCCCCGGGACACGGCTGGCGTATCTGGCATTCAACCTGCGCGATCCCATTCTGAAAAACGTGCAGGTGCGGCAGGCGATCGCTTATGCGCTCGACCGGCAGGCCATGATCGACTATTTGTGGCGCGGGGAGGCGGAACCGGCCTCGAGCATTCTGCCGACCCAAAGCTGGGCGTACGACGCGGACGTGCCGGTTTACCCCCACGATCCGGAGAAGGCGAAGCGCCTGCTCGACTCAGCGGGATATCCGGCGGTGAACGGCGTGCGGTTCCACGTCACCATGAAGACCTCGCTCGATGCGAACACGCGCATGATGGTCGCGGTCATGCAGCAGCAGTTGCATGAAGTCGGGATCGCGCTCGACATCCGCAGCTTCGAATCGGCGACATTCTTCTCCGACGTGATTCACGGCGCGTTTCAGATGTATGGGCTGCGCTGGATCGGAGGAAACGAGGATCCGGACATTTTCGAATACGTCTTCCACTCAGCCAAATTTCCGCCCAATGGCGCCAACCGCGGCTTCTATTCCAATTCCAGGGTTGACGAGTTAATTGACACAGCACGGCGCGAAGTAGATCCGGCGGTGCGCAAAGGGATTTACGCCGAGGTGCAGCGCATCCTGGCGGAAGAGTTGCCCTACGTCAATTTGTTTTACCTCGATAACGTGATGGTGCACTCGCGGCGGGTGCGAAATGTGAAAATGAACCCGGCGGGAAACTACGATTTTCTGCGGACCGCGGACTTGGCGCCGGAGAACGATACAGCGGCGTCGCAAAGGCCGGCCGCCCAATTTCGACCAGACGCGTCCCTCAAGTAACCGACCACCAACATATTTCTCTTGCACCAAGCGCAGAGAAGCGCATAATCCGGCTTAGGAGTAATTTCCGCGGAGGAGCCCCGTGGAAGCCGGCGCTTCCAGATTTCGTTGGTTGGTCTTTACGCTTTGCGTCTCGATGTTGTCAGCCGCCGGCCAGCAGACACCGCAATTCCCTGTTTCCACTTCGAACATCCCGGTCAATTTCAGGCTTGATATGGAAACCGCGGCGCGGCTGCGGCCGAAACTGCTGGCAGTGAGCACCGCGGCGACCGGGCGCTACGCCGTTGGTCGGCTCGCGTTCGACCGGCTCACGGCAAAAGCCATAACGCCCGCTAATGTCAAGGTTGCCTGGGAGCTTCGCATCGTTGAGGACGGCCAGCAGAACGCCTTTTCGTCGCCCGATGGAACAGTTTACGTGGAGGACGGGCTGGCGCAGCTGGCCGGTGCCAGTCCCGGACTGTGGGCCGCAATTCTGTCGCACGAAATCGCCCACGTGGTGAGGCGCGACTGGGCGCGGCGTTATCTTGTGCAGAAGTCTCTGGAGAACAGCAGCAGCGCAACCATCGTATTAGGAGATCCCGGCTTGCCCTCCGATTCGTGGATGGACTCGGAAAAAGCTTCCGCGGATAGGGCTCGCTTCTGTCGGCGCCTGGAAGTGGAAGCGGACCGGGAAGGCCTGCTGCTCATGGCGCGGGCGGGCTATCATCCCGATTTTGTTCCAGCCCTGCACCACCTGCTGCATGCTCAACACCATGACAGTGCGGCGGTGTCGCTCTATGCCATGCATCCGTGCTGGGAGGAGCGTGATCGCGAGCTAAGCCGCGCCTACATCGAAGCCAGCATCGAGTTTGAACGCCTCTGGCCGGAGTGGTACGCCTCGCCGGGCGGCAATCCGCCAGTGGTGGTGTTCGCAGAAGAGCCCAAAGTCCGCAAGACCGGTTCCAAAGAACTGGAGATTCAGGTTCCGATGCATTGCCAAAATCTCGCCGGAGCGGTGGAAGTGGTTCTGCGGAGCGGCGCAACGCACGGCAAGAACGCGAGGGATGAGCGTCTGTCGGATCCGGCCGAATCGGACAACGAACTCCGGCAGCTCACCGGTTGCACGTCACCCACAACCACGATTACTTTCACCCTGGCCAATACTTCCCGCGACCGGTCCAGCGCCCGGTGGAGCGACGTCTATGTACTGGACTCATGGGGCGTGGTGCTGGCGCGAGCCGACATACCCAAGCTGCCGCACTGACGGCGACGCATCCTTCTACTAATAACTCGACGCTCAATGCGGCACCGTGGCGATTCCCAGTCAGCCAGCGTCTGCGTGTTACCATCAAACCCGAAAGCCGGCGAGACGCCGGCGTACTGCATGCGAATTCTCTTCATCGGCGACATTTTCGGGCGGCCCGGACGCACGATCGTGAAAGACCGGCTGGCGGGAATCGTCCGCGACCAGGCGATCGACCTCATCATCGCCAACGGCGAAAATGCCGCGGCCGGTTTCGGAATTACTCCCGCACTGGCCGAAGAATTGTTCGAACTGAACATCGCTGTCATCACCACCGGCAACCACGTCTGGGACAAGCGCGAGATCGTGGACTACTTCCAGATGGTCGAGGGCAACGGCCGCGGGCCGGCGCGGAGGGTGCTACGCCCTGCGAACTATCCCGCCGACATGCCGGGATGGGGCGTGTACGAGGGCTTCAAGGGCAAGGTCCCTTACGCCGTGATCAACTTGCAGGGCCGAATCTTCATGGCCGCGAACGATGATCCGTTTCGCACCGCCGATCAGCTGTTGGGGAAGATCGCAGCCAAGGTGGTCGTGGTCGATTTCCACGCGGAAGCCACGTCGGAGAAGATCTCGCTGGGCTGGTATCTGGACGGCCGCGTGACGTGCGTCATCGGCACACACACGCACGTGCCCACGGCGGATGAGCGCGTCTTGCCCAAGGGCACCGCCTACATCACGGATGTGGGCATGACCGGCCCGTACGACGGAGTGATCGGAGTGCAGAAAGAGCTGGTTGTGGGGAAATTCCTGAACGGCATGCCAGTGCGCTTTGAGCCGGCTACGGGTGATGTCCGGCTGTGCGCGGTGGTTATCGACTGCGACGAAACAACCGGCAAGGCGCGTTCGATCGAGCGGCTGATGCTGACCTGAGCGCCGCTTCCAGGCTTCCACTCGCAAGATGTCGAGGTGAGAACGTTCTTCCAATGCACGGCTTCGGCCAGGTGGCGCGTCCGAGTCGCCCACTCCACCCTGGCCGGAGTTGAACGTGAAGATACGACAGCCTCTTTGCGAGCACCAACCGCGCGGGAAGCAAGTTAGAATCAGAAGGCGGATCGAGAAGATGCTACGGACGGCGTTGATCATCGCAACAGGATTCCTGGCGGCTTTGCTGGCCTCCCCGGCAGTGGTTGCGACGGATTCGTCCACGACTGCTCCGCTCTCCTGCGGCAACGGTGTTCCGGGTGGAGTCAACTGCATCGCCACAAAGGCTCAGACCAAGGAAGCCCGAAACGCATTTGCTCACGGCCTGAAGCTGGCCGAGCACAAGCGCATGGAAGAAGCATTCACCGAATTCGACAAGGCGTCGCGGCTGGTGCCGCAGAATCCACAGTTCTTAAATGCCCGGGAACTGGTGAAGGCGCAGCTGGTGCACCAGCACGTGGAGCGAGGCAACGTTCTGCTGCTGGAAAACTCGCGGGAGCAGGCAGCCGCTGAATTTCGCGCCGCCCTGGACCTCGATCCGGAGAGTTCGTTCCTGTGGGAGCGGCTCTCGTCCACCCGCGAACCGGCGCCAGATCCCCCGCCAGCCTCGCCCGCCTTTCTTGCGGATGCGGGAGAAATTCATATCCAGCCGCACGGCGAATACGGGACTTTCCACTTCACCGGAGATGTGCGCAGCCTGTTCAGCACGCTGGGTACGGCGTTTGGAGTAACTACGCAGTTCGACGAGTCGGTGAAGGCCAAGGATTTGGTGTTCAACGTGGACAAGGTGGACTTCTTCACGGCGATAAAGCTGGCGTGTGAGATCAGCAAGACGATGTGGACCGCGCTGGATGCGCACCAGGTTCTCATCGCAGCCGACAATCCGGAGAACCACAAGCAATTCGATCGCATGTCGCTCGAGACGTTCACGCTGCCGCCTCATTCTTCCCCTACGGAAGTTCAGGAAGTGGTGAACACCCTGCGCACGCTGTTCGACCTGCGCTTCATCAGCCCCGGACAGACGGCAGACACCCTGGAGGTACGCGGTCCGCAGCCGTATCTGGCGGCCTGCCGCAAGCTTCTGGCCCAGCTCGGGAACGGGCGGCCGCAAGTTGTGCTTGATGTGCGCGTTTTCGAGATCAGCCACCAGCTCATGCGCGACATCGGAGTGCATGCTCCCAACACTTTCAACCTGTATAACATTCCCGCGGCGGCGCTGGCCGGACTCGCCGGCCAGAATATTCAGCAGCTCATCAACCAGCTCATCTCCTCCGGCGGGATCAACCAGGCGGGAGGCACGTCGATCGCCAGTATTCTGCAGCAGCTGACAGGCCAGCAGAACTCCATCTTCAGCCAGCCGCTGGCCACGTTCGGAGGCGGGCTGACGTTCATGGGACTGAGCCTCGATCACCTGGCGGCCGCGCTGTCGGTTAACGAATCGTGGGGGCGCAGCCTGGAGCACGTGACCCTCCGCACCGACCAAGGAACCGACGCCGCCTTCCATGTGGGCGAGCGCTATCCGATTCTCAATGCCAGCTACGCGCCAATCTACAACTCGCCACAGATTTCTCAGGTATTGGGAAATCAAAGCTACATTCCGCCGATCCCTTCCGTCAGCTATGAGGATATCGGGCTGAACCTGAAGGCCAAGCCAGCCGTTCATGGCGATGGGACTGTGAGCCTGCAGCTGGAAATCGAGATTCGTTCGCTCACCGGCCAGTCCAGCAACGGAGTTCCGGTCATGGCAAACCAGGAGTACAAGGGCAGCATTAATCTGAAAGATGACGAGCCTGCAATTGTGGCCGGGCAGATTACACGCAACGATCAGCTGTCAATCAGCGGCATACCAGGACTGGGATTCCTTCCGGGTCTCAATCAGATAGCGGCGAGTAATACGAAAGAAATCGACGAAGACGAGATCCTGATCGTCATCACTCCGCATGTGACAGCCGACGTCAGGCGGATGTATCCGGAGATTTGGATCACGGAAAACTAGGCCATGTTTCTCTAAACTCGCGACAGTAACGCCTTGAAAAGGCGCGGCTTCAAGCCGCGCCGTGGGTCGGCTGAACGGACTTCAGACCCTGCCGAAACACGCGCTCAGCGGCTGAAGCCGCTCTCCATTACGCTCGGTATGGCACGCCGGAAGGCGTGCCCTTTCAAACCGCCAAACGACGACCCTGGGAAACATGCTCGGGTCTCGGCGCGCTTCTAGTTCCCTCCCGGTTTCGCGGCGAATTCGACCAGGCTTTTGTAGACGTCGAGCAATTGCGCGTCGAAGCTTCCAATCCTGCGGCCGTTGATAAAGAGGGTCGGTGTGCTGGTCACCTCGACCTCTTTGCCCAGCGCCAGCGATGTGTCAATATGGGCTTTGGTTTCGGGCTTGACGGCGCAAGCGGCTATGTCGGCGCCCTTCACGCCGGCTCCGTCGGCGATCACTGTGAGCTTCTCATCGGCGTTCTCGGCCGTGATTTCGGCCTGGGACTCATAAGTCTTGGAGAGGAATTTCCAGAAAGCCTCGTTCGAAGCGCGCCCGACGCAGTCGGCGTACGCCGCTCCTTTCGCCGCCCAGTTGTGCATCTGCAAGGGGAAGTTTTGAAACACGAAGTGCACGTTCGGCTCGGCCGCGATCAACGACTCAATGGTGGGCTGGGCTGCTTTGCAGGCCGGGCATTGCAGGTCACCGAATTCGACGATGGTGACCGGCGCGTCCTTCGGACCGCGCTCCGGTCCGGTGATTCCCTTCTCCAGGATTTTCTTGGCCGGTTCAAACGGCTTGGCGCCAAACGGAACAATGTCACCAAAAATCGCGTGCGCGCCGTCAGGGGTGGCATAGAAGCGCATCAACTGCTGGCCTTGCTGGCCGGCAAGAACCACGTTGACCTCCGCCAATCCGGCGATCCCCGCGGGCTGGATGCTCGAGATCCTCCAGGTGATGTCGGGCTGGTAGCCGAGAGTCTGCTGCAGGAAGGAATCGACGGTAGCTTCGGACGGCAGGTTCGTCGCGGCACTCGCCGCGGCAGGCGAAGCTGCGGGCTTGCTGGCGGCGGGTTTAGCTGGGGCGGTTTGGGCAAAGGCCAAGCCGACGGTTAGAGTCAAGATGCAGACCGAGTTTAGAAAATTGCGCATGGATCCCTTTCGTCTTTCAGACTTCATTCGCGGACCTTCGTGTCCCTGGTGGTCCGAAAACCGCGACCACGAAGGGCACTAAGCTGCACGAAGAAACAAATAGGATACTTCAGACCTCGCTCTTGGCGGCAATCGGAATGCGGCGCCCCAACCCGAAAGCCTTGGGAGAAATCTTGAGGCCGGGGGCGGCCTGCTGGCGCTTGTATTCGGCGCGGTCCACCATGCGGATGACGCGCCGCACGGTTTCGATGTCGAATCCGCGCTCGGCGGCAATGCGCCCGGCGGAATGCGAATCTTCGACGTAATCTTCCAGCACAGCGTCGAGAATCTCATAGGGCGGGAGCGAATCGCTGTCCCTCTGGTTGGGGCGAAGTTCGGCAGAAGGAGGCTTCTCGAGCGTCGCTTCAGGAATCACCGCGCGGCGCGAGTTCACGTAGTATGCCAGGCGGTAGACCAGGGTCTTCGGAACGTCGGAAATCACCGCCAGACCACCGACCATGTCTCCATAGAGGGTGCAGTAGCCGACTCCCAGTTCGCTCTTGTTGCCGGTCGAAAGCACGATTGCTCCCAGCTTGTTCGACAGCGCCATCAACAATGTCCCGCGCGCTCGGGACTGGATGTTTTCTTCGGTCACGTCTTCCTCGCGTCCGGCAAACACGCCGGCGAGCGTATGCCGATAAGCCTCGTAAGCAGGATTGATGGAAAGCAGTTCGAAATGGATGCCCAGGTTCTGCGCCAGGGCACGAGCGTCGGCGATCGAGCCCGGCGACGAATACGGTCCCGGCATGCCGACTCCGATCACGTTGTCAGGACCGACCGCATCGGCGGCAATGGCTGCCGTAAGAGCCGAATCGATGCCGCCGCTCAGCCCGATGATGGCCTTCTGAAATCCGCATTTGTACATGTAGTCGCGCGTGCCGAGTACAAGCGCGGCATAGGCGCTGGCGTCATCTCCGTCGATCTGTTCATGTATTGCGCCGCTCAAGCTGTTGGAATCGAAACAGACGAGGTCTTCCTCGAATGAGCGGGCCTGGGCGATGACTTCACCTTCGCGATTGAGCACGAAACTGGATCCGTCAAACACCAGGCTATCGTTGCCGCCCACCTGGTTCACAAGTACAACGGGGACTTTGTGCTGACGGGCAATGCTGGCCAGCATCTCACGGCGGAACTCGCGTTTGCCGATCCAGAACGGTGATCCGGAGATGTTCAGCACGAAATTGCCGCCGGCTTCGACGAGCGCGGCAACCGGATCAGCCGCGTAAAGCTGCCGACTCCAGAACTGTTTGTCGTTCCAGGCGTCTTCGCAGATCGTAAGTGCCATGCGCTTGCCGCAGAAGGAAAACACTTCCTGGCTCTTGGCGGGAGCGAAGTTCCGCATCTCGTCGAACACGTCGTAGGTGGGCAGGAGCATCTTCGATTGCGTGAAGGCAACCTTGCCGTCCATCAGCCAGGCGGCGGAATTCATGACGGACTTGCCGGTGTCGGATTGGGCCGGAGTGACAAGTCCGCAGATGACGGCGATGCCACGCGTCTCGGCGGCGATGCGCGTCACCGTCTCGTGATTGCGAGCCACAAACGATGGCCGCTCGACCAGATCGCGCGGGGGATAGCCGCACACCGACAACTCGGGAAACAGAATGAGTCCTGCTCCTGTGGCTTGAGCGCGACGGGAAAAATCTATAATCTTGGCCGCGTTGCCCGAGAAGTCTCCAATCGTGGGATTGATTTGCCCCAGCGCAATCTTCACGACTTTAGTGTACGGCGTGGAGAAAAAACTTGCAGAATCGCTGAGCGGACTCCGGACGAAACAGAATTCCTGAAAACGCGGCAAACCTGCTACATTATCGTTTTGCTAGAAGAAAGGCACCCATGAAAGCCATGCATTCACCAATGAAGTCCCAGTTACTGCGGAATTTTTTTTTCGCCACCACAATTTTGGGCATTTTTCCACTTTGTCTTGCGCAGGCCGGCGGCAACCATCCCTGGATGAACCCGACGCTGTCGCCCGACGAGCGCGCCTCCATGGTACTGAAGGAGATG
>Ga0335081_10023318_pt1 | contig 10011 bp, 11 predicted proteins | sample Lox_Sample_35_FD_206713 | JGI IMG/M metagenome (GOLD analysis project Ga0335081, IMG submission 206713) | Soil microbial communities from Loxahatchee National Wildlife Refuge, Florida, United States - Lox_Sample_3.5 | ecosystem: Environmental > Terrestrial > Soil > Wetlands | place: USA... | reverse complement strand
TGCTGATGGACTACGCGGAGGTTGGCCGTCATGCGCGCATCCGCCGCGCCATCGTGGACAAGTACGTCAGCATTCCCGACGGCGAGGTCATCGGCTACGATCTGGAACGCGATCGCAAACGATTCTTCGTCACTGATTCGGGATTGGTCGTGATTCCCAAGGCTCCGAAGCGCGAACACGAGTTTCATCCGCACATCTGATGGGAACCCCATCGCCGAAGCCGTTCATGGTCTCGAAAGCTGCGCCGACAATTCCGCTCAGTGCGGACTTATCGATCGAGAAGCCTCAGGCGGCGGCGCGGACACCGAGCAAATCGCAACTCGAGCTCGATCTGCGTAGCCGCCTCATCTTTTACCTGCTCTCGGGTTTGATCCACACCTTCAGCCTGTTGCCGGATTTCATCCTCTATCCCATTGGTATGCTCGGCGGACTGATCGGTTACCGGCTCGATCGCCGTCACGTCCGCATCGGGATGAAGAATCTGTCGATCGCATTTCCTGAGCGCAGCGAGGACGAGCGCCGCCGCATCCTTCGCGCCTCATATGTCAATCTCGGCAAGAGCGCGGCGGAGTACATCCGGCTGGCGGGGTTTTTCCACATCCGGCTCAAAGATCGCGTCACCTACGATCGCTTTCAGTACTGGAAAGAGGTCGCGGCCAAATATCCCGGCAAGGGAATCATCGTGATCACCGCGCATTTCGGCAACTTCGAGCTGTTGCCATGCGCACACGCGATGCATGGCCATCAGATCAGTCTCGTGCATCATACGCAGCGCTTTCTCGCCGGCGACAAGCTGATGACCTTCGCGCGCGAGCGCTGTGGGGTCGAAATCCTGCGCAAGAACTCGGCCGCACGCGCGGTGCTCAAGGCACTGCGCACGGGAGAGGTGGTCGGTATCCCATTCGATCAGAATGCCAAACGTCACGAGGCGATTTGGGTGCCGTTCTTCGGCGAACCGGCGGCCACGCCGAGCGGCCTCGCGCGGCTGGTAGCGATGTCCGGCGCGCCCGCGATTTCCGCATTTATCGTGCGCCAGCCCGATGGCCGGCATCATCGCATTGAGATTCAGGACGAAATCCCGATTCAGCGCAGCGGCGACGTTGAGGCCGACGCGGTCGAGAACACCCGGCGATTCTTGAAGCGGATCGAGGACACGGTGCGCCGCCATCCGGAGCAGTTCTTGTGGACCCATCGCCGCTACCGCACCCGCCCCCGCGGGATGCCGCCGGTGTATGAGGATCAGAAGCCGTCCGGCGCCGTTCGCGCGAGCGGATTGGCGAATTTGGAGCGCGACTAACTACAGCGTTCGGAGTTCGCCGCCACTAGCATCCCGCCGATCGTCTCATAATTGCGCAATTGCACTTGGACGTGCTGAGTCGCTCCGCGCATGTCCCGCAGGCGGCGCTGCAGCGGCGAGGTTTCGTAGAGCGCGTCACTGCCCGCCAGGTCGTAAAACGCATCGACCGCTCGGGCACAGGTGGCAGTGACCCATACCGCAACCTGAGAAGATTCCAACCCATGCACCACGTTGGATAGACGTGACTGCCGCGCCAGGTGCCAAACTTTCGCGGCATAAGAATGCAAAAACGCTCGTGCGGCGCGCACGTCGGCGTCGGCGCTGGCAACTTGGTATCGAAACACCGGCGACCTGCGCCATCGATGAAGCGGCTCGAAACTGCCGCCGACCCGACCTCGCCATCGTCACAAGATCTCCGCGCGCACCCTCGGCAATGCCGAGTGCAAGCGCTGCATGATGCAGCGGGACCAGCGGTGCGATAGCGCCGGAGTATGGACCGGTGATGCACGGCCGAGGCGGCGGCATTTCGTAGACGAAGTCATCAGAAACGAAATGGTCGTTGAGGACGATGTGGTGGCTTCCGGTCCCCTTCATTCCTGCGACGCGCCAGGTATCTTCGATGTGCCACTCACGCGCGGGACAAATGACCATTCGCGTCACCGGGGTTTCCGGAACGGCCCCGGTCGGGAACTTCCATTTTCGGTGACGACGCACAAACCGACCATCCAGTCCGCGTGTCGGCATCCGCTGGCAAACGGCCATCTGCCGGTGACGCGATCTCCGCCTTCTGCGCGCTCGGCGGTACCGGCGGGTACGGTCGAACCAGCCTGAATGACCTCGGGCGTCGATGCGTAGATCGTGTCGAAGATTGTGCGCGGCAACCCACACAGGAGGCATGGCGTTGCGCTGCCAATCATCGATACCCAACCGACCGAGCCATCGGCCGCCGTCAGTTCCGTGACGACCTCCAGAGAATCGAGAAGATCGTATTCCAAACCGCCGTGGCTTTTGGGGGTGTACATACGGAAGACGCCGCAGCGCCGCAGCTCCTCAATGAGGTCCTGCGGCAGCTCGCGTTGCGCCTCGATTGCCGCGGCCCTTTCCTCAATCAGCGGTCGTAGCGCGCGTACCTGTCCGAGAACGTCGATGGACCGTTGCTGATTTTGATGATCCATAGCACCCACCATTATGGACTTACCTGGCGTGGCGCGCGCGAGTGAGTGGACGGATTAAGGCCAGGAGCGCGAGGGCGAGCAGCCACGCCGCGAGCCCGCTGATCAGCGGCTGCGAGCCGTAGCCGCGCAGCCATCCCGGAAGCGCGACGCCGGCGGATGTCATCCGCGGCCATAGCTTTGCGCCGAGTACGAAGCCCGCATGGAGGCCAATCGGAAAATACACCGTGCCGGTTTCGAGGAACGACTCGCCAAGCACGATTCCCAACAGAAAAAGTCCGATGAAGGTGGGCGCCATCGCGCCGAAGTTCGCCACGTGCGCGAGGCTCATCCCGAGCGTCTCGAAGCCCGCGAGCGGATGAAGTCCGGTGATATAAAATTTTGCCGGGGAACGCACCAGATGCGCGATCGCATAGATCGCGGAGCTGAGCAGCAGCGCGGGAGTTTTGCCGAAATCGCCCTCCATTCCGACCATCAGGAATGCGCGAAAAAATCCTTCCTCGAGGATCGCGATGACGACCGCGGCGAGGAAGTATTTCGGAATTGCGCTCCAGATGCCCGCCGAAGTCCCCTCGGCGTGCGCGCCGAGGAACACCGCGACGTACACCAGCGTCGCGATGGCGGCGACCGCGATGAGAAATCCTCGCGTCGCGCGCGGCAGGTTGCGCAGTGGCCGCGCGAAGCCGCTGCGCAGCATCGGCAGCACGCGCAGCTCGCGCCATTGCGCGATGACGGCAAGCGCAACCGTCACCATCACGGTGCGATCGAAGATGCGCGGGAAAGGGAAATGAAATCCCAACGATGCGACCATCATCGCGGCGAACGGCGCAATGACGGTCGCCACGACCACGCTCACGACGATGACCATCGTCAATCTTAGGGTAAATGACAAGTTACTTGGCGCGCTCCGGGCGGCGCTGCGGAGACAGCACCACCTCGACCGGACAGACGCGCGTATGCGACTTCACGATATCGAGCACCGCGTCCGCGACATCGTCGGGCATCAGCATCAGCGTGCGATCGAGGCGCTTGTTATTCGGAATGAGGGTGGTATCGACCAGGCCCGGGATAATCACCGACACCTTGATGCCGCGCTCGCCGAGCTCGGCAAAGGTCGCGTGGGTGAACGCGATCAGTCCCGCCTTCGAGGCCGCATAGACCGCCTCACCCGCGGGCATCGCGCGTGCTGCACTGGATGCGATGTTGATGATCGCGCCGCTGCCGCGCTCCACCATCACAGAGGCGGCGGCTCGCGCCAGCGCGATCGGCGCGTGCAAATTCACCGCGAGGATTTGATCCACCTCTGCGGGTCTCATCTTCGTCAGCGCGCTGCGCGGCGGCGCCCATCCGGCGTTGTTCACCAGCACATCGACGCGTCCGAAGAGGTCCATCGCGGTTCCGACCACGGCCTCGCCGCATTCCTCATCGGCCAGGTCGATGAGCACGATGAGCGCGCGCTCGACCGGAAGTTCGGAGAGTCGCCGGGTGTTCTCGAGTTCCTCGCGAGTGCGCGCCACCAGGCATAGCGAATAGCCCTCGCGCGCAAGGGCGAGCGTGATCGCGCGACCGATGCCGCGGCCGGCGCCGGTGACGATCGCGACCGGATGGGGATGCTGTTCGGCCACTTCGGCTATCCCCTCAGCGCGCGCGGCGGCATAAACTGTATCGGCGTTGTGAGGCGCACCGCCGCATCATAACGTGAGGATTCGGGGTGCGGCCACATAGCGGGGAAAAGAATGAATCGGCAGGTTTTTCGTGAGTACGATATTAGGGGCATTGTCGAAACCGACTTCACCGACGACTTCATAATCGACTTGGGCCGCGGCTACGCGACGATGCTACAGCGCGCGGGCAAGCGCCACATCACCCTCGGCCGCGATTGCCGGCTCTCCTCGCCGCGTCTGCACGATTTGCTCCTCGAAGGACTGGTCCCGAACGGCATCGATGTGACCGATATCGGCATCGTGCCCACGCCGCTGCTCTATTTCTCGATGCATCACTGGAAGATGGACGGCGGCGCGATGATCACCGGCAGCCATAACGCGGCAGAATACAACGGCTTCAAACTCGGCATCGGACCAACCACGATTTTTGGCGCCGATATCCAGAAGCTCGCGGATATCATCGAGAAGCGCGATTTTCATAAGGGCGCGAGCAAGGGTTCGCTCACCCAGAAAGCGATCGTGCCCGAGTATGGCGATTTCATCCGCGCCAATATCAAGCTCAAGCCGGGCCTCAAGGTCGCTGTCGATGGTGGCAATGGATGCGGCGGTGTCGTCGCGGAGCCGCTGATGCGTGAGCTGGGCGCGACTACCTTCGGCATCCACATCGAGATGGATGGCCACTTCCCGAATCATCATCCTGATCCGACCGTCGAGGAGAACATGCGGGATCTGATCGCGGAGGTCGCGAAGCGCAAGGCCCACCTCGGGATCGCGTACGATGGCGATGCGGACCGGGTTGGGGCGGTTGATGAGAATGGACGCATCGTGTGGGGCGACGAGCTGATGGTGGCATTCGCGCGCGCGATTCTAAAAGAGAACCCCGGCGCGGCGATCATCGGCGATGTGAAGTGTTCGCAGCGGATGTATGACGACATCACGCGCAACGGTGGCCGCGCCATCATGTGGAAGACCGGCCATTCGCTGATCAAGAGCAAGCTCAAGGAAGAGCATGCCGCGCTGGCGGGCGAGATGAGCGGGCATATGTTTTTTGCCGACAGGTATTTCGGGTTCGACGATGCGATCTACGCCTCGTTTCGGCTGCTGGAAATCCTCAGCCGCGAAGGAAAGGGCCTCGCGCAGATTCTCGGCGACCTGCCGAAGAGTTTTTTCACGCCTGAGATTCGCATTGATTGTCCCGACGACAGAAAATTCGAGGTCGTGAAAAAGGCCGCGGAATATTTTTCGAAGCATTATGATGTCATCGCGATCGACGGTGCGCGGGTGAAATTCGACAACGGATGGGGCCTCGTGCGCGCCTCCAATACCCAACCGGCGCTGGTGACGCGCTATGAGGCGCGCGATCAGAAAAGCCTCGGCGAGATTCGCGGAATCATCGAGAGCAAGTTGAAAGAATTGGGTGCGATGTGACCTAATCCCTAACCCCTTCCCCTGAAAGTGGAGGGGGAACCAGACAAGACGGGTTCGTGGCCAAAACAAAAGCTGCTGCCAAAGCGTCCGCGCTCATCATCGCGGGAGGGAAGGGGACGCGGTTTTGGCCCGCGAGCCGCGAGAGGCGTCCCAAGCCACTGTTCTCCATCGACGAAGGCTCCACCCTGCTCAGCGAAACCATCGCGAGGCTGCAACCGCTGGTGCCACGCCAGCGGATTTTCGTGCTCGTCACCGCCTCGCAGCGCAACGCATTCGCCGATGCGATCAAAGGCCTCATACCTGCGGGCAATTTGCTCCTCGAACCAGAGGGGCGCGGGACCACGATCGCGATAGCCTATGGTGCGGCCGTCATCCGGAAAAAACTCGGCGAAGGACTCATCGCGGTGATGCCCGCCGATCACTACATCGCGCCCGCAAGCGGGTTCCGCAACACGCTGACAGAGGCTCTCAAGCTTGCTACCGGGGAAGACGCCATCGTTGTCATCGGCGTGACTCCGACCCGGGTGGAAACCGGCTACGGCTACCAGGAGATTGGTCCGGCTATCGATGGCGGCTATCGCGTGAAGCGCTTCGTCGAGAAGCCTAAAGCGGCGGCCGCGAAGAAGATGGTGGCCTCGAAACGCTTCCTGTGGAATGCGGGGATGTTCGTGATGACCACGGCCACGCTGGAGCGCGAGCTGGCTCAGCATGCCCCGGCGCTGCTCGCCGTGATGGACAAGCTCGCCACCAGCAAGGGCACTGCGCTGGCAAAGCTGTATCGTCAGCTCGAGTTCGATTCGTTCGATCGGGTTGTCATCGAGCATGCCCCAAAAGTGGTCGGCGTGCGCGCCGATTTCGATTGGCATGACGTCGGAACGTGGGAAGGATTGTGGGAAGCGATGGGCGGACGCGAGAAGAACGTCACCGTCGGCCATGTGCTCAACCTGGACTCGCATGGCGTTCTCGCGCATAGCAACTCGCGCCTGATGGTGCTGCTCGGGGTGAAGGACATCGTGGTGGTGGACACGCCGGATGCCTTGTTGGTGATTGATCGCGCGCGCTCGCACGAGGCCCGCCGCATCGCGGAGGAGCTGAAACGGCTGGGCCTGGAGCGCTATCTCTAGAAGTTGTCCGTCCTCATTCTGTGCCGCGAAAGTCTTCTACGATAAGGCCGCATGGAACTCGCGCGCGCCCATCGTGTAAGCTGGAAAATCGAGGAAATTGTGAAGGCGCTCATCGTCGGAGGAGGCATCATCGGCGCGTCGTGCGCGTGGCGGCTCGCCTCGCAAGGCGTCGAGGTGACCGTGCTCGAACGCGCCAGGCTCGGGCAAGAGGCCTCGTGGGCGGCGGCCGGACTCATTGGGCCGCAGGGCGAGGCTGACAAGCCCGGGCCATTCTTCGACCTCTGCATGGCGGGCAAGGAATCCTTCGATCGATCGGTGGAGCGCCTCGCGAAGGAAAGCGGCGTCGATCCCGAATACGATCGTAAAGGCATGCTCTATGTCGCGTTCTCCGAGCACGAAGCCGGAGAACTCACTGCGCGCGTGCGATGGCAGCGCGCCGCGGGCGCCATAGCCGAGGAACTCACGCCAGCGCAGGCGCGCAAGCTCGCGCCCGCGCTATCGCCGAAACTCACCGCGGCATTGCATCTGCCGACCAACTGGCGCACCGATAATCGCAAATTGACGCAGGCCTATATCGCGGCGGCTTCCAGAGCGGGCGTGCAATTTCGCGAGGGTGTGCGCGTCGATGCGATCGCGTCCAACGATGCCCGTGCGACCGGGGTCGTCACGCATGATGGCGAAAGCATCGAAGCCGACGTCATCGTCAATGCGGCCGGCTCGTGGGCGAGCGAACTGCGCGGACTCGAGGCCGACCGCATTCGATTCTTTCCGGTGCGCGGACAAATCATCTGCTTCGAGACCCCGCCGGGCGTCGTCGAGCCGTCGTTATTTTCTGCGCGGGGCATTTTGGTTCCGCGCCGCGACGGACGTCTGCTTGCGGGCTCCGTCTTCGAGGAAGCCGGCTTCAACAAAACGCTCACGCTCGGCGGAATGACCCACGTTCTGCGCGCGGCATCGGAGATGATTCCGAGCCTCAGTGAAATCCCGTTTCGCGAGGCATGGGCGGGACTGCGTCCGGCGGTCGATGATCTGATGCCGGTGATAGGTTGGTCGCCGACGCTCCCCGGCGTGCTGTACGCGTGCGGGCACTTCCGCAGCGGTATTCTGCTGTCCTCGCTGACAGGAGAGCTAATCGCGGACCTCGTCCACGAACGCATGCCCCGGATCGATCTGACGCCGTTTAGCCCGGCCCGTTTTCGCGGCGGCGTCGCGAAGGTGTCACTCAAAGTCAAATCGGTGGTGTGATTGAAGATGGCAATCGTCGCTCTTGGTCTGGTTCGCGATTTGTTCTTTCGCTCGAAGCTCGATGCTGCCGCGGCGTTACTCGATGCCGAGATTCTCTACGCATCGGATCTCGCAAATGCCGCGAAGCGGGCCGCGGAGACAAATCCTGTGGTCGTGTTCGCGGACCTTTCCGATGCTTCATTTCCGGCCGCCGACACCGCCGCGAAGATTCGCGAGGCCGCGCCCGGCGCCAAGCTGATCGGATTTGCCTCGCACATCGATTTGAAGCCGCTCCGTGCCGCGCGCGAGGCCGGTTTCGATCAGACGCTCTCGCGCAGCGAGTTCACCGCACGCCTCGCGGAATTCCTGCTGCGGAAATAATGGCTCTATGGTTTCCTCTAGTGCGATGGAGAAATTGTTGTGACCCTCGCGAATAAGACGGTGGTGATTCTCGGCGGGAGCTCAGGCATCGGCCTCGCCACGGCGAAGGCAGCCAGGGATGAAGGCGCGAAGGTCATCATCACCGGACGTTCGCGGGCGCGTCTCGATGCCGCGCTGAAAGAGCTTGGCGGCGAGTTCGGCGGCGCATCTTTCGATGTTGCCGATGAAGTAGCGATGCGCGCCTTCTTCGGCGAATTGAAATCCGTCGATCACATCTTCATCAGCGCGGCGACGGTCACCATCGGGGGCGGGCTGGGACGCGATACCGAAGCGATGCGCCCAAACCTCGACACGCGCTTCTGGGGCTCGGTGTACGCCGCGAAATACGGCGCTCCGAAGATGCCGCCCGACGGCTCGATCACGCTGTGCTCGGGAACTTCCGCATGGCGGCCACTGCCGGGCTCCGGCATCGGTTCGGCCTCGTGCGGCGCGGTCGAGGCATTGGGGCGCTCGCTCGCGGTGGACCTCGCACCGATCCGCGTCAATACCATCGCGCCCGGACTCATCGATACACCGCTGATTACCGACGTCATGGGCGCGAACGCATCGGCAATGATGGCGCAAGCGGCGAAACACCTGCCGGCGCGGCGCGTAGGGCGCGGCGAGGACATCGCGCACGCGGTGATCTTCCTGATGACCAACGGATACACCACCGGCATCACGCTGACCGTCGATGGCGGCCGCACGCTGGTCTAGCGAAATGGCGACATGGAGAAGGACACGGCGCAATGAAGCCTCACGTGATTTGCCTCATGGCCGCGAGTGTTGATGGACGCACGCTGCCGAGCCGATGGCGGCCGAGCGCAAAGCAGCTCGGTTTGTTCGAGCGACTCCATGAATCGTTGAATGGCGATGCGTGGCTGATCGGTCGCGTCACCGGCAGCGAATACGCCAAGCGCGATGCGTATCCGGACAGCATCAAACAGACGTTTCCACGCGAGTCGTGGATCACGAAACCCAATGCCGGCGCATACGGCATCGTGCTCGATGCGCACGGCAAGATCGCGTGGGGACGTGCCGATATCGGCGGCGATCCGATCGTCGTAGTGCTCAGCGAAACCGTTTCGGATGCTCATCTCGCGGGGCTGCGCAGCGACGGCGTCTCCTACATCTTCGCGGGCGAAAAGGAACTCGACCTCCGCATGGCGCTCGAGGTTCTAAACCGCGAACTCGGCATCAAGCGCATCCTGCTCGAGGGCGGCGGCGTAGCCAACGGCGCGTTCCTTCGCGCGGGTCTCGTCGATGAATTAAGCCTCGCGATCTATCCGGTAGTGGACGGCGCCAAAGGTGCGCCCTCGGTCTTCGATTCGCCCGAGGTTGTCACCGGCGCATCGGCGCAGGTCAAGCAGATGACGCTTGAAAGCAGCGAAGTGCTCGAAGGCGGCGTGGTATGCCTGCGCTACAATCTGGAGGCGGGCTGACTGAGCCGGTTCTCGCGATGGCTGAAATCGCCACGAGGGACAGCTTTATTGGCATCATGGCGTCATTAGTCAGAGTGCAGTTTGTGGTGATGACGCTATCGGCGAACGGCCGTCATTGCGCGTAGCTTAAAGCAGGAGCCGCCTTCGCGGCGCCGACCACCGTGCGTTTCGGCGCCGCGCTTTCGCCGGAATGTTGACGAGATGCTAGCATCGGAGTCATGGCGAATTCACCCGGCTTCA
>Ga0335081_10023317_pt1 | contig 10011 bp, 7 predicted proteins | sample Lox_Sample_35_FD_206713 | JGI IMG/M metagenome (GOLD analysis project Ga0335081, IMG submission 206713) | Soil microbial communities from Loxahatchee National Wildlife Refuge, Florida, United States - Lox_Sample_3.5 | ecosystem: Environmental > Terrestrial > Soil > Wetlands | place: USA: Florida... | reverse complement strand
GAGCGTGACAGGACGCACAGGCCATTTCGCAGTCATGTCTTCCGCTCTTTTCCCAAGGGACCAAAAGTATATGTGAATTCGAAGCCATCCGATGAGGGATTTTGATTGTGGGTGATTGGTGAACGGGATCTGTAGAGACCGAGTGGATTCCAGAAAACGATCTTCCAGAGCCCAAGTTGCTTCTGGCGCCATACCATGGAGAGATTTGGGTCGGCGATAGTAGAGAATTACAAATGCTGCAGACCATAGCGCCCCAAAGTTTGTTTCCCCCTGCAATTGATTCGCTATCGAGAGCGCTTCAAGGCAACCATTGAATGCGAGCGCATGCTGATAAAATTCTGCGTAACAGTCATCAAGCATCGCCCCGAACATCATAAAGATAACGGCATAGAGAACGTCGGTGATTGTCTCGCTTCCTCCGAGGGCTTCTCGTGTACGTCGATAGCACTCGTTGAGATGCAGAAGGGCGGGTTCCTTCCCGAATGCGCATTGGTTAATCTGGAGGCGATAAAGGCAGGAGAGAATTGCGTGTCGAACGCAGAGGGATTGGATGTGCTGGCCGTATTTTCGAACGAGGTACTGGATTATCTGCCCTGATGCGACCTGTCGAACCAGGGACTCGGGGTCAAAAAGCATCTGAGACTCAGACGTGCTGGATCGGAAGGACCTGAGGGCGTTTTCAAGACAAGTCGAATCTTGCTGATAATCAGGAGAAGGCGTTGACCGATGAACGGGTTGAGGAATCGTTGCTGCTCTGGCACGCGAACATTGGTTCCGCTTCCCCCAGACTTTGTCTTCACGGCCGCACAGCAGTCCATAGAAAATGCACCGTTCGCATGGGTGGTCTAAAGATTCGTATGTGCACTGAGTGTCAGAACGGTTTATGATCATTGAAACCTTTATTTTTCGATCTCGGCACTCGAGGCATCTCAATTTCCCCTTCCGCCCAAACGGGTTGTTTCCATGAACGACTGCTGGTCTCGTCGGCTTATGCCTGTACCCTCGTTAGGATGCATGCGTGAGGGGACTGGGCACCTCCGTTTGACGACCGTTTTTAAAGTTTCTGCTTTCGCTTCAGGGTCCGGGAGGATGGGCTCCGGAGCACCATGTAAGGTTAGAGGTTCAATCCACATCCGCTGGAAGTTTGTTTCCGTGCATACGTCGAAGTCGGTCATTTCGTTCTGGAGTTGGGCCAAGGAAGGGGGGGTTGTGGCGGGCTGCGATAATGCTGGCATGGAACTACAGTCGCACTCTCTATTTTCTGCACATTTGTTGCTCAATTTGACAGGTGTTGGGCCAAAGAGACGGGCAATTCTGTGCGGCTTCGGGCTTTGGTTCCAAACACGCAGACTTTAGAGAGCGACGCAGTTCGACTGTTGCTCTTGTGTGCTTATTGTCCAGGGGGAGGGTTGTTTGACTCCTTTTTCCACATAACTACACGTGAAATTTCATTGTACGCTCTCGGCGTCCGGCCCGTCGGCGGCAAAACCTTGACTTGGAACATGATCGGCATAGAATTCTAAAAGCATATCTATCTCCCATCAGCTGCCGCACAAAATGCCACAGCTCCTTTGGTTCTCCACCCTCTGGGTCTCCAATATAAAAACCTCTGGATTATGTCCACCTCTCCAATCTGAATTCATCAAGTCGAATCGGCGACCAGCCTGACTAGACGGGACCGATATTACCGGGTAATACGGGAGCTTGGCCGGTCGATTGTTGGCCGGTCCTCGGAGTTGGTCGGATGTGGGCCGCGAAGCGATTGAAGGGGCAGCTTGCCGCCCTCCTTAGGATCCATCGTTAGAATTTCGAATCGAAATTCCAATTTGATTTTGAAAGGGCAGAGACGTTCGATTCTGGGATGAGATTTACCGACTGGTGACCGGAAAGGGCAAGAATATCGTGAAAGCCACGAACGGCAAGAAACCCCAAAGGTGGTGTATCTTACTATTAGGAGTTGCGACAGATGAGGTAATACCTGTTTCTAGGGGACACCCGACACCAGAACCTTTCACTCCGTCGTCGTGTTCCATCAAACAAAAGAGCATGACGAGTGCGAACAGACAGACAAAGTTTGCGATTTCCAGGGCCGCTTCCTCCGCATGCAACAACAGTTGTAAAAGCCGAAAACACTCTTTTATCCCTTGAGCTTCTTTTGCAAGGACAAAAAGTGCACGTATTGGCAGCGGATCCAATCCATACTCCGAAGAACAATCCCCCATCCCGGATGTGACGAATTTATTCACGACATTCAGCATGGCGGTGCTGGCGGTGCTCATAAAGCCCTGTCCGTGGATGGATGCTTCATGTTCATCATTGTCCAACGCCGCAGAGAGCAGCATGAAAATAATGGAGTAAAGGATGCGAATGGCTCGCCCGGGCGTCAGTTCCTTCCCGATAGCGTTCCTCGTATAACGATAGCACTCATTCAGATACTGTCTCGCTCTTTCATCGCCGAAGGAATAATGGGCTTGGCGTTTGGTTTCGAGCCGATAACAGAAACCTAGAAGGCCACACCTGACACCCCTTTTCCAGCTCGGGGCTTTCCAGTCTCGAAGAACACGTTCTATTGGCGGAGGATAGAGGGCCATGAAGTCCGAAACGGGCTGGAAGTAGCGTTGAAACCTTGAAAATTTCGTATCGAGAAACATGACGGCGTTTTCCAAACAGAGCCGATCTTGGAGGGGAAGATTCCAATTCTCAAAAATCCCTGCAAGCAATTGGAGAATAGTCGGAGGGATCACCGTCCTCGGCACCTGTGTTGCAAGAGAGCATTGGCGTGCAGGCCCCATCACCTTATCGTCCCGCCCGCATGGAAGTCCTTTTTCGAGGCATAGTTCGCAGGGATCCTCAGGTTTCGAAAAAGTGCACTTTGCCTCAGAGGGTCATTACTGATATCGTACCTTGCGTTTCCATGCCCGACATTGTTTACATCTCAAGCTTCCGGCCCTTCCATAGGCATTGTTCCCTGGAACGACGGGATTTGTGTTGGGACGTCTGGCCCGACTTGATCATCAGCACTGGGAATAAAATGCCGGGCGCACCGTTTCACCCTGTCACACGGTGCAGTGTCCAATCCTGCAGAGGGCCGCTTTGCAATGGCGTGCGTTGAAACGATCAAATCGAGACTGGCTGCAGCGCTCAAGGGCCCGTGGACGCCGAATGAGAAGGCCGCGTTGAAGGTTTTGTTTTTGTCAAGAACGATGTTCTCGTCTTCTGGGTTTGGGCCTGACGCTTTACGTTCAATCACGGTTTCGCGGTAATGATGATTCTGAATTCCATCTGCGCGGGTGCTGATATCATTTGCGACTTCAGGCCGGTGGGGATAATGGGAGACAGGATGTGCGAAGCGTACGGGGATATCGACGGAATGCATGTATCAGACCAGGCGTCTGTAACAGCGGCGAGTAAGGCGATGGCTCAGGAATCGGAGCAGGGGCTGCGGGCTATAAATACCGGCATCGGGATCGCAACTTGGGCCGCTGGAGGCTTCCTTGCTTTAGTAATAATAGCTCTTGGACGAATCAGCGTTCAAAACCTTAAAAAGGATCGTCCCGGCCTCACGGCTCGGAGACGTGAGCTATTCGTGTGGTCATTTCGACTCAACTGCTCTTTTGAGTCAAGTAGATAGAAGTTCATAATATCCAAAATAATTTTCAATTGAGCTTCTAATGGCGGGCTATAGATCGCTACGCAAAAGCCCAACAGGGATCCCATTGACCGCCGGACTCGCCCTCCCATTCACTCCACCCGCGCCATAGATCAAACCCCATTGACACTTGTGACATAAAACTCGTCCGTCGTCACCCTTTAACGGCCACCAGACAGGACTAAACCGTACACGGCATTTTTCACATTGTTTTATTTTCTCATCGGAGGATGGATAGAATGCGGAGATCGAGGAATTCTCACTTGTTCGCCATTTTTGTAGATCGGGTGGATTAGGCGGTGGAGACGCTGTATGTACTGAGGGTACCAGTTTTCTCGAAGTTTTGGTTGCCGTCGCGGCGAGTTGGGCTTTCCTCATGGTTCCCGTCAACGTGAGATCAGCCTGTTTATACGTCGTAACGAAAGTCATTAATGCAGTCTAATCGTCAAATTTTCCGCCCTCAAAAAACGAACAAACAAAAACAAAACCAAACAAAAAAAGGGGGGAGATACCTCTTGGGTGACAGGGTCCACCTCAGTAAGCGGATGAATAATAGTCTTGTTAGGATCATGTTCAGGACACCACACCGCCGCCGTCATAACCCCCGTCTCCCCCCCAAAGGTAACAACATTAACGACATCCCTCCTCGAGCCTTTCACGGGAGCGATATCAAACCCCGCATGAAACCCCGTCGCTAACGCACAGCTAACATGCACCGGTAACTTGCAGTCATGGCAATTGATCGTGGCACCACCGCGGCTTTCGCAGAGTGCGCACAGTGTTGTCCAGCGTGCAGGAGGGATGGAACCGATTCCCTCGACGGGTTTGAGGTGCTTTGCGTTGCCAAAGCGAGTTTCGGGGGAGAAGAGGGCGCAGGTTATATGCGCCCAATTATTGTTTGCGGTGGGTTTTAGGGCTTGTCTTGGCGCGAGGTCACCGTTTGAATCCGGTTCAGTGGATTCTCTGGTACAACATAGCACACAATCGTATTTCTACCGTCAGCCAGGGTTCCCAACGTAGAAAAAAGAGTTTGCATTCCCTGGGGGAGAGGTGAGGTACAGTCGAGACAAGAGGTTGCTTATCGTTGAGACACATGTCGCAAGCCCAATTGCCCTTTCGATTCTTCTTTGAAGCACCATAACATCCCGCATGAACCACCAACCCACAAAAATGACAGGTAAACGGTTCCTCATCTTCACCATCCCCACAAACCGCACAAGGCGGGAACGCGGGAACCTCAATACTCCTCGCCCTCATCCGTCGGATAACCTTCTCCTCCTTTTTAACCCGTTTCTTCTTTTGGGTTCCCTCCCCCGCGCCAGCGCCGGCAGTGCCATCTTCGCCGCCTCCCTCTTCCTCAGATCTCCTCTTCCGCCCAGGTTTACCCCCCTCTGCACTGGGTTTCCTCAGCTCCTCCGGGAGAACATATTGAATTGCATATCGCCGCCATAAGTCCCCGCACCGATCACAAAGAGCCAAAATACTTTCCCCATCCTCCCCACCCACCACAATCGGCCCCGGAGCCTTCCTCCACCGCCGACACTTCCTTTCCCCACAAAATTTACATTCAAAATGTCGTTTCACACCCCGCGCTTTTCTCTCGTCAAACGCCGAATCATCACTTGAATCCCCTACATCCGGGACGTCCCCGGTCAAAGCGGCGGTTTTATGGCGATTCCCCTTGCGGCTGGGGTGATTCCCCCAAATTTCGCGGCCGCGCGCGGTTTTTTTCCACATGTAGTAGAAGCGGACGCATTCTGCTGTTGCACGAGTTCCGACAGCTTTGGCTACGAGATGGAGTTCTGAGCCGTACTGCCGGACACCCGCCTCAAAGCGCTGGATTTCATCGGGCGTGAAAAGCGGATTCCACAATGAATCAGGGGTGAGTGTGGAAACGAGGTCTTTTGCTTGGGAAAAGTTGAATGCGGTGTATTGTAAGGCGGTTATGGCGCCGTCGAGGAAGGATGTTGACCAGGGTTTTACGTTTAATCGTGTTGCTTCGGGACGGATGTCTTGGAGATACGCATCGATTTGATCATCTGTTACCCCTGGCGGTCGTTTCCAGACGAGCTGAGTCCCCGTCCCATCCGTAGAAAAATTATCTTCCCCCCGGACAATGTACCCCAAGGGCCGTTCCTGCACCCATGCCGGCCGATCTTCATCGGGGACCGAAGTCTGCACAGAAACCGTATCATCGGGAGTCGGCGTCCCCTCCTTTGACGCAGCCACTGCCGCAGCAGCAGCAGCAGCAGCAGCAGCCGCCGCCGCAATAACCGCGCGATTCTTCTTGAGTCGTTTATCGAGTTTTTCAATGTTGAATAATGGCGTTCGTCGATCGATGTATTCGACGGGCCTACCTGGCCATTCTTTGACGACGGCTTGATGACGAGGGCCCAGGCGGGAGGCTGCACGGGGGTAAATTCGATCTTGATCGTCTAGGACGTCTTCGACTTTACAGTGGATTCCCAGGTAACGGTAGGGCCAGAGTTTGGAGGCGAACTTTCCTTCGTTGATGGGTTTTGAGGTTTCTTCGAGGAGAAGGGGGTCGAGGGGGGTATCAGCGCGGGTTACGGGCGCTGTTGAGTCGGGGATTCCGCTTTCTGACAATAATTCTTCAGAGTCATCTTCCTCGTCTTCTTCGTCTTCGCCGTCGATGTAGTCTTCTTTAGAGTTGTCGTCTTTGATGCCGTTTGTGTCGTCGTCATTGCTTTTCGATTTCTTTTTTTTGAGGGAGAACATGGGGATATGGTTTGCTTTCATTTCTTTCATGCGATTGCGGATGCAGGGGCCACAGGCCCAGTGGTAACCTTTCGTTGGCTTGCGGGGGAGGGGTGGTTTAACGCATTTCATGTGCCAATCCGTATGGCATTCGGTACACCTCACCGACTCGGAGCTATGTGAATAGTCAGCTCGCTCACCAACACAAGCGAAGCCAAAAATCAAGAACAGAGCAAAAGCCATTGAGAATTGGAGAACAGGGGATTTACCTTCGACACCACTCGCCACACTTTGTACACTTTCGTGGCTCCTGACACAATTCCTTCTTGGCGCCATTCTCCAATACAACATACCTCCACTTCTCCCTCAACACCTCACTCACTCTGGCGGGAATATTCGTCACCTCCTCCACGGGAATAACATCATAATTTCGTTGAATATACCTATCATGTAACCGTGCAAACCAAAAATTATCCTCCCCTCGACGATACTCCTCAAATTCCCTATTATTCGAGAATTCCGCGCGATGTCGGACCGTGCAAACCCCCCTAACGGCGGAAAGGACGTTGACGTCCGAGTGCATGCTAGCGTATAAACAGCGTTTATCGGTGTGTTTTTTATGGGAGATGTCTTGTGGGCGGTAGAACCAGTTTACGCGCATGGCTTTGATTTTACGGCCTGTTGTTGAGGAGACGGGTAGGTCTGCTTCCGTGGAGGGGTCGGCATAGATGAATTCCATGATTCGTGCGATATAGTAGGGCTCCCCTGGCGGTTCAGATAGTAAATACACATGATCTGTGGCCCAGTGAGAAAAACTTGTTCTGCTTTGCTGGGGGGCTTACCATTTGGGTGTACAGTGTAACCATGGTCTGTGACGACGGTTTCGCGATCTGCGTCTGGTTTTTGCTTCGGCTCGGCTGTGGCAGCGGCAGGCTTCTTCTTCTGAGGCAGCGCTTTGGTGGCCCGTTTTGCTGGCGGTAGCTCTGTGTCTTCCAGGGTTTCCTTCAGGGCGATTCGTCGGGAGGACCGGGCGGGGGCAGAGCGCTTGCGTTTGCCTGAGTCGCTGGCCAGCAAGGCGGACCGAGAGAGTTCTGTCATCCCGACTGCCAAGGCAGGAGACATAAAACACTGCGGAAACGTGCAGCACGCCTCTTTAATGCTGGAATTGATGGAAACGATCGAGGAAATAGAAAATATGCGCTTTGCAGGGGTGATAAGGGAATGTGGGGCGAGTATTCGTGAGGGGAGGCGCCGTGGCCTTGCGGTGGTGAAGTGACAGATTTGGCGGTTTGATTAGGCAACAGCATTTACAGTAATTTGGCTCAATTATCGTGACATCCAAATTCAGAGCAATCTATTCCGTGACGAAGAAATCGAAATTCGTCTGCATGCGACATCACCACATGGCCCAGTACTTCCGTCTATTGCATCCATTGCAGAGCAGCGTGCTGACTGGTTGTTGTGTCTGTAAAGAGCAAAGTGGTATAGATAATGAATTGGAGTATGATAATGGTGTCAGTAAATCCTATGTAACCATAAGAACCTGTAACGAAGATGTTTGAACATCTGACAATACTATAAAGGTTGATATAGTCGACATTGAGAAAGAGCTATATGACAATATGTTAGAAGCTCTTAGAGATCTTAATTGCGATTTCTACATCAGAAATAATTTGCAATTAGCTTTTAAAAGTTTAAATTTACAGTGAAATAATATCATTATAATTAATGTACTACATTATAAAAGCCAAATTAAATGCTATTTAAGGGACTTTTGTGATAAGTTCACAGTTAGATTGGTATCATCAGAAAAATAAAAACCCTCCTTATCTATGCCTAGCTGTAAAAGTTTGAGGTTTTTAGAAAGTCAAATTATCTACTGCCTAGTAAGCAACTGTTAGAGCATGTTTTTTGATATATCTTCAGGAGTTTTAACCTGAGTCACACGATCGAAGATGGTTTTGAATCTGTTGACTAAGCTCTTTCATTTTAAACTCATTGTTACTGGTTGTATTTAAAACTGGCCTGAAAAAACTAGAAATGTCTTAAATTCAAGCTTATTATTTGTTATGAATGACAGCTAAGCAACTGCAGAAACAATTAGATTAATAAAGGCAAGGGTAAGGGCAACGGCAATGGTGGACAAGAGTCTATCCGGTGTAGATGAAATTTTCACATAGCGTATAGATTTTCTTTAGTTTGCAATAATTCAATTCAACGAGACTTCCTAGTCGCCGCTATCCATGCCTAAGATCTTTATGATATTATTGCTATAACTTTCTAAGTTTATAATATAATTACATAATTAAGATCAGATTTAAGAGTCTTTATTAGTAAATATTGCATAATGCTAATATCATATGTGTAAATTTCAAAACGGTCTAGCGAGAGCTTAAAAAGTATCAAATTCCTTACATTTTAGGTAAATTTTCATCTGTTCTTATTATAGCTCCATCAGTTTGTATCATAATCATATAATAATAGTAAAGACTTAAAGGTTTAATTGTCTATTTTCAAAATAGTTTTACCTCATTTAAATTGAATCAAAATTGGATTAATTATATTAGAAAATATCTCTGTTTAAGGATTTAAAAGGCAGTAAAAGTCGAAATAGTTCAGCTAGATATATTATTGAACTATCTGATTTTAGCTAGCTTAAAAAGGATTTTTCTGATGAAGATACACATAGTGGAAGCGTCTTTCCGGCCATCACATCAACATTACTAGCACTGTGACATTATCTTTGGCTGTCACATTTTCACTAATAGCATTACATTATTATTAACTCCTGTTAGATGCTACATTGCTTTACTTTGTCAATATTATATCACTGTAATATACAAAATGGAATTTGATCGTAAAATTTACATGATTGATATATTATGACGAGGCGAAGCCAGTGATATTCGCTGATCGAGCTAAACCGAAGAGTCGACCAGAGACCGACCGGCTTTTTTAAATTTCAAATTGGATTCGAGTTACAATTCTTAGAAGCAAACAGGATTTCGGATCATCAAAGTTACATTATTGATCGAGTTCATTTAAATATCGGTTGACTCGGGTTTTCTAAATATTTCATGTCGAGTGAGTCGGTTTGAGCCATTTTGCTGATCCGAAGTCATATAATTTTATGTAACGGACAATTAATTATAAATCGTGTGGCAATCAATATTTCCGTTACATTTGATAACATATAAATCGTTATATTAACCGCAATTTATAAAGTTTATATCTTACAATGTCGAATTGAACTCAAATTAGTTGAGTCGAGTTTGATAATATTTAAATCCGATCTCGAACCGGTCGGATCGGACTGAGGTCGTAACCCGACTGATCTGAAAATCGGTCAAGTGACAAACGCGGTGTAACCCAACCAATAAGGTTATCGATCGAGTTACAATCCAACGGTAAGATCTGCCAGTCGAATCGGATACGTTACTGAAATGAGATCCGACTCGACCGGCGGACATCATTGGGTGAAGCCATCTTCACCTTTTGATACAAGCTATGAAATAAGCGAGCTAATCTAGTACAGAAAGTGAGACAAGTAAGTTAGATATTGTAAGTATCTGCCTCATGTTTAACTTGCTTCATTTCATCTCGTTTTGCTTCATAGCTATTTTTAGTTCTGCATATCGGTTCTG
>Ga0335081_10023316_pt1 | contig 10011 bp, 10 predicted proteins | sample Lox_Sample_35_FD_206713 | JGI IMG/M metagenome (GOLD analysis project Ga0335081, IMG submission 206713) | Soil microbial communities from Loxahatchee National Wildlife Refuge, Florida, United States - Lox_Sample_3.5 | ecosystem: Environmental > Terrestrial > Soil > Wetlands | place: USA... | reverse complement strand
CGTGCCATCCGCCTGCTGGATCACTGGGACGACCGGCGCGTCCTGGAGTTTGGCGCCATCCATCTCTGCTCGATTCAGTGCCGGGATGAGTATCTGAAGCAGTCGGCGGCGCGCATGAGCGCGCGGCCTAGCGAAAAGCATCCCTCTATTTGCCGGCGTCCGCGGCTTGGCCCGCGGCGGGTGTGGCCGCCGGGTGTGAATTCTAAGATGTGAACTTTCTCGCCTCTTTCCCCAAACACACCGCTTGAAGAAGACTTGTCAACAAAGTTACCGTAAGTCTGTTGTTCGCATCTATCTTAGGCGATTCGCCTTGTTCAGGGGTCTTGGAGGGGACAAAGGATGCTTTCGGGGCGCTGGTTTTTTGAGAATCGCGGTGCCGTCGCACATGCACCGGTATTCCTCGCTTTATTCTTGAGGCGAGAGGAAACGTTCAGTCTGGCCGTGTGCTGGGGCATCGGTCTGGTCCTGCTCTTCGCCGGCATGGCGCTGCGCATCTGGGCGCAGTCCTACATTCACCACAGGCTGAAGATGCCGCTGGCGCTCACCACCGGCGGTCCTTATCATCTCGTCCGCAATCCGCTCTACATCGGCAATATCCTGATCTGTACCAGCGCCATGTTCTTCGCCAAGCTCCCCTGGGCCGCGCCTTTCATTTTCGCTTGGTGCTTCGTGGTGTACTCGATCGTCGCGCGCTACGAGGAAGGCTGGCTGGCGGAGCTCTATGGCCCTCCCGCCGAGCGCTATTTGCAAGAGGTTCCGCGCTGGTTCCCCCGGCTCGGCAGGCTCGAAAGCGTCCGCTTCTGGAACCAGTTTTCGCCCATCGCGCTCCGTGCGGAACTTCACTGCCTGCTGATCGGGCTCATTTTCGGGCTCAAGGGACTTGCGGCTTCGCCTGCGGCGCAGACGACCCTGACGATCCTCCGCGCCCGCCTCTTCTTTTAGCCCTAACCTCATTCGACTCAGCCTCTGACAATTGTGCGAAACCGCGGGCCTTTGTTACTCTCGGTGCCTATGAAGCGCATCGCCGAAATGCGTGCCGGCCGCGCCGCGCCGCCTGTTTCGGAATCCATCGAAAGCCGTGAGAATCGCTGGCTGAAGCGCTTTCGCGCCGCGCTCTCGGGCGAGTCGTCTCGCGGCGGCGCCTCCGCAGCGCCTCGCACCGACTCTTCCACTCAGGCGGGTCCCGAAGGCGAAATTGCCGGCATCGAAGGAGCGCGCCTGGTGGAAACGGCGCTGCATTCGGGAGCCGAAATCCTGGCCCTGCTCTTCAGCGATACGGGCGCGAAGCACATCTCCCGGCTCGAGCCGTGGATTCCCCCCGAGGCGCGCGTACTGCGCACCTCCGATCGCCTCTTCGCCTTCGCCAGCGGCACCGAAACGCCGCAGGGCGTCGCCGCTCTGGTTCGCCCTCGTTTGGGGACGCTCGACGATCTCCTCGGCGGAACACCGCTGATCCTGATTCTCGCGGGAGTGCAGGATCCCGGCAACGTAGGCACTCTGGTGCGCACGGCGGAAGCGCTGGGCGCTTCCGGAGTCGCGGCCTGCGCGGCAGGCGCGATCGGCACCGCCAATCCTTTTTCGCCGAAGGCGCTGCGCGCCTCGGCTGGCGCCGCTTTGCGCTTGCCCATCGTGCGCGGACTTTCCGCGCCCGTGCTGCTGGCCCAATTGCGTATCGCCGGCGTGCTCGTCTGCGCCGCTTGCCCGGATGAAGCTTGCGCCGCCGGCACAAGCGGCGGCAAGCGCGAAGCCGCGAGCGCTCGCGCGAAGGCCACCGCAGCAAAGCTGCTCGCGCCCTGGGAGATCGACTGGCGCGGGCCCGTGGCGCTGCTGATCGGCAACGAAGGCGCGGGCTTGCCCGACGACTTGGTCCGCTCCGCGGACGCCGTCGTGAGCATTCCGCACGCGCCGCATTACACCAAGGCGGGCGACGAAGACGCGCCCGCCGAATCCCTGAACGCCGCCATCGCCGGCAGCATCCTCTTATACGAAGCCGCCCGCCAGCGCGGCCTGAGCGTCTAGCTCACGTGGCACAGCCACTCCTGGGCTGTGCGTCCAGGTTCAGCGGAGCGCTGTCATCCCGAACCCAGTCGCGCCTTTTGCGAATGGGGGTGAGGGATCTGCTTTTCCCCACGGCACAGCATTCTCGTAGCTCAACTCGCGCGGTTTCTGGCCTTTGTGGCACAGCCACTCAGAAGCCGCGAGAGAGCTGAGGCTTTTCTGATCCGCCGCCCGTGCCCTCGCCTCAAGCCAAATCCCCCCGAAAGCGTTATCCTTAACGTAATGCGTGGTCATTTAGTTCCATGAGCAAAGCCGGCATGAGCCTCTTCGCCAAAATCGAAGCTGACGCAGTCGCCGCTTCTGCCCCGCTCGCCGAGCGCATGCGCCCGCGCACGCTCGAGGAGTTTGCCGGACAGCACGCCCTGCTCGGCCCGGGCAAGCCGCTGCGCGTGGCCATCGAAACCGACGATCTCGGCTCGATGATCCTCTGGGGACCGCCGGGCTGCGGCAAGACCACGCTCGCGCGCCTGATCGCGCGGCGCACCCATTCCGAATTTGTCTCCTTCAGCGCCGTGCTCAGCGGTATTCGCGAAATCAAGGACGTCATGGCCGCCGCCGAACACACGCGGCGCGCGGGCCGCCGGACCATTGTTTTTATCGACGAAGTGCATCGCTTCAACAAAGCCCAGCAGGACGCTTTCCTGCCCCACGTCGAGGCGGGAAACATCATCTTCATCGGCGCGACCACGGAAAATCCCTCCTTCGAGGTGATCGCGCCCCTGCTCTCCCGCACCCGCGTCTACACCCTGCAGGCCCTCACCGAACCGGAGATCGCCGGCCTGCTGCGTCGCGCGCTGGCCGATAAGGAACACGGCTTGGGCGGGGAAAAGATCGCCGCCGACGAGAACGTCGTCAATCGCATCGCGACATTTGCAAATGGAGATGCCCGCGCCGCCTACAACACGCTGGAAGCCCTGGTGCGCGCCGCCGCGCCCGCCGCCGACGGCACGCGCGTCCTCACCGAGGAACTGCTTTCCGCGGCGCTGCAACGCAAGTTCCTGCTCTACGATAAGTCCGGCGAAGAGCACTACAACCTGATCTCCGCCTTGCACAAGTCCGTGCGCAATTCCGACGCCGACGCCACGCTCTATTGGCTGGCGCGCATGCTGGAGTCCGGCGAAGATCCGCTCTACGTCGCCCGCCGCCTCGTCCGCATGGCCAGCGAAGATATCGGCCTCGCCGATCCGGCCGCGCTGGGAATTGCGGTCGCCGCCATGCAGGCCGCGGATTTCGTGGGCATGCCCGAAGGCAATCTGGCGCTCGCGCAAGCCGCCGTCTATCTCGCGCTCGCGCCCAAATCGAACGCGCTCTATACCGGCTACGGCGAAGTGCAGCAGGATTTACAGAAGACCGCGTCCGAGCCCGTCCCGCTGCACCTGCGCAACGCGGTCACCGGATTGATGAAGCACGAAGGCTACGGCCGCGGCTATCAGTACGCGCACAACGTCGAGGAAAAAGTCGCGGATATGGATTGCCTGCCGTCGAGCCTCGCGGGCCGCAGGTATTACCAGCCGACGGACCAGGGACTCGAGCAGCGCATTCGCAAGCGCATGGAAGAGATCCGCGCCATCAAATCCCGCCGCGCCTCTGAAATCGACAAAACCTGACGCCGAAAAGCTAGCGCACCAGCCGGCGGTGCTCCCTCAGAATGCAGTCGTCCATGATGACGAAAAGCCCGGCTTCGCGGGCGCGCCGCGCCGCCGCTTCGTCCGCCACGCCGTCCTGCATCCAGATGGCACGAGCGCCCACGCGAATCGCGGCGTCCACAATCTCGCCGACAAACTCCGGCCTGCGAAAGATGTCCACGATATCGATCTTTCCCGGCACGTCCTCGAGCCGCGCGTAGGCCTTTTCGCCCAGCACTTCCTTCTCATTTGGATTTACGGGAATGATGCGGTAACCCGCCGACTGCATGTATTGCGAGACGCCGTAACTCGCCCGAAATTTGCTCGAGGATAGCCCCACCACGGCGATCGTATGCGCCTCGCCCAAAAGCTTCTTCACTTCGTCATCGGAAGGCGCGCCGGAAGGTTTCATTTCGCCCTAGGCCGCGACTTCTTTCGATCGCCGCCGGGACCGCGATGGCCGCGATGATTGCGGCGATATGAGTTGCGTTTCGGGCCTTCCGACTTCTCCTCGCCCGCAATGCTCCTCGTTTGCCCCGCAGGAGCGGCGCCTGAGGCTTGCTCCACCACGCGGCGCAGTTGCGCCACTTCGCGCGGCTCGAGCCGCCGGTAATGCCCTTCCGGAAGACTGTCGAGTTCGAGCGGCCCCAGTTTCACGCGCTTCATTTTTTCCACGGGATGATCGATGCCAAAGAGTTCGCGCCGCAGCAAATCATGGCCCGCGTCTTTCAGCTCCACTTCGTACCACGGATTCGCGGGATGCGAACCGGCGGCGCCGGGAGCTCGCAACCGCCGCAAACGCGCGTGCGCCCGCCGGCCAACCTGCCGCATCTCGTCGTCGCTCAAGCGGCCCGCCACCTTCAACCAATACACCTGCGGCATGCGCTCAAAATTCTTGAAGATGCGGTCGGCCAGTTCGCCGTCGCTGGTGAGCAGCATCAGGCCGGAAGCCGCGTAGTCGAGCCCGCCCACGGGAAAAATACCGCCGGAAAGTCCGCGCAAGACGTGGCGCAGCGTGGCTCGCCCTTCGGGATCGGACATGGTGGAAACCACGTGAATGGGCTTGTGCAGCAGAAAATAGCGCTGCTCGGCGGGCCGTTCGGCGACGCGCCCGGCGGCTTCCACGCGGTCGTGCTCGGGATCGGCTTTGGCGCCCAACTCGGTGACCACCACGCCATTCACGCGCACCTGTCCGCTGCGGATCAGGTCTTCCGCGTGACGGCGGGAAGCGATCCCGGCGCGGGCGATAATTTTTTGCAGCCGTTCGAGCATTTTGACTTATTTAGGCCGGAAAAGCCGCATCCTGTTGGTGCGCTTTTCCGGCTCGACAATCTCAGGAATCTTGCCGAAATGTGCCTGTCACTGCGAGCCCGGCGCGGCCTTTTTTGCCGCGCGGTCTTCGGATTCTCCAGAAGATTCCGGAGAGGATTCGCGCGGGGGCTCGCCCGGCGTGTCCCAAGCGGAAGTCTCGCTCTCTTCGGGCTGCCCGGACGCGGCGGCTTCGCTTGCCGCGCCTGTTTCGAGACTTTCGCCGGCAGCGGCTTCGTCTTCGACCGCCCCTTCGCTGGCGGCGTCTTCATCTTCGGCCGCCTCGGCGGCAATACCGTCATCTGTACCCAGCGCTTCGCGCGCCAGCGCCTCGAACTCCTTGAGGCTGGGCAATTCGTCCACGTCGCTCAAGCCGAAGCGCATCAGAAAATCCTTGGAGGTGCGATACAGAATCGGCCGGCCGATCACCTGCTTGCGTCCCGCCGTGGTGATCAGGCGCTTCTCCAGCAGCGTCTCGATCACGCCCGCGCAATTCACGCCGCGAATCTCCTGGATTTCCGGCTGCGTCACGGGCTGCTTGTAGGCGATCACGGCCAGCGTTTCGAGCGCCGGCATGGTGAGCCGCAGCGGAGGGCGCAGGCTCTTGATGAACCGCCGCACCAGATCGTGGTGCTGCGGTTTGGTGTAAACGCGATAGCCGCCGGCCACGGCGCGAATCTCCACGCCGCGCTCGTCGGCCGCGTAGCTGGCCACCAGCTCATCGAGCGCCGCGCGCACGATGTGCTTCTCTTCGCCCAGGGTGGCGGCGAGTTGGTCCACGGTGGCGGGCTCGTCTGCCACATAGATGATGGCCTCGAGCGCGCTTTTCAGTTCGGTTGGGGTCATGGTCTTTGTTATGCGCGAAAAGCGCCGTGATGTCCACGGCCTTTTCGCGCTCGACAATCTCAGGGCGCGGTGCTTGGGCCCCTCGTCTCGTTACTGTCGCCGCTCTCGCTTTCTTCTTTATTCTCTGCGCCGCCGTCGATGCTGTGCGGCGTTCTCACGGTGGCGGAAAATCCGCCGCCGGCAAAGACCACGTCGAACATTTTATGCTTGCGGATGACGATGGACCCGAAAATCTCCGTCTGCTTGAGCACGATGGCTTGCAAGCGCACCAGTTCCAGCACCGCCAGCAACGCGCAGATCATGGCCGAGCGCGACGGGCAGGAGTCAAAAAACGCGGCCAGCTCGATGCCCTCCTCGCCGGTCAGCAACTGCGCGCGGAGCACCTCCACCATGCGCTCCACGGTCCAGGTATCGTGACGCAGCTCGATCTTGGCGACCTGCTTGCGCCGCTCCAGCACCTGCTGGAAGACGCGCACCAGATCGACCAGCGAAACCACCAGCTCTCCCTGCGTCTCTTCGGATTCGTAGAGAGACATGTCCGGCTTGGACCACACGTGCGCTTCGAGCTGCTGCTTCTGATGGAGCAGTTGCGCGGCGCTCTTGAACTGCTCGTACTCCACCAGGCGCTGCACCAGCTCCGCGCGCGGATCGATCTGCTGTTCTTCCGGACTTGCGAGGGGGTCGGGAGGCAAAAGCATCTTCGATTTGATCAGGATCAGCGTGGCGGCCATGTAGATGAAGTCGGCGGAGACGTCGATATCGAGGTCCTCGAGCTTGTGGAGGTATTCGAGATACTGGCCGGTGATCTTGGCGATGGGAATGTTGTGGATGTCGATCTCCTGCTTGCGGATCAGGTCCAGCAGGAGGTCGAGCGGCCCGTCGTACGTATCGAGATGAATCTTATATGGAGTCGCCAACGTCACCCCCACCATAGAAAAGCAGATCCCTCACCCCCGTTCGCGAATACCGCGACCGGGTTCGGGATGACAACTCGCTGCTAAAGTTCAAGTAGTGCATGAGAAGCGCGAGGGGTACCCCCCTGTTTTTTGTGCAAGAGTATCAAAGCAAAGCATTTAGTTTGCGCCAAGATGGAAGAGTATCAAAGTAAAGGAATTAACTTTGCTTCCCCCTTAAAAACGCCCGTCGTCCTGGCTGCACGCTTGGGTTTGTCCAGTTCCAACAATTACTAGCCGAAAACCCATAGCCCTGCGCTTTTTCTTTTTCTTCTATTTTAGCAGGGCGAGTCAACGGCAATCGCCGAAGAAAAGCAGATTCCTCGTCGTCCGCCGCGGCGGACTCCTCGGAATGACAACTTGCTATCCCCCGGCAGCGGTGCCTCCCTGCGAGCCGCCGATTTCGCCGCGCTTCTCGTTCCAGTGGAAGACGGCTTCCCGCACGCGGTCCATGGTCTGCTGCGCGACCATGCGCGCCCGCTTCGACCCGGTGTCCAGATATTCGAGCACCTGCTGCTTGCCGGCCGGGGATTCGAAATCGAGGTGGCGCTGGCGGACCGGCTCGATCCACTGGATCAAGTTGTCGGCCATTTTCGCTTTGCACTCGATGCAACCGATACCGGCGGTGCGGCAACCGTGCGCCGCCCAGTCCCGCGCCTCCTGCGGCGAAAAAAGCTTGTGCCAATCGAACACGGGGCAAACGTCGGGATTGCCGGGATCGGTCCGCCGCTTGCGGGCTGGATCGGTGACCATCACTTTGGTTTTGCTGCGAATGTCCGCATCGGACTCGCTGAGCATGATGGCGTTGCCATAGGATTTGGACATTTTGCGCCCGTCGAGGCCGGGAATGCGCGGCGTATGGGTGAGCATGACCTCGGGCTCCCGAAGGACGTGAATAAGTGGAACCTTCTCATTCGCAAAGACGGACTGGCGGAAGTCAATTGGGCTGCTGCGAATTTCTGATTTCAGGAGATCAATCGACTTCATGTACTCCCCATGGAATACCTGATTTGTGGCGCTCTGAGGGTCAAACCACAAGCTGGCCTTGAAGTGTTTTGCAAGAGTACGCTGCATTTCAACGTCTATACGCGGCCAATCAAGATCCGAATAAGCGACGTTAAAGCGTCGCACGATTTCGCGGCCGAGTTCGACATGAGATTTCTGGTCCTCCCCGACGGGAACCACAAGCTCGGTCTCCGGCTCGCCATACATGACGATGTCCGCCGTCTGCAGAACGGGATAGCCGAGGAAGCCGTAGTTGTGCAGGTCTTTGTTGGTGATGTTGTCGAGGGCTTCCTTATACGTGGGCACGCGCTCCAGCCAGCCGAGCGGCGTGATCATGCTCAGCAGGAGATTCAGCTCGGCGTGTTCGGGAACGGCAGACTGGATGAAAAGCGTGACCTTTTCGGGTTCGAGTCCGGCGGCCAGCCAATCGGTGGCGATCTCGACGGTGTTCTGCGCGACGAAGGACGTGTCGGCGTAATCGGTGGTCAGCGCGTGCCAATCGGCGATGAAGTAGAAGCATTCGTACTGCGGATCGTTTTGCAGGCGAATCCAATTTTGCAATGCGCCGAAATAGTGCCCGATGTGCAGCCGCCCCGTGGGACGCATGCCGCTCAAGACGCGCTTACGGTTTTCGGGGACGTTCCCGGCGGCAGACACGCTAACGCGCCCCTCGCCGAGAAGGTGTCATTCCGAGGAGCGCAGGCGGCGCCCCACTCGCCACGCAATTCTCGCGCGACGAGGAATCTGCAGTTTCCTTCGGTACCTTCATCGTTTGGCCTCGAGACGAGAATCGCGTGAACCAAGCAGGTCCCTCGCATGACCTGCGGCCAGCAGTTCTCTGGCGATGATCAGGCGCTGGATTTCGCTGGTGCCTTCGTAGATGGAAAGCACGCGAGCGTCGCGATAGAAGCGCTCCACGTCGCTTTCGCGCGAGTAGCCCATGCTGCCGTGAATCTGCACGGCCTTGTAGGCGACGCGATTGGCCATCTCCGCGGCAAAGAGCTTGGCGCGCGAGGCGTAAGCGCCCACACGCCCGGACGCGGCCCCCCTGGACGCGCCGTCTTCCTTTGTGCGGGACGCCTGGTCCCGCTCAAAGGCGGCCTGCCACACCAGCGTGCGCGCCGCCTGAATCTCCGTTTGCATGTCCGCAAGCATAAACTGAATGGCCTGAAATTCGCCGATCGTTTTGCCGAACGCGCGCCGCTCCTTCGCGTAGCGGACGGCGGCTTCGAGCGCGCCCTGCGCCAGGCCCACGGCCTGCGCCGCGATGCCTACGCGGCCGCCGTCCAGCGCTTCGAGGGCGATCTTCAGTCCCTGCCCCTCCTCGCCGAGGCGATTTTCCGCCGGCACTTCGCAATCGGAAAAGACGATCTCCGCCGAGCGCGACGAGCGCAGGCCCATTTTATCTTCGTAACGGCTCACGCGAAAGCCGGAGAAGCCGGGTTCGACGAGAAAAGCGGAGATCGCTTTTCTCGCATCGTTAGCGGAGTTCGCGGCGCTCGGCGGGCTCATCTTGGCGAACACGAGATAGACGCCGCTTTCGCCGCCGCTGGTCACCCAGCTCTTCGTGCCGTTCAGGCGATAACCCGCGCCGCTGCGCTCCGCGCGTGTTTCGATGGCCGCCGCGTCCGAGCCGGCCTGCGGCTCGGTGAGGCAGAACGCGCCGAGAATTTCTCCCCGCGCGAGGCGCGGGAGATATTTGCGCCGCTGCTCGTCGTTGCCGTGCCGCCAGAGCGGCCAGGCGACGACCGAGTTCGTAACGCTGAGCGCCACGGCCATGGAGGCGTCCACGCGCGCCACCTCCTCGAGCATCAGCACGTAGGAGATGGTGTCGAGGCCTGCGCCGGCCCACTCCTCCGGGATCAGCATGCCGCAGCAGCCGAGTTCGCCAAGGCGGCGAATTTCCGCGCCCGCAAACTTCTCCTCGCGGTCCCGCTGGCGAACGTTGGGGCGGACTTCGGTTTCCATGAAGCGGCGGACGCTGTCGCGAATCAGGCGCTGGTCATCAGTGAAGGAAAAATCCATGAGGCCGGAGGAATCGTAGCACGTGCGCAGGCGCGAAACGGAAAAAGCCTCAGGTCTCGCCCCGATTTTTTTGCGCGCGCTAGCGCGCCAGGCGCGGGCGACCTTAGCTACAAACTTGCTACATCTTCAGCAGTTCCCGCAGCCGCTTGGTCTGCGCGCGGCTGACGGGAATCTCCGACTGGCGCTTGTCG
>Ga0335081_10023315_pt1 | contig 10011 bp, 8 predicted proteins | sample Lox_Sample_35_FD_206713 | JGI IMG/M metagenome (GOLD analysis project Ga0335081, IMG submission 206713) | Soil microbial communities from Loxahatchee National Wildlife Refuge, Florida, United States - Lox_Sample_3.5 | ecosystem: Environmental > Terrestrial > Soil > Wetlands | place: USA: Florida... | reverse complement strand
ACTTGCGCAATATCTATCGGCCTGAGGAGGCCGCCCGCGCCGGGTTTTTGTATGAGAGCGTGGGACGGGCTTCGAAATGATTGTCTGCGCTGAAATCAATAGAAGTTGTCGTCCCCCGCGAAGGCGGGGGACCCAGTAAACACCGACATCGCTGTTTAACGAGTCCTGCGATTACTGGATCACCCGCTTTCGCGGGTGATGACAGCCGAGAACCATGCGCGATTTCGACACACCGCTCCCCATCGACGAGGCGCTGCCGCGGCTGACCGCCGCGCTCGCCGCGCACAACGCCGCCGTACTGGTGGCGCCGCCGGGCGCCGGCAAGACCACGCGCGTCCCGCTGGTGCTGCTCGACGAGCCGTGGGCGGCGCATAAGAAAATCCTGGTCCTGGAGCCGCGCCGGCTCGCCGCGCGCGCCGCCGCCGCGCGTATGGCCTCGACGCTGCAAGAGCAGGCCGGCGACACCGTCGGCCTGCGCGTGCGTTTCGGCTCGAAGATTTCCAGGCGCACCCGCATCGAGGTGGTGACCGAGGGCGTATTCACGCGGCTGGTGCTCGACGATCCCTCGCTCGACGGCGTCGCCGCCGTGCTGTTCGACGAATTCCACGAGCGCTCGCTCGACGCCGATCTCGGGCTCGCGCTGGCGCGCGACGTGCAGCAGGGCTTGCGCGATGATCTCAAAATCCTGGTGATGTCGGCGACACTCGACGGCGCGCGCGTTTCGGCGCTGCTCGGCGAGGCGCCGGTGGTCGAGAGCCAGGGCCGCAGCTTTCCGGTCGAAACGCGCTATCTCGGCCGCGAAGCGCGTGCCCGCATCGAGGATCAGGTGGCCGGCGCCATCGAGCGCGCGCTGCGCGCGGAAACCGGCTCGGCTCTGGTGTTCCTGCCGGGCGCCGGCGAGATCCGCCGCACCGAGACGCTGCTCAAAGAACGCGTGCGCGATCCGGCCGTCGACGTCGTCGCGCTCTACGGCGCGCTCGATGCGCGCGAGCAGGACCGCGCCATTGCGCCGGCGCCGCCCGGGCGGCGCAAGGTGGTGCTGGCGACCTCGATCGCCGAAACCTCGCTCACCATCGAGGGCGTGCGCGTGGTGATCGACAGCGGCTTGTCGCGCGTGCCGCGCTACGAGCCGGACGTCGGCTTGACGCGGCTGGAGACGGTGCGCGTCTCGCGCGCCGCCGCCGATCAACGCCGCGGCCGTGCCGGCCGCATCGAGCCGGGCGTTTGCTATCGCTTGTGGGACGAGCCGCAGACCGGCTCGCTCGAGCCTTACACGCGGCCGGAGATTCTGTCGGCCGATCTGTCGTCCTTCGTGCTCGACCTGGCGCAATGGGGCGCGAGCGATCCGGGAAAGCTCGCCTTCCTCGATCCGCCGCCGCAGGCCGCGCTGCGCGAAGCCAAGGCACTGCTGAGCGAACTCACCGCCATCGACCCGCAGGGCCGCATCACCGAGGAAGGCCGCCGCCTGCGCGCGCTGCCGCTGCCACCGCGGCTGGCGCGCATGGTGGTCGATGCGGCGGCGGAGGGGGCGGGGCAGCTTGCCGCCGAGATCGCCGCGGTGCTCAGCGAGCGCGGACTGGGCGGCGACGATCCTGACCTGCGCCACCGCCTCGATCAGTTCCGCCGCGACCGCTCGGCGCGCGCGCAGGACGCCCGGGCGATGGCCAAGCGGTGGGCTTCTGTTGTCGAGTCGTCGCCGCGTGCACAGCGTGCTCCCTCCCCCGTTTACGGGGGAGGGGCGGGGAGGGGGGCCCCACCCCCCCCCCGGAGCGCGGGGCCCCCCCCCCCCCCCCCGGGGGGGGGGGGGGGGGCGCGGCGGGGGGGGGGGCGGCCGCGGGCCGCCCTGGGGGGGGGGGGGGGGCGGGGCCCCCCCCCCCTCCCGCCGCGCTTCGCGCGGCGACCTCCCCCGCAAGCGGGGGAGGAGAAGGAAGTATCCTCGCGCTTGCCTATCCCGATCGCATCGCCAAGAACCGCGGTGGCGGGCAGGGCGCCTTCCTGCTCGCCAACGGTCGCGGCGGCAATGTCGATGCCGCGTCGCCCTTGGCGCGCGAACCGTTCCTGGCGGTGGCCGAACTCGCAGGTGCGGCGGCGGCGAGCCGCATCGTGCTGGCGGCGCCGATTACGCTTGAGGAGATCGAGGCGCGCTTCGCCGCCGAGATCGAAGACCGCGAGGCGGTCACGTTCGACGCAGCCTCAGCCTCTTTGCGCGCGCGCCGCACGCGCCGGCTCGGCGCCATCGTGCTTGCCGAGCATGTCAAGCCGGTCGCGCCCGACGCCGACAGCGCCAAATTGCTGGCGGAAAGCATCGCCGCGCTCGGCATCGGCAAACTGCCGTGGAGCAAGGCGCAGATTCAATTGCGCGACCGCGTGCTGTTCCTGCGGCGGGCCACCGATCTCGAGTTTACCCGAGATCGGCAATCTATTGAGCCCAAGTCGGCTAAAGCCGACTTGGGCGGTGAGGAATGGCCGGACCTGTCCAACGCCGCGCTCGCGCGTAGCACCGCCGATTGGCTGGCGCCGTCCTTGAGCGGCAAGACGGCGCTGTCCCAGATCGGCGCCGACGATCTCGCCGCCGCGCTCGACGCTTTATTGCCCTGGAATTTGCGCAAGCGACTCGATGCCGAAGCACCGACCCATTTCACGGCGCCGACGGGGTCCAATGTGCCGATCGATTACGAGGCGGAGCAGGGGCCGACCGTGTCCATCCGCGTGCAGGAACTGTTCGGCCTTGCCCGGCATCCGAGCATCGCCGGCGGCCGCGTGCCGCTGGTGCTCGAATTGCTGTCGCCGGCACACCGGCCGGTGCAGGTGACGCGCGACCTGCCGGGTTTTTGGCGCGGCAGCTACGCCGACGTGAAAACCGACATGCGCGGGCGCTATCCCAAGCATCCCTGGCCGGACGATCCGCTCTCCGCGCCGGCCACCCGCCGCGCCAAGCCGCGCTCGTGACGCTTGTTCCTCCCCCGCTTGCGGGGCGCTTGACGATAATTGCGACCGCAGCGCTTCAATTTGTCCACATCCTCTTCACCGCCCGCTCACCAACGTCATAGGCGCGCAGCCGGCGTTAAGGCTGTCTTCGCCCGCCGCATGCGAGCCTGCGCGCGGACCGTTGGACTTACCGACCATGCGTCACATTCTCGTCTTGGCCGTTGCCGTGCTGATTATCGGCGGCTACGGCGCGCGCTTTGCCGACCGCGCCGTGAGCGATCGCGCGCCGCAGGCCGCCGCCGTGCAGCCGGTGGCGCAGCAGCCGACTGCGCCCGACAGCTACGGCGGACGCACGATGATGCTCGATGCCGACCGGGCCGGGCATTTCCAGGCGGCGGCCCGCGTCAACGGCATGCAGCTCGACTTCATCGTCGATACCGGCGCAACGCTCGTCACTCTGCGCGAGAGCGCCGCCGCCGAGATCGGCATTCACCCGATGCCGGTCGACTACACCGCCACCGTCTCCACCGCCAACGGCAAGATCAAGGCGGCGCCCGCCAAGATCGACCGCATCGAGCTCGGCGACATCACCGTGTTCGACGTGCCGGCGCTGGTGCTGCCCGACGAGGTCCTGTCGAGTAACCTGCTCGGTGTGTCGTTCCTTTCCAAGCTGCGGCGCTACGAATTCGCCAACGGGCGCATGGTTCTCGAGCAGTAGAGCGCGTCGCCTTCTTTGCTGTCATTCCGGGGCGTCCGCCACAGGCGGACGAGCCCGGAATCCAGAGCAAAATTGCAAATCGTTCGATTGGGACCGCTGGATTCCGGCCTCGCGTGCTGCGCATGCGCCCCGGAATGACAATAACCGGGACCGCTTTGCGGGGTTCGGGCGTTAGGCTATTCAATTCCGGCCACCGCCCATTTCCGAGACCCCGATGTTCCCCACGCCGAAGCCTGTGCTGACGCCCAATACCTACGCCTACGAGTCCTCGCCGCTGGTCAAGCCGACCGGTTTCCGCGAATACGACGCCCGCTGGCTGTTGGAGAAAGAAATCAACCTGATGGGCGTGCAGGCGCTGGGCATGGGGCTCGGCAAGCTGATTGCCGAGCTCGGCGTCAAGCAGGAGGTCGTAACCGGGCACGATTTCCGCGGCTATTCGGCCTCGGTGAAGCTCGCGCTCGTGTCCGGCCTGATGGCGGCCGGCTGCAAGGTGCACGATATCGGCCTGGCCCTTACGCCCATGGCTTATTTCGCGCAGTTCGCGCTTGACGTGCCCTGTGTCGCCATGGTGACCGCCTCGCACAACGAGAATGGCTGGACCGGCGTGAAGATGGGCGCCAATCGGCCGCTCACCTTCGGGCCGATCGAGATGAAGCGGCTGAAGGAGATCGTGCTCGGCGGGCAATTCGACTTCAAAGGCGGCGGCTCCTACGTTTTCGTCGAGAACTTCCCCGACCGCTACATCGCCGATCTGACCAACCGGCCGAAGCTCAAGCGCAAGCTCAAGGTGGTGGCGGCCTGCGGCAACGGCACCGCCGGGGCTTTCGCGCCGCGCATCCTGCAGGCGGTCGGCTGCGACGTGGTGCCACTCGACTGCAATCTCGACCACACGTTCCCGCGCTACAATCCCAACACCGAAGACCTCAAGATGCTTCACGCCATGCGCGACGCGGTGCTGGTCGGCAAGGCCGACGTGGCGCTCGGATTCGACGGCGACGGTGACCGCTGCGGCGTGGTGGACAACGAGGGCGAGGAGATTTTCGCGGACAAGGTCGGCGTCATGCTGGCGCGCGACATTTCCTCGTTGCACAAGCGCGCGATTTTCGTGGTCGACGTGAAGTCGACCGGCCTGTTCGTCACCGACCCGGTGCTGAAGGAGAACGGCGTCAGGGTCGACTACTGGAAGACCGGCCATTCCTACATCAAGCGCCGCGTCAACGAGCTCGGCGCCGTCGCGGGCTTCGAGAAGTCCGGCCATTTCTTCTTCAACAAGCCGTTCGGCCGCGGCTACGACGACGGCATGATCTTTGCGCTGGCGGTCTGCGACATGCTCGACCGCAATCCGGGAAAGAGCATGGCCGACCTGCGCCGGGCGCTGCCCAAGACCTGGGGCTCGCCCACCATGTCGCCGCACTGCGACGACGAGAAGAAATACGCGGTGGTCGACGCCGTCGTGAAGCAGTTCGAGGCGGCCAAGGCCAAGGGCCAGAAGGTCGCCGGCCAGCGGATCCGCGATCTGGTCACCGTCAACGGCGTGCGCGTCACCGTCGAGGACGGCACCTGGGGCCTGGTGCGCGCCTCCTCGAACAAGCCGGAATTGGTGGTGGTGGTGGAGAGCCCGGTTTCCGAGGCCCGCATGCGCGACATGTTCAAGGCGGTGGACAGCGTGCTGCGCACCCATCCGGAAGTGGGCGCGTATAATCAGACGATATAAACAATGCGCCGAGACGGTTGCGCCCGGTCGCGCGGCGGCAGATAATCCCGTCGGTCAAGCGACTCGTGAACCGGCCATTGGGGCAGACGCCATGCGGGTTACGCGAATCCTCTCAACCTTCGTCATCGCGATCGCTCTCGCGGTTGTTGCGGGGCAAGCCTTTGCCGGCTCGGCCTGGGACGACGTCCGCTCGTTCGCCTTCGGCACCCGGACGATCGCGGACGGCAGCGGCGTGCTCACCTTCAATGCCCCTTATCGCGCGCTGGACCAGCGCCGGGTGCCGTTGTCGGTGGCGGCCGGCTTCCACGACGGCCGCACGATCAAGTCGGTCACCTTCGTGGTCGACGAAGATCCGATGCCGATCGCGGCGACCTTCCGCTTTGCCGACCGCCGCGAACGCGCCGACATCGGCATCGACATCCGCCTCGACCACGCCTCGCCGGTGCGCGCCATCGTCGAGGCGAGCGACGGCACGCTCTACATGAGCGAGCGTTACGTCAAGGCGTCGGGCCTCGGCGTCTGCGCCGCCCCGCCGGTCACCGACCAACTGGTGGCCACCCGCACCATGGGCGAGATGCACGTCGCGGACCTCACCGGCCGCGACGGCGCGGCCAAGGCGACGCACTTCTGGCGCAGCGCGGCGCTCGACATCAAGCACCCGCAGAATACCGGGATGCAGATGAACCAGGTCACGATGCTGTACATTCCGCTGCGCTATGTCGACACCGTCGAGGTGCGCGAAGGCGCCGACACGTTGTTCGACCTCACCGGCAGCATGACGCTAAGCGAGAATCCGCACATCGAATTCGACTACCGGCCCAACGGCGCAAACTCGCTCAAGGTCATGGTGAAGGACACGAGTAAATCGGTCTGGCAAGGCGAATTTGCGGTCGGGTCGGGCAGCTAGGCCGCGCGCACCATTCTCGCTTGTAAATATCGCGCCATGCGTATTGCCATCCTCGGCGCGGGTCCCGCCGGCCTCTATCTCGCCTACCTGATCAAGCGCCGCGCGCCGGACGCCGACCTCGCCGTGATCGAGCAGAATGCGCCCGACGCCACCTTCGGCTTCGGCGTGGTGTTCTCCGACCGCGCGCTCGAATTTTTGCGTGCGGACGACGAGGGCACTTACGCGGCCATCCTTCCCCATATGGAAATCTGGCACGACCTGGCGTTGACTGTGCGCGGCGAGCGCGTCGTCATCGACGGCATCGGCTTCTCCGCCATCGGCCGGCTGCAATTGCTGCAACTGCTGCAGGCGCGCGCCGCCTCGGTCGGCGTTGCGCCCATCTACCGGCGCGCGGTGACATCGCTCGACGAACTCGTCAGCTACGATCTCGTGGTCGGCGCCGACGGCGTCAATTCGCTGGCGCGGCGCAGCCTGGCGAAAGAATTCGGCGCCGGCGTGCACCTGTTGACCAACCGTTTCGCCTGGTTCGGCACGTCGAAGCGCTTCGCCACGCTCTCGCACAGCTTCGTCGAAACCGAATTTGGCGCTTTCAACGCCCATCATTACCGTTACGCGCCGGCCGCCAGCACCTTCATCGTCGAGGTCGGCGCGCAGACCTTCGCCCGCGCGGGGTTTGCCGACATGAGCGATGCCGACGCGCGCGCCGTTTGCGAGCGGGTATTCGCGGCAACGCTCGAAAGCCATCCGCTGATCTCCAACAACTCGATCTGGCGGCAGTTTCCGATCGTGCGCAACGAACACTGGTGGCACGGCAACTGCGTGCTGCTCGGCGACGCGCTGCACACCGCGCATTTCTCCATCGGCTCCGGCACGCGGCTCGCCATGGAGGACGCCATCGCGCTCGATGCGGCGCTTGCGGCGCAGCGCGACCTGCGTGACGCGCTCGCCGCTTACGAAGCGGCGCGCCGGCCGATCCTAGAGAAGCTCGTCGCCGGGGCCAATGGCAGCGCCGAATGGTACGAGCATTTTGCCGACCATATGCGGCTTGCGCCCGCCGAATTTGCCATGAGCTACATCACCCGCTCCGGCCGCATCGATCTCGAGCGCCTGCGCAAGCTGTCGCCGAAGTTCGTGACGCGGTACGAGCGGGAGCGGGCTTAGAGCGCTTTTCATTTGGCTTGACGCATTTTTGTTCGTCACCCGCGGGCTTGTCCCGCGGGCCCCGCTTAGGAACGCAATGCCTTTCTAAGCGAGATGGCCGGGACAAGCCCGGCCATGACGAGTCAGCGACGTGAAAACTGCTCTAGCCGTTCCGCATCTCCTTGCGCAGCGTCGGCAGGCCGATGCCGGTCGAGTCGAAGCCGCCGTCGACCGCCAGGATCTGCCCCGTGATGTAGCTCGCGCGCTCGCTGCACAGGAAATAGATGGTCTCCGCCAATTCCTCCTCGAAGCCGTAGCGGTTGAGCGGCATGTGGTCGTGATAGTCCTGTCGGATCGCTGGCGTGTGCACCGCCTTCGCCATGGCGGTGTCGACCGGTCCCGGCGCCACCGCGTTGACGCGGATGCCGAGCGCGGCAAGCTCGACCGCCTGCTGCTTGGTCAGGTGCGCCAGGCCCGCCTTGCTGGTGCCGTAGGCGGTGCGCAGCGTGGAGGCGCGCAGGCCCGAGATCGACGTTATGTTGACGACGGCGCCGCCGCCGCCGTCGCGCATCAGCGGCACGGCGGCCTGCGTCACCAGGAATGGGCCGGTCAGGTTGACCGCCAGCACGCGTTGCCAGTCCTCATAGGTGACGTCGAGGATCGGCTTGAAGATGGCAACGCCGGCATTGTTGACCAGCGCGTCGAGCCGGCCGAATTTCTGCGCGATCGCGTCGATGGCGCGCGCCACGCCGGCCGCGTCCGCGACGTCGCAGGTGAGCGCCAGCGTGGCGTCCGGCTTGCCGATGGCGGCCATGGTCTTCTTCAGATTGTCGCCGTCGATGTCGAGCAGCGCGACGCGGTAGCCGTCGGTCAAGAAGCGCCTGGCGGTGGCGAGCCCGATGCCGCGCGCGGCGCCGGTGACGAGAGCTGCGCTTGGTGCTTTTTCGTTCATTTTGCCCCCGTCATGGCCGAGCTTGTCCCGGCCATCCACGCCTTGGTCCAGTGTTAAAAGACGTGGATGCCCGGCACAAGGCCGGGCATGACGCCGGCAATGCGATAGTCTGCCGCCATGACACGCGTTCTACGCTTTGCGTTCATCGCCCTTATACTTGCCGCGCCCGCCGCCGCGCAGGACATCCGCGGCCTCGAGGTCTGCACGGCCGAAAAGTCGATGGAGCGGCGCACTGGCTGCCTGCAGAGCAATGTCGAATTTCTCCAGCAGGCGCTGGCCAAGTACAAACGCGAGACGCAAGCTGCGCTTGCCGCCGCCGCCCGCGAGACCGCCACGTACAAAGTCGAAATCGCCACGCTTAAAAGTGAGGTCGCCGCGCTCAAGACAGCGCTGACGAAGCTGCAGCAGGAGCTGACAGACCTGAAAAAGCCGAAGCCAGAAAAGAAATAATCGCGGTCTGGACGCGATCGGCCGCCGCCGAAGGTTGCAGCAGGGAGCGCGCCGTGCCGGTTGGCACCTTCAACTGGTCGAAATCCTGATCTAAGCTCGGCCGCGACCGAAGGAGTCTACACATGAGCTTCCGAATCGCCGTCGTGCAGCCGATCGCCCATCCGGTCGGCGAGGACGAGAAGAACGTCGCCGACGCGGTCGATTACATCGCGCGCGCCAAGGGCGAAGGCGCCGATTTCGTCTGCTTCCCGGAAACCTATCCCGGGCCCTGGCGCATGCCGGCCTCGTTCGACCCGACGCCGCGGCTTGCGGAAGCCGCCGCCAAGCACGGCGTCAATGCGGTCTACGGCACACTCGAGCCGCTCAGCCACAACGAGGGCACGGCGCATAATCTCATCTGCATGGCCTATGGCGACGGCCGCCCGCCGGCGCGCTACCGCCGCACCCATCCGAACGGGCCGTGGATCTACACCGGCGGCAAGTGGTGGGAATTCCAATACGTCGCCGGCAACGAGTTTCCGGTGTTCGACACCCGGCAGGGCAAGGTGGGGCTCGCCATGTGCAGCGAGGTCTACATGCCGGAGGTGACGCGCGCGCTCGCGCTGCGCGGGGCCGAGCTGATCTTCATGCCGGCCGGCACCGACAAGGGCAAACTATGGGCGACCTGGCGCAACCTGATCTGGTCGCGCGCGATCGAGAACCTGGCGGTGGTGGTGACGACGCAGAACCTGTTCAGCCACGCCGAGCGCGGGCTCGCGATGGTGGCGACGCCGGAGGAGATCCTGTTCGAGAGCACGGCCGCGGGCCTGTTCGTCGTGGACGTCGGGCTCGAGCGCGCGCGCGAACTGCGCGCAACGCAGGACAGCATCACCTCCGCGCAGAGCTATGCCGCCAAGCAGGGCGTGCTCGGCCCGCAATGGCAGCGGCCCGAGTTGCGCGCGGCGATTTACCAAGGATCGCCGAAGCAGGCGGCGGAGTAGCGCCTCCTTTCCCTCTTCCCGAAATTCTGTTCCGTCATTCCGGGACGGCGCGCTAGCGCCGGACCCGGAATCCAGATGCAAATTCCGTGCTCATATCTGGATTCCGGGTTCACGCGCGGAGTTTATCATCGGGCCGCGCTTCGCGCGGACCCGTTGGCGCGTGCCCCGGAATGACTTGATCCATTGCGCCGCTTCCGCGGCCATGCGATTTTCCCCGCGCAT
>Ga0335081_10023313_pt1 | contig 10012 bp, 10 predicted proteins | sample Lox_Sample_35_FD_206713 | JGI IMG/M metagenome (GOLD analysis project Ga0335081, IMG submission 206713) | Soil microbial communities from Loxahatchee National Wildlife Refuge, Florida, United States - Lox_Sample_3.5 | ecosystem: Environmental > Terrestrial > Soil > Wetlands | place: USA... | reverse complement strand
TAACGGATGGGCTTGTCAACGGAGTTTTTGTTCAAACATCTTTGAAATGAAGCACCTTTCCAGTATAATGCTGTATCAGTATAGCCATCTGTCAAGGGCCTGGAGACCGGGTACGGGCGACTTTAGTCGCCCCAAAAATTAAACATATGGCACAGCCACCTCATTTTGATGTTGACGGCTCCATATATTTTGTGACAACGAGCCTGAGCCAAAAGACCCGTTCGTTCAGCGAAGGCGAGGCTAAGATCGTTGAGGAAACAATTTTAGATTCAGCATCAAGAAAAGAAATAATGCTTTATGCGTACGTTATCATACCTGATCATATTCATCTTCTTTTTAGACCTATCAATCTTGGAATTTCAAAAACCGTCCAATTAATCAAAGGCCGAGCTTCGAGAAAAATCAATAAAGGCAGCTTCTGGCACAAGGGCTTTTTTGATTTTGCAATATTGACAGATAAGAAATTTAAGGAGAAGTTTAACTATATCCATTATAATCCTGTTAAAAAGGGATTAGTTGAAAAGGCAGAAGATTATAAATATTCAAGTGCAATGGAGTGCAGGACCAAATATGGGGAAGTCTTTTATGAATAATGGGAGGCTAAAGCCTCCCGTACCCGTGCCCAGCGTACCCGTGATAATCATTTTCTCCCTATTTCTCCTCGTGGCCTGCGGCCCCAGGTACGTTGTTCGTGAGAGAAGAACGCTCCCACCTGAAAAAGAGGCGACAATCGAAAAGATGGAGTCTCGCGGGGTTCAGCAGGGAATTGCATCCTGGTATGGAGCAGATTTTCACGGAAAACAGACATCGAGTGGTGAGGTTTATGATATGTACCAACTGACCTGCGCTCACAATACCCTCCCCTTAGGCACAATGGTTATGGTCACCAATTTGGAGAATGGAAGATCTGTTGAGTTGAAGGTCAATGACAGGGGGCCTTTTGTGAAGGGCAGGATTATCGACCTCTCGTATGCTGCTGCACGGATGCTCGGCATGCATGAACAGGGAACAGCCGCGGTCAGAGTAGAAGTGATCGGTTCTGCCCCCGAGCTGGTTCAGCGTTACACTGTTCAGGTGGGATCTTTCACCGATGAAACCAATGCGCAAAAATTAGCTGGACAGCTCCGAACAAATTTTGAGAATGTGCAAATCACGACTATGGAAACACCAACTCAGAAATATCACCGCGTAAGAGTGGGACAATTCGATACAAGAGAATCGGCGTTGATCACGGCAGAGAAGCTTTCCCAGATGGGGTTCAAGGTGCTGGTAACGGACCGGTAAATATAGAAGCCCGCAAGGTACCCTCCTCCAGAAACCTTACGGAGGGCAGGCATAGGGCATAGCGCATAGCGTGAGGACCAAATTTCGATGCATTGAATTAGCCGTTAGGCTGAACCTTACCCTTTACCTTAACACCAAACTGACTTCCCAACCTAAACCCGAACACCCTTATCAAACCACCTTCCAGCATCGGACCCCGTGATCCTCACCTACCTTGTACATATTAATCACTCCAACCCGGCAGCGGTCTTCAACGATGGGACATCTTCCCTGAAATTTGCACCCCGGAGGGGGATTGAATGCACTCGGCACCTCGCCTGAGAGTGCTTGTGGTTCATGCCGTTTATCCGGCTCAGTCGAGGGCATGGAGGAGAACAAAGCCACGGTGTAAGGATTCAAGTAATGTTCGTAAAGCTCGTCAGCCGGGGCGTATTCCATGATGTGGCCCAAGTACATGACGGCGACAGTGTCACTCATATAGCCCACCACGTTTAGATCGTGCGAAATGAAGAGATAGCTCAAACCCAGTCTGCCTTGCAGTTCTTTGAGGAGATTGAGGACCTGGGATTGAATAGATACATCGAGGGCTGACACGGGTTCGTCGCAGACAATCAAGCCGGGCTCCACACTCAGGGCTCGGGCGATACCGATCCTCTGTCTTTGTCCGCCGCTAAATTCATGAGGATAGAAGTCAGCCGCCTCGGGAGCAATCCCCACCATTTCTAGAAGATGCCTGACCTGAGTCTTCCTCTTATGAAGATTTCTCGCACCCCAGGTTCGCAGACCCTCCCCAATGGATTGACCTACGGTCATCCTGGGGTTAAGAGAACCAAAGGGGTCCTGGAAGATGATCTGCATCTCTTTCCGGAATGGTTTCAGCTCTTCCTGAGTCAGCCCGCTGATATCCCGGCCCTTGTAAATAAGTCTTCCTTGGTCGGGCTCCAGGAGCCTCAGGAGGAGCCGGCCGACCGTGGACTTGCCGCAGCCGCTCTCGCCCACCAGCCCCAGGGTCTTCCCCGGCCGGATCTCCAGGTCCACGCCATCGACGGCCTTCACCCAGCCGATGACCTTTTGAAGAAAACCTCTTCTAACAGGAAAATACTTTTGGAGCCCTTCAACCTTGAGGAGGGCATGAGTACGCTGATTGTTCTTTTCCATCACCGGGATTTTCTCGTTGGTACAGGACGGGGCAACGGCTTAAGTGTCCGCTCCCATAATCACATAATGCCGGATAAATGCTTCTGCAAGGGTCGATCGCGTGAGGGCATCTGGGGTGGAAAGGACATCCCGCCGGTTTATAGGCGGGATTGGGCACGGCTCCGGGAATGCTGTAAAGCGCTTTTCCTCTCTTTGCGCGACTCGGCAACGACGCCAAAAGGCTTTGAGTATAAGGATGCTTCGGTTCACGGAAAATGTGCCCGGTGGTTCCCTGCTCCGCGATGATCCCCGCATACATCACGTAAATCCGGTCGGCAATCGTCGAAACCACCCCGAGATCATGCGTGATGTAAAGAAGTGACATCTCACGTTTTTTCTTCATCTCTCGAAATAAGCGGAGGATCTGGGCCTGGATCGTCACATCCAGAGCCGTCGTCGGCTCATCGGCAATCACAAGGTCCGGGTTGCAGGCGAGGGCCATGGCAATCATCACACGCTGTCTCTGGCCACCGCTGAGTTGATGGGGATAATCCTTCAAGCGCTCTTCAGGAGACGGGATCCCCACATCTCTAAGGAGCTGAACGCATCTGCGACGGAGCTCCTCTTTGCCGATGTTTTCGTGGACCATGATGGCCTCTCCTATCTGGTCTCCCACGGTGAATACAGGATTGAGAGAGGTCATTGGCTCCTGGAAGATCATGGCGATTTGTTTTCCCCGAACCTGCTGCATCTCTTCTTCATCAAGATCCAGAAGATTCTGGCCCTCAAAGAGGATTGCTCCTCCCATGATTCTGCCCGGGGGTATCGGGAGGATTCGCATGATGGTCAGGGCGGAGACCGTCTTTCCACACCCGGACTCCCCAACCAGACAGACGGTTTCCCCTTTCCGGACCTGATAGCTCACGCCATCGACGGCGCGGGCTACCCTCCCCTCGCTGAAGAAATAGACTTTCAAATCCTGAACAGAAAGCTTCATGACTGCTCCCGGAGCCGCGGATTGAGCGCATCACGTAGCCCTTCGCCGAAAAGGTTGAAAGAGAGGACCACGATCAGGATGGCAATCCCCGGAATAAAGGTCAGCCAGGGCGCGTCGAAGATGTAATTCTTTCCGTCGGCAAGGATGTTTCCCCACGTGGCGTGTGGAGGTGGAACACCCAATCCAAGAAAGCTCAGCCCTGCCTCGGTCAAAATTGCCGAGGCGATCCCGATTGTCGCTGAAACGAGCACAGGAGCGATGGCGTTGGGGACCATGTGGCGAAAGATGATCCGCCCGCTGCTCACGCCGAGGGCACGGGCCGCCGTCACGAAATCCTGTTCTCGGAGCGAGAGAAACTCCGCCCGGACAAAACGGGTGGTGCCCATCCAGCTCGTTAATCCGATGACAATCATGATGTTGTAAATACTGGCAGGAAGGAGGGCCACCACCGTCAGGATGAGGAAGAAACTCGGGAAACACAGCATGATATCAACAAACCGCATAATGACCGTATCGATCGACATCGTTCGCATCGAAAGAATCTTTGTCCACCCGACCTCACGCGCCTTTCTCCATTTCTTTTTCCACCGGGGTGAAAAAACGAACCAGAAGCCTCCTGGGATCAGAAGGACTGCCCCCGAAGCAAAGGCCTTAGCGAAAAACAGGCCTATCCCTATAATCACAAGGACGACACCTATCACCTGATCAGCCGTCACTGCATTCTGGCCATAATAGCCGGAAATACCCCCTAAGAGGATGCCGACGAGCACTGAAATTCCCACCGCCACAAATCCCACCGTGAGGGAAACCCAAGCTCCCTGCATCATCCTCGCGAACACATCTCTCCCCAGCTCATCGGTGCCAAGCAGATAGACGCCGGACCAAGGTATAGCTTGGGGAGACAAGTTCCCCCGGGGAGCGGACAAAGGCGGACGCAATTTCTCTTCGAGCCTTACCATCGAAGGATCAAAAAATGGATTGGGGCCTGAGGTAAAAACAAGACCGGCAACCGCGGTGAAAAAGAAGAGGACAAAAATGACAAGTCCAAAGGAAGCAAGCTTATTCCTTTTGAAGAGCCGCCAGAACTCGCGCCACCGCGACTCCCTCGGGGCCAGAGGTTTTTCCATCCCGTTCTTGTCTGTGTCCCTTTGATTCACAGTCGTATCCTTGGATCCACCACCATGTAAAGCACATCAGAGACAAAGGTCCCGATCAAAACCAATACGGCGGCGATGAAGTTCTCCGTCAGGACGATCGGATAATCCCTGGCTAAAATGGCTTCATAGGCCATCCGCCCCATCCCCGGCCAGGAGAAGATCGACTCGATGATGATGGATCCGCCTATCAGTCCAGGCAGGATAAGGCCAAACATGGTGACAAAGGGTAATAGCGCATTGCGAAGGGCATGCTTATAATGAACCTGCTCGGCAGGCACCCCTTTGGCTCGGGCCGTTCTCACATAGTCCTGGCTCTCTACCTCGAGCATCTGGCTCCGCACGTATCGAGACAAGACAGCAATCCCGCCGGTTGCCCCTAAAAGGGAGGGGAGAAGGAGATGCCAAGTCCTATCCATCAATTCGCGGTACCAGGGGATCGTTCCGAGTCCAAAGGTTTCCATCCCGATCACCGGGACGTGAAAGGCATTGACCACTAAGATGATCAAAATATAGGCGAAAAAGAAGCCTGGTATGGAGATTAAAAAATACGAAAAGAGTGTCATGCCGCGATCATAGATGCCGCCCCTGAAAATAGCCGAACGGATCCCGATCGGGAAGGCCAGGGTCCAAGTCAGGATCGTACCCACCATAAAGAGCCAGAAGCTATTTTTGAACCGCTCCCAAATCTTCTTTAGCACCGGCACATTGTCCTTCCAGGAGACGGTTGTCCCAGCAAAAAGATCCCGGTAAAAGTAACCGTACTGGACGTAGAGAGGTCGATCGAGATGAAACTGCTTTCGAAATCTTTCTACCATCTCCGGCGTGAACTTTGGATTTAGCGGATTCACCTGGCTCGGTTCGCCTGGGGCGAGGTGAATGACCATAAAGGAGATCACAGAGACAAAGAAGAGCGTGATGATCTTTTGTACGCCGCTACGGGCAATGAAAGAGAGCATCGGTTATTCCTCTTGACCAAACACGGGGGCCCCCGGAAGTTTGATCCACTTATTAAAGTAAAACATGTAGTTTCCTGTCTTGGTAGGGGTGATCTTCTTGTAGACCACCTGTCCCTCCGCATTTGTCTCCTGAATCACAATTCTCTTATCCAGGACCGCGGTCCATTTGCTCACGTAGAGAAACGTGTAGGGCTGCTCGTGCGCAATGAGCTTGTGGAGTTGATGGCAGTAAGCCACCTGGCGCTCGTGGTTGTACTCCTGTCTTATCTTGATGATGAGATCGTCCGCCTCCTTGTTCTTGAATCCCACAAAGTTCAATTGATACGGATGAGTCTGGCTGGAATGCCAGATTTGGTAAAGGTCAGGTTCGATTCCCATGCTCCAGCCGAGCACCAGGGCGTCAAAATCGGCCTTATCCACGCGTTCCTGAACGAAAACCGCCCATTCCAAGAGATCGGTGCGAACATCGACCCCGATCTTCCTCCACTCGTCCTGGGCCACGGTCAGGATAGCTTTCCGGAGATCGTTGCCGTTGTTTGTGATCAGGGTGAACTGGAGTCGTTTACCATTTTTCTCGAGCCACCCTTCCCTGTTTCGTTTCCACCCGGCTTCTTCCAGCAGCTTAAGGGCGCCCTGGGGGTCGTAAGGAATCGGCTTTACCGTCTGATCGTAATAATCCGTCTGCATGGGGAAGGGGCCTGTGATCCGCTCTCCCTGGTTGAACAGGACATATCTAATAATTTTGTTTATATCGATAGCCATACCGAGGGCCGTGCGAATCCTTCTGTCATTGAATGGCTCGCGCCGCATGTTATAGCCGATATAGGTGTAACCGAACGAGAGGCCTGAGAAGCTCTGATACTTCGGATCGCGTTTCAAACGCACCACCTGATGAGGGGGAACGGCATAGGCATCCACGGTCCCGGCATAGAACTCCATTTCCTGTGTCAGAAGATCAGGAATGATGCGGTAATAGTATTGGTGGTAATTGGGCTGACCTTCCCAATAATCCTTGTAACGATCAAGGCCGATAAACTGATCCGACTTCCATTCTTTGAACACGAAAGGTCCACAGCCGGTCGGATGCCGATTGAATCGGCTGTCCCGCATGGAGAACTGATCAGGATTCTTCCCGGCTCGGACGGCTTCCCTCATCAGGACTTCGTCATTGAGGAGATGCTCCGGGAGTATTCCCACCGTCCATGTTCCCAGGGCCGGTGAATAAAGACGCCTATACACGATTCGGACAGTCAAGGGATCAACGACTTCGACGTCTTTCACAGGCTCAAAGTCAGAAAGGCGTGGTGAAATGTTCTTCGGATTCATGATGGCGTTATAGGTAAACTTCACATCCCGGGCTTCGAAGGAATGGCCATCATGAAATTTCACACCGGGCCTCAGGTGAAAAACGATGATCGGATTTTGTTCCGTTGCAGGCAGGACCTCCCTTGTATACTGGGCCCTTTTGTCCGGCTCAACTTCGGGGTCGAATTGCAGATACTTCTGCCCGTCGAAAGTTTTGAAATAACCCGGTCCGAGAAGCACAGAAAGGTTATCGAAGAGGAATTGGTCGACCTTCTCCAGCACAAGTTTGATTCTGGCTGGAGCCCGGACCCGGATGTTCATTTGAGGATTCCGTACGCCCTTTGCTGCTTTCTCCTGTCGCGTGACAACGTATTCCTTGGCGGAAAGGATCGATATGTCCCGGATGTTATCCAAAGAAGCCTTCACCCGAGTGTTTCCAACTTCTCTCTTTGCCCTCTGAAGGAGCCCGATAACTCCCTCGGCGCCGAGTTTTCCTGCCCGAGAAATGGGCGCATCTTCGTTAACATAGAAAAAAGCTTCCTCATAGATCTCCCATGATTTGGCCAATCGGCCCCTAAAGCGCAGGTCTTGGTCGTAATCTATGAGGCCCTCGAAGACCAGATTTTCAATATCACTGCTCGCCGAATCTGCCGAAAGGATAGGATTCAGAAGGCTGGCATCTCCGATCGAGGCTGTAATATACTCCCTTAAGCGGCCCGGATTTCCCCGGGACTCCTCCTCGTACGTGGGGACCCAGAAATAGGACTGGAGCAAGAAGAATGTAACCAGAATTGGGATAATGATGAGTATCCTGCGGATGGTCACGAACTTATTTCACCTTCGAGTCATCGACGCTAAAGAGGATCGTCCCTTGCCTCGTTGAGCATGCATGTATAACGGAAATATTATTCGATTCACAAACCGGTGTCAAATCGATCCATCGGACTGGAGGAATATCCATCTTTTCCTTTTTCTTCAGACGTGAGATCGATGGGTAGAATTCTGGCCCCGTTTGCCATTGATTTTTTTTCAAAAGATATATTATCATGTAATGATTGAATGCTGAGACCTCTCCTCCTTTTGAGGAGTTTGAGCCACCCCAAAGGAGAGTGTAATAATGGATCAAGAAAAGCTTCTCTACTTCAAAGGACTGCTTGAGGGAACCCTCCATGACTTGTTGGTGGAAGCCGGAAAGACATGTACCGACATGCGCCAAGACAGCAACGGGGACTTCCCCGACCCGACGGACAGGGCCTCTCTGGAATCGGACCGAAACTTTCTTTTGAGGATTAAGGATCGCGAGAGAAAGCTGATCACGAAAGTCAAGGAGGCACTGGACCGCATCGACAACGGAACCTTTGGGATTTGCGAGTCCTGTGGAAAGTCCATTTCCGAAAAGAGGCTGATGGCCAGACCGGTGACTACTCTCTGCATCGAATGCAAAACCGAAGGAGAGAATCAGGAGCGAATGGAAAGACAGAGAGGGACGAAGGTTAGAAGAAGTTACCCCTCTTAGCCAGGGCTCTCCTCGGGAAAAAATCCCCTATGCCCGAACTGAGAAAAGATCCCATTCATGGGAGATGGGTGATCATCTCCACAGAGAGGAGCCGAAGGCCCTCTGATTTTGCAGTAGAGGAGCATAGACCCACAGGCGGATTCTGCCCTCTCTGCGAAGGGAATGAAGACCGAACCCCTCCCGAGATTATTGCTTTCCGAGACAATGGTACCCCTCCTAACTCTCCCGGATGGACCCTTCGCGTCGTCCCCAATAAGTTCCCGGCCCTCAGAATAGAAGGAGATCTCGACCGAGAAGGCGAAGGGATTTACGATAAGATGAACGGGATTGGCGCCCACGAGGTCGTGATCGAAACGCCCCGACATGAGGAGACCCTGGCCACCCTGCCGTTAAAAAATGTGAGAAATGTCCTGTTGGCCTACCGGGATCGGATCACCGATCTGAGGCGCGACCAGCGTCTTCGGTACGTCCTTGTCTTTAAGAACCACGGCGTCGCAGCAGGGGCGTCTTTGGAACATTCGCATTCTCAGATTATCGCCCTCCCCATCATCCCCAGGAGGTTGAGCGAAGAGATTGAGGGGGCCAAGACATATTTCCACTACAAGGACCGGTGCGTGTTCTGCGACATCATTCGACAAGAGCTTCAGCAGAAGAACCGCATTGTCACCGAAAACAAATCTTTCGTCTCCATCGCCCCTTTCGCCTCCCGGTTTCCATTCGAAACCTGGATCCTTCCCAAAACCCATCATCCCAGCTTCGAGCACATGGACCTTTCGCAATACGAACCGGCAGCGCAAATCCTCTCCGATACCCTCCGGAGAATCAACCGGGTGCTCACGGACCCCCCTTATAACTACGTTATTCACACTTCCTCCTTCCCGGAATTGGATGCGGAGCACTACCATTGGCATATTGAGATCATGCCGAAGCTGACCAAAGTGGCCGGGTTCGAGTGGGGGACAGGGTTCTATATCAATCCCACGCCGCCGGAGGATGCAGCGGAGTATCTGAGAGAGGCCAAGTAATTCTTTATGCCCGACCCAGCCTACGATCTTCTCAAATCGGTTGCCCGGATTTCCAATGCCTCAGGTCCGATTCTTGTCAAAGTGGATCAAATGCTTCGATGCATCTCAACGGCTTTTCAATCGGGCCGATGTCTTTTCCTCGGGCCTGAAAAAATCGTACCAAATGGATTTCTTTCCCGTCTGGTCTTAGAAAAAAAACCTTTATGGGTAGAGGAAGGATCATCCTTTCAGAAGGAGAATGCCCTCCCCGAAGAAGAGGACCTCCTTTGTCCAGCCTTCGCCTGCATTCCGCTGTATGATGGGACGTCCTTCCTGGGAATTCTTTACCTTGGCTTCCCAAAGCAGCATAGGTTCTCCCCCCAGCAGATGGATCTCCTCCCCCTACTTGCTGAGGTGATCGAAATAACGATTCGTAACGATGATCTCCAGCAGATGATTCAAAGCCATGAGAAAAGAGTGAAAAAACTATCGACTCTGTGGGAACTCAACAAAGCTCTTTTGACTACCGTGAATTTTGAGCGGATCCTCCACTTAACGTTGACCGCCATTACGATCGGGGAAGGGCTGAAGTTTAATCGGGCCATGCTCTTTCTGGTCAACGAAAAGGATCGCATTTTAGAGGGGACCATGGCTGT
>Ga0335081_10023312_pt1 | contig 10012 bp, 12 predicted proteins | sample Lox_Sample_35_FD_206713 | JGI IMG/M metagenome (GOLD analysis project Ga0335081, IMG submission 206713) | Soil microbial communities from Loxahatchee National Wildlife Refuge, Florida, United States - Lox_Sample_3.5 | ecosystem: Environmental > Terrestrial > Soil > Wetlands | place: USA... | reverse complement strand
CTTTGCGTCGGCGTGGTCTACGACCGCATGCATACCCGCGAGATCGCCTTCTACGGCGGGCTGGTCAACCGCATGCCGCTTTACGCGGCGGTGTTCATGGTGTTCACGCTCGCCAATGTCGGGCTGCCGGGCACCTCCGGCTTCATCGGCGAATTCCTGTCGCTGATCGGGACCTTCAAGGTGAATACCTCGGTCGCATTCATCGCCACGCTCGGCGTGATCCTGTCGGCCTGCTATGCGCTGTGGCTCTACCGCAAGATGATTTTCGGCAATCTCAAGCCGGCGCTCGAAGGCATCAAGGACATCGGCTGGCGTGAAAGCATCATCTTTGCTCCGCTCGTTGCGCTCACCATCCTGCTCGGCGTCGCGCCCAAGCCGGTGCTCGACATCTCGGCGGCCTCCGTCATGCAATTGCTCGACCGCTATGGCCGCGCCGTCAAAGCGGCGGAAGTCGAGCGCGAGCACGTGAAGCTGGTGTCCGCGGCCGACGCCAAAACGAGTGCCGCGCGATGAACGAACTCACGCACATCTCCGGGCTTATGCCGGTGCTGCCGGAAATCCTGCTGGCATGCGGCGCCATGCTGATGCTGATGTTCGGCGTGATGGCGGGCGAGCGCAGCGGCCCGGCCGCCAATGGCTGGGCGATCGGCGTGCTGATTTTGGTGGGCTACGCGCTGGTCGCGTGGATGCCGCACGGCCGCTTCGAACTGTTCGGCGACAGTTTTATCGTTGACGATTTCTCTCGATTTCTCAAGCTCTTGACGCTGACCGGCTCGGCGGGCGCGCTGATGTTGTCGCTCGATTATCTCAATTTCGCGCGTCAGCAGAAATTCGAATATGGCGCGCTGTTCCTGCTGTCGACGCTCGGCATGATGATGTTGATCTCGGCCAACGACCTCATCGCGCTCTATCTCGGGCTCGAGCTGATGAGCTTGTCGCTCTACGTGGTCGCGGCTTACGACCGCGACAATGTGCGCTCGACCGAAGCGGGCCTTAAATATTTCGTCTTGGGCGCGCTGTCGTCCGGCATGCTGCTTTATGGCGCTTCGCTCATTTACGGCTTCACCGGCACCGTCAATTTCGCCGGCATCGCCAAGGCAACCAGCGCAGGCGCCGGCATAGGCCTGATCTTCGGGCTGGTGTTCTTGTTTGCCGGCTTCTGCTTCAAGATTTCGGCGGTGCCGTTCCACATGTGGACGCCCGACGTCTATGAAGGCGCGCCGACGCCGGTGACGGCGTTCTTTGCCGCCGCGCCCAAGGTGGCGGGCATCGCCGTCTTCGTGCGCGCGACCATCGTCGCGTTTCCCGGCATCACTCATGAATGGCAGCAGATCGTGGTGTTCGTCTCGATCGCCTCGATGGCGCTCGGCGCGTTCGCGGCCATCGGTCAGCGCAATATCAAACGCCTAATGGCTTATTCCTCGATCGGCCACATGGGCTATGCGCTGGTCGGCCTTGCCGCCGGCACCGCGGAAGGCGTGCAGGGCGTACTGGTCTACATGACGATCTATGTGACGATGACGCTCGGCGCCTTCGCCTGCATCCTGTCGATGCGGCGCGCCGGCAAGCTGGTCGAGACCATCGCCGATCTCGCCGGCCTTTCGCGTACGCAGCCCACGATGGCCTTCCTGCTGGCGATGCTCTTGTTCTCGCTTGCCGGCATTCCGCCGCTCGCCGGCTTCTTCGCCAAGTTCTATGTCTTCCTCGCCGCCATCAAAGCCGGGCTTTACGTGCTCGCCGTGATCGGCGTGCTCACCAGCGTGGTCGGCGCCTACTACTATCTGGCGATCGTCAAGCTGATGTATTTCGACGAGCCGCTCGCGCGCTTCGATCGCATGCCCGGCCTGTTGCGCATTGTGCTCGGCGTCGCCGGGCTGATCAACATCCTGTTCTTCGCCTATCCGGCGCCGATTTTGGGCACGGCAACCGCGGCGGCGAAATCGCTTTTTTGAGATGAACCGCGAAGCCACGGACCTGGCGGGGGTCCGGCATAGAACCTACGACACGCTCGGCTCGACCAATGCCGAGGCGCTGGCGCTTGCGCGCGCCGGCGAGCGCGGGCCGTTGTGGATCACCGCCAAGAGCCAGAGTGCAGGGCGCGGACGACGCGGCAGCGCCTGGGTGTCGGCGCCGGGCAATCTCTACGCGACGTTGCTGCTCACCAAGCCGTCGGCGCCCGCGCAGGCGCCGCAACTGTCGTTTGTGGCGGCGCTGGCGTTGCACGATGCCGTAAGCGACGTCGCGCCGCAGTTGGCGCCCGCGCTAGCGGTAAAGTGGCCAAACGACTTGCTGCTCGGCGGCAAAAAATTGGCCGGCATTTTGATCGAAGGCGACAGCGAAAAGGTCTTCGCCGCCGCCGTCGGCATCGGCGTCAATTGCGCCTCGCATCCGGCGGAGACGAACCATCCGGCGACCGATCTGGTGGCCAGCGGCGCGCATGTTGCGCCCGAGCGGCTGTTCGCGGCGCTCGTTCCGGCCCTGCAGCGGCGCTTGGCGCAATGGCAGCGCGGCGATGGCTTCGCCGCCATCCGCGCCGATTGGCTCAAGCGCGCGGCTGGTTTGGGCGAAGACATCCGCGTGCGCTTGCCGGAGCGCGAGCTCTTCGGCCGCTTTGAAGGGCTCGATGCGGCCGGCCGCCTACTACTGCGCGGGCAGAGCGGGATCACGGCCGTCACTGCCGGCGACGTGTACGGACTCTGACCATGGCGCAGGCCGGCAAACAGGAACTGGTGTTCGCGCCGCTCGGCGGCGTCGGCGAGATCGGCATGAACCTGTCGATTTACGGCCTCGGCCCGGAGCGCGAGCGGCGCTGGCTGGCGGTCGACCTCGGCGTGTCCTTCGCGGCGGAAGAGCATCTTCCCGGCGTCGATCTGATTTTGCCGGACATCCGCTACCTCATCGAGGAGCGCAAGAACCTCGCCGGGATCATCCTTACGCATGCGCACGAGGATCATTTCGGCGCGCTGCTCGATCTGTGGCCGCAACTGAAGGTGCCGGTCTTTGCCACGCCGTTCTCCGCCGCGCTGCTAGAAGCCAAATGCGCGAGCGAGCCGCGCGCGCCGAAAATACCGGTGACCATCGTCAAGCTTGGCAGCCGATTCAAGATCGGTCCGTTCGACATCGAGCTGGTCACCATGGCGCACTCGATCCCGGAATCGAACGCGCTCATCATTCGTACGCCGTACGGCAACGTGCTGCACACCGGGGACTGGAAGATCGACCCGACGCCGATCCTGGGCGACGCCACCGACGAAAAGAAACTGCGGGCGCTTGGCGAGGAAGGTTGCCTGGCACTGATCGGGGATTCCACCAACGCGGTGCGCGAGGGCCGTTCGCCCTCGGAAGCCGATGTCGGCAAATGCATCGCCGAGCTGATCGAGACCGCGCCTGGCCGCGTCGCGGTCACCACCTTCGCCTCCAACGCCGGGCGCCTGCGCAGCGTTGTCGAGGCCGCGCGCGCCTCCGGCCGCGACGTGGTGGTGGTCGGCCGCGCCATGGACCGCATCGTGCAGATCGCCCGCGAGCTTGGTTACTTCGACGGGTTGCCGGACTTCCACTCGCCTGAGGCCTACTCGCATTTGTCGCCGAAGAAAGTGGTGGCGCTCTGCACCGGCAGCCAGGGCGAGCCGCGCGCTGCGCTCGCACGCATCGCCGAGGACCAGCATCCCGATATCAAGTTCTCGCGCGGCGACCGTGTGATCTATTCGGCGCGCACCATTCCCGGCAATGAGAAGGCGGTCGGTCGCGTCATCAACGGGTTGATCGAGCAGGGCATCGAGGTCATTACCGACCGCACGCATTTGGTGCACGTGTCGGGCCATCCGCGCCGCGAGGAGCTGCAAGAGTTGATTGGCTGGGTGAAGCCGCAGATTCTCATCCCGGTGCACGGCGAGGCGCTGCATCTGACCGAGCACGCCGCGCTTGCCCGCCGCTGTGGGGTGAAGCACGTCATCCAATGCCGCAACGGCGACCTGGTGCGGCTCGCGCCCGACGCGCGCATCGTCGACGAGGTGCCGGCCGGCCGCGTCTACAAGGACGGCACCCTGCTGGTGGAAGCCGATGCCCGCACCGTCGCCGACCGCCGGCGCTTGAGTTTTGCCGGTGCCGTGTCGGTCGCGCTGGCGCTGACAGAAGACGGCCGGCTGGCGGACGATCCGTCCTATGACTTAATCGGCATCCCCGAGCGCGACCGCGATGGCGGCTTCATGCACGAGGCGGTGCACGACGCCATTATCGAGACCTTCGAATCCCTGCCGCGCGGCCGCCGCCGCGATCCTGACGCGGTCGCCGAAGCGGTGCGCCGCGCCGTGCGCGCCGCGGTCGACGAGCGCTGGGGCAAGAAGCCGATGTGCTATGTGCACGTCTTGGCGGTATGATGTCTCCCGCCGGATCACCGAGAGGAAGTCAATGATCGGCCGTCTCAACCACGTTGCCATCGCCGTGCGCGATATCGCCAAGGCGGCCGCCGTCTATCGCGATACGCTCGGTGCCGACGTTTCGGCCAAGGTGGCGCAGCCGGACCATGGCGTTTCCACCGTGTTCATCACGCTGCCCAACACCAAGATCGAGCTGCTGGAGCCGCTCGGCGAGGGCTCGCCCATCGCCAAGTTTCTCGAAAAAAACCCCGATGGCGGCATCCACCACGTCTGCTACGAGGTGCCGGACATCCGCGCCGCCCGCGACACGCTCAAGCGCCAAGGCGCGCGCGTGCTCGGTGACGGCGAGCCGAAAATCGGCGCCCACGGCAAGCCGGTGCTGTTCCTGCATCCGAAGGATTTCTGCGGCACGCTGGTCGAGCTGGAGCAGGCCTGATCCAGATGACGCTCACCACCATCCTCGCGATCTATTTCATCATCTGGTGGGTGGTGCTGTTCGCCGTGCTGCCGTGGGGCGTGCGCAGCCAGGACGAAAGCGGCGCGGTGACGCCGGGCACCGATCCGGGTGCGCCGGCCGTGGCCAAAGTCTGGATCAAGCTGTTGTGGACGACCGTCATCGCCAGCGTCGTGTTCGGCATCTTGGCCGCGGTCTACGAACTGGGGCTGATCCCTTACGATTTTCTCGCCGCCATTTCCGGCCCGCGCCATTGAGCGCACGAAATCGGACGCGCAAAAAAAGAGCAGGGCGAATGGCCCTGCTCATTGGCGTTCTTGTCCTGACCCCGATTCTTTTTGCGTTCTCGCGATCGAGGCGGCAGCGTATTCCGCGCCTAGGACTTGCTTCCCTCCCAAGACTTGGACCGCAAGTTGAAGCCGGTCTTTGTGCCGGATCGTCGTCCACGCGGACACTGATCACGCTAGCCCATCGGTGGGACGCTGTCACCAATTTTTCATCATTGCGCGGGCGCGATCACGATGGGCGCGTCGAGCACGATCTGTTTGCCGTGTTCATCCGGCACGATCACCCGCACCATCCAGTTGCCGGGTCCGCCGAGTGCGATGCCGTCGACCCGCCAGGTTCCATCGCGTTGCCGCACTGCGACACGATCGATAGGGCGGGGTCCTGGCGCCGGCGGATCGAGGGTGAGCCTAATCTCACTGGCCGGGAATTCTGATGAATCATCGTGCATGACGCGAATAGAGGCAGTGGCGGTTCCGGCGCGGCCGGGGTTGATCATCACGTCGGCCATGGCCTGTTCGGAATGGATGTGCACGAAGGCCGCATCCTCCGGGATGTTCTCGGGCAACAAATGGATGTGCGCCGCGGGCTGCATGGTTCCGAGCGCACCAACCAGCAGCAGCACGCCGGCGCCCAGCACGGTTTCCGCCAGGCTGTTGCGCATGAGCGCGCGCCGCGCCGCCGTCGTGGCAAGCCGCGGCGTCAGATGAAACCGGTTGACAGCTGCAAGCGCCAGCATGGCAGCGAACAGTCCGATTTTAAGGGACAGCAGCCGGCCATAGTCTGTAGCTATCAGATCGCGCGGAGCGCTTAGCAGCATCCAACTGTTGACGATGCCGCTCAGCAGAAGCGCGCCGACGCTCGCAACTCCAAGCGCGGAGAAGCGGACGGCGGCGCGCGCGGCCAGCCCCCTCGGCGGCCGTGCCGAGAAAAGCAGCAAGACAAGCGCCGGCAGGCCACCGAGCCAGACGCCGGCCGCGATCAGATGCACCACATCCGATGCCAGATGCAGTTGCCCGGCGGCGCCCGGCGTCGCGCCGGCATGGCCCGTCAGGGCGATGAGCGCGATCAGCGCGCCGGCCGCCGCCAGTTGCAGCCAGCGCAGTTCCGGCCGGACCAGCAGCGCGGCAAGCAGCAGCGCGAGCGCCAGCCGCGCGCACCACACCGCGCCGAATTGCGTTCCGGTCAGCACCGCCCACAGTCCGCCGTGCAGGCAGACCGCGACCAGCGGCGCGCCATAAATGTCGGCGGCCAGCAGCGCCAGCCAAATCGCGCCGGACGCGATCGCGGTGGCGAGCGCCGCCCAGCTCATGACATTGGCGCGCCACCGCAGCGTGGCGAAGGCGCTGCCGCGCGCGCTGCCGAAGGCAGGCTCCACCACCAGCACCATGAAGCACACCGTGCCGGCCGCGAGCGTGGTGGCGGCAAGATGCACGGCGCGCGCCAAAATGATCGGTTCGATCACGCTTGCCTCGGAGCGTCGCGCGCCGGCGGGTTGCTCAGGGTCCGACGCGGAAGGTGAAACTACCGTTCGTGCGGTGAGTATCCACCGAAAGAACACGCCAGATCACCTTGTAAGTCCCTGCCGGCAGCGGCTTGAGCGCGACACGCAGTTCCGTCGGGCCGCCGCCCAGCGCCGCCTTGCCGGCCTGCACGGGAGCGCCCTGCCCATTTTGAACTTCAATGCTGCTGAATTTCGGCTCGAGCTTTTCAGTGAACGAGAGCACAACCTCTTTCGGGGCCATCGCGACCACGCTGCCGACGGCCGGCGAGGCGTGATCGAGATGGGCATGCGCCCGGGCGGTTGCCGGTACGGCGAGGGCGAGGAGTGAAACGAGAATGGCGCGGCCGAGACGCGCGGTTGTCGGTTGTATGTTTGCCCACTGTTGCGATGGTGAAACCGAAAATTGGTTGCGATTGAGGCCGGAAGGGTGCCGTCGATTTAGCCGTTTGAACATTCGCGTGTCCTCCATAATGTGTGATGGTCAAAAAATCAGCGGCAGACTTTTACGTAGATGCAGATTTTCTTGAAGTTTTCCCAATGGCATTGTTGTTCCATGCGGCAGGTTTTTCCTTTGACTTGCTGAGCGTCGCTTGATTTGGCTTCTTGAGCGGCGGCCAATGTTGGTACCAAGGCGATGCCGAGCGCCAGCAAGACGGTTTTCGTAGAAGCGGCGTGTTTCATTGTCGTCTCCTTACGCTGGCCGTTGCCTTTGTACGGCGTCATTTGCGGGCCCATTGAGAGTTGCATTCTTGCCGAGAGGCTCAAGGGCAAGATGATGTCGGTACTCCGACCGCGATTTTCTGCTTACCGCCGACCAAACACCCATTCTTCCATGTTCCCTTAAAAACACCGTATGGACTTGTAACAGTCCCGGCCCCGTTAGGTTTCCCCGAGAGAAACTCACCTTCGTAACGCGAGTTTTTTAGCGTCAAGACACCTTGACCGGTCGGCTCGCTATTCTCGATTTCACCATCGTAACGGCCCAACGGCCATATCTGCGAGCCGTGTCCAACCTGACGACCCGCGCTCCACTCGCCTTCGTCCGTCTCATAAATGTTGCCGTTTTCCAGCCACTGCAATTTGCCCTGGCCTTGACCGAGGCCGTTCACGCAAGGGCCCAACCAAACGGCCTTCTCGACGGATTGCGGGTTTGGATTCCAGACCTTGCACCCCGTTTTTTCATCGGAGATATAAGTGCCGTGCTGCACAGATTGCGCTGAAACGACCGAACTGCCGAAGGCAAAAGCCAATACGGAAAGCAGTCTTGCGACGCACGCGGTCGTGCCGCGGTCGCTATTGTTGTGCGTGCGCATTTTGCCGATCGCGCAGCAGAGGAAGCACTACATCCCGCAGCAACTGCTTTCTAACCTCGACAAACTTGTCGCGGACTATCCCATTACTGTCGATAACGTACGTGAGCGGAAAACCCTCCGGTGCGCCGAAGCCATTATCGGAGACCTTTTCAAATAAAGCCGTCGGGTACGCAAGAGTGCGGCTCATCTCTCGCATTTTTCCATAGTCCTCAGGCCGGTCGGTACTGATGGCGATTATTTCGAGGCCTTCGCTATGATGGCGGCGATAGAATTCATTCAACGTCGGCATTTCCTTCTTGCATGGCCCGCACCACGTTGCCCAATAATTCACGAGAACGACTTTTCCACGCATTTTGGACAGATCGAAAACCTGACCGTCCAATTCGACGGCAGTCAACGACGGCGCGGGTTGATCTAAGGCCGGGCTGCCCCAAGCAAAGTCACAGGTCGACAAACGGACAAGGCAGACGAGTAAAAATATCGCGGCAGTCAAAAACCGCGGCTGCGTAAGCGCGTGCAGCAATAGCAACCACCTTGTGCGGGAGGTGTCTCTCATATTCATTCACCTAGGCCAAGTTCAAGCTAGTCCGCATTGGCCCCATGCTGCTCCGAGACAGCATGGGGCCCGTTGGCGCGTCAGAAATTATAGCTCGCGACGAGCTTGTACATGACGGGCGCGATCAGTTGGCCTTCGCTTCCATCGGGGTTTAATCCGGCATTTGTCCGGTAATAAACGGGCACCTCGACGTCGAAGTAAAACTTGACAACCCGTCTCGTACGCGGTGTGATCCAATGAATTGCAGCAGCGGGGCAATTTTGTCGAACCCCAGGATATTGTATCCGTTGTTGTAAACAACGCCCACGCTGCCATCGATCTGGTAGCCCGGCTTATAAGTCTGCACGAGAACGTTTCCCGCCGCATCGACAGCGCTTCCGGTCGGGTCGGGTGCAGACTTATAGGCAAATGGAATTCTGGCGACGGCTTGCGAGAAATACTGCCAAGCATTGTCGCCCGTGATCATGCCGCGGTGAAATCCACCGAGCATAAGATCGGTGCTTCCGGTTCCGATTTGCGAGTCGCGGTCGAAGCCAGTCGCTTTGTAGGCACCGGTGGGCAATTTGAAACCAAACAACAGCCCCGTCGACAGGTCATTGGAAAAGCCGGTGTACATGCCCATAATTTCGATATCGCCGATGCTTTTCGAGCTGAACGCGTTCTGGTTTCCGCTATCGTCGAGCGTCCAAAACTCGCGGGTTACGATCGGCACTTTTGCCGAGATGCCCCATTCACGGTTGAACATGTAATCGAAGCCGACATTGTGCCAATAGGTATTGAGACGCTTGTCGCTATTGAGACTGGGGTCGGCTTTCGATCCGCCGATCCAGTTTTTCGTCTGATTGGAATGATCCAACTCGTAATAGACTCTTCCGCCGTGATCTTCTTCCTGCGGCAAACCGCTAAAGCCGACATCGAATACACTGCACCCGCAGGCGCACGCCAAGGCAACGCTGGGGTTTAAAGCGAGCGGCAAGGTGACCGCCAGTACTGTGGCCACGATGGCCGGACGTGTCTCAAAAGCTTTGAGCATGACGAGAACTCCGCTGGACTTTAAACGTGAGTGGGTCAGAACGATCGCGTAGCGACTTCACATCACGCCGGTTGCGGAGGGCCTCGAGCAAGCTTGGGAGTGGCCGTCAGACTGGCGATCGTGGCGGCCGAGGAGGGACTGAGGACGTGTAGCACCCGCGCGGGTACGAATTGCCCGGCAAGAATCTCATCGAGCGCGGCAGGTGGGGCAATCGCGCTACACAGGTTGCAGTGGTCGCAGGCATGCGTCGGCGTGCGGTCGGGGCCGGCCGGCGTTTGCTCGCCGGGCGCGCTCGACGGAACGACGGCGTGGCAGACGACGAAGAGCGGATCGACGCTGGCCGAAGAGGGGAGCGGCCCGGCGCCCCACAAAATAGTATGCATCGCGATCGCATAGATCGCGACCAAACTCGGGATGCGCCTGACCCCCATCCACATGTGACCGAAACCCCAACCGGCGCCGCAACGCTACCTCAAGCTAGAACGTCCGGT
>Ga0335081_10023311_pt1 | contig 10012 bp, 8 predicted proteins | sample Lox_Sample_35_FD_206713 | JGI IMG/M metagenome (GOLD analysis project Ga0335081, IMG submission 206713) | Soil microbial communities from Loxahatchee National Wildlife Refuge, Florida, United States - Lox_Sample_3.5 | ecosystem: Environmental > Terrestrial > Soil > Wetlands | place: USA: Florida... | reverse complement strand
CACCGGCCGCGGGCGGATCGTTGGCGAGCAGGCCGACGTTGATCACCCGCCGGACGCCGCTCACTTCCACCCTCGCCAGATCGGGCTGGCCAGGAAGGAACTCGATCACCTCACCGGGGATGCCGAGGCACATGGGACATCCCTCCAGCGCTCATCGGTCACGGTCGATCACAGCCTGGCACCATGGCTGACCCGCGGCAAGGGGGGGCGCCGGGGCGGCGCGCTGGCGGCGGTGCCGCAGCGGTGATGGCCGGGGGGCTACGCTGCGGTGGACTACCTGGCTTGGCGGCTGCGGCGAGGAGGAGACGATGTCTGGCAAGTTCCTGGTGGTGTGGAAGCTGGAGCTGGGCAGGGCGACGCCGGACGTGGCCCGGGCGGTGCTCCGGCAGCAGGATTACGGCGCCCGGTTGCTGGAGGCGGGCAAGCTCGAGGCGCGGTATCACCTGGTGGGCGGGCACGGCGGCGCGTGGATCTACGACGTGGACTCCAACGAGGAGCTTGACCGCCTCCTCGCGCAGGCCCCGGTCTACAACATCTCCGGCTATCAGGTGTTCGCACTGGCCGAGATGCTGGGGCCCACGTTGGTCGGCGGGGCGCAGCGCGAGTAGCTGCGGTCGGGTATATCCACCTGCCGCCAGGGCATGGGACCTTGGGCTCGCCGGCGATGGCCCGTTGGGCCCGCGTGCAGCCAACCTTCGGCCTCTGTCGGGCAGGCTGCGCCCCGTCTTCCATGGCAGTACTTGCCTGCGAACAGGGAGGTGCTCCGTGGGCTTCTCGTCGCCGCAGCTTGCGACAACCCAGGCAGCACGTGCAGCCGACCGGGTGCTGCCGCAGTTCTGCATACAGTGCGGCACGTGCAGTGTCGTCTGCCCGCTGATCGAATACATGGACCATTCCCCGCGCGTCCTCAACGCGATGCTGACGGCCGGCAGCCACGAGGAGGTGCTGCACAGCCGCGCCATCTGGGTCTGCACGTCCTGCTACGCGTGCACGGTCGAGTGCCCGAAGCAGCTGCCGCTGACCGAGTCGATCTACGCGCTGAAGCGCGAGTCGCTCCGGACCGGAACCTATCCGCGGCGGTTCATCACTCCGGTCCTGGCGCGCCAGTTCGTCCGCACCGTTGACCGGCATGGGCGCAGCAGCGAGGCATGGCTCTCGCTGGCGCTGTACCTGCGGACCCGCCCCCTCCAGCTGGTGCGATACGCGCCGGTGGCGCTGCGGCTGATGTTGCGGGGCAGGCTGCCGCTGCGGCATGAGTCGGTGCGCAGGCCCGCGCAGGTACGGAAGGTCCTCGAAGCCCTCGATGCCACCACGACTGGGGAGCACGCATGAGCTACGCCTACTACCCCGGATGCTCGGCCAAGGGGACGGGCCGGTCCTACGAGGAGTCGCTGCGGGCCGTGTTCGGCGCGCTCGGGACCGGCCTGGACGAGCTGAACGACTGGAACTGCTGCGGCGCCTCGGGATACCCGGCCGTCGACGCCGCCAAGGCGGCCGCCCTGTCGGCACGCAACCTCGCGCTGGCCGAGGACGCGCAGCCTGGCGCCGGCCCGGTCGATCTCGTCGCTCCGTGCGCAGGCTGTTACCGCGCGCTGCTCAAGACCGGGCGGGCGCTGTCCGGCGGCGGGCCGATGGCCGCCCGGGTCGGCGGGGCGCTGGGCGCGGCCGGGCTGCGGTACGAAGGCCGCGCGCGTGCCCGGCACCCGCTGGACGTGCTGGTCAACGACATCGGGCTGGAACGGATCGCCGAGGCGGCAGTCCGGCCGCTGCACGGGCTGCGGGTCGGCTGTTATTACGGCTGCCTGCTGGTGCGGCCGTACGCGACCTTTGATGACCGGCGCGCGCCGACGTCGATGGAGCGGCTGCTCGCGGCGGCGGGCGCCGAGCCGGTCGACTGGCCGATGCGGACGCGCTGCTGCGGCGGCTCCTGCTACTGCGGCGGCCCGCTGATCGGCGCGCTGCCCGAGGCAACGCTGCGGCTCAGCTACCGGCTGCTGAGGGACGCCCGGCGGCGCGGGGCGCAGGCGATCGCCACCGTCTGCCCCCTGTGCCAGTTCAACCTCGAGGCGTTCCAGCGCCAGATGAACCGCACGTTCGATGAGCGGATCGACCTGTCGGTCGGCTTCTTCACGCAGTTGCTCGGCACCGCTCTCGGGCTCAGCGAGCGGGCGCTCGGCGTCCAGCGGATGCTGCACTGGCGGCTGCCAGATCCCGCGGCGGCACAGGGAGGTGCCCATGTCCGGGCCTGACGGGGACCGCTCGCAGGATGCGCAGCCTGCGAAGGTGGGAGTGTACGTCTGTCACTGCGGCCGGAACATCGCCGCCGCCGTCGATGTCGAGCGGGTGGTCGCGTCCGCCGCCGCGCTGCCCGGCGTGGCGGTCGCGCGTGACTACAAGTTCATGTGCTCGGACCCGGGCCAGGGGCTGATCCAGCAAGACGTCCGCGACGGCCTGGTGAACCGGGTCGTCGTCGCCTCGTGCTCGCCGCTCATGCACGGGGAGACGTTTCGCCGGGCAACGGCGGCCGGCGGGATCAGCCCCTTCTTCTCCCAGATGGCGAGCATCCGCGAGCACGTCAGCTGGGTGACCGCCGATCACGCGGACGCGACCGCCAAGGCGGAGGCGCTGGTCGCCGGCGCGGTGCGGCGCGTCGCCGCGCACGAGCGGCTGGACCGGCGCAGCGCGCCGGTCCGCCCGGAGGTGCTGGTGGTTGGCGGCGGGATCGGGGGGATCCACGCCGCGCTCACGCTCGCCGACGCGGGCAAGCACGTCTACCTGGTGGAGCGGGAGCCTTGCATCGGCGGCCAGATGGCCAAGTTCGACAAGACGTTCCCCACCCTCGACTGCGCGGCCTGCATCCTGACCCCGAAGATGGTGCAGGCCGGCCAGCACCCGAACATCGACCTGCTGTCCTACAGCGAGGTGGAGCAGGTCTGCGGCCACGTGGGCAGCTTCACGGTCACGGTGCGCCGGAAGGCCCGCCACATCATCGAGGACGCCTGTACCGGGTGCAATCTGTGCGTCGAGAACTGCACCTGGGACGGGATCTTGTCGGAGTTCGACCACGGCCTCGGCACCCGCCCGGTGGCCTACAAGCCGTTCCCGCAGGCGGTCCCGGCCGTCCCGGTCATCGACCGGGCGGGCACCTCGCGGTGCACGTTCAGCTGCCCGGCCGGCATCAAGGCCCACGGCTACGTGTCCCTCGTCCGGAAAGGCGAGTACGAGAAGGCGTTCAGCCTGGTGCTCGACGCGACGCCGCTGGTCGGGAGCCTGGGCCGGGCCTGCTACGCGCAGTGCGAGGCCGAGTGCACCAGGGCCGGCCTGGAGGGCCCGCTGCCGATCCGGCGGCTGAAGCGGTTCCTCGCGGACACCCATTACGGTCAGCGGACGCAGCCCGCCGTCGAGGCGGCCGCGCCGAACGGCAAGCAGGTGGCGGTGGTCGGTTCGGGCCCGGCCGGGCTGACCGCGGCCTGGCAGCTGGCCCGCAAGGGCTGTCAGGTCAAGATCTTCGAGGCTGCCCCCGAGCCCGGCGGCATGCTGCGGCTGGCCATCCCCGACTACCGGCTGCCGGCCTGGGTGGTCGAGCGGGACATCGCGAACGTGACCGCGCTCGGCGTCCAGATCGCCACCGGGACCCGCGTCGGGAACCTTGCGGGGCTGCGGCGTGAGGGGTATGACGCGATCCTGGTCGCGACCGGCGCGCCGGTCTCCGCTGGCCTCGGGGTGCCCGGCGAGGACCTCGACGGCGTCGTGTCCGGGCTGGAGTTCCTCGAGGCCGCCAAGCGCGGCGATGCGGCTGGCCTGACCGGCAAGCGGGCCGTGGTCGTGGGCGGCGGGAACGTGGCCATGGACGCCGCCCGGACCGCCCGGCGGCTCGGCGAATCCGATGACGTGGTCGTGATGGACGCCGCGCGGACCGCCCGGCGGCTCGGCGCGCCAGAGGTGACCGTGGCCTACCGGCGCGGCCGCGACGAGATGCCGGCCTACCCGGAGGAGGTCGACGCCGCCGAGCAGGAAGGGACCCGGCTGTGCTTCCAGGTCGCGCCGGTCGAGGTGGTGGGCGACGGGCACGGGCGGGTGCGCGGGCTGCGCTGCGTGCGGACCGAGCTCGGCGCTCCCGACGCCTCCGGCCGCCGCCGCCCCGAGCCGGTCGGCGGCAGCGAGTTCGTGATCGGATGCGAGATCGTGATCGCGGCGATCGGCCTGCGACCCGAATCGGCGACCCTTGCCCCGGGGCTGCGGACGGCCGCGAACGGGACGCTGCGGGCCGATCCCGCCACGCTGCAGACCGATGTGCCGTACGTCTTCGCGGCCGGTGACGTGGTGTCGGGCGCGCTGGACATCGCGCACGCGGTCGGGCGCGGGCAGCGGGCCGCCTTCATGATCGACCGCTGGCTGCGGGGAGAGGAACTGGACCCGGCGAGCCTGGACACGGCGCTGCCGGCCGCCGACGCCGCCGGGGTGCTCGCGAGGCAGCATCCCGCCCGCGGCCGGCTGGACCCGCGGGCGCCGGCCACCCGCCATACCGCCGCGCCAGCCGATTTCGCGGAACTCGAGCTTCCGCTGACCGAGGCCGAGGCGCGCCACGGTGCCGAGCGCTGCCTCGACTGCGGGCCCTGCTCCGAATGCGGGCAGTGCACCGCGGTCTGCGAGGCCGGCGCGATCGACCTGTCGATGCGAGACACCCACGTCGAGCTCGACGTCGGGGCGATCATCGTGGCCACCGGCTACCAGCCCTTCGACGCCACCCGGATCCCCCAGTACGGCTACGGCAGGTACCCGAACGTCTACACCGCCCCCGAGGTGGAGCGCCTCCTCAACGCCTCCGGCCCGACCCAGGGCGAGGTCGTGCTGCGCACCGGGCAGCGGCCGCAGGCGGTCGGCATCATCCACTGCGTCGGGTCCCGGGACGCCAGGTACAACCCCTACTGCTCCCGCGTGTGCTGCATGTACTCGCTGAAACTGGCCCACCTGATCAAGGAGCGGACCGGGGCGGAGGTGTACAGCTTCTATATCGACATGCGGACCGCGGGCAAGGGCTACGAGGAGTTCTACGAGAAGGTGATGACGGAGGGGGTGCGCCTTATCCGCGGCCGGGTCGTCGAGGTCAGCGACGAAGCGGATTCGCCGGGCGCCGAAGGCAAGCTCGTCCTGCGCGCGGAGGATACCCTGGCCGGCGTCGTGCGCCAGGTCCCGGTGGACATGGTCGTGCTCGCCGTGGCGCTGGAGCCGCAATCCGACGCCGGGCAGATGCGCCGGCTGCTGAACATCAGCTGCGGCTCGGGAGGCTTCTTCACCGAGCGGCACCCGAAGCTCGCGCCGGTGTCCACGTTCACCGACGGGGTGTTCCTGGCCGGCGCCTGCCAGGGGCCCAAGGACATCCCGGACACCGTGGCCCAGGCCGGCGCGGCCGCCGCGGAGGTCATGGCGTTGGTCGATCGCGGTTTCGTCGACCTCGAGCCGAGCACGGCCTTCGTCGACGCGGCGAAGTGCTCCGGCTGCCGCACCTGCATCGGCCTGTGCCCGTTCGGAGCGCTGTCCTTCGACGCCGGCGCCAACATCGCGATCACCAACGAGGTGCTCTGCAAGGGCTGCGGCGTGTGCGTCGCCGCCTGCCCGTCGGGAGCGCTGCAACAGCACCTGTTCACCGACGAGCAGGTCCTCGCCGAGCTCGAGGGGGTGCTCAGGGGTGCCTGAGAGCATGTTCCAGCCGAAGATCGCCGCTTTCTTCTGCACCTGGTGCACGTACACGGCGGCCGACCTGACCGGCATCTCCCGGCTGGAGTACGCGCCCAGCGTGCGGGTGATCCGCCTGATGTGCTCGGGCAGGCTTGATCCGCAGTTCGTGCTCGCGGCCTTCCGCCACGGCGCGGACGGGGTACTCGTCGGCGGCTGCCACCCGGGTGACTGCCACTACCAGCAGGGCAACCACATGGCCCGCCGCCGGATCGAGCTGCTCCGGGCGGTGCTGAGGGACCTGGGCATCGAGGACCAGCGGCTGCGCCTGGAATGGATCTCGGCGTCCGAGGGCGAGAAGGTGCAGCGGGTCTGCAACGAGATGACCGGCGAGCTGCGCGGGCTCGGGCCGCTGTGCCTGGACCGGCCGCAGCGCGAGGCTGCCGAGCTGGCCGGGGAGCCACGATGACCAAGCCGAAGATCGCTTTTTACTGGTGCGCCTCGTGCGGCGGCTGCGAGGAGGCCGTCGTCGACCTCGGCGAGGACCTGCTGGCCGTGGCCGAGCTGGTGGAGGTCGCGTTCTGGCCGGTCGCGCTCGACTTCAAGCGCGAGGACGTCGAGGCGCTGGACGACGGCGAGCTGGCGGCGGCGTTCATCAACGGCGCCGTCCGCACGTCGGAGCAGGAGGAGATGGCCAGGCTGCTGCGGCGCAAGGCGGCAGCGGTGGTCGCGTTCGGCAGCTGCGCCATGCACGGCGGCGTCCCCGGCCTCGCCAACCTGCATGAGAGCCGGGACATCCTCCACCTGGTGTACCACGAGGCGCCGAGCGTCCAGAACGGCGAACCGCCGACCCTGCCGGCGCGGCAGAGCCGGGTTGCCGAGGGGGAGCTGACGCTGCCGGAGTTCCGTGCCTCGGTGCGCACGCTCGGCCAGGTCATCGACGTCGACTACTACCTCCCGGGCTGCCCGCCGCCCGCCGGCCTGATCGCGTCGGCCGTGACGGCGCTCGCCGGAGGCAGGCTCCCCGGCAAGGGAGCGGTGCTCGCACCCGACGTGGCGCTGTGCTCCGAGTGCCCGCGTGCCGCGACGAAGCCGGACAACCTCGGTGTGCAGACGTTCCGGCGGCCGCACGAGGTGCTCATCGACCCGCAGCTGTGCCTGCTCGCGCAGGGCCTGGTCTGCCTCGGCCCCGCGACCCGCGCGGGCTGCGCCGCCGCCTGCCCGGGCGGGAACATGCCGTGCACCGGCTGCATGGGGCCCACCAGCGGCGTGGTCGACTACGGCGCCAAGGCGCTGTCGGCGATCGCATCGCTGCTGGATGCCGAGGACGAGGACGAGATCGTCGCCCGCGTCGCCGAGATCGCCGATCCGGTCGGCACCTTCTACCGCTACAGCCTGCCGGCTTCGCTGCTGCACCGCCGCGCCCGGGCGACGGCCAGCAAGGGAAAGGAAGAGGTGGCGCCGTGAGCGGCCAGATCCTGATCGATCCGCTGACCCGGCTCGAGGGACACGGGAAGATACAGATCTTCCTCGACGACGACGGCGGGGTCGACCGGGCCTACCTCCAGGTCCCGGAGCTGCGCGGCTTCGAGAAGTTCGCCCAGGGCCGGCGCGCCGAGGACATGCCGCAGATCACCTCGCGCATCTGCGGCGTCTGCCCCATGGCCCACCACATGGCCGCGGCGAAGGCCCTCGACGACCTCTACCAGGTAGACCCGCCGCCGGCCGGCCGGAAGGTCCGCGAGCTCCTCTACAGCGCCTTCATGGTGGAGGACCACGCGCTGCATTTCTTCTTCCTGGGCGGGCCCGACTTCATCGTCGGCCCGGATGCGCCGCGGCCGAAGCGGAACATCCTGGGGGTCGTCGACGCCGTGGGCCTCGAGGTGGGCAAGGAGGTGATCGGCGTCCGCAAGCAGCTGCGTGACCTGGTCGCCGCGGTTGCCGGCAAGGCGGTCCACCCGGTCTTCGGGCTCCCCGGCGGCGTGTCGCAGCCGATCAGCAGCGAGATCCGCGAGCAGGCGGCCGCGGCTGCGGCCCGCGCGGTCGGCTTCGGCCAGTTCGCGCTCGGCGCCTTCCGCAAGATCGTGCTCGGCAACCCCGGCTACGTCGATCTCGTCACCTCCGAGGCGTACACGCACCGGACCTACTACATGGGCCTCGTGGACGCGGCGAACAAGGTCAGCTTCTACGACGGCAGGATCAGGGTCGTCCGCCCGGACGGGACGCAGCTGCTGACGTTCGCCGGCCGGGACTACCTCAGCCACGTCGCCGAGCACGTCGAGCCCTGGACGTACATGAAGTTCTGCTTCCTCAAGGACGTCGGCTGGACCGGGCTCGCCGACGGGGCGGACAGCGGCGTCTACAGCGTCGCCCCGCTGGCCCGGCTGAACGCCGCCGACGGGATGGCGACCCCGCGCGCGCAGGAGGCGTACGAGGAGCTTGTCACGACCCTCGGCCCGGCGCCCGTCCACCACACGCTCGCCAATCACTGGGCCAGGATCATCGAGCTCGTCTACGCCGCGGAGCGGATGGCGCAGCTCGCCGCCGACCCTCAGATCACCGACCCGCGGGTGCGCACGCTGCCGACGGCCACGCCACAGCAGGGCATCGGCGTCGTCGAGGCACCGCGGGGAACGTTGTTCCATCACTACCAGACAGACGAGCGGGGGCTGGTCACGGCCGCGAACCTGATCGTCGCCACCCAGAACAACGCCGCGAGGATCGCGCTGTCCGTCGACAAGGCAGCGCGCGCGCTGATCAGGAACGGCCAGGTCAGCGACGGGCTGCTGAACCAGGTCGAGATGGCCTTCCGCGCCTACGACCCGTGCATCGGCTGCTCCACGCACAGCCTGCCCGGCCAGATGGCCCTGATCGTCGACGTCCGGGACCCGCGCGGCGGGCTCGTCCGCCAGATCCGGCGGGACTGACCATGCGAACGCTGGTGCTTGGCCTGGGCAACGAGTACGCGGGAGACGACGCCGTCGGCGTGCTCGCGGTGCGGGCCCTGCCCCGGGAACTGGCCGCGGGTGCCGACGTCGTGGAGAGCGCCGCCTCCGGCCTGGCGCTGCTCGAGGCCTTCGCCGGGTACGACCGCGCGGTGGTCGTCGACTCGATCCAGACCGGCCGCTTCCCGGCGGGCACGATCGTCGAGGCCGGGCTGGCCGACCTGGGCGCGGCCAAGGCGCCCAGCCTGCACCAGGCCGGCGTCCCCGAGCTGGCCGCGGTCGCCAGGCGGCTCGGCATGCGCTTCCCCGACCGGACGCGAGTGCTCGCCGTCGAGACCGCCGGTCCGATGACCTTCGGCGCGCCGCTCAGCCAGCCGGCGGCCGCGGCGGTCGCGCCGCTCAGCCGGCGCGTGATCGCGCAGGTGCGGCACTGGGCGGCGGAGGACTCCGCGCGCCGCCGGGCCGACCCGGGGCCTGTTCGCACAGCTTTCTGTGCACAAACCTGTGGGCAAGTTGTGTAAAACAGCGTCGAGGTTGTGTACATAAGCGGGAATGCTGGGGTTACGGCCGGGGATCCGGGCTCATTGCAGAGCCATTACCTGCAATAACCCTGTCCACACCTGTGCAAAGTATCGAAACTGTGATTGGCCGCGCACCGCGCTGTAATAAGTCATAAATGCGCTGAACGTTTATCGTATCTTTATTGCCCTGTGATTCTGGTTCAGGAACGTGAGAGCCTGACACCTGAGACAGATGAGCCCGGGTGCCTTGAAAGGGAGACCACCGGGCACCCTGCACCTCGCCTACCACTGGCTGATCGGGAGGGCCTGAGATGAAGATCAAGATGCGGTCAGACGACGTCGCCACGCTCGAGGTGAACGACCGGCTCGAGATCCACGACTGGCTCGCCGAGCTGCGCGAGGACGGCCCTGCCCAGCTGACCGAGGGCGGTCACGCCGAATCGGCCAGCGATCAGCGTCCCTGGCCGGAAACGCCCGCTGCCGCGTCACCGGCCGGGCAGGCCGCTACCGACGCCACGGCCCGCACCGACGCCTATCCCCGCGCCGATTCCTACCCCGGCTCCGACGCCGGTCCCCGCGCCGCGGCCCGTCCTTTCGCCGGGGCCCGCCCCTTCGCCGGGGCCCGTCCTTTCGCCCGCGTCCGCACCGCGGCCCGCCCGCCCGTGGCGGCCCGTCGCCCGGTCGGCGCCCGGCCCCCCATCGAGATCACCGAGGAGGCGGCGATCGGCAACCATCTGCGGATGCCCGTCATGTGGTGCGAGATGGGTTCGTGCATCTCCCGGCACGCAGATCCCGCGGCCTCCGGCGAGGCCGACATCCGCGCCCGCGCGATCGAGGCCGGCTGGCGTATCGACGCCCTTGGCCGGCTGA
>Ga0335081_10023310_pt1 | contig 10012 bp, 9 predicted proteins | sample Lox_Sample_35_FD_206713 | JGI IMG/M metagenome (GOLD analysis project Ga0335081, IMG submission 206713) | Soil microbial communities from Loxahatchee National Wildlife Refuge, Florida, United States - Lox_Sample_3.5 | ecosystem: Environmental > Terrestrial > Soil > Wetlands | place: USA: Florida... | reverse complement strand
CCGTCGGCCCGGCGCGGACTGCACACGCGCGACATTTTGCGCATCGCCACGCCACTGGTCCACGATGACGACGACATGGTTCGAAAAGGCGTGGGGTGGCTGCTCAAGGAGACGTATCCCAAGAAACCGGCCGAGGTCGTGGGATTCCTGCTGCCCTGGCGCGCCACGGCCCCGCGCGTCGTCATGCGTTACGCCGCGGAAAAGATGACGTCCGCGGACCGCGCCCGCGTCCTCAAGCGCGACGCACCACCTGGCCCGTGACCGCGCTGAGCATCTCCCGCACGGTTTTCTTCGTCACCGGATGGCGCAGGTCCGGGGCAAGCTCCGCGAGCGGCTCCAGCACGAACCGGCGCTCGCCGATGCGCGGATGCGGAATCCGCAGATCCGCAGCATTCACGATCGCCTCGCCGTAGAGCAAAATGTCGATGTCGATCACCCGCGGACCCTTCGGAATCGTGCGCGCGCGGCCGATTCGCCGCTCGATTTGCTGCGTGTGCCGGAGAAGCTGGCGCGGAAATAGCCCAGTCTCCGCTTCGATCACCTGGTTCAGGAACCACGGCTGATCGCGAACCTCGCGCGGCTCGGTCTCATAAATCGAAGAGACGCGCGTGATGACGAAATCCGGACTCTGCAACAGTTCGCGCGCGCGATCCAGGTGCGCGCGGCGGTCGCCGAGATTCGAGCCGAGCGCCAGATAGACCGTTTTCAAAACAGCGAGTTTTGCAGGCCGCGCGCGCGGCGGCTGATTTTGAAATGCTGGAACGCGCCATCGGTGGCGATGCGCCCGCGCGGAGTGCGGTCCAGAAACCCGAGCTGCATCAGGTACGGCTCGTAAACTTCTTCAATGGTGTCCGGCTCTTCGTCGATCGACGCAGCGATGGTGGCCAGACCCACGGGGCCCCCGTTGTATTTTTCGAGAATCGTCGCCATGATCTTCTGGTCGATCTCGTCCAGCCCGAAACGGTCCACCTCCAGCAAGTCGAGGGCGCGCCGCGCGACTTCGAGATCGATGTGCCCGGCCGCACGCACCTGGGCGTAATCGCGGACACGCCGCAGCAGCCGGTTCGCGATACGCGGCGTCCCGCGGCTGCGCCGCGCGATCTCTTCCGACCCCTCCTGATCGATTTCCACGTCCAGCAGATGTGCGGAGCGGATCACGATCCGCGCCAGCTCGGCGACATCGTACGGATTCAGCCGCAGCACCAGCCCGAAGCGGCTGCGCAGCGGCGCGCTGATCAGTCCCTGGCGCGTGGTCGCGCCGATCGCGGTGAAGCGCTTCACCTCCATCGCCACGGTGCGCGCGCCCGGACCGGTGCCGATCAGAATATCCATCCTGAAATCTTCGAGCGCCGAATAAATCATCTCCTCCACGTCGGGCTGAAGGCGATGAATCTCATCGATGAAAAAAACTTCGCGTTCCTGAAGATTGCTGAGGATGCCCACCAGGTCGAGCTTCTTTTGCAGCACCGGCCCCGAAGTTTGCTGGAATCCAACTCCCAGCTCCGCCGCGATGATTCCCGCGAGGGTCGTTTTTCCCAGTCCCGGTGGTCCGTAGAGCAGCACGTGATCCATGGCCTCGCCGCGTTTTTTCGCCGCCTCGATCGCGATCGCGAGATTTTCCTTCACTTTCGCCTGCCCCGCGAAATCGTTCAGCAGCTTGGGCCGCAGCGCGGCCTCGAACTGCCGCTCATCTTCCCGAAGCGACGCGGAAACGATGCCCTGCTCTCGCATGAATCCTCCAGTGTACCCCGCTAAAACCGGAATTCCTCGATCACGCGAGTCTCGAAGTTGCTGTACCGGATCCACTTCGGCCGGATCACGAAATGCGTGATTCCCGCCCAGCTCAGCCGATCGCGGCCGTCGGGCCAGGTTTCGAAATAAATCTCGCGATAACGCTCGCGTTCGGCACCGTCGGGCTCGCTCGCGATTCCTTCGTATTGCGTGGTTGCTTCGCCCGTCCACATCGCGACCGCAGCCGCCGGATTCGCGGTCAGGTTCGCGTATTTGCGCGAGCTGCGCACCGTGTCGAAAATAATTTCGAGCTCCGGCGTCACGGCGAATCCGACCACAGCCGATTCCGGCGTTCCCTGCGCGGTGACGCTCGAAACCACAGCGTAGCGATGCCCGCGCATGAATTCGAACAACGCCGATTTCGTCATCGACTCACCGTAGCAGTTTCAGCGCGCGGCGGAACAGCGCATCGAAATCGTTGGATTCGGACGCCGAGCGCGCCTTGGTCACCGCAGCCTCGGCCGACGCGCGGTTCGCACCGAAATTCATCAGCGCCGAGATCACGTCCTCCTCGTTCGCGCTGAACACCGCTTTCGATGCAACCACGGGGCGCGCCGCGACACCGATCAGATCCAGCTTGTCGCGCAATTCCAGCACCATCCGCTCAGCGGTCTTCCGGCCGACACCCGGAATTCGCACCAGTTGCTCCACCGCGCCCGCACGGATCGCGTTCACCAGGTCCGGCGCGGTCAGCCCGCCGAGCGCCGTGATCGCCAGCTTGGGACCGATGCCGCTCACGCCGATCAATTTTTCGAACAGCGCCTTGTCCGCGGCAGCCGGAAATCCAAACAGCGCCAGCGTATCCTCGCGCACGTGCGTATAAATATGAAGTGCCACGGGCTGCCCGGCGTCCGGAAGCGAGGAGAACGCGGAAACCGGGATCGAAATCTCGTAACCTACGCCGTGGACGTCCACGATCGCCAGGTTGGGATGTTTTTCGAGAAGCGTGCCGCGAAGATGCGCGATCATGAGGTTTAAGAATACAGCATGCGGCGGCGATTTTTCGTGGACCAGGTCCGCAACGGACACGCCGAAATTTCGGGCGAGGATGCGCGCCACCTGACGCGCGTCCTGCGTGTCGAGCCCGGCCAGCGCTACGAAATTTCCGATAATCGCGACGTGTATCTGGCGGAAATCGAAACCGCGCGCAAGGAGCACGTCATTTTCCGGACACTCGAAAAGCTCGCGGCGCCGGCTCCGGGCGCGCGCCTGATCCTGTGCGCGGCGCTGTTCAAGTTCGACCGATTCGAATGGATGATCGAGAAGGCGACGGAGCTGGGTGTTAGCGAAATCGTGCCAGTCGAAACCGTGCGCAGCGAGCGCGGCCTGGAGCGCGCCGCGCAAAAACGGCTGGAGCGCTGGCGCCGCATCGCGCTCGAAGCGAGCCAGCAGTCGCGCCGGGCTCATCTGCCGGAAATCGTCGAACCCATTTCCTTTTCTGACGCGCTGAGCCGGAAAGCAGCGTGCCGGATCGCGCTAGATGAAAGCGCCGACATCGCGCGGCTAGCCCCGCCGTCAAATTTTGATTCGATCGCCATCCTGACCGGTCCCGAAGGCGGCTGGACCGATGAAGAGCGTGCGCAACTCGTCGCCGGGGGATGGACGCGCGCATCGCTCGGTCCGCGCGTTCTTCGCGCCGAAACCGCTGCCATCGCCGCGCTGGCGATCGTCGGAGCCGCAACACCGCGAGGCTGACTCGCTACGATGAGATCATGACCCGACGTGAGTTCGCCGCCGGCGCCGCACTGACGCTTGCAGCCAAAAGTTATTCCCAGATCCGCGGCGCCAACGACCGCATCAGCATCGGCGCCATCGGCTGCGGCGGCCAGGGCATGGCGCATCTCAACACGCTCGTCAAGATGCGCCAGACGGACAACCTCGACGTGATCGCTGTCTGCGACGTCTACGACAAGCACTCCGCACAAGGCGCACAGGTCACCGGCGCGAAAATCGTCAAGGATTACCGCCGCATTCTCGACGACAAAGACGTCGATTACGCGCTGATCGCCACTCCCGAGCATTGGCACTGCCGCATGACCCTCGACGCAGCCGATGCCGGCAAGCACATCTATTGCGAAAAGCCGATGACCCACACCACCGAGGAAGCCAAGAAGGTGGTGGCCAAAGTTCACGCCTCCGGCGTCAAGATGCAGGTGGGCGTGCAGGGCATGTCCGACGACTCCTACGAGGCCGCCAACCGCTACGTGAAGGACGGAGCGCTCGGAAAAGTGGTACTCGCGCAGATCGATTATTCGCGCAACCATATCGGCGACTTCTGGGCTTACCCCATCGACAAGGATGCCCGTCCCGGCGAGAATCTGGATTGGAAGGCGTGGCTGGGACCCGCGCGTAAGCGCCCGTTCGATCCGGCGCGCTACTTCCGCTGGCGCCATTATTGGGACTACTCGGGTGGCATCGCCACCGACCTGTTCGTGCATCGCGTGACGCGCATCATCAAGGCGCTCGGCCTCACCTTCCCCGAATACGCGACCGGCGCGGGCGGGAAGTTCGAGTTCACTTCGAGCGCGGCTGAAATTCCGGACACCCTCAACATCCTGCTCGATTATCCCGAAGGACTCACCGTGCAGCTTATTTCTTCGCAGGCCAACGCACGGCCCATCGCGCACCTTGTGCGCGGTCACAAAGCCACGCTCGAATTCACCGGCAAGGGATTTACCATCACGCCCGAGCCGATCTTCGTGAACGAAGCCAAGGCCGCCGTGCACATCAAGACCGGAGACGAGCAGCTCGACCTGCACCATCGCAACCTGATCGCCGCGATCCGCACCAACGCGCCGCTCAAGTGCGACGTGATGCTCGGCTATTACGGCGTGGTCGCCTGCATCATGGGCAACGAATCCTACCGGCGCCGGCGATACATGAAATGGGACGCGGCGAAACAGCACATGAGCGCCGCATGATCGCTTACACTAACTAATTGGTAAACCGCCTGGTTTTCGAAAATCTGAAGCATCGCCCGGTGCGAACTTTGCTGAGCGCGCTGGCCATCGGCATTCAGGTGGTTTTGATGCTGACGCTGGTCGGCGTGAGCGAAGGGATGCTGCGCGATGTCGCCGTGCGCTCGCGCGGAACCGGCGCCGATATCCTGATCAAACCCCCCGGCAGCTCGATTCTCACGTTTTCAAGCGGCGCCATGCCGGAAGGGATCGTGAATAAGGTACGTGAGCTGCCGCACGTCGCCATCGCCACCGGAAGCCTGGTGCACCAGGTGGGCAACGCCTTCGACGCGATCGCCGGCATCAATCTGGCCGAGTTCAACCAGATGAGCGGCGGCTTTCAATATGTTGAAGGAGGTCCGTTCACCGCGCCCGACGATATCATGATCGATCAAGTCTACGCGAGCCAGAACAATCTGCACGTCGGCAGCACTCTCAAATTCGGGGTCTCCTGGCACGTGACCGGGATCGTGGTGCCCGGCAAGATGTCGCGCATGTTCGCCAATCTCAAGGACGTCCAAGACAGATACTCGGCGATTAACCAGGTCAGCGTCATCTGGGTGAAAGTGGATGCGCCCAAAAACATTCCCGCCGTGGTGGAAGAGCTGAAGAACCTGCTGCCCGATTACGGCGTCTGGTCGGTCGAGGATTACGTGTCCATCGTTTCCGCCGACAACGTTCCCATGCTCAAGGATTTCACCCGCGTGGTGATCGGCATCGGCGCGGTGATCGGATTCCTGGTCGTCTTTCTGTCGATGTACATGGCCGTACTCGAGCGCACGCGCGAAATCGGGATCCTGAAGGCGCTGGGCGCCTCGCCCGGCTACGTGATGGGAATTCTGCTGCGTGAAACTGTTCTGCTGGCGATCGCCGGCATGATCGCGGGCATCGTGCTCACCTATTTCGCCCGCGCGATGCTGACTCGATTCGTCCCTAGCTTCCCCACCGTCATGGTTTACGCGTGGTGGCCCAGGGCCGGATTGATCGCCCTCGCCGCAGCGCTGATCGGCGCGCTCTACCCAGGATTCAAAGCCGCGCGGCAGGATCCCATAGAGGCGCTGTCTTATGACTGACGGCGCGATCATCGAAGCGCACGATCTCACTAAGGTGTATCACGTCGGCGACGTGGACGTGCAGGCGCTGCGCGGCGTCAATCTCAGGGTCGCGCCTGGCGAGTTCCTGAGCGTGGTGGGACCCAGCGGGTCGGGAAAATCCACGCTGTTCCACATTCTCGGCGGCCTCACGCATCCCACTTCGGGCAGCGTCATGGTGCAAGGCCGGGACCTGCTCCGCATGTCCGACGCGGATCGCACCGACCTGCGCAAGAAAACCGTCGGATTCGTATTTCAGAAATACAACCTGCTGCCCACGCTCACCGCGGAAGAGAACATCGAGATTGCCCGCGACATCGCCGGCCGCCCGCCTCGTCCCGAGCAGTTCCAAGGAATGGTGAAACTCCTGGGCATCGAGGGCCGCCTGCATCACAAGCCGCGCGCGCTCTCCGGCGGCGAGCAGCAGCGCGTCGCCATCGCCCGTGCCATCGTCAACAACCCGGCGATCCTGCTCGCCGACGAGCCCACCGGCAATCTGGACACGCAAAATTCCCAAGTCGTGCTCGATCTGCTGCGGCGCCTGAATCACGAATTCCACCAGACCATCCTGATGATCACGCACAATCCGGAAGCGGCGGCCTACAGCGATCGAATTGTCCACATGCGCGACGGCCGCATCGAGGATTAGCGCATCCGGGGGGCGGTTAACTGCACCCGCTCGTGCCGCCACAATTTTCACACTTGTAGCACGACCCGTTGCGCGTCATCAGGCCGCCGCATTCCGAGCACGTCGGCGCGTCCGCGGCGACCGGGCCGAAGGGCAGCGCCTGCTGCGGGCTCGGTTCGGTCACTTGCAGCTTCGGCGTGTCGCCGGCTTCGCCCACCGCGTACTCGGGACCCAGGAACTTCGCGCCCATCCAGCGGAAGATGTAATCCATGATCGATTTCGCGTAGGGGATCTGCGGGTTTCCGGTCCAGCCGCTCGGCTCGAAACGCACGTGGCTGAATTTGTCCACCAGAAATTTCAGCGGCACGCCGTATTGCAGCGCCAGGCTGACTGCGGTGGCGAACGAATCCATCAGGCCGGAGATGGTCGAGCCTTCCTTCGCCATGCGGATGAAGATCTCGCCCGGCGAGCCTTCGTCATACAACCCGACCGTGATGTAGCCTTCGTGCCCGCCGATCGAGAACTTGTGTGTAATCGAGGCGCGCGTATCATCCAGCTTACGCCGCACCGGCCGGTACACGATTTTTTCTTCCACCTTTGTCACGCTCGCAGTGGATTCTTTCGCGCCCTTGGCTGAACCGCTCGAAAGCGGCTGCACCCGCTTCGAATTATCGCGGTAAATCGCGACCGCCTTCAACCCCAGCCGCCAGCTCTCAATGTAGGCGTTCATGATGTCTTCGGCGGTCGATTCCTCGGGCATGTTGATGGTCTTTGAAATCGCGCCGGAGATGAACGGCTGCACCGCGGCCATCATGCGCACGTGGCCCATGTAGTGAATCGACCGTGTTCCGTTCTGCGGGCGGAAGCTGCAATCGAAGACGGCCAGATGCTCGTCCTTGAGGAACGGCGCGCCCTCGATCGTGCCGGTCGAATCGATGTGATCGACGATCTTGTTCACCTGCTCCGGCGTGTAGCCCAGCTTGATCAGCGCGGCGGGAACCGTGTTGTTGACGATCTTGATCACCCCTCCGCCCACCAGCTTTTTGAATTTGACCAGCGCGAGATCCGGCTCGATTCCGGTGGTGTCGCAATCCATCATGAAGCCGATGGTTCCGGTGGGCGCGAGCACCGTGGTCTGCGCGTTGAGGAAGCCGAAGCGCTGGCCGAGCTCCAGAGCTTCTTCCCAGCAGCGGCGCGCGTTCTCATACAGTGCCGGCGGAACGCGCTTGTTGTCGATCCGCGCGGTCGAGTCGAGATGCATTCGAATCACATTTAGGAACGGCTGTTCGTTGACCGCGTAGCCCTCGCACGGGCCGGTGGCATCAGCGGCAATGCGGGCGCTCGTAAGATACGCCTGGCCGCACATGATCGCGGTGAGCGCCGCGGCCCAGTCGCGGCCCTGATCGCTATCGTAGGGAATGCCCATCGACATCAGCAGCGCACCAAGATTCGCATAGCCCAATCCCAGCGGCCGGAAGTCGTGCGAATTTTTCGCGATCTTCTCCGTCGGATACGCCGCATTATCGACGATGATCTCCTGAGCCAGAATCACCGTGTCCACCGCGTGACGGTAGGCTTCCACATCGAACTGCCCGTTGGCCCCGACGAACTTCATCAGGTTCAACGACGCGAGATTGCAGGCCGAATCGTCCAGGAACATGTATTCGCTGCACGGATTCGATGCATTGATGCGCGCCGTATTCTTCGAGGTGTGCCACTTGTTGATGGTCGTGTCGAACTGCATGCCGGGATCGCCGCACTGGTGCGTGGCTTCGGCGATCTGCTCCATCAGATCGCGCGCCATCTTGCGGTCTTTCTTTTCGCCGTTGAGCCGCGTGGTGGTCCACCATTCCTGGTCGTTGACCACGGCTTGCATGAATTCGTCGGTCGCGCGAACGCTGTTGTTGGCGTTCTGGAAGAAAATCGAGCCGTAGGCTTCGCCGTCCAGCGAGGAATCGTAGCCGGCGTCGATCAGCGTGTGCGCCTTCTTCTCCTCTTTTGCCTTGCACCAGATAAATTGTTCGATATCGGGGTGGTCGGCGTTGAGGATCACCATCTTCGCCGCGCGCCGCGTCTTTCCGCCGCTCTTGATCACGCCCGCGAACGCGTCGAACCCTTTCATGAAGCTCAGCGGACCCGAAGCGCGCCCGCCGCCCGACAATAAACCCTCCTCCTCGCGCAGCGTCGAAAGATTGGTCCCCGTTCCCGACCCCCATTTGAACAGCATGCCTTCGGTTTTCGCCAGGTCGAGGATCGATTCGAGCGTGTCGCCCACCGAATTGATGAAGCACGCCGAGCATTGCGGCCGCGTCTCGCCCGGCTCGAGTTTCTTGATCGCGCCCGAAGCTTCATCGAAATACCAGCCGTAGCCGCGCGGCTCCTTCACGCCCACGTTGAACCACACCGGCGAGTTGAAGCACGCCTTCTGGGTCAGCATCAGATGCGCCAGCTCGTCGCGGAAATTGGCGCCGTCCTGCACGGTTTTGAAATACCGCCCCGCGACGCCCCAGTCGGTGATGGTATCTACCACGCGTCCGATCAACTGCCGCACGCTCGACTCGCGTTCCGGCGAGCCGATCTTGCCGTAAAAATATTTGCTGACGACAATGTTGGTCGCGGTCTGCGACCAGTCGGCAGGCGTTTCGACGTCGCGCTGCTCGAAGATCACCGCGCCTTTATCGTTGCCGATGGAGGCAGTTCGCAGCTCCCATTTGACGAGGTCATACGGATTTTTCCCATCCTCCGTAAAGTACCGGGGGAACTCGACTCCGACGCGTTCGCTGGCCGGAACCGGCCGACGTAAATCCTTCATTTTCATTGCGACACCGACGCCTAATTGTCCCATGGAGTGTTCCTTTGTAAAGGTTCGAGCGACTTTGACAATCCCGTTTCAACCGTTCAAAGCCGCTGTCGGCAATGATGCCCCAATATATGGTGGAGCGTCAAGAACTTTATCTATATACGGTGCATGGGTTTGCAATCAGGCCTAATTCCAGGTTAGCACCAATCATCGCGAGAGGTATTCCGGATGGCGCGCCCGGCCGCGCTGCGGGGATTCTTTGGCAACCTTTTTTATCCAGCGCAGTTCGGTGCGGATTTGATCGAGGCTCAGGCTCAGCATCCACACAGCTTCGTGAAATCGATGCCCGACCTCTTTTCTAACTGCGGCCAAGATTTCGGCTTTTCGTGCGCGTTCCTGCTCCAGAAATTTTCGCCGCCGCGCGAGCTGCTTTCCGAAAACGCCCGGCCGGCACTGCCAGGAGAGACCGAGCCAGGTGAGAAACGCGGGACGGTCGCCCTGCTCGGTCCAATCTTCGCGCTCGAGCGCGTCGGCGAGAGCAGAGCGGCCGCGGGCGGTGGTCTCGAAGACTCGCCGTTCGGGACCTCCCGACTCGTCTCCAGCCTCGACCGAGCGAATCAGGCCCGTGTGCGCCAGCTTGTCGAGAGAATAATACACCTGCGGACGCGAGATCCCGGCCCAGTCGCGAACCTTGCGGTATTCGAGGAGCGCGTTCACCTGGTAGCCGTGCATGGGACGCTCAGCG
>Ga0335081_10023309_pt1 | contig 10013 bp, 5 predicted proteins | sample Lox_Sample_35_FD_206713 | JGI IMG/M metagenome (GOLD analysis project Ga0335081, IMG submission 206713) | Soil microbial communities from Loxahatchee National Wildlife Refuge, Florida, United States - Lox_Sample_3.5 | ecosystem: Environmental > Terrestrial > Soil > Wetlands | place: USA: Florida... | reverse complement strand
GTTCGGCCGTCGCCGGGCGGCCCTGGCCGGCCTGCGCGGCCGGATCGTCATCGGCCCCGTCCGCACCGGCCCGGGCCCGCGCCGCGGCGTCGTCGGGCCCGCCGCCAGCCGCGCCGCCAGCCGCGCCGGCGGCCTGGGCGGCGGCCACCTTGCTGGCCGCGGCACCCGCGCTGACCGCCCCGGCCGCGCCGACGACGCCGGCCGCGAGCGCGGCCGCTTCGCCGGGATTGCGCCGGGCCCACCGGCCGACCCGGTAGGCCGCGACACCGGGCACCGCCACCGTCGCGGTGTCCCGCGTCGCGCGGCGGAACGTCGTGCTGGCCTGCCGCAGGCTGATGTCGGCGCGGTCCTGCGAGCCGATGACGCCGTAGCCCACCGCGGAGAACAGGTGCTGGAACGGCTTGCGGTAAATGAACACCGCGACGGTGACCAGGGCGATCATGAGGATCTTCAGCGCCCAGGGCAGTACCGCGTCGCTGGTGCCCATGATCAGCGAATAGGCGTACAGCAGCACGCTGAGGGCGAGCGCGACCGCCACCTGCTTCATCAGGACGCCGACCAGCATCTCGAACCAGCGGATCGCGATGATCCGGCCGAAGCCGGGATGGGTACCGATGATCAGGAAGAACGGGCCGGCGATGAGCAGCAGCAGGAAGCCCAGCTTCAAGATGATCAGGGTGAGCGCGATCAGCAGGATGAGCAGCCCCGCCACGATCGCCGCGAACAGCGCGGCGAACCCGACCTCCAGCCGTGTCGTCCACTGATTGCCCTGGAAGAGCGCGTAAACCGAGGGGTTGTTCTGCTGCAGGCTGCTCGCGATTCCGTTATAAGTCGCCTGCTTGGCCTGGATGAGGTCGGACGTGGGGTGCTCGTTGGTCGCGATGGCCTGGGCCCACAGCAGTTGCCGGCCGTAGGTGTTCACCACCGTCTGCGGCGCCTTGGGCGAGGTGGCGTACTGGGTCGTGCCCAGCTCACCGTCCAGCCACGGCTTGCATACCAGCACCGACCACAGTTCGTTGGCGTTGCTGTCGACGAGCCCGTTGCTGGAGGTGAAGCCGAAGTTGCCAGCCGGCGCCTGCGGGTCGCCGCCCTGGACCGGGACGCAGTTGCCGCCGCCGGGATTGGGCAGCTTGGCGAAGGCGACGTTGAGTACCTGCGTGACGCCGTTGGACACCGTCGTGCCGATGCCGGTGAAGTCGGCCGGCCGGCCGATCAGCCAGATGGCCGCGGCGCAGGCCACCACCATCCAGAGCGTGCCCTCGATGGCCCGCGTCGCCCGCTTGCGCACCAGCCCGTTCCAGGCCAGCCAGATCGCGCCGAGGATGATGACCGGCGCCAGGTACGGGAAGTAGATCGCGTTGCCCAGCGCGCTGATCAGCCGGTCCACCACGCTCTGCAGCCAGTTCAGGATGCCGTTGCCGGCCGCCGACTGATACACGGTGATCGTGACGCGGTCGATGGATTTGGCCGCGTCGAAGACCATGCCGGCCACGTTGTTGCCGATCAGCGAGGTCATGTCGGAGCACTGCAGGCCGTGCGCGGCCCAGAACTGCCCGGCGACCCCGTAACTGTCGTAGAGGGTCTTGCCTGCCGCGACCCCGGCGGGCGGCTGGATCAGCGCGTCGATCCCCCCGGTGGCAGGCTCCGGCTGCGGGATGGCCGGCTGGCAGACGTTGTTCAGATCGCCGATGATGCCGCTCGACCCGGCCGAGCACAGCCCCAGCAGGCCGCCGATGTCCCCGATGCCCGGCACGGAGCAGACACCGCCCGTGGGCGCGTCCGGGCGGCTGGGAGCGTGCGCCGCGGTGAGGACCGCCTGCACGCCTGCGCCGGAGGTGCCCGGGGAGCCGGCCGGGGCAGGGACGGCGGGCGCGGGGATGGCAGGCGCGATGACGGCCGCCTGGGCGGCCGAGGCACCTGCCGGGCCCGGCGAACTTGGCACGCCCATGGCCCACACGGGGACGGCCACGATCGCGCCAATGGCGATCAGCAGCCGGGCCGCCCAGCGCAAGGGGGATCTGGCCATCGGGGGGGCTCCTGGTGCGCGTCGTCGTATCGTCACGGACGTGCCTCGCCCGCGGTCTGCCGGGCCGGGCGGCCGCCGTCGTCCTCTGATCCCGGGCCGTCCTCGGGATCCGGCCCCGGCCCGCCTGGCGCCGGCGGCGCGGCGCACCCCGTGGGCCGGGCGGGCTCCGCGGGCCGGGCGGGCTCCGCGGGCGCCCGGTCGCCGTCCGGGACGCCGTCCCCCGCGTGCGGCGCCTCGTCCGGCCGGGACCGGGTCGGGTTCGTGTCCAGCCAGCGCTGCAGCTCGTCGGAGGCCAGGTCAATGCCGATCCGGCCCGCGCGGCCGTCCAGGTCACGGAAGACCGATTCGCCGTTACCAAGCCCGCGCAGCACCGCCTTGTGCTCGTCGGAGGCTTCCACGCCGAGCAGCGACAGCACGCTCTCCACCTCGGTCCGCTCCGAAGAACGGAACGCGAAAACACTGGAGATACAGTTCGTGACCTGCTCGTTCAGCAGGTCCCTGGCGTTCTGCGAAACGAGGATCAGCGCCGTGTTCCTGGACCGGCCCATCCGGGACACCTCAGGCACGAGCTTCGCGCCCTCGGGCGTGGCGGTGATCGCCCAGGCCTCGTCGAGGAAGATCGCCTTGGGCAGCCGCCGGTCCATCCCGTTCAGCAGCCGGCGGGCGAACTGCGACACCAGGTACAGCAGCGCCACCGACAGCCGCTGCTCGTAGGAGTAGTCATCCCGGCCGATCCCGGTGTCCGGCAGGGTCAGGCCGCCGAGCGTGAACACCGTGGTCCAGCCCTCCGCGTCGACCTGCTGGTTGCCGGACGGCGCGAAGCACAGCCGGGCCAGCCGCATCTCAGAGATGGACCGCATCACGTGGCCGAGGTTCTTCGACGCCGGATCGCCGGCCTGCTCCAGGTGCCGGACCACCTTCCCCAGGCTCGGCCGCGGCCCGGCCGCGACCGCGCCCACGGCCTGGATCATGGCGCTTTCGCGTTCCTCGCTCATCCTCGGCAGCAGCAACCGCAGCGTCTCGGTCGCCATGGTCCGCTTCGTGCCCAGGTCGTCGCCGAAGGAGAACGGGTCGAGCAGCCCGGGGGCGGCCGAGCCCAGCGACAGCACCCGGGCCCGCCGGCCGCGCGCCTGCAGCAGCCGGACCAGCGACGTCGCGTCGCCCTTGGGGTCGATCACCGCGACCGTCGCGCCGCGCAGCGCGAGCTGGTAGATGAGCAGCAGGGCGAGCGTCGTCTTCCCGCCGCCCGGTTCCCCGGTGATCGCGATGGCGGTCGGCCGGTTGCGCGCGGCGGCCAGCAGCGGATCGAAATGCACGATGGCCCGGGCCCGGCCGAGCGTCTCGCCGATGTACGGGCCGATCCAGCCGACCCCCTCGGAGATCCGGTCACCCAGGTCCACGGTGGCGGTCGGCATACCGCCCGCGATCGTGTACAGCGGCTGCCGCTGCAGATAGGAGCTGAGCCGCATCCGGTCGCCGGGCAGTGATTCGGACAGCAGCGAGAACTGATCCCCGGTCGAGTTGACGATGTCGATCCCGATGTCCCGGTAGTGCTCGACGACGGCCTCGACGCGGCGGATGCACAGGCTCCGGGTGGGCGCGGTCACGATGAGGCGGTGCCACCCGTAGACGAACGGCAGGCGTTCCTTGGTGATGCCGTGTTCCAGCATGCGCGCCGCCGCGATCTGCTCCGCCAGCGCGATCGGCGCCTCGACACCGGCCTCCCTGATGTGCGCGTCCATGTCACGCGCGTGCGCGAGGCGGCGGCTGACGTCCTTGCTCGCCTTCGCGGGCGGGATCAGCCGCATCCGCGAGCTGATCTCGACCGGGAACGGCAGCGAGTCCGCGAAATGCAGCCACGGCTCCCCGTCCGGGAAGGGCATCAGATCGGGGAACCGGGAGAACGACAGGAACGCGGCGTATGAGTCACCGGTGCCGTGCTCGAGCTGGAGCAGCGTGCGGCCGTTGTGCACCTGCCCCTCGAAGAGCCCCTCGATCTCGCCGGCGCCCCAGGTCCGCCGCTTGGTGGCCGACGGCGGCGGATCGCCGAGGGAGCCCATCAGGGCGTGCCGCAGCAGCCACGCCAGCTCGTCCGAGGTCGCGTGCCGGGCCGCGAGCGCGCTGGCCGCCAGCGCCCGGCCGACCCGCTCGGCCTGGTCGGTCCACTTGATGGTCTCGGCGTTCCCGACGGCCTCGTCCTCGATGCCCAGCTTGCGCTCGCCGCTCTGGTACAGCGAGATGAACTGCGACAGCACCCCGCCGGACAGCTGGGCCCGCATGCCGCGCTGGCCCAGCCGGACCCCCAGGTAGATCTCCTTGCTCCAGAAATCCTTGGTCCACACGTGCTGGTAGGACTCATCGAGGTACTCGCGCCAGCCCGCGCCCCCGTCGGAGGTGGCGTCCAGGCCGGTGGCCCAGTCCGCCGCCGGGTAGGACCGGTGCGCGATCCGCAGGTGCACCTCGGCGTCGGGCATCCGGATCGCGGCCAGCGCGACCGTGATGTTCGTGGCCAGCGCCTCGCGTTCCTCCGGCGTGGTGAATTCGTAAGAAACGGACGGCAGCCGGAAGTACGCCCACGCGTGCGTGTCGGTCAGCAGGATCCGGTCATCGAAATACCGGATGTCGAGCCGGCTGCTGCCCTTGGTCCGACTGCTCAATGCAGCACCTTCCGGGGAACGGGGACCGCAGCCAGGCCCGCGACGAGCACTCCAGCGAGCGCGGTGTAGGCGTGCCGGGCCTGCGGCCGCAGCGCGGACACGCCGGGGGCACCGTCAGCCAGGACGTCCTCCCACGGAATCCGGACGATCGCGCGGCAGCGCCCGCGCGCGACGGCCTCCGCCCGCTCGACGTCACCCATGCTGGCCTTGCTCACCCCGTTGACCACGGTCACCGCCCGGGCGGCGAGGTCGCCGTGACCGCTGGCGCCCAGCCACTCCTGCGTCATCGCCAGCGACCTCGGCGCGTCCTCGCTGGCCGGAGCCACGACAACGAGCTGATCGGCGATGCCCATCACCCGGGTCACCGTCGCGGCTCCCGGGTCGAGCATCGTCAGAGGGTAGTACTGGCCGGCGCGCTCCGCGAGCCGGGGATAGTCCCGGCCGCCGGCCGCCGCGGACGCCGCGGACGCCGGATCGGCGCCGGAGGTGATGACGTCGAACCTGGCCCCGGTCGGGCCCCCGGCGCTAGCGGCCGGTCCCGGGTGGCCCGGCGGGACCGCACCCGCCAGGAACGCGGCCACGGTCAGCGCGGGCGCGGTCCGCGCCTGCCCGATCAGCGACCCGTACCCGGGGTTGAGGTCGATGGCGGCGACCGGAACGCCGCGCAGCGAGGCCAGCAGCTGCCCCGTCATCAGCGCGGTCACGGTCTGGCCGGCTCCGCTGGTGCAGCCGAGAAACACGATGCGGCGCGGGCCGGCCAGCGGCAGCCGCGCCCGGTCCCTGTCCAGCGTCTCCCGGTCCCGCTTGCCCGGGCCCTCGCCACCGGGGACCACCCGGACGCGACGCTGCCAGCTGTCGATCCGGTCCGCGGCCGGGCCGCTGAGAGCGCGCTCGATCGACGGGACCGGACGCCGCGGCTGCTCCGGCACGAGCGGCTGCTCCGGCACGACCGGTATCGCGGTGGCGGGCGCGTCCTGCGCGGTGGCCGGGGTCACGTTCTGGGTGCTGGCTGGGCGCACGTCCGGGGCGGAAGGCGCCGGGACATCGCCGGCGCTCGCCGGAGACACGTCCGGTGCGCTGGGCGCCGGGGCGTCCTGACGGGCAGGCGCGGTCGGCACGGCGTGCGGCGGCCGGCCGCGAGGCACGGCGCGGGAGGCGGGGGCACCCGGGCCGGAACGCCGGGATGAGGGCCGGCCCCAGAGCGGCACAGCCGAGGGACCCTGCGTGCCCTGCGTCTCGTGCGACACCTCGATGGCGGGCGGCGTTATCGGGAGCGGGTCGCGCGGCGCGGGACCGGCCTCTGCCGGATCGCGCAGCACGCGGCCCGGAATCGCCGGTCGCCGGGCCTCAGGCAGGCCGCCAGATCCGGCGGCAGGTTCCGGACGGCCCGGCCTGGCCCAGCCGGAGCCAGACCGGTAGGGGCCGGCCGGTTCGGCACCGGCCCGGACGGGGCCGGTGCCTGCCCGGGCGCCGTCACGGACCTGAACACCTCGCGCCTGAACACCTCGCGCCTGAACACCTCGCGCCTGAACACCTCGCGCGCCCGCACGGATCTGCCCGGCGGACAGCCCGGCATGTGGCCACGCGGCCGGCCCTTGAGCCGGCCGCTGGGTCAGGGGCGTCGGCGATGGCCGGTCCAGCCCGCCTCGCCAGGCCTTGCGGCCTGCGCCGGGGGCCCGGTCCGGTGCAGGGATACCACCCGGCCCGGCGCGGCCCGGCAGCGCGGGTGCCCGGTCTCCGGCGGCGCGGGCCGCCTGGGCGAGCGCCATGGACCGCTCCGCGGCTTCGGCGGCCACGGTCGGCGCGCGGTGCCACACTCGCGCGTAGACCCGTGTGCCGTCCTTCTCTGACAGCGGCTTGAGGCGGCACCAGGTACGGGGCTCGCCAATGTAGCGGAGCTGGGATACCAGCAATTCCGGCAGCCGCTTATTTTCCAGCACCGGGCGGGTCGTGAGCCAGGTCAGAACGCCCGGCGGAAGGATATACAGCCACAGCAGATTGTGGTTGAAGGGCACGCCGATCACCGCGAGCGCAGCGACATAAGGAACCGTGATGCCACAAAAAACGGCAATCCAGCTAATCGGAAGCGGCATCGGCAAGCGGAAATCGTACAGCTTGTAGAGACGCTTCTCAATTCGCCAGATGTTCGTATATGTGGGCAGGTCCACGAAGTGCGCTCCTTTGGCCGTGACGGGGATCGGGCCGTTACGGTGGCTAGTGAACTCCGAGCGCGTTGGTAATTCCCGTGGCCAATGCCTGCACGATGCCAGGGGTATAGAAAACGATCGCTATCAGCACGGCCAGCACAATGAACTGGACGAACCGGGTGATCTCACGAGTGAACAGAAAGAAGAGCGCGACGATCCCCACGATGCCGAGGAACAACGGACCGAACAGCCCCTGGAGGTAGGTGACGAGGCCCTGGGTGCTGAGGGCGACCGCCGGCTGCGCCGTGGCCAGGAGATTGTGGAACGCCATAACTCTTCCCTTCCGGGATCTTCAGGCACCTGCCCGGTGGCCGGTACCTGCCAGGCGGCCGGCGACAGCCGTGCCGCGCTCACACTAGGGCACCCCGTGCCGGCCGGGCACGAGGGCTCACCCTCGTCCTCCCCCAGGAAATACGTCGGATAGACCCGGTCTGGTTCACCATCCGGGGTCCCGCCCCCGGAAGGGACGATGCGAAGGCTCGCGCCTGTCATGCTCCCCCCGTCTGCGGAGTCCCCTGAACCGACGCTGCTATATCGCGCACGTACCATTTGCCACCCGTGTCGATGACGGTCATGTCGTACGTCATCTCCAGCTTGCCCGGGCTGTTTCCGCCCGCACCGGACAGCTGCCATACCACCGTCGCCGTGATCTGCCGGGTCGCGCCACCCGCCGGCACCGTCAAATTGGATATCCCCGCAAACGAGAGGGCACCGCCCAGCCCGGAAACCGAGGCACCGGGAGCGAGGAAACGATTGAGCGTGGTGCTGTCGCCACTCGCGTACGCCTGGAAGAAGGGCGGTAGCTGCGCGCTGAGCGCGCTCTGCGCGGCCGGATCCTGCGTCGCGGCGGCAGGCGAGGGCGGGGTTGCCTGCGGCGGAGCCGCGAGCCAGGCTGGCTCGCCGGACACGACCATGCCGCCGTTCGCGGCGTAGACGGGCACGCCCAGCTCCATCGGCTGGCCGTTGACGCTGGCCAGCAGGGTAACGATCGCGTGCGTGCCGTCCTGCACGTTGATCCCGGCGACCTGCTCGGAGTCCAGCTTCAGGCTGCCGGAACCATCCCAGCCGAGTTGCGGATCGGCGCTGCTCAGGGAACTCGGCAGGTAAGCCGCCAGTTGCTGGGCGCGCTGGTTGGCGGTGGCGGTACTGAAGTTCAGGTACACGGCGCCGAACTGCACCGCGTAAGCCTCGGCCAGCGTCGCGGGAAACTCGCTGCTCCCACTGCCCGCAGCCGGGGCACCGCCGGAGCGGGACGCCGGAGTCTCGTTGAAAATGATCGCGGTGATACCCCGGTAGCCAATGATCAGCAGGACAGCCCACAGCACCGCCCGGAGGGCCCAGACCAGCCATCGGCCTCCACCGCCGCTCCACGAGCGCGACTGACGAGGCCGCCCGCCGCTCGATTGCCCCGGTACATCGATATCCATCTCCGGGCTATCAGCGTACACAGCCGACCGCGCTGCGTCATCTACGCCCGAACCGCGAACCATCACACCTCCGCCCACTCCGCGTTGGGCTCCTCTGTACGGCTGACGCCACCCCGCCGACCTTCACGCCCAGTGTGCGCCACAAAAGCCTTACACGGGGAGACGCCGTTGGCGAGTCTAAGCCCGCACGAGAAATAGCTTAAATAACCGATGATCCGGTGATGTGCGGAAACAACAACACGCGTAAACGCCAACTCCAGGCCTCACCTTAGCCGCCCAAAGCGGAATGACCCTCCGGATGGCGATGAGAGCCTCTGGCCTGCGCAAACACCGAGCCAACCGAGAGGAGCCACCCACGGGGCGTCGCAGCTCGGCAGGACGGCCCCGCAGCCCTGGCGGCCGGAGCCGCCCGCGGTGCCGGGCGGATGCACGAACAGAACTGACGACCTCCCGGTTCTCCCTGATCGAATGTATATTCGACCGATTCTCTTGATATCGATCATACGTTCGATTTCGGAACGGTGCAACAGATACGGAACGGCTGGCTGCTGGACCGGCCCGCGGCGGCCTCCCGCGGCCGAAGCCGCCATGGTCTGCGCAGTTGTGACGGACGCGCACCCTCGCGCGTCCCTGGCGGGCGGGGCTCACGAAAGTGGCCGGAGATGGGTCCGCTGCCCGTCATGGTCCAGAATGCACAGGATCTCCGCGGGACCGTCGTGCGCCCCGAAAGCGTGCGGGATCATGGTGCAGAACTCGGCCGCCTCACCGGCCTCGACGGTGATGGCGCGCTCTCCCAGCATCAGCACGACCGTGCCGGACAGCACGGTGAACCAGTCCTGGCCGGGATGGACCTTCAGCTCGCCGGTACCGGGCCAGGCGGACCTGGACACGGAGTGGCCGGACATCGGCCCGGTCGACCTGGTGTGGGCCTCCTCGTCCCTGCACCACCTAGCCGATCCGGATCGCGTCCTCGCCCAGGTATCCGGCGCGCTGCGTCCCGGGGGGCTGCTGGCGGTGCTGGAGATGGACTCCTTCCCGCGCTTCCTGCCCGAGGACCCCGGCGTCGGCCAGCCGGGACTCGAGGCACGCTGCCATGCCGCCCTGGCCGAGCAGCGGGCCGCCGAGCTACCCCATCTCGGATCGGACTGGGGCCCGCGCCTGTCCCGGGCCGGGTTGACCCTCGTGGCCGAGCGGACCTTCGCCGTCCACCTGATGTCCCCGCTGCCCCCCGCCACCGGACGCTACGCGCGGGCATCCCTGCGCCGGATCCGGGAAGGCCTCGGCGGCCGGCTGAGCGCCGCCGACCTGGCCACGCTGGGCACTCTCATCGACAGCGACGGGCCGGCCGGCGTCCGCCAGCGCGACGACCTCGCCGTCCGGACGACGCGGCGCGGATGGCTCGCCAGGGCCAGTTCGTCGATCATTTGAGCCACAGCCTTGCGCGCCGGGCCGTCGAGCCGGGCCAGCGCATGACGGGCCTTCGGGCGGGCGTCCACCCCTGTAAGACGCCACGCCCTACAGTCCCAGCTCGGCCTTGACCTGCTCCCGCGGAATGTCCTGCCACCCCGACTTCCGCATCTAAGAGAGCATCATCTGATGCTCCCAATGATGCCTTCTTGAGCGGTCCGGGCAGCCGCCTGTCGACGGCTCCCTGGGCCTCAGCACGGAAATACGACTACACGTTGAAGCGGAACTC
>Ga0335081_10023308_pt1 | contig 10013 bp, 6 predicted proteins | sample Lox_Sample_35_FD_206713 | JGI IMG/M metagenome (GOLD analysis project Ga0335081, IMG submission 206713) | Soil microbial communities from Loxahatchee National Wildlife Refuge, Florida, United States - Lox_Sample_3.5 | ecosystem: Environmental > Terrestrial > Soil > Wetlands | place: USA: Florida... | reverse complement strand
TTCGTGATCGGCGGTCTCGCGCTCACGTGGGCGTTCTCCCGCTCGAAGCTCGGAAACGGGTGCGTGGCCATCCGGGAAGACCAGGACGCCGCGCGCATGCTCGGGATCAACACGACCCTCTTCAAGGTGGTCGCCTACGCGCTCTCGGCCACGTTCGCGGCGCTGGCCGGCGGCCTCACCGCCTACCAGAACATCCACGTGACGCCCGGAGACTTCTTCAAGATCGATTACACGCTCCAGATGATCATCGCGACGATCATCGGCGGGGCCGGAACGATTCTCGGCCCCGTTCTCGGCGCGGCGGTCTACCAGCTCCTCTCGACGTACGTCTGGAGCAGGTTCCTCGAGCTCCATCCGACGGTTCTCGGCCTCATCATCGTGCTCTTCATCGTGTTCCTGCCGCGGGGCCTCATGACGGTCCTCGCCCGCAAGCGGCCGCGGGGGGAGCGGCCGTTCCGGCCCTCGGATCTCCTCGCGAACGTGCGCGCCCACCGCGTGACGTGATGAGCGCGCTTCCCTTCCCCGCCCCGCGAATCCGGAGCGACTCGATCCTCGAGGCTCGCGGGATCACGAAGAAGTTCGGCGGCCTCGCCGCCGTCGACGGCGTCGACCTCGACATCCGCCGCGGCGAGATTCTCGGCGTCATTGGCCCGAACGGCGCGGGCAAGACGACGTTCGTCAACTGCATGACCGGTCTCGACAAGCCGACGGCGGGCACGATCGTCTTCAACGGCCAGGACATCACGAAGGCGCCGAGCTACCGCATCGGGCGCCTCGGAATAGCGCGGACGTTCCAGATCGTCAAGCCGCTCCGGCAGCTCACCGTACGCGAGAACGTCGCGACCGGAGCAATGTTCGGGGCGGGCGGGGGCGGCCGCAGCGCGGCGCAGGCGCGACACCAGGCCGACGCCGTCCTCGAGCAGGTCGGCCTCGCGGACATGCGGGCCCGCACGGCCACGGAGCTGACGATCCTCGACCTCAAGCGGCTCGAGCTCGCGAAGGCTCTCGCCATGGATCCCACGCTCCTCTTTCTCGACGAGGTGATGGCCGGCCTCAATCAGTCCGAGATCGAAAAAGCGATGGAGCTGATTCTCCGTGTCAACCGGAGCGGCGTGACGATCTTCGTCATCGAGCACGTGATGAAGGCCATCATGGGGATCTCGGACCGGCTCGTCGTCCTGCACTACGGCCGCAAGATCGCCGAGGGCGATCCGAAAGACATCGTCGAGAGCCCCGCCGTGATCGAGGCGTATCTCGGCGAGCGCTTCGCGCGCCGCGCGGAGGCCGCCGGAGTCGAGGACGCCCTCATCGAGCCCGGCACGTTTCGCAAACCGCCTCCCGCCCCCGCCGGAGACGCGCTCCTTCAGGTGAAGGACCTTTCCTCCGGCTACGGCGAGGTCCAGATTCTCAGGGACGTCTCCCTCGAGGTGAAGGACCGGGAGATCGTCGCGTTGATCGGCGCGAACGGCGCCGGCAAGACGACGCTGCTCTTGACAGTCTCGCGGCTTCTGAAGCCGATGGCCGGCTCCGTGCGCTTCGCGGGGCGCGACTTGACCGCCGCCCGCCCGGAGCAGGTCGTCGGTGCGGGTGTCGTCCAGGTCCCGCAGGGGCGGCGCCTCTTCGCGGGACTGACCGTGAAGGAAAACCTCATCCAGGGCGTCTATCTGCGGCGCGACGCCGAACGGATCGAGCAGGACCTCGAACGCGTCTTCTCGCTTCTCCCACGCCTCAGGGAGCGGGCGGGCCAGGTCGCGGGACGCCTTTCCGGAGGCGAGCAGCAGATGTGCGCGATCGGGCGCGGACTCATGAGCCGGCCGCGCCTCCTCCTCATCGACGAGCTGTCGCTCGGCCTCGCGCCGCTCGTCGTGGACCACCTGCTCGATCTCATCACGCAGATCAACCGCGAGGGCACCACGGTGCTCCTGGTGGAACAGGACGTCCAGGTCGCCCTCGAGCACGCGCACCGCGGCTACGTCCTGGAGGCGGGGCGCGTCGTCCAGACCGGCTCCGCCGCCGAGCTTCTCGACGACCCGCGCATCAGGCAGGCCTATCTCGGTCTCTGAGAGGGCGATGGGACGAAAAAAATCTTCCCTCGCCGCCCTCTTCTTCGCGACGGTCACGGTCTTCGCGGACGTCTACATCACGCAGCCGATCCTGCCGCTCCTCTCCCGCGAGTTCGGCGTCCCGGCGCCGACGGCGGCGCTCACGATCTCGGTCGTCGTCCTCATGATCGCGCTGGTCTCGAACGCGTGGGGCCCGCTCGCGGACGCCCTCGGCCGCAAGCCGGTGATGGTCTGGAGCTGCACGCTCCTCGCCCTCCCGACGCTGCTGTGCGCCGGGGCGCCGACGCTCTCGGCTCTCGTCTTCCTCCGCGCCCTCCAGGGGATCCTCCTTCCCGGTGTCACGGCCGTCGCCGTGGCCTACCTCGGAGACCAGTTCGCCGGAGAGGAGCTGGGGCCGGCCGTGGGGGTGTGGGTCGGAGCGTCCGTGACGGGAGGACTCACGGGGCGCGTCGTGAGCGGCTGGATCGCGAGCCATCTGACCTGGCGGGCGCCGTTTCTCGTCTTCGGACTCCTGACGCTCGCCGGGGCGCTGGGAATGGCCCGCCTCCTTCCCCCCTCTCCGCGCGGCGGTCCCGTTTCGATCGGGATGGCGTTTCACGAAATGCTCCTGCACTTGAGAAATCGACGGCTCGTGGGCGGTTTTCTCATCGGCGGCTCGGTCTTCTTCGGGTTCATCGGGATCTTCACGTACCTTCCCTACTACCTCGGCGCCGCCCCCTTCGGCCTGTCGACCGCTTCGGTTTCCACGATCTATCTCGTCTACGGCGCCGGCGTCCTGACGTCCGTGGTCGTAGGAGGAATGTCGGGACGCTTCGGAAGGAGAGCCCTGATGGCGACGGGTTTCCTCATCGCCGCGGGAGCAGCCGCCCTGAGTCTCGTGCGCTCGCTTCCCGTCGTGATCGCGTCGCTCGTCGTCCTCTGTGTCGGGATGTTCTTCGTCCAGGGCACGGCCCCCGCGTTCGTGAACGCGACCGCCCGCGAGGCCAAGGGTGGCGCTGGAGCCCTTTACACGACCTTCTATTACCTCGGAGCGACGTTCGGCTCGGTCCTGCCGGGCTACGCGTGGCAGGCCTTCGGATGGCCCGGCGTCGTGGCGACCTGCCTGGCGGCGTTCGCGGTCGGCCTGCTGGCGGATCTGGCCCTCTGTGCGTAAACACGCAATATGATTCAAACGCATCAGGTATTGAACGGCCCGAGGTAATCCATGATGACGCCTGCAAGTCAGATACGTCCGGCTTAGGAGGAGAAACACTTTCATGCCGAATTCCATGCACCGCGCACTGCGGATGACCGCCCGAGGCCTCATCGCCGCCCTTTTCCTGCTCGCGTTCGGCCGGGCCGAAGCCCAGGCCATCATCAAGGTCAACGACAACGTCAACTTCAAGCTCGGGCTGCTGCTGCAGACCCAGTGGGACGAGCAGCAGATCGCCAACGCCGAGAACAACGCCACCGGCGGGTGGCAGCAGAACATGCTGCTGCGCCGGGCCCGGATCATCATGGGCGGGCAGGTGGCCCCGAACGTGTTCTTCTTCGTCGAGACCGACAACCCCAACCTCGGCAAGACGACGGTGGGAGGCACGGGCACGGGCGCCAAGGCGCCGGCCACGGGCTTCGAGCTGCAGGACGCCGTCGGCGAGTGGCGCATCGCCAAGGAGTTCAACATCCAGTTCGGCGAGATCCTCGTGCCGACCAACCGCTGGATCCTGACGAGCAGCATCTCGACGTTCATGCTCGACGGGTCGGCCTACTACAACCTGCCGAGCACGGCGCTTCAGAACAACGCCGGGCGCGACACGGGGTTCATGATCCGCGGCTTTTTGGCCGACGATCACCTCGAGTACCGCTCGTGCTTCCTGTCGGGCCTGCGCCTGCCCGGCGTCAAGAACGCCACCCGCTTCACCGAGTATCTCCAGTACGACGTCTTCGACACCGAGGTCTACGCCCTGCCCTCGTACGCGGGCGTCAACTTCGGCAACCGCAAGATCCTGGCCCTCGCCGGGGGCTACGACACCGAGGGCGACTACAACCAGACCTCGGCCAACCTTTTCCTGGACCTTCCCACCGGCTTCGGCTCGTTCGAGTCGACGGTAATGTACCAGCACGTCGACGGCGGAACGTTCATCACGGCGCTCCCCAAGCAGGACACCTTCTCGGCCGAGGCGGGCGTTTTCCTCAAGCCGCTCCACATCGCCCCGATCATCCGCTACGAGCAGCGCGAGTACAGCGCCACGGCCAACCAGACAAAGAACGAGAAGCGCTACGTCGGCGGCCTGAACTTCTACCCGTACAAGAAGTTCGAGAACAACTTCAACATCAAGACCTGGTTCTCCCGCGTCGAGCCCAAGGTCGGCTTCGCCACCAACGAGTTCACCCTCCAGATGCAGGTCGCCTACTTCTGATCAACGCAGGAAGGGGACGCCCGCCCGGTCCGTCCCCTTCCGTTCTCTTCAGATCCTCGAGACATTGGCCAAGGGCCTGCGCGATCCTCTGCTTCGCTTCAGACGGCGAAAACGAGGAGCGATAATCGAAGAGACGCTCGGCTTTCGCCGTGGACAGCTCCCAGGGATCGGCCAGAAACGGCGCTCCTTTCCACGCCCGGGCGGGGATGACTTCCAGCGGAGAGGATGAACCCGCGGTCTCGATGATCATCCGGGCGATGTCTCTCCACTCGAGGTAGAGAGTCGCCAGGTTGAAGACCTGCCCGAGGCTCTCCTGTCGCTGCAGGGCCAGCAGGACGGCACGAGTCAGGTCCTCGTGATCGAGAAAGCTTCCGCCAGCGCCTTCTGGAACCCTCAGGGGCTGACCGTTCCTTGCGAGTATCATCATTTCGCGGAGGTGCTTTCCCCCGATCTTCCTGCCGAAGGACCACCAGAACCGGAAGATCGTGACGGGCAGTCCCTTCGTCACGCCATAGGAGAGCGCGAGGTTTTCCGCCGTCGATTTGGCGGTCGCATAAAAAGGTTTCCGCGCGCTTTCCGCCAGACAGGGCGCGTCCTCGGAAAGCGGCACGCGAAGGGGCTTCCCGTACACGACGGCGGTGCTCGTGTAGAAGAAACGAGAGACCTTCGCGGCGACGCACGCCTCGAGCAGGGCGACGTGCCCTTTCAGATCGCCTTCCAGGAGCTCCATGGGGTCATCGGAAAAGGACCAGGCCAGGTGAATGACCACATCGACACCCTGGAGCGCCCTCTGAACGAGGCCCGTGTCCTCCACTCTCCCCGGTATCACGGTCAGATTGCCGTCGGAAACGGGCCCGAGAGCCTCCGCGTCCTTGTCGAGGACCTTGATCCGATGCCCTTTGCCGAGGAGCGAGGCCGTCAGATCCCGGCCGACCGAGCCCGCTCCGCCCGTGATCAGGAAGTTCACGTCGCGTCCTAGCGGTCGCGTTCCACCGACGCGAGCGCGGCCTGCGCCGCGGCGAGCCGGGCCACGGGGACGCGGTACGTCGACGGCGACACGTACGTGAGCCCGATCTGGTGGCAGAACGCCACCGAGCCCGGCTCGCCGGCGTGCTCGCCGCAGATGCCGATCTTGAGATCCGGCTTCGTCTTCCGTCCGCGGTCCACGCCCATCTTCATCATCTCGCCGACCCCGCCGCGGTCGATCACCTGGAAGGGGTCGTCGGGAATGATCTTCCGTTCGACGTACTTCGTGAGAAAGCTCTTCTGCGCGTCGTCGCGCGAGATGCCGAGGACGGTCTGCGTGAGGTCGTTCGTCCCGAACGAGAAGAACTCGGTCTTCGTGGCGATCTCGCCCGCGATGATGCAAGCCCGCGGGATCTCGATCATGGTCCCGAACTTGAACGGGATCTTCCGCCCGCGCTCCTTCTCGACCGCCGACGCGACGCTCATGACCTGATCGCGCAGCCGGTCGAGCTCTCCCATCGTGCCGACGAGCGGCATCATGATCTCGGGCTTCGCGGAAACGCCCGCCTCGGCGGAGTCGGCGGCGGCGCCGAGGATCGCGCGGATCTGCATCTCGAGGATCTCCGGGTAGACGAGCAGCAGCCGGCAGCCGCGCAGGCCGAGCATCGGATTGTCCTCGTGGATCTGCTCGAGGCGGTGCCAGATCTTCTTTTTCTTTTCGAGCTCGGCCCCGCCTTTGCCGGTCGCCTCCGCCACGGCGATGTCGACGTCGACGTCCGCGAACTCGCGCAGGAACTCGTGGAGCGGCGGGTCGATGAGCCGGATGACGACGGGCAGCCCGTCCATCGCCTTGTACATCTCGCGGAAGTCGCCCTGCTGGAACGGGAGCAGCTTCGCGAGCGCGGCCTTCCGGCCCGCCTCCGTGTCGGCCATGATCATGTCCTGCACGTGAGGGAGCCGCTCGGCCTGGCGGAACATGTGCTCGGTCCGCGCGAGCCCGACGCCCTCCGCGCCGAGCTTGCGCGCCTCGACGCATTCGCCCGGAGTGTCCGCGTTGACCCACACGCCGAGCCGGCGGCGCTTGTCCGCCCACGACAGGAGTTCGATGAGCTCGGTCTCCTTCTCGTAGTTCGGCGGGTTCGTCGGGAGAGAGCCCGCGAAGACCTCGCCCGTGGTGCCGTCGATCGAGATCGAATCGCCCTCCTTGATGACGAACGTGCCGACGCGCATCTCGCGTCTTCCGAGATCGATCGAAAGCTCGGCGCAGCCGGCGACGCACGGCAGGCCGAGGCCGCGTGCGACGACGGCCGCGTGGGAGGTCGAGCCCCCGCGCGCCGTGAGGATTCCGGTGGCGGCGATCATGCCGTGGAAATCGTCCGGCGAGGTCTCGGGACGGACGAGTACGACGAGCTGCTTCTGGCCCTTGAGGACGACGGCGCGGTCCGCGTCGAACACGGCGCGACCCGTCGCCGCCCCCGGCGACGCGTTCAGGCCCTTCGCGAGGAAGCGGCCTTCCTTTCGGGCGCGGTCGACGGCGGCCTGGTCGAAGCCGGGCACGAGGAGCTGCTCGACCTGCGACGGGTCGATCCGCTGGATCGCTTCGTCCCGGGTGATGAGCTTCTCCTTCGCCATGTCCGTGGCCATCTTCACCGCGGCGCGCGCCGTGCGTTTCGCCGAGCGCGTCTGGAGCATGAAGAGCCTGCCGCGCTCGATCGTGAACTCGAGGTCCTGCGAGTCGCGGTAGTGCTTCTCGAGCCGCTGCGCGATCTTCCGGAACTCGGCGTACGCCTTCGGCATGTCGCGCTCGAGCCGGTCGATCTTCGAGGGGGTCCGGATCCCCGCGACCACGTCCTCGCCCTGCGCGTTCATGAGGTATTCGCCGTAGAGCTTCCTCTCCCCCGTGTTCGGGTCGCGCGTAAAGGCGACTCCGGTGCCGGAATCGTCGCCCATGTTGCCGAAGACCATCGTCATGACGCTGCAGGCCGTGCCGAGGTCGTCCGGGATCCGGAACTGCTTGCGGTAGTCCTTCGCGCGCGCGCCGAACCACGAGCCGAAGACGGCCTCGACGGCAAGGCGGAGCTGCTCCCCCGGCTCGGCCGGGAACGGCTTTCCGGTCTCCTTCAGGACGATGGCCTTGAACTCGCCGACGAGAGAGGCGAGGCTCGTCGCGTCGAGCTCCGTGTCCGACTTCGCGCCCCGGGCGCGCTTCTTCTTTTCGAGGGCCTCGTCGAACTTCTCGGCGGGGACGTCGAGGACGATCCGGCCGAACATCGAGATGAACCGGCGGTAGGCGTCCCACGCGAAGCGCTCGTTCTTCGTCAGCTTCGCGAGGCCTTTCCGGCTCTCGTCGTTCAGGCCGAGGTTGAGTACCGTGTCCATCATCCCGGGCATCGACATCGCCGCACCTGAGCGCACGGAAACGAGCAGCGGGTCGCCCACGTCGCCGAGGCGCTTCTTCGTGGATCTCTCGACGGCCGCGAGGCCGCGCTCCACCTGATCCCAGAGCCCCGGCGGCAGCTTGCGGCCGCTCCGGAAATACTCGTTGCAGGCGGTCGTCGTGATCGTGAATCCGGCCGGGACGGGAAGGCCCGCGTTCGTCATCTCCGCGAGGCCGGCGCCCTTGCCGCCGAGCAGCGCGCGCATCTTCGCGTTACCCTCGGCCCTTCCGTCGGCGAACAGGTACACCCACTTCCGGGCCTTCGCTTTCGGAACGGCTCTGGTCGCTCTCTTCGCGCGCGTCGACGGCATGACGTACCTCCTGATTTCGGCAGGGCGGATATTCGCAGATTTCGCGCTTTCCCGAGCTCAGCCGGCTGCGGCCGCAGAACCCGGCCGGTACGCGCGGAACCGCGGCTCCCACTGCGCCTTGCGGACGACGCTCTCGAGCTCGCGGTCGGAAAGGAGCCGACCCAGACCGGCGTCACGCGCCTCGATCGCGACGGCCGTGGCCACCCGGGCAGACACCTCGCGGATGGCCTCCATGTCCGGGAGGAGCAGGCCCTGCGCCTCCTCCGTGGCCGTGACCATCGTGCTGACGGCACGCGCCGCGGCGAGAAACATCCCGTCCGTGACCTTCGAGGCCTTGCTCACGAGCGCGCCGAACCCGACTCCCGGGAAGATGAAGAGGTTGTTCCCCTGCGACGTCTTGATCGTCCGGCCATTCCATTCGAGCGGCGGAAACGGGCTCCCCGTCGCAAGGAGCCCCCGGCCGTCCGTGGCACGGGCCAGCTCCTCGGGAGTGCACTCGGTCCGGGACGTGGGGTTGGAGAGCGCCATGACGACCGGACGGGCGGTATTCCCCGCGACCTCCTCGAGAACTTCACCGGAGAAGAGGCCTCGCTGCGCCGTGACGCCGATCAGGACGGTCGGCTTCGCGTTCCTCACGACGTCGAGAAGACCGATGACCGAGGGGGACTGGAGCCGCCAACCCTCGACCGCGGCGCGGGGCTGTGCGTACGTCTTCTGCTGAGGCTCGAGGGCGGCGTCGTCCTCCACGAGGAGACCCTGCATGTCGAGCGCGAAGAGCCGGCGGCGCGCCTCCTCCTCGGAGAGGCCCTCCTGCCGGAGCATTGTCCGGATCATGTAGCAGATCCCCGACCCGGCCTGCCCCATCCCGACCACGACGAACCGCTGCTCGTGGAACGTGGTCTTCTTGATCCGCATGGCCGTCATGAGGGCGGCGAGCGCGGCAGCGCCGGTCCCCTGGATATCGTCGTTGAAGGAGAGAATTCGCTCCCGGTAGCGCTCGAGGTTCTGAAAGGCCTTGTTCTTCGCGAAATCCTCCCACTGGAGAAGGGCGTCGGGAAAGTTTCGCTTCACGCCGAGGACGAACCGCTCGACGATCTCCTCGTACGCTTCCGCTTCGAGGCGGCGATGGCGGTACCCGAGGTAGAGCGGGTCGGCGAGAAGCCGCTCGTTGTTCGTGCCGACGTCGAGGCACATGGGAAGGCAGACGGCCGGATGGAGGCCTCCGGCGGCGACGTAGAGGCTGACCTTTCCGACCGGGATTCCCATTCCGTCCGAGCCGAGGTCGCCGAGGCCGAGGATGCGCTCGCCGTCCGTCACCACGATGAGGGAGATGTGCGGCCGGCTGATCGACTCGAGGATCTGGTCGATCCGATCGATGTTCTCGGGGCTCACGTAGATGCCCCGGAACCGCCGCTGGATGTGGCTCAGCTCCAGGCACGCCTGCCCGACGGTGGGGGTGTAGACGATGGGCACCATCTCGGTCAGGTTGTCGCAAAGGAGCCGGTAGAAGAGCGGCTCGCTCCTGTCGAGCAGGCTGTTCAGGAAGATGTAGCGCTCCATGGCGTCGGGCTTCCGGCGATAGGCCTCGAGCGCCCGCTCGACCTGCACCTCCATCGACGAGTAGCCCGAGCGAAGGTAGCCTTCGAGGCCGAACGCGAGCCGCTCCTCCCGGGTGAAGCCCGATCCCTTGTTCAGGAGCGGGTCGTTCAGGAGCTGGCGGCCCCGGATATGGACCTCGAGGAATTCCTCGCCCGTCAGCGGGTCGATCTTGAAAGAGAACGTCTTCATCTCTGCCCAACCCTCCGTGGCCGTTCGATGTTTTCAGCCTAGCACCCCT
>Ga0335081_10023307_pt1 | contig 10013 bp, 9 predicted proteins | sample Lox_Sample_35_FD_206713 | JGI IMG/M metagenome (GOLD analysis project Ga0335081, IMG submission 206713) | Soil microbial communities from Loxahatchee National Wildlife Refuge, Florida, United States - Lox_Sample_3.5 | ecosystem: Environmental > Terrestrial > Soil > Wetlands | place: USA: Florida... | reverse complement strand
AGCCGCCCGCGCCGCCCGGCCGGGCCGGGCGGCGCGGCGGGGCACGCGAGGCCGGGCCTCAGGACAGGCGGCGGCGGACCAGCCAGAAGCAGGCCCAGGCGAGCAGGATGGCGGCGGTCAGGAAGATGCCCAGCTCGATCCACTGGAACGTCCAGTACCGGCCCGCGGGCTGGTAGAGGATCACCTGCCGGAGGTTCATCTGGGCGAGCGCGTTGATGCAGGGCTGGGGGCCCTGCTGGCTCTGGCACGCCGCCGGGGGCGCGCCCAGGTGGGTTGAGCCGGCCGCGGTGACGACCGTGCTGGAGATGATCCACGCGCCGGGAAGGTCCGGGCTGCCCGCGAACACCTGGACCAGGCTGCCATCCTGGTTGATGCCGAACCCCTGGATGACCGAGGCGGTGAGCGGCGCCGAGACGCGGACCGGCGTGATCAGGTGCGGCCGGATCCCCAGCGGGAAGGCGATCTGCACGGCGGCGAAGACCACCAGGGTGAGGGCCATGGCCGGCACGGCGCGCCGGGCAAGCAGCCCGATCAGCACGCCGAGCGCGAACGCGAACGCCGCGTAGCCGATGGGCGCGATCCCCCGGGTACCGAAGGCCACCGGGAAGAACCGGCTCTCGAAGCCCCCGACCGACTGGATCGTGGCGGCGTGGTCGATGGGGCTGGCCCACCAGCCGAGGACGAGGCTCAGCAGCCCGGCGGCGGCCATGCTGGCCAGGCCGAGAATGCCCAGCTTGACGGTGAGCCAGCGGTCCCGGGTCACGCTCTGGTTCCAGGCCAGCCGGAACGTGCCCGTCTCCAGCTCGCGGGAGATCAGCGGCGCCCCCCCAGAACAGGCCGATCACCCCGGGCAGCACGACGACGAGGGCGGCCCCGAGAAGATAGACCAGATGGTAGGGCCGGTCCGCGTTCAGCGAGGTGAGGAACGAGCCGCCCGACGCGCCGCATCTAGGTTCCTAGCACATGAGAACTCTGCGGGGATGCACGTGTCAACGCACATCGCGCCGGTTAGGATGCGGCTTGACCAGAGCCGAACGAGATGAACCGGAACGGGCCGCCACGAACGTCGCCAGCAGGCTCGTGGCGCTGACGGCCGCCGTGGCCGTGATCGCCGCGGTCCTCGTCACCGGGGCCGGGGCCCTGCGCACGTCCCGCGCGCCCGCGCTGCTGACCGAGGGCATCGCGGCCGATCCGTGCGCGCCGCAGCGCGTCGTCATCGTCCCGGCGCGCCGCGGCGCCCGCTGGGACGGCGATGCCAGCGACGTCCTGCTTCCCGGCTCCCGGGCCGCGGCCGGGTGCGCACCCGCGGCCCTGGCCGCGAGCCGGCACTGGCTCGCGGCCGGGACGGTTCCCGGGCAGACCCCGGCGGCGGGGTCCATGGCGCAGCGCGCGCTGCTGGATCTGCACCTGTCCACCCGGCCGGACGGCGCGGTCGTCGCGGGCTGGTACCCCGGCTGGGATTACGCGTGGCCGCGCGACTCGAGCTGGGTCGCGGCCGCGCTAGCGGTCACCGGGCACGGGGCGGACGCCTACCGCGTGCTGTCCTTCCTGCGGCACGATCAGAGCCGGGACGGGACGTGGGCGGCGCGGTACCAGGCGGACGGCGGCGGCCCCGTCCGCGACGGCCGCCCGGCCGAACTGGACGCGGTCGGGTGGGTGCCGTGGGCGGCCTGGTCCTGGTACGAGACGGCCCGCCCGGCGCGCAGCGAACTGGCCGGGCTGTGGCCGATGGTGAGCGCGGCGGCCGGCGCGGCGGAGCGGGCGCTGGACCCGGGCGGCCTGCCCGCCGCGGCGACCGACTACTGGGAGGACGGCTCGCAGGTGACGCTGGGCACGGCCGCCCCGCTGCTGGCCGGCCTGCGCGCCGCCGCCGCCCTCGCGGACGCGCTCGGCCGGTCACGGGCCGCTCAGGACTGGGCCAGCGCCGCGGCGCGGCTGGACCGGGCGATCCAGGTGTCGTTCGGCTGCTACGGGTTCAACCGGCTGCCGGACGACGCGTCCGCGCCGGACGCGTCGGTCACGTTCCTGGGGCCGCCGTTCGGGCCGGGCAGCACCGGCCTTGACCGGGCCGTGGACGCGGCCGAGCACGCGCTCACGCTGCCCGGCGGCGGTGTCCGGCCCGGCGCCGGCTGGCCGGGGAACCCGGCCATCGCGTGGACCGCGGAAACCGCCTTCTTCGCGCTGTCCGACGCCGCCACCGGCGCTCAGGGCCGGGCCGCTGACCTGCTGTCCTGGCTGGCCGCGCACAGGACGCCGCTGGGCGCGCTGCCCGAGCAGGTGACGGCCGCGGGCCAGCCGGCCTCGGTGGCCCCGCTGGCCTGGACCGACGCGGCCGTCCTGCTCGCGCTGGAGGCGCAGGCGCACCGGGTGCCCACCACGCCGGTCCCGCCCGGCAGCCCGCCGCCCGGCGCGCGCGGGTGCCTGCTCCCGCCGCTCACCGTCGTGGGCCGTTAGGGCCGGTCAGTAGCCGCCGTGATGGTGGCGGCGGCCACCGGGGAACCCGCCTCCGGCCGGGGACGTCGCGGTGGGCACGGGCGACGTGCCGGCGGCCGGGGCGGCCGGGGCGGCGGGGCTGGCCGCGGTGCCGTTGCTGTCCCAGCTGACGGAGAAGGCGTTGCCGTTGGTGAGCGCCGACGGGGTGGCCTCGGTGACGCCGCCCGCCGAGACCATGGTCAGCCCGGCCGCGTTCGCGTTGCCCAGCGGCGCCGTGTCGATGGCCGCGTCGCTGAAGCTCACGGTGCCGAAGTTGGACAGCGGCAGCACGGTGCTGGCGTCGCTCGGCGCCTCGGCGATGATCTCCGCCGAGCCGAGCTGGGCGGCCGCTGCCGTCTGGCTGGTCGCCTGGGTCCAGCCCTGAGTCTGGTCGCTGAGGGTCAGGGTGAACGCCCCGCCGCCGTTCGCCACCACCGAGGCGCTCATCGCGTCACCCGGCGCGACCTTGCTGGTGTAGAAGACCGGGGCGTTGGGGAACATCTCGAACCAGCCCTGATAGCTGGGCGTGCCGTTGCTGCAGTCGGCCTCGGTCCCGGTCTGCTCGACCGTCTGCGTGCTGTCACCATCGAGGCCGACCCAGAAGCTGGAGAATGTCTGCTGCGCGGTGCACGTCACGGCGGGCTGCGTCCAGGCCGAGGACACGCTGGTGAATGTGCCCGGCGCGCCCGCGGCCGCGTAGCCGGCCCAGTTCTGGCTCGTCGCGGCGGTCGCGTTGACGGCGTTCCCGCCGGTCCCGCCCGGGGCCGCGAGGCCGCCCGGCCCGCTCCAGCCGCCCGGACCCGTCATGGGCCCGCCCGGCCCGCCGCCGGCCTGGCCGAAGGCCGCGGGCTGGCTGGCCACCCGGGCGGGCGCCGGTGTTCCTGATGGTCTGGCCACCGCGGCGGCCACGGCGAACGCGACGGAACCGGCGGCGGCGAGCAGCCACACATAGTTCCTGATCTGGCCCCTGCTCGGGCCCCTGCCGTCCCGCTGGACTCTCCGGTGCTCCACGGCCTCGGAAGCTCCCTTCGCTACTCTTTCGCCCTGGTCCGCACGCGCACAGTTATCGTCCGCCCACGATACGGTGCCGCGCCAGGCAGACACGACGCCATTAGCCATTCTTAAGATTCTCCCGGAAGGTCCGGCGCGGATTAGTTGCGCGGGCGTAATGTCGGCGGCGGCCGCTGCGGGGCCCGGGCCCGCGGAGGCGGCCCTGGTCGCGGCGTGCCTCACCGTGACCGGCCCCGCCAGCGCAGCCGTCCGGCTGCTCGCCCTGGACCCGATCGAGGTCAGTGCGGCGGTCGCCCGGCTGTCCGGCCCGATCGGGCAAGCCGCCGCGCGGGGCGCGGCGGCATCCCCCGCCTTGCCCTATCCCTCGGCCCCGGCGCTGGATCTGCACGCCGAGGCTGGGTTGGGCTGACCGCCGGGGAAGTGGTGTCCGGTTGCGCTCCGGACGTGGCGGTCATGCCACTGGCCGGTCCCGCGGTTCTGGTCACCGCACTGGCGGGTGACGCGCTCACGCTGCGTCAGCGGCTGCGTCTCCCGGCCTCGCTGCCGGCCCGGGCTCGTTCGATGGCTAGTGGCTGATCGTCCCGAACGTCACGTCGGATGACCATATGGCCTGCCACTGGATGCCGGACCGGGCGCCGACCGCGGAGACCATGTGGCCGCCGCCCTCGTAAATGCCGACGTGGTACACGAAGCTATTCGGGTTCGAATTGTCATGGAAGAACACGAGATCGCCGCCCCATGCCCGGCTCTGGCTCTCGCCCCGGAAATAGCGGAACTGCGCGTCCGCGGTGCGCGGGATCGACTTGCCGTAGTGGCCATAGACGTACTGCGCCAGACCGCTGCAGTCGAAGCCGGTGCTGGGTGAGCTGCCGCCATACACGTACGGAACTCGCCCGACGAATGACCTTGCGTAAGCACTTGTCTCTCGGTTGAACGACAGAGTCGCGGCACCGGCCGACGAGTTCGCCATTCCTGGAAACAGCACAGCCAGAAGAACTGCCATCGATCCGGCGATGGTGCCTACCTTATGTCGGATTGCCATGGTTGCTCCTTCAACTAGGCGTCGGCAGCAGCATGACGGGGATTGGCCGCGAAGTCCGGCAAACCGGGAAAAAAAGTGACCATTTAGCCGATCTCTGTTAGATAAATCACAATCCAAATCAGCCAATGGGAACATCCGATTCCAAAGGTAAGCACGTTTCACCCAGATCACACAAGTATCACGGCGAGGTTTTTTTTCGGTCGCGCGGGCCCGGCCGGCGACCCGCCTGCTCTCGTTGTGGCAGGTCAGGGGGCTGCACGTGGCCAGTCAGGCCAGCCGGACGGCGAGCGGGCGCGCGCGCCGGGCACCGGAGAACGGCTGCCCGCACGGAAAACGGTCACCGGCCCGGAGGCAGCCACCTGGCCGGAAGCACGCCCCGGGTCCGGTTCAGGCGGGCCAGCGGGCGGCCAGCTCGCGGGTGAGGGCGGGCCACGCGACCGGGTCGTGACCGGGGATCAGCCGGTAGCCGCGGGCGGCGGCGAGGCGCTTGAGCTTGCGGATCTGGGCGACGGTCTCCTCAGGCGGCACGCCGATGAAGCCGCCGACCGCCACCTCGTCCTCGATATTCCGGGTCAGGTCGGCCGCGTCGCAGGCGAACACGAACCCGCCGCCGCCCGCCGAGGGATCCAGGTCGACGACGAAGCTCTGGTGGCCGGGAGTATGGCCCGCGGTCAGCACGGCGGTCACACCGGGCGCGATCACCTCGTCACCGTCGGCCTGGCGCCAGGAGATGCGCGGATCACCGTAGTCCACGCGGAAGATTCCGCTGCGTTCCGGCTCCGGGCCAGCCATCCGGCCCTACCGCTGGAGCGCGGCCCGGCCGCTGCCGGGCAGGCCGGAGGGGGCGGCGGCGCGCGTCTGGGAGGCCGCCTGCGCGAGCGCGTCCCGGGCGGCCCCGATCCCCTCCGGGGTCAGCCGGTACAGGTGCCGGCGCGGCCGGCCGGCCGGCTGCCCGTCCTCCCAGCGCGCCTCGACCAGGCCCCGGCCGGCCAGCCGGATGAGCGCCGGGTACAGCGTGCCCGACTTCAGGCCGGTGTCCCTGGCGATCGCGTAGCCGTGCTGCCACTGCGCCGGGTCAGCGCACAGCGAACGGAGGACGGCCAGTGTCTGCGCGGAAAACCGGGAACGGTAAGCCATAAAATAGATCCTACCTAGGTAGATTTTTCTCCGCCACCCCGGCCGGGCGCTCGCGGCCCGGCATCAGGCGGCGCATCGGCGATCCGTGGTGTGCCGGGAAAGCGGCTGGTGGAAGATGGTGACATGGATCTCCCGGTGAATCCGCCGATCGCGCCGATGCTCGCCAAGGCCGTCGGCGACATACCTGACGGGCCCTACAGCTTCGAGCCGAAGTGGGACGGCTTCCGCGCGGTGGTGTTCCGCGACGGCGGCGACGTCGAGATCGGCAGCCGGAACGAGCGCCCGATGACCCGGTACTTTCCCGAGCTGGTGGCCGCCGCGGCGGCCGAGCTGCCGCCGCGCTGCGTCATCGACGGCGAGATCGTGATCCCGGACGCCGAGGGACGCCGGCTGGACTTCGAGGCGCTGCTGCAGCGCATCCACCCCGCCGCTTCCCGGATCAACCTGCTGGCGGAGCAGACGCCCGCGCACTTCATCGCGTTCGACCTGCTCGCGCTGGGCGATGACAAACTCACCGAGCAGCCGTTCTCGGCGCGGCGCGCCGCGCTCGCCCGCGCCCTGGCCGGTGCGGGCACCTCGGTGCACCTGACCCCGGCCACCACCGACCGGGCCACCGCGACCGGATGGTTCTCCCAGTTCGAGGGGGCTGGGCTGGACGGGCTGGTGGCCAAGGCGCTGGACGGGATCTACGTCGAGGACAAGCGGGTGATGTTCAAGGTCAAGCACGAGCGCACCGCGGACTGCGTGGTGGCCGGTTACCGCGTGCACAAGAGCGGCCCGGACGCGGTCGGCTCGCTGCTGCTCGGCCTGTACACCGCGGAGGGGAACCTGGCCAGCGTGGGCGTCGTCGGCTCGTTCCCGATGGAACGGCGCCGGGAGCTGATGACCGAGCTGCAGCCGCTGGTCACCAGCTTCGAGGGGCACCCGTGGAACTGGGCCCGGCAGGAGGCCGGCAACCGCACGCCGCGCAAGGCGGAGACCAGCCGGTGGAACGCGGGCAAGGACCTGTCCTTCGTGCCGCTGCGGCCGGAGCGGGTGGCCGAGGTCCGCTATGACCACATGGAGGGCCCGCGGTTCCGGCACACCACCCAGTTCGTCCGGTGGCGCCCGGACCGCGAGCCGGCCTCGTGCACGTACGCCCAGCTCGAGGAGCCGGTCAACTTCAACCTGGCCGAGATCCTGGCCGCGCAGGCACCCTAGCCGACGTCGACCCAGTCCAGGGTGCGCTGGACGGCCTTCAGCCACCCGGCGTAGCCGTCCTCGCGCTGCTGCGGCGTCCATGAGGGCTGCCAGCGCCGGGACTCCTTCCAGTTGGCCCGCAGTTCCGCGGTGTCCCGCCAGAACCCGGTGGCCAGCCCGGCGGCGTAGGCGGCGCCGAGCGCGGTCGTCTCCGCCACCACCGGCCGGCTGACCGGCACGCCGAGGATGTCCGCCTGCGCCTGCATGCACAGGTCGTTGGCGGTCACCCCGCCGTCGGCCTTGAGCACGTCCAGGTGCACCCCGGAGTCCTTTTCCATCGCCTCGACCACGTCCCGGCTCTGGTAGCAGATCGACTCCAGCGTGGCGCGGGCCAGGTGGGCGCTGGTATGGAACCGGGACAGCCCGACGATGGCGCCGCGCGCGTCCGAGCGCCAGTACGGCGCGAACAGCCCGGAGAACGCGGGCACGAAGTAGATACCGCCGGAATCGGCGACCCGCCGGGCCAGGTCCTCGCTTTCCGCCGCGCCGCTGATGATGCCGAGCTGATCGCGCAGCCATTGCACGGCCGCGCCGCTGACCGCGATCGACCCCTCCAGGGCATATGCCGGTTTGGCGCCGGCGAACTGGTAGGCGACGGTGGTGAGCAGGCCGGCCGCGGACCGGATCAGCTCGGTGCCGGTGTTCAGCAGCAGGAAGTTGCCGGTGCCGTAGGTATTCTTGGCCTCGCCCGGTGCGAAGCAGACCTGGCCCACCGTGGCGGCCTGCTGGTCGCCGAGGTCGCCGGTGAGCGGGATCTCGCCGTGCAGCGGGCCGCCGCGGAGGGTGACGCCGTACGGCTCCGGCGAGGAGGACGGGCGGATCCGCGGCAGCATGGCGGGTGGCACGCCGAACAGCGACAGCAGTTCATCGTCCCAGTCCAGCGTCTCCAGGTCCATCAGCATCGTGCGGCTGGCGTTGGTCACGTCCGTGACGTGCACGCCTCCATCGGCGCCCCCGGTGAGGTTCCACAGCACCCAGGTGTCGGTGGTGCCGAAGATCGCCTCGCCCCGCTCGGCGTCGGCGCGCATGCCGTCGATGTGCTCCAGCATCCACCGGAGCTTGCCGCCCGCGAAGTATGTCGCGGGCGGCAGCCCGGCCTTGCGCCTGATGACCTCGCCGGCCCCGGAACGTTCCAGCTCGGCGGCGATCCGGTCGGTCCGGGTGTCCTGCCAGACGATCGCGTTGCCGTAGGGCCGGCCGGTACGCCGGTTCCACACCAGGGTGGTCTCCCGCTGGTTGGTGACGCCGAGCGCCGCCAGGTCGGACGGGCCAAGGTTGCCGGTGTTCAGCGCGGTCTGGATGACCGAGGAGGTCCGTTCCCAGATCTCGACCGGGTTGTGCTCCACCCATCCCGGCCGGGGCAGGATCTGCGAGTGCTCAAGCTGGTGCCGGGCTATCCGGTTGCCGCCGTGATCGAAGATCATGCAGCGCGTGCTCGTCGTGCCTTGATCCACCGCCGCGACGAAGTCGGCCATCGCTGTTCTCCTGTCTCCCCGGCCAAGCATCCCATCCGGCCGGGCGCGGGCCCCCCATGCGTGAGATTGACGATGTACATACACTGTATCCAGGGCCAGCGAGATATGTCCGTCCCGTATGCACGCTGTCGGGCAAGCAGGAAGAGGAAGCGCCTCATGGCCAAGAACGGCAGGCTGGACGCGCGCGACCGCGGCGCCGTACTCGATCGGCTGGCCGGGACGGACTTCGACGTTCTCGTCATCGGCGGCGGCGTCACCGGCACCGGCGCCGCGCTGGACGCCGCCTCGCGCGGGCTGCGGGTCGCCCTCGTCGAGGCGCGCGACCTCGCCTCGGGCACCTCCAGCCGGTCGAGCAAGCTGATCCACGGGGGCCTGCGGTACCTGGAGCAGTTCGACTTCAAGCTCGTCTGGGAAGCGCTGCGCGAGCGCGACCTGCTCGTCTCCAAGCTGGCCCCGCACCTGGTCAAGCCCGTTTCCTTCCTCTATCCGCTGCACCGCAAGGTGGTCGAGCGGCCCTATGTGGGAGCCGGCCTGGTGCTGTACGACGCGCTTGAGGGCACCAAGCGGCCGGTCCCCCACCACAAGCATCTGAGCGTGCGCGGGGCACTGCGGCTCGCGCCCGCGCTGAAGCCCGCCGGCCTGGCCGGGGCGCTGCTCTATTACGACGCGCAGGCGGACGACGCGCGGTACACGATGACCGTGGCGCGGACCGCCGCCGCCCACGGCGCGCTGATCGCCACCCAGGCCAGCGCGCGCGAGCTGCTGCGCGGCCCGGACGGGATCCGGGTGACCGGCGCGCGGGTGCACGACGGGGAGACCGGCCGCGACATCGAGGTGACCGCGAAGCGGGTCGTGGTATGCGCCGGGGTGTGGACCGACCTGGTGCACGAGCTGTCCGGCATCCAGGCCGGCTACACGGTGCGGATGTCGAAAGGCGTGCACGTGGTCGTGCCGCACGCGGCGATCCGCGCCGGCACCGGGATCATCCAGCGCACCGAGAAGAGCGTCCTGTTCATCATTCCGTGGGGCCAGCGCTGGATCGTCGGGACGACCGACACCGACTGGACCGGTGACCGCGCCGAGCCCGCCGCGACCGCCGAGGACATCGACTACATCCTGGAGCGCGCCAACCGCGTGCTGGCCCGCCCGCTGACCTGTTCCGACGTGATCGCCGTCTACGCCGGACTGCGGCCGCTGATCGCCGCCGGGCCGGGCACGCCCACCGCCAAGCTGTCCCGCGAGCACCTGGTCGACACCCCGGTGCCCGGCCTGACCAGCATCGCCGGCGGCAAGTTCACGACCTACCGGGTGATGGCGCGGGACGTGATCGACGCGGCGGTGGCCGACTTCGGCCGGTGGGTGCCGGCCTCGGTCACCGACCAGCTGCCGCTGCTCGGCGCGGACGGCCTGGCCGCCGCCGCGGCCGAGGCGGAACGGCTCGCCGAGGACTACGGCCTGCCGCGCGCGGCGGTGGAGCACCTGCTCGACCGGTACGGGACGCTGACCGAGGAGGTCCTGGAGCTGACCAGGGAGGACCCCGCGCTGGCGCGCCCGCTGGCCGACGGTCACCCCTACCTCGGCGCGGAGGTGGCCTACGCGGTCACGCACGAGGGCGCCCTGCACGTCGAGGACGTCCT
>Ga0335081_10023306_pt1 | contig 10013 bp, 7 predicted proteins | sample Lox_Sample_35_FD_206713 | JGI IMG/M metagenome (GOLD analysis project Ga0335081, IMG submission 206713) | Soil microbial communities from Loxahatchee National Wildlife Refuge, Florida, United States - Lox_Sample_3.5 | ecosystem: Environmental > Terrestrial > Soil > Wetlands | place: USA: Florida... | reverse complement strand
CCGATCACGTGATCAGGGTTGTGGGGAGCATATGGGGGGCGTCACTGCCCCGGCGGTCCTGGTACGGGATCGCCGGGGCGGCACTTTTGATCGCCTCGGGAGCCATACATCTCGACCTGTACCTGACCGGGTACAACTCGATTCCGACCATCGGCCCGCTGTTCCTGCTGCAGATAATCGCGGCCTTCGGCCTGGCCATCGTAATTCCGCTGACCGGCCTCCGGCTGGCGTACGCGGCGGGCGCGGCGTTCGCGATCGGGACCCTCGGCGGGTACCTGCTGTCGCTGAAAGTCGGGTTGTTCGGCTTCACCGAGGTGCGGACGACGGCGGGCATCGTGGCCGCGATCATCGACGTGGCCGCCTTCGCGGTCCTCGCCGCCGGCCTGGTGTCCGGCCTGGGTATAGGCCGCCGGGCGCTGCCGGTCGTCGGCGCGGTTTCCGCGCTCGCGCTGGCCCTGACGGCCGTCTTCGTGGCCACGCCGAAGACCCCGCCGCCGGTCGCGGCCGGCGGCAGCGGGCAGACCCTGGATGCCAGGACCATCGCCGGCCAGGCCCTGCTCACCAACGCAAGCGGCATCACCCTCTACACATTCGCGCCGGACAGCCTGAACAAGTCCGTCTGCTACGGCGACTGCGCCACCTACTGGCCGCCGGTGCCGGGGCACATGTCGGCCGGACCCGGGGTTAGCGGGACGATCGGCACGATCACCCGGACCGACGGCACCACGCAGTCCACCTACGACGGGCACCCGCTGTACACCTACATCGGCGACCACGCGCCCGGCCAGGACGGCGGGAACAACATCAACCTGAACGGCGGCGTCTGGCACGTCGTGGTGGTCGGGAGCGGCTGACCCCAGGATGGCGGCGTGTCCGAGCCGTTATCGTGGATCGCCAGGGCCTCCCGGAGGGACATAGATATCCGCGATGACGTGATCCTGCGGAGAAGCGGGCCGCGGGCGAGCCGACAGTCAATGATCCGCGACTCCTAACCGTTCTTCTCCGGGACGCACTGGTTCAGGCACTCGCCCAGGCCCTCGATCCAGGTGCGCAGCAGATTGCCCGGCTGCAGGTAGACCGGCGGCTTGCGGGCGTCACCCACCCCGCCGCAGGTGCCGGTGGCGATCAGGTCGCCGGGCCGCAGGGTGATCGCCTGGCTGGCGTAGGCGACGATCTGGGCCGGTGAGAACAGCAGGTCCGAGGTCCGCGACTGCTGCATCACGGCGCCGTCGACCTCGCACCGTACCTCCAGGTCGGCCGCGTCGCCCACCTCGTCCGGCGTGACCAGGTAGGGCCCGGCGGGGGTGGAGTGCTGGAACATCTTGCCGGCCAGCCACTGCAGCGTGCGCCGCTGCCAGTCCCGCATCGACACGTCGTTGATCACCGTGTACCCCGCGATGGCCGCCGAAGCCTCCTCCGGCGTAGCCCGGTACACCGGCCGGCCGATGACGACGCCGAGCTCGACTTCCCAGTCGACCCGCTCGCTCACCGACGGAATGACCAGGTCGTCCCTGGGGCCCATCAGCGTCTCTGCGAACTTGGCGAACAGCGTCGGGTACTCGGGCAGTTCCCGCCCGGTCTCCAGGATGTGCGACCGGTAGTTCAGCCCGACGCAGATCACCTTGCCCGGCTGCGTCACGACCGGCGCGAAGTCCGCCCGCGCGGCCGGCACCACCGGGGCGCCGTCCCGCTCCCGCGCGGCGCCACCCGCGGCCAGCATCGCCCCGACGTCGCTGGCCGCCAGCGGTACGAGTACATCCCCGTCCAGCCGTGCCGCACTCGTCCCCTGATCAGTCCGGATCGTGGCGAATCGCATAGCGCGACTCTAGCGTGCCCCCGCACGGTCGGCCCGACGCTGTCCCGGGAACGCCAGCCCGTGCCCGCCGGGACCGGTCATATATGATTTTCGCACCATGACCGCCTTGGAACACGTTCCCGGCAAGGTCGTCGGGGTGCATCTCAGCTACCGCAGCCGTGCGGCCGAACGCGGCACGACGCCCGCCTGGCCGTCCTACTTCCTCAAGCCCTCCTCCACGATCGCCGCGAGCGACGACCCGGTCGCCCGGCCGCCCGGCTGCGAGCTGCTCGCCTTCGAGGGCGAGGTGGCGCTGGTCATCGGCCGCCGCGCCTGCCGGGTCAGCCCGGCGGACGGCTGGGATCACGTGGCCTGGATAACCGCCGCGAACGACTTCGGCGTGCACGACCTGCGGTACGCCGACCGCGGCGCCAACGTGCGGTCCAAGGGGGTCGACGGCTTCACCCCGCTCGGCCCGCGGCTGGTCGACGCGCGCACCGTCGACCTGGCCACGGTCCGGCTGCGCACCTGGGTCAACGGGGAGCTGGCCCAGGACGCCCGGCCGGCCACGGACATGCTGTTCGGCTTCGGCGACATCGTCGCCGACCTGTCCCGGCTGACCACCCTGGAGCCCGGCGACGTCATCCTGACCGGCACGCCCGGCGGGGCGACCGTGGTGAATCCCGGCGACGTGGTGGAGGTCGAGGTCACCGCGGGGGAGAACGCTGATCAGTCCTCGGGGAAACTGCGCAGCCCCATCGTCGAGGCGGACTACCGCCTCGGCCCGCCCGGCGCCATGCCCCGGGCCGACGACGCCGTGCGCGCGGCGGCCTACGGCCGCCAGGGCGCCCCGGACACCACGCACCCGGATGTCCTCGCCGGGCTGCGCGAGGTGTCCACCGCCACGCTGGCCTCGCTGCTGCGCAAGCGCGGCCTGAACGGCCTGACCCTGGACGGCCTGCGCTCCACCCGCCCCGGCGTGCGGATGGCCGGGTACGCCAGGACGGTGCGCTACCTGCCCCTGCGCGAGGACCTGCTGGCCATGTCCGCCGGGATGAACGCGCAGAAGCGGGCGATCGAGGAGATCAGGCCCGGCGAGGTGCTGGTCATCGAGGCCCGCGGCGACACGACCGCGGGCACCATCGGCGACATCCTCGGGCTGCGCGCCCAGGTCCGCGGCGCGGCCGGCATCGTCACCGACGGCGCGATCAGGGACAGCGCGGCGCTGGCCCGGCTGGAGATCCCCACCTACCACGCCGCCGTGCACCCCGCCGTCCTCGGCCGGCGGCACGTCCCCTGGGAGTCCGGGGTCGCGGTGGCCTGCGCCGGCGTCACGATACGGCCCGGCGACATCGTCGTCGGCGACGCCGACGGTGTGGTCGTGCTCCCGCCGGCCATCGCGGCCGAGGTGCTGGCCGACGCCCGTGAGCAGGAACGCCAGGAGGAGTTCATCACCACCTGGGTGGCCCGGGGCGAGCCCATCGACGGCCTCTACCCGCTCGGCGACGCCCGCCGCGCCGACTACCAGGCCTGGCTCGCCCGGGGTGATACCCCGTGACCGCCCCGCCGCCGGGCCTGCCCGCCAAGCTCGAGCACTTCATCGGCGGCGCGCACGCCGCCAGCGCGGACGGCGCCACCTTCGACGTGGCCGACCCGGTGACCAACATGCCCTACGCCAGCGTGGCGGCCGGCGGGCCCGAGGACATCGACCGCGCCGTCACCGCCGCCGCCGAGGCGTTCACCGCAGGCCCCTGGCCGGGCCTGCCCGCCCGCGCCCGGGCCGGTATCCTCGGCCGCATCGCGGACGGCATCGAGGCCCGCACCGACCGGATCGCCGAACTCGAGACGTTCGACACCGGGCTCCCGATCACCCAGGCGCGCGGCCAGGCCGCCCGCGCGGCGGAGAACTTCAGGTTCTTCGCCGACCTGACGGTGACCCTGCACGAAGACGCCTTCCGCGCGAGTAACCAGTTCGGCTACGTGATCCGCACGCCGGCCGGGGTGGCCGGCCTGATCACTCCGTGGAACACCCCGTTCATGCTGGAGACCTGGAAGCTCGCGCCCGCGCTCGCGTCGGGCTGCACGGTGGTGCTCAAGCCGGCCGAGTGGACGCCGCTGTCGGCCAGCCTGCTGCCCGAGATCTTGATCGAGGCCGGCCTGCCCGCCGGGGTGTTCAACCTGGTGCACGGCATCGGCGAGGTGGCGGGCGCGGCCCTGGTCGCGCACCCCGGGGTGCCCCGCATTTCGTTCACCGGCGAGACCACCACCGGGCAGACGATCATGGCGGCGGCCGCGTCGCACCTCAAGGGCCTGTCGATGGAGCTGGGCGGCAAGTCGCCGTGCGTCATCTTCGCCGACGCCGACCTGGACCGGGCCACGGACAGCGCGCTGTTCGGCGTCTTTTCGCTGAACGGCGAGCGGTGCACGGCCGGCTCCAGGATTCTGGCCGAACGGTCCGTCTATGACGCCCTGGTCACCCGGCTCGCCGCCCGGGCCGAACGGATCCGGGTCGGCCACCCCGCCGACCCGCGGACCGAGCTCGGCGCGCTGGTGCACCCCGAGCACTACGCGCGCGTGCTCGGCTACGTGCGAGCCGGGCAGGACGAAGGCGCGCGGCTGGTGGCGGGCGGAACCCGCCCGGCCCATCTGGGCGCGGGCAGCTACCTGGCCGCGACGGTGTTCGCCGACGTCGAGCCGTCCATGCGGATCTTCCGCGAAGAGATCTTCGGGCCGGTGGTGTGCGTCACCCCGTTCGACGGTGAGGCCGAGGCGGTCGACCTGGCCAACGCGACCGCCTACGGGCTCGCCGCCTACATCTGGACCGCGGACCTGGCCCGCGCGCACCGGGTGGCGCACGCCGTCGAGTCCGGCATGACCTGGATCAACTCGCACAACGTCCGGGACCTGCGCACCCCGTTCGGCGGCGTCAAGGCGAGCGGCCTCGGCCGCGAGGGCGGACCGCACAGCCTGGACTTCTACACCGAATCCCGGATCGTCCACATCCCGCTCGGGGACACCCGGGTACCCCGGTTCGGAGCGTGACCATGCCCCTGACGCCCCCGGATATCGTGCGCGCGGCCTACGCCGAGCTCGTCGTCACCGACCTGGCCGAGTCGCGGCGGTTCTACGTGGACCTGCTCGGCTTCGCGGTCAGCTCGGACACCGGCGATGCGCTGTACCTGCGCGGGTACGACGAGCTCATCCACCACAACCTGATCCTGCGCCAGGGCGGGGTGGCCGCCGCGGCCCGGCTGGCGTACCGGGTGCGGACCGCGGCCGACCTGGACCTGGCCGGGGCGTTCTTCGCCGCCCTCGGCTCGCGGACGGCGCGCGTCCCGGCCGGGGTTACCCCGGGCGTGGGGGAGGCGGTCCGGGCCGAGGACCCGCTCGGCTTCACCGTTGAGTTCTTCTTCGAGGCCGACCACGCCGAGCGCCTGCAGCAGCGTTACGACCTGCGGCGCGGGGCCGAGCCGGCCCGGCTGGACCACTTCAACATCGTCGTGCCCGACGTGGGCGCGGCCTACGAGTACTACACCTCGCTGGGTTTCGGCCTGTCCGAGACGATCGAGGACGATCAGGCGCTCTACGCCGCCTGGATGTTCCGCAAGCAGACCGTGCACGACGTGGCGTTCACCGGAGGAGCGGGGCCGCGGCTGCACCATCTCGGGTTCTTCGCCCACGAGACGCACCAGGTGCTGCGGATCTGCGACATCCTCGGCTCGCTGCACGAGGAATTCCTGATCGAGCGCGGGCCTGGCCGGCACGGCGTATCCAACGCCTTCTACGTGTACCTGCGCGACCCGGACGGGCACCGGGTGGAGTTCTACACCAGCGACTACTACACCGGCGACCCCGGTCACCCGGTACTGCGCTGGTCGGTCCGTGACCCGCGGCGCCGGGACTTCTGGGGCCACCCGGTGGTCCCGTCCTGGTACAACGAGGCCAGTACCGTGCTCGACCTGGACGGCCGCCCGCGCCCGCTGCTGGCCCGCGAGCAGGCCGCCGAGCAGGCCGCCGAGGTGGGTGCGGACGGCTTTACCCGGTTACCCGCCCGGAGCGCTATGATTCGCTTTGATCACAATTAACGCTTACGCCGCGAGTCGCGTTTGACTCACCTGCACCGGGAAGCACCGCCATTCCCGGAGCTTTATGGACGACAGGGCCTCGTATGGGGGGGTTCCCGCGGGGAGGGACAATGGCCGCAGATCTCTCATCAGCTGCCTCGACGCAGCAGCGCGGCGGTGGCCGCGCCTTGCAGGCAGCGCGCTGCGCGCTGTGCGGCATCGAGCTGCCGCTGGGCCTGATGGTGCCTGACGGCGGCCACGCCTGCGCCGACCTGCGCTGGTACTGCAAGGACGCCCAGGCGTGCACCGAGCGCTGGACGTCCCGGCGGGCCACCGAGCGTCAGCGCTCACCCTGATCGGCGCGGCCGTCCGCTAGTTCGCGCTCGACCATCGCGACCAGGTCGGGGCGGGCGCTCAACCCCCACAGCACCTCCGCCGGGACGCCGAGCCGCCGGGCCGCCAGGCCCACCACCGGCTGGAGCATGCCCAGCGCCTGGCCCAGCCCCTCGTCCCGCGCGTATGTCGGCGGCAGGTCGTCCAGGGACAGTTCGCCCGGCCGGTGGAACGCCCCGTCCCGGCCCGGCAGCCACGCCTCACGCTCGGCGATGGCCGCGATCGCCGACGTGACCCGCTCCTGGCTCACGTCCGAGAACGACGGGAGCACCGACCGCTCCACCACGCCCGCCACCAGCCGCCGGTTCGGGGCGAGCAGGACGTTCCAGGCGTATTCCGAACGGGCGTGGCCAGGGTGCCTCAGCGCGAAGTCAAGACCGTCGATCTCCGCGGCCGGGTCGAAACCGTCAAGACCGCGCTCGTTCCGGCCGAACTCGAGCGTCACCAGCACGTAGCCGAGCTCGTTCGGGGTCCGCGCGCGGACTTCGACCGCCTGCCGGACGCCCATCCCGCGCAGCTGCGCCAGCCACGGTCCGTAGCGGTCGGCCGCGAACCAGATGTCCGGGTTCCCGTCGAAGTAAGCCTCGAGCTCCTTGCCGCGCTGGTACAGACGCGGCGGCGGCATCAGCCGCACCGACCCGTCGGCCGCGTTCTCCCCGATCAGGAAGGTCGCCTGCCGCACCCGCTCGAGCAGTTCCTCGCGCCGCCTGGCCGACGCCTCGTCCAGCGCCCGCACGACGCACTGCACGTCGGCGTCGTGCCGGGCCGGGTCCAGTCTGGCCATGTCCATGTCGTCGTACCGGGGCAGGATGATCTGGAGTACCTCGGCGATCAGGTCGGGTTCGGTGAGCCCCAGCGCCTCGAGGAACGGCCGGGCGGCAGGTGAGCTGGCGATCGACCGGCGCACCGTGGGCAGGCTGCTGCCGGAGCTGAACAGGGCGGGGCCGGGCAGGTAGACCGCGGGGCTGTCCTCGTCGCCGAACGGCGCGACCTGGCTTCCGTCTTCGAGCCGGATGACCGGCTTGTCCCGGGCTTCCCGCCACAGAGCGGAGCGGGCGAACAGGAACGCGTAGAAGCGCGTGATCCACTCGTCCGGCTGCGCCCGCAGGAACTCCCCGGTGAGCAGCGCCACCACCGCCTCGGGCGTGATCTCGTCGATGCCGATCTCGTCCCGCAGGTAGTGCCACAGGACCGGGGTGAGGTGCTCGGTGATGGACTCGTCCGCGAACCGGATGGGCCAGTCCGCGCCGGCCAGCGCGCCCAGCTGACCGGGATCCAGGAGCTCGTGCACCTCAGGACGGCCCAGGGCCAGGTCGACGGTCACCCCGTAGCCGCCGCCGGCCACCGGGATAAGCGGCTCGGTGACGAGGATCTCGCCCACCGCGTCGTACAGCGGGCGGAACATGGAATCGGCGCCGAAGCGCGCGGCGTCCAGCGGCAGCGCCGTCAGCACGTCGACGGTGAGCAGGCCCTCGTCGCGCAGCTGGCGCAGCACGTCGCCCAGCAGCGCGGCCGTCTCGCGCACCAGGAGCTGGTTCGACGGGTCGTGCCCGGGGACGTTGTCCCGGGCCGGCGTCGTCCGGTACGGCCCCTGCACGAGGAAGCCGAGGAACGTCTCCTTCTCGGTCGGGAAGGACACGACCAGCGGCGATTCGTCACACGGCACGAGGCGCCACTGGTCGAGGGCGCCCTCGGCCCGGAACGCGATCTCGACCGGCGGCGCCCCGTGGACAGCCCGGCGGTGCCAGGCCAGCCACTCCTCGGCCGCCCTGCCGTCCCTGGATAGCGTGACCCGCCGCCGGTCCCGCGGACCTGCCACCGTCGAACGCTCGATGACCGAGGCGCGCACCCCCGTGCCCCCGATCCGCAGCCGCTCGATGCTCCGCAGGAACAGCAGGATCCTGGGCCGGATCGCGGTCAGCGCCGCGGCTATCTCCGCGGCCGCGATCGCGGCGGGCACGACGTCGTGGTCGAACGGGAAGACGAACAGCGTCCCGGAACGAGCCGGCGGTGGCTCCACCGGGAACGGCCGGACGTAGTTCTCGATCCTGAAGTGCTCGTCCCCGCTGTGGATGCGCGGCGACCTCGTGTAGGCGTACACCGACTTGAAGCCGATGCCGAACTTCCCGATCGCGGTGAGGTCCCCCGACTTCCCGCTCTTGCCGACCCCGCAGACGCCGCGGACGTCGGCCTCGGTGAACGGCCGCCCGTCGTGCCGCAGCTCCAGCCGGTCGGCGAACAACTCGAAGGCCAGTTCGGTCGCGTTCGCGTCCTCGGCGTTCTGGATCAGCTCGAAGATGAAGTGCGTGCGCTCGCTGTATAGCTGGCCGAGCAGGTCGAGTACGGCGGTGTCCCAGCCGTACCTGGCGATGTTCTCCTCGCGGATCTTCTCGTAGTCGGCTGGCACCCAGGCACGATAACCCACCTGCCGCCGCGGCGCGAGAAGTCAGTCCAGCGCCAGCGTCGTCGCCGCGGCCAGCACGCCGAACGCCCGGGCTTCGTCCCCGGTGAGATGCGCGCCGAGTTCGGCCGGGGTGAGCCGGTTGGCCGCCAGCCGGCAGAAGCCCACCGCGTCGGTCACGATGGCGACGCTCGCCTGGCCGGGATCCCCGCCCGGCCCCTGGCCGATGGCCACGTCCCAGGTGCCGCCACCCGCGCCGGTCAGCACCAGGTGCACGTCCGCCGGGGGCAGGCCCATCCGGGCCGCGGCGTACGGCAGCATCCGGGCCGCGAGGTCGCTCATCAGGCGCAGCACCGGCGGGTCGGGGACGGACGGCCCCAGGCCGACGGCGCGCCGGATGTCGTTGTCGTGCACCCACAGCTCGAAGGCCCGGACCACGAGCAGGTCGCCGAGCGGAAGCCGTATCCGGTGCACCGCGAGCCGGGCGCCCCCGTGTTCGCCGGCACCGCCGTCGGCCGCCAGGTCACGCTCGGCCGAGCGCGCGAGTTCCAGCGTGACCTCGGCCGCGCGGTGCCATTCGTCCCTGGTCAGGGCGGGGGAGCGGCCGGCCTGCCGGACGGCCTGATCCTGGGTCGACTCGACGTGCTCCGCGTCCGCCACGGCCGGGTCCCCGGCCAGGGCGCGGTGCGTATCCTCCTCGACCCCCGTCAGGTGGCCGACCAGGCCCTGCACGTCGAGTCCGCGTAGTGCCTGCGTCTTCCAGCCGTCTTCGCTGAGCACGCCGAGCAGGCCGTAGAACGCGTCCGCGGCGCGCGCGAAGGCCTCATCCGCGGAGATCTCCGGCACGGCGGGCACCGGCTGGCCGACCCCGCGGGCCAGCAGGGAAGCCGCCATGACACGCTCGCGCAGGCCCATCGGGAGGGTCGCCTGGTCCTGGTCAGCCGTGCTCATGTCGACTCCAGCAGCTGCCGGTCCAGCACGGTTTCCAGCTTGGCCATCGCCAGCCTGAGCCGGGACTTGGCGGTGCCCTCGGGAATGCCCATCACGTTCGCCACCTCGCGGCAGGTCAGCCCCTTGAAGTAGGCGAGCTCGACGACCCGGCGCTGCCCGTCGGGCAGCAGCTGGACCGCGGCTCGCACCACCGAAGCCGTTTCCGCCGCCATCACCTCATCGCCGGCTGACCCCGGCGGTTCCGCCGGGGTCAGCCGGTAATGCCGCTCCTGCCTGGCCACCCGGCGGAGCTCGCTGCGCAGCAGGTCCACCGCCCGGTGCCGGGCCAGCACGATCAGATAAGTGCGCAGCGACCCGGCCGTGGGGTCATACCGGTCCGGATGACTCCACAGCTCCACGAACACGTCCT
>Ga0335081_10023305_pt1 | contig 10013 bp, 10 predicted proteins | sample Lox_Sample_35_FD_206713 | JGI IMG/M metagenome (GOLD analysis project Ga0335081, IMG submission 206713) | Soil microbial communities from Loxahatchee National Wildlife Refuge, Florida, United States - Lox_Sample_3.5 | ecosystem: Environmental > Terrestrial > Soil > Wetlands | place: USA... | reverse complement strand
AGCAATCCCGCGATCACGAGCAGCGCAACGCACAGCAGCGGGGAAAACGGCGATTGTCTCCTGCCGCCGGCAGCGCGGCTGACGTCGCTGTTGCTTGCTTTGCGGACGAGATTGTTGCGCGGAGCGCTGTCTATCGCGCGCGCGGCGCTATTGGCCTGAAAATGCGTGTTCATGGTCGCACCAAATGTGGAGCGGTTGTTACCGCCATTGCTGCGAACACATGTGCAGATGAGCGCATAGAAATTCCAGACGAGACGCGAAGCGCCGTTGTAGCCGCGGCATAAGCGCCACGCTTCTTTATGCCGTCCTTATACGGTCGAGGGTCGAATGCTCTGGTTTCTTTATGGCACTTGGCGCCATGTTTCGTTCGTCGGCATGACGCCCGGCGGACGCGAGAAGGCACCGTGGCATTTATTGACGACCGTGAAGCTCTGTTCGACCGGCTCGATGACGAGCTGCGGCAAGCACCGGCGCCCCTACAGGGCCTGTTCGCGAAGATCGTCGCCGGTGCGTGCGCCCGCTTGCCGCTTGTGCGGGGCCAGCGCGAACGGATCGATCGGCTGATTGCGGCCTCCGCCTGGACCGATGCCGCATTGGCGCTCATCGCGCTGGAACTGCCGGCTTGGACGGTGCGGCGGCTCGCTTACGCGGGCGGCGAATGGACCTGTTCGCTGACGCGGCAGCCTAATCTGCCCGAATCCCTCGACGATACGGCCGATGCCAGCCACGCGCTGCTGCCGTTCGCGATCCTGCGCGCCTTTCTGCAAGCCCGCCGTATAGGCGAGATCTTGCCGCGGGTTAGTTTAAGCGTGCCGCAAGTTGGCGTCGGCGCTGGCATCGCAGTCTGCTGCGAGAATTTTGCCTGAACGCCGCCGTCGTCCCGTCGTTCCACTATACCGTCTTTATGAGGAAGCCTGCGGGCTCATCTCGAATTCATATGCCGCCGCGGGCACATTACGGTCGGTCGAAACTGCCGTGAGGTCAGGTCGCAATGAGTGTCCTGCCGATCGATATCGGTTCACGTTTGGCGCCGTCGTCGGTGCCATGGCAAGCAGACGCCGCTGGCATAGCGCAAACGCTCGAACTGTCGGAATCGCGAACCTACGATGCCGCGCTCGAGACGCTCGGCGCCTACAAATTGACCGGCAATTTTCCCACCGAACTCGAAATCGTACTGCGGGACATGCTTGTCCTTGACATGGTCGTCTTCGAGATCAAGCCGAAGACGCCACTGTCGGACTGCCGGCAAGTTGAATTCCGGCCCGCCCGGCACGTCCGTCCCCACAGCTTCTTTGAGATCATGCGCGTGGTGAAGAACCGCGTCGGCTCCAAGCCGGGCGAGCCCTGGTGGAGGAGGCTGTTCCAATAGCGCCTCGCGGCGGCGCGGCTTTGGTTAAACGACCATGATCAGGCAGCTCAAAGCATTCAACAGCGCACGTCTGCACCTTGCCGGCGGCCTGGAGCTTGCCGCCGCGAAATATGTGCCGGCGCAAGTGCCGCTCAGCCCGGTTGATGACGGTCCGGAGCTGGCAAGGCCGTTCCCGCCGCGGCCCGACAACACGGTGATCAGCGAAGCGATCCCGCTGTATTACATCGCCCAGAACAAGAACGGCTTCTGGTTGGCCCGCGAGGCGGACGGCAAAAACGGCGGGCTGTTCTTCCTCAAGCGGTCGGCGATGCTGTTTGCGAAAGAGCAAAGCCCGTCGACGAGTTGCGCGAGCATGTGCCTCGCCGACGCGTTCGAGCTGGACGTGCCGAATGAAGGCGGCCGCCTGGCGGCGCTGTTCGATGCGGCAATCGATGCGATCGCACGGCGGGCGCCGACGCTTGCCGACTTCGTGCGCATGGCGGCCGCGGAATGGCGGCAGCTGATTGCGGAAATCTCGCGTATCAAAGCGAGCCAGCGGCGCCACCGCGACGCGATCGAGCGCGAACTGTTTCACGGCCAATATACTCTGGCGTCGAAAAACGACGACGATCTGCCGATTGTCCCTTAGCGCGTCTCGCGCCGATCAGTCGTGCGCGTGGTCGAGCGGTGCCGTCGCGCCGGTGCCGACGTCGAGTTTCTTTTCCACTGGCGGCGCGGCGCGGTTCCACCAGCCGCCGCCCAGCGCCTGAAACAGCGCCGCGGTATCGGTCAGCCGTGCCGCCTGTGCCTGCACCACCTGGATCTTCGCTTGCAGGTAGGTCTGCTCGGCGGTGAGCATCAACAGCACATTGGTCCTGCCGGCCTCGAACTGTTGCTGTGCCAGATCGAAGCTGGTCTTGGCGGCGCGCTCGAAGCCGCGGGCCGCTCTCAGCGCATCGGCGTCGGCCTGTAGAGCGCGCAGCGAGTCGGCGACGTTTTGCACTGCGTCGATCACCGTCCCGCGATAGGTCCACGCCGCGGCTTGGTAGGTGTCGTTGGCGCCTTCAAGCTGATGCAGCAGCGTGCCGCCGTCGAACACGGTCTGCGTCGCGTTGCCGACCAGCGACCACGCCAGATTTTGCGGCGACAGCAGGTTGATGAGCACCGTGCTGGTATAGCCGCCATTGGCGCTGATGGTGAAAGTCGGCAGCAGGTTCGCGGTGGCGATGCCGACCTGCGCGCTTGCGGCGCGCACTTGCTCCTCGGCGGCGCGCACGTCGGGGCGCTGTTCGATCATCTGCGAGGGCAGGCTCATCGGCAGCTCAGTCGGCAAATGCAGATCGGCAAGCCTGAAGGTCTCGCGCGGCCCTTCGCCGGCGTAGCTGCCGGACAGGGCGGCCAGCAGGTCGCGTTGCTGCGCCAGCGCCTTGCGCAGCGGCGGCAGCGTCGCCTTGACCTGCGCCAGCGCCGCCTCCTGCACGGCGACGTCGCCGCGGGCGCCGAGGCCTTTGTCGAGCTGACGGCGCAGAATATCGAGCATTTTGCCGTTGATCGCGATCAGCTGGTTGGTGGCGTCGATCTGGCCGCGCAGCGAGGCCTCGGTGATGGCCGCGACCGCGACGTTGGCCGTCAACGCAAGATAAGCGGCCTCGACCTCAAAACGCTGCACGTCGGCAAGCGCCTGCAGCGATTCCACGGTGCGCCGATTGAGACCCCAGACGTCGAACGTGTAGGAGACCAGAACTTGCGCGGTATAGAGGTTGTAGATGAGGGCGCCGGACGCCGGTATCGGCGACAGCGAGGCGGCCGTCTGCTGGCGCGTCGGATTGAAGTTGGCTTGCAGCAGCGGGAAGAACTTGCCCTCCTGAGCGTAAACGGCCTGATGCGCCGCCCGCAACGTCGCCATCGCCGCCTGCAGGTTGGGATTATTGGCGAGCGAGCGTTCGATCAGCGCGTTGAGCGCGGGCGACCGGTACAGCGTCCACCACTCCTGCGGAATGTCGCGGTCGACCACAAAGCGCTGGCGCTGGCCCGCAGCCGTGTCGGTCGACGCGGTCTGCGCCATCGGCTCGCGGGTGTAGCGGGTGATCTCGGGCGCGGCCGGGTGCTTGAAGTCGGGCCCCACCGCGCAACCCGCCAGCAGCACCACGGCCGCCGCAGCGGTGGTACCTGTCGACAACCACCTGACCGCCACATACGCCATCGGCAACGGGATACGATTGAAATAAACGTGCGACTGCCTAACGCCCGGGCATTATTTCGGATTTGGCCAGTGTTGGCTATGTTCGCCCGGCCACACTGTGATTAATTCGGTCTCGCGAATGTTGAGCGTCGGAGCGCGCGGCGTCGCCCGCGGCGACGAGGCTTGCGACTTTGCCAGAATGTCATGAGTCGCACACGCTTTGGCATTAGGTCTCGTTGCTGTGATTAATCACAGTAGACCGCGATGCAGGCCTCATGGCCATGTCGCGGCAATCCGAGAAAGTCCAGGCGCGGCGCATCGATGGCCCCCGCATGACAGCAAATCGGGCGAGAACGGTATTCGTCGGCGCGTTGCTCGCGGTCGCCATCGTCGCCTATTGGGCATTGCGTCCGGGTGAGCCGGTCAAGCCCGGGGCGGGCGCGCCTGCCGGCAGCGTGCCGAGCGCGGCGTCGGGCGGTCCCGGCAGCGTGGATCTTTCGGACTCGCAATTGACCTCGGTGAAGGTCGAGCCGGTCGCGGAACGCGATTTCCCGGTCGAAAAGGAGGCGGTCGGCAGCATCGATTTCGACCAGGACATGACGGTGCAGGTGTTTACGCCGTATCAGGGCCGGATCAATGCGCTGTTCGCCGAGATCGGCAGCGACGTCGGCAAGGGCCAGACGCTGTTCACCATTGCGAGCCCGGACCTGCTGCAGGCGGAGTCGACGTTGATCGCGGCGGCCGGCGTGTTGGAGCTGACCACCAAGAATCTGGCGCGGCTGCGCGACCTCTACACCAGCCGTGCCGTGTCGCAGCACGACGTCGAGCAGGCGGTCTCCGACCAGCAGACCGCCGAAGGCAATCTGCGGGCGGCGCGCGACTCGGTGCGCCTGTTCGGCAAGACCGACGCCGAGATCGACGCCATCATCGAAAAACGCAGTGCCGACTCGACCCTGGTGGTGCCGAGCCCGATCACCGGCCGCGTCACCGACCGCCATGCGGCGCCCGGCCTGTTCGTGCAGCCCGGCAATGCGCCGGCGCCCTATACGGTGACGAGTACCGACACGATGTGGATGCTGGCCAATGTCGCGGAGACCGCTAGCCCGGCGTTCCGCGTCGGCCAGCCGGTACGGGTCAGGATCAGTGCCTTCCCCGGGCGGGTGTTCGACGGCAAAGTCAGCATCATCGGCGCCAGCGTCGATCCCAACACGCGGCGCGTCTCGGTTCGTTCCACGATCAGCGATCCCCGCCACGAATTGCGCGCGGGCATGTTCGCCAATTTCGTCATCGAAGTCGGCGCGCCGATGCGCTCGCCGGCGATCGCGGTCGACGGCGTGGTGCGCGAAGGCGACGGCACCATGACGGCATGGGTCACCGCCGACCGCCGCCGCTTCACCCAGCGCGTCATAAAGATCGGCGAACAGCGCGACGGTTACCGGCAGATTCTCGACGGCGTGCAGGTCGGTGAGCTGGTTGCCACCGAGGGTGCGCTGTTTCTGAGTAATGCGCTGGCAACGTCACAGTGACGGCGGTTGCCGGCGGCGTTCCGAATGCCTGAATGTTCTGAATGTATTGTCTGGCACGTTTCTTGTATTATCTCACCGATAAGACGTGGCCAATGAGTCGCATCGTGAGCCTGCCCAATACCCATTCGCGCAGTTCCGAGGTGCCGGCTTGGCAGCAGTTCGCCGGGCTGGCCTTGCGCTCGGTATTCATCATCACGCTCGGCGTCCTGATGTTTCGTATGGCGCTGCCGCAAAGCGAGACCATTGCGACCGCCTACGATACGCCGAACGATCTCGTTCGCCTCGTTTTGGGGCTGGCGGCCTGCGCCTGGCTGCTGGTGCAGCTGTTTCGAGTCCCACGCGACGCCGCGGCTTACCGCACCTGGTTCTATCTCGGCCTAGTGGCCGTGCCGTTTGCCCTGGTCTGCCTGTTCGCCGCTTGGTGAGCGGCCGTTGGTCAGCGAGACTATTTTCTCATCAGGTCAGGGTTCGATCAGCCGGCCGGTCGCCGCTTTGAGCACCGCCTCGGTGCGGGTCGCGGCGCCGAGCTTGCCGCGCGCATTTTCGATGTGGAAGTCCACCGTGCGCTTGGCCACGTCGAGAATCTTGGCGATTTCAGCCGAGGTCTTGCCGCGCGCCGCCCATGTCAGCGCCTCGACCTCACGCTCGTTGAGCGCGACGGACTTCGGCCACAGCCCGGTGCGGGCGACGCCGGCGAGCCGCGCGGCGATGATGGTGGCAAGAACGTCGAAGTCGATGGGTTTGGTGACATAGTCGTCGGCGCCGAGTTGCCGGCCTTTGAGCTCGTTGTCGCGGTCGGTCAGCGCGGTGAGAAAAACGAACGGCATTTTCGAAAACCGCGGCGCCAGCGCCACCAGGCTATCCAGCAGCTCGAAGCCCGACATCGTCGGCATGCTGATGTCCGACAGCACGAGATCCGGCATCGTGCGCAGGATGGCCGCGAGCCCTTCGCGGCCGTCATGGGCCACGGTGACGGCGTAGCCGCGATCGACCAGCTCTTCGGCGATCAGCGCCGCGGTCTCGCGGTCGTCCTCGATGCAGAGAATTCTCTTCGGCGTTTCGGCCATCACTCGAACCCGTAGCCTTGGGCAGACCTGCGGTCGTGACGTCATCCAGGGACCGCAACAAAGCTTGATGGATTAACCCATCCGGTGAATGGGCGCCACTTGCGTCGACGATCCGCCGGAATCCGTTTTCCGCCGGAGGACAACTACATTATAATTCCCGACAAATTAAGGAGGCCGTCCGTTGCTTCTTGTCCCGCAGCGCTGGGTCGACCGGATACGGCAGCCGCGCTCGATTCGCTACTATCTCGGCGGCGTGTTCCTGCTGTTCTTTCTCCTGGTCTGCGTGCTCGGCTCGTTCAGCATGTGGCGGCTGAGCAATTTCAACCGGCTCTCCGCCGACATTGCCGAAGTATGGTTGCCGACGACGCGCACCCTCGGCGACCTCAACAATTTCACCTCCGACTTCCGCGCCATCGAGGGCAGCAATCTGTTGTCTTCGGCGCCATCCGAGATTGCCGCGACCGAAAGGACAATGGCCGAGCTCGACCGTTCGATCGCCGACGCCGAGCGCGGCTTCGAGAAGATCGCCCACGACGCCGCCGAGAACGAGCTCTACGAGCGGTTCAAGGCACGCTGGTACGACTATCGCGGAATCGTCAATCAGATGCTGGTTTTGTCGCGCGGCGATCGCAAGGCGGGGGCGATCGCGATCTATAACGGCCCGTCGCGGACCGCCTACAACGCAGCCAGCGATACGCTCGACCGGCTCACCGACCAGGCTGTCGCCAGCGCTCAGGTCGCAAGCGACCGTCTCGCCGTCGCCTATCGGCATGCTCTATGGCTCATCATTCTCGCCATGGCCGTCGCCGCGGTGATGGTGATTGGCGCTCTGATGCGCACCAGCCGGTCCATTTCCCGCCCGCTGTTGCGTCTTGCCGACCGGATGCGGCGCCTCGCCGCCAACGACACCGACATCGACATCCCCGAGACCGGGCGTCTCGACGAGATCGGCGAAATGGCACAGGCCACCGTCGTGTTCCGCAACAACGCCATCGCGCTGATGCGCAGCCAGCAGATGCTGGCGCAGCAAGCTCATATCCTCGCCGAGCAGCTCGAGCAGGAGCAGCGGCTTGCCATGCTGCAGCGCAATTTCGTCTCCATGGCATCCCACGAATTCCGCACGCCGATGACGGTGATCGACGGCCACGCCCGGCGCATGGTCAAGATGAAAGACGTCATGACGCCGGACGAGATCGCCGAGCGCGCCGGCAAAGTCCGCAGTGCCGTGTTGCGCATGACGCACCTGATCGACAATCTGCTCAATTCCTCGCGGCTGATCGACGGCGGCGCCGCACATTATTTCCATCCGGACCCGATGGACATGGCCGGCCTGCTGCAGGAAGTCTGCCAGCTGCACCGCGAGATGGTGCCGGGCGCGCAGATCGTCGAGCGGATCGCGGCGGCGCCGCTGCCGATGCAGGGCGATCCGAAGCTTCTGTCCCAGGCGTTCGGCAATTTGTTGTCCAACGCCATCAAATACTCGCCGGGCGGCGGCGTCATCGAGGTCGATGCCGGCATCGATGGCGATGAGGTCGTCGTGGTCATCGCCGATCGTGGCATCGGCATTCCCGTGGCCGATATGGACCGGCTGTTCGAGCGTTATCATCGCGGCAGCAACGTATCGGGAATCGTCGGCACCGGAGTCGGGCTTTACCTGGTAAAAATGGCGATCGACATGCACGGCGGCCGCGTGGCGGTCGAGAGCAAGGAGGGCGAAGGCACGCGCTTCGCCATTCGCCTGCCGACAAAGCCCGCCGCTTCGATGCAGGAATGGCCGCGGATCGCCGGCGTTGCCGCGGCGGAAGAGGCGCCGCCGATTGCCGGTCCGGCCGGCACGGCAAGGTCGGCATTGTCCTTCGCAAAGGAACGAGGCGAACCGCGATGATGAAGCCGTTGGTGTTTTCGATTTTGGCGATTTTGGCCGGCGCCACTGCGGCGTCGGCAGGCGAGACCGCAAGGCCAGGCCTGTCAGGCGATCTTTTAATCCGTGCCGATTGGCAGGCACCGGCGCAACTGCCGCCGCCGTTCCGCAATCATTGCACCTTCGAGAACTTCACCGGACGGCCGTACTGCTCCAATCACTGCGGCGCCGACTATCAGTTTTATTATTGCTCGCCGGCGTCGTTCGGCTGCTGCCACCTCGGCCACGGCTATTGCGATTGGCACGGCATGCTGCGCTGTCATCCCTGATGCGGCGGGTCCGCGCCAGCGGCGGTTAGGCCGCGCTTTGCCGTGCCGGGCGCGAATGCTTTCCAAACGGTTGCCCGTTCAGTTCGAAATTAACTGAAATAAGTCGCAAGCATGCGGCAATTCTTGGCACTGTAATTTCACCTGTTCTTCAAGTTTAAAACCTTATCTGAAGCCTCACCGCGCGCTTTGAGGGCGCGCCGGTCGGGTGTCGGCGATCGGGATTCTGCACCAGCCGTTCGCGGCCATGACCGGCAACAGCTTCGGGGCTTCGCCATGGCAGACTTCATTCGCTTGTTCCACGTCGCGCGTCATCAGCTGCATCGCTTCCGCCGCCACGAGGGCGGCACCATGGCGCTGTTCATGGCGCTTGCAGCCGTACCGATCATCTTCTCGGTCGGGGCCGGCGTCGACTACTCGACCGCGAACATGGCGAAGACCAAGCTCCAGGCGGTCGCCGACGCGGCGGCGCTGGCGGCGGTCGATCACACCGAGATTTCGGACACCGCGGCGAACGCCCAGGCCACCGCGACGACCGTGTTCAACACCGAGGTCGCCAATCTCAGGAATGTCACGGTCACCGGCCTCAACGTCACGGTGACGGACAGCAATACCGGGCGCACCTCGGTCGTTTCCTATACGGCGACCAAGACCAACGCGTTCATGAGCCTGATGGGTCTCCCGACCACGGCGATTTCCGGCAGCGCGACGGCCCAGGCCGGCCTGTCGGTGAACATAAACTTCTATCTGCTGCTCGACAATTCGCCGTCGATGAACATCGCGGCGACCTCGGCCGGCATCCAGACCATGGTCAACAACACCGCGGCCCAGGGCGGCTGCGCCTTCGCCTGCCACGAAACCAATCCGGCCGCCGACAATCTCGGCAACCCGGGCGGCGTTGACAATTATACGCTGGCGAAGAATCTCAACGTGGTGACGCGGATCCAGAATCTGGCGAGCGCCACGCAATCGCTGATGACCACGGCGGCGGCGACCGAAGGCTCGAACACCTCGCAATATCAGATGGCGATCTATACCTTCGCCAATAACGGCCTCAGCACCATCCAGACGCTGACGTCGGACCTCACCACCGCGAAAACGGCGGCGGCCAATATCAACGTGCTGCAGGTCTACAAGAACAACTGGCTGACCAGCACCAACAACAACAGCGACATGGATACCAATTTCGAAACCGCGATGTCGCAGATCAGCACCATCATGCCCAACCCGGGGCTCGGCACGCCGGCCTCGACGCCGCAGGAGGTGCTGTTCATCGTCTCCGACGGCGTCGACGACGAGACCAACAGCTCGAGTTGCTCGAAAACGCTGAGCGGCAGCAACCGCTGCCAGCAGCCGTTCAACACGACCTGGTGCACGACGGTCAAGAATCGCGGCATCCAGATCGCGGTGCTCTACACCGAGTACCTGCCGCTGCCGACCAACTCCTGGTACAATAACTGGATTTCGCCGTTCCAGAACCAGATCGGACCGAACCTGGAAAGCTGCGCCTCTCCCGGCATGTTCTTCTCGGTGACGACCGACGGCGACATCACGGCGGCGATGCAGGCGCTGTTCGCCCAGGCCATTGCGACGGCGCGGCTGACCAATTGACGAAACCGACGGCGTTCTCAGGAGCGTGATTGCGCCGACTGCGGCGCCGCAGTCGGCGCGCGGCCGCGGCGAGCGAACCGGCGCTTGAGCAC
>Ga0335081_10023304_pt1 | contig 10013 bp, 8 predicted proteins | sample Lox_Sample_35_FD_206713 | JGI IMG/M metagenome (GOLD analysis project Ga0335081, IMG submission 206713) | Soil microbial communities from Loxahatchee National Wildlife Refuge, Florida, United States - Lox_Sample_3.5 | ecosystem: Environmental > Terrestrial > Soil > Wetlands | place: USA: Florida... | reverse complement strand
TGCTGCGCACGCGAATCGTGCGGCCGGCTGCTGCGAGCAAAGATTTGTGTCGCCTGGGTCCCATGCTGACCTCTACAGCGCCTCGCGATGCGCCCTTTGCCGTCGGCGAAGCGTCGGTAAGCATAAATGCAGTTCTGGGAAGAATTCAAGGCCGCTGAAACTGTCGGAGCGTGCAAAAGGACAGGGCTTCTGCTTAAGATTTGAGGGAACTGGTCTAAAAAAGGCCTTCGCAATCCCTTACTCGAGAAGCCGCTCAATGAGCACTGGAAATGGCCACCCGAACGGCGCTCAGAGGGTGAGGATCCGTGTTCGGATTGCGAATTGAATCAGGTCTGCCGTAGTCTTGAGTTTAAGTTCGCGCATGACGCGGTACTTATGGAACGCTACTGTCCGCGGCGTCACATTCAGAACGCTGGCGACCTCCTTCATGGATTTTCCTTCCGCCAGAAGTCCAACGACCTCTCGTTGCCGAGGCGTCAGCCCCTTCGCGCTTTGCCGTGCACGCGGATGATCAACGAATGACTGCTCGATCTTTCGTTTGATTTGGGGTGAGACGTACGTCTTTCCTCGAGCCACCAGCTGGATCGCCTGGATCAACTCCGAAGCGGCTGAGCTCTTGTGCAGATACCCGGAAGCCCCGCTGCTCATCGCTTGCCTTGCCAAATCGGGATCCTCGTTCATGGTCAGATAAACGATGTTCGTTCTGGGCATCAGCTCCTTCAATCGCGTCCCCGCCTCCAGCCCATTCATTAACGGCATCGAGATGTCCGCGATAACTACGTCAGGATGCAGAAGTTTGGCGGATTCCACCAACGCACGCCCGTCAGCCACAGTGGCAACTACCTCGAAATAGGGTTCGAGTATTTTGCGAAACGCCTCGACCACTAGCGTATGATCATCCGCCAACACGATTCGAGGAAGCGCCATAATCAGTCCTGCTTGACTCCCGGATATTGAGCGATTCGATTGGGTGTGGGTACTGTCATTAATAACAGCTAGGTTCCTGACCTCCCGTTTAGGGTGTTTCAAGTTTCCGATCTTGAACGGCACTTTTCCGCGAAGTGGCTACCACTGACGGCGATAGTGCATCCGTGGCAGAGTAAAAACGGAATATGCCCCCCAGGATCACCCCGCAGTATCCAATTGCGCTGCTACACCTCAAGTGATCTGCAGGCCGGCTGCGGAAGCGCTCCGGCGTCCTGGGATCGATCCTAGTTACTTAGGAATTAGAGGTCGGGGCATTCGAGCCAGCCACGGCGCGCGGCCCTTTCAGGACGCTTGGACGCTCACGAATGCCAAACGCCGGTTCTTGATAACTCGCGGGAATGTATTCGGAGGGAATGGCAATGCGATTGCCGTCACGGATCGAAGTGTAGTGCGGTGAGTTGATCTCGACTCCCGCTTCATTGAATTTATCCTGGATGTTTTGGCACAGATCCGAATAGATGCGCTGCATCTTTTCCGGATGAAGAGTAAAGACGTTCAGTTCATAAGAAACGTAAAAATCGTCCAGGCTCGACTGCAAAACGAAAGGTGCAGGATTTTCCACAACATCTTTGGTGCACAGCGCGGCCGCGACGAGAAGCTCGTGCACTTTCTTCCATGGGGCGTCGTATCCGATGGACACAGTGATGTGGAAAATCACGCCATTTTTGTGGGCTTCCAGACTGTAATTCACGACAACTCCGCCCAATACCGTTCCGTTGGGAATGGTGACAATCTCTTCCTTTTGGGTGCGCACACGCGTCACCAGGAGATTTTTTTCTACGACCTCGCCGACCGTGTCTCCAATCTTCACAAAGTCCCCCACGGTGAAGGAACGCATATAGGTCAGGATCGTGCCGGCCACACCATGAGCTACAGCTGAAGTGGAACCCAGGGAGAGCAGAACGCCGACAAAAACGCTAATGCCGCGAAAGGCGGGGCTAGCGGAACCTGGAAGATAGGGAAACATGACGACTGCAGTACCGGCAAGGATCAACAGCCGCACAAGCTTCGCCGTGGGTGGGCCCCAGTCCGGATAGAAGCCGTGCAGAGTCAATCTTCCTTCTTGAATCTCCGAGAAAATAAATCTGTTCAGGCGAATCAGATAGCGCGCCGCAATCGCAATTACGATGACCAAAATGAGGCTTGGCAGGTAGTCCCAGATTGCGCGCAGCAGCCCGACAATTTCCGAACTGGTCCACCTGTTGATGCGGATGGAGGTGTAACGAGTAGACGGAAAGAAACGAAGCATCAGAGTGGCGTAGACCTGCAGCAGGCTCAGAATCGCAAAGATGACAAGGATCGCGCCGGTTCCGAACAGAGGCACGACGACGTAATTGGCGATTCGCGATCGCACGGAGTCCACTGAAGACGTTTCCTTTGTGGCTTGGATCCAGATTTCCAACCTGCGGCGCACCGTCCTGCGAATGCGGAATACCAGCCACAGCCCGAGAACGAGAGCGACGGTTGCAAGGAAGCTCCAAAGCAACCCTAGCAGCATCGCACGCAGGGTATGCTCATGACGATAGGTCGCTACGGTTCTCCGAATCAGCTCGGCGTTCTCCAGGGCCAGCTGGTGTCTCTGGTGTCCGGCTGCCTTTGCGTCGTTCTCCGTAATCGCCATGATGAGTTCACTGCCTACAAGAACTTCCGACCAGGCGATGCGGTCATCGGCGTGGATGGCCTCGACAGGAATGGATTTCGTTTTGGCGATCCGGATAATCCTGTCTTCGATACTCTCAGCACGCTCCTCCGGCGAAATCCCGGCAACGGACGCGTAGACGTTGAGGATCGGCCGGCCGTCGATTTCCACCGCCACACCGTTCGGCTGTGAAGGCTCCAATTCCGCGGCTAATGCTGCGGCATCGCTGCCTGTTTCCTGGTCGGGATTCTGAGCGTAAGCAAAGCAGCAGAGGGTACAGGCCGCGGCGCACGCCAGCAGGAGGTTCCGAGCGAAGAACGCTCCGCGAACGGAGCGTGCTTTCGTCTTTTCCGATCTATAGCCGATATTCACCAAAGTTCGCCTACTTTACGGAATACCCGCGGGCGTCCATGCACGCGGAAAAGGCACGCTTGAAAGCGTCGATCCCTTGAGCATGGGTGGCGTTTGCCTGCTGTTCCTGTGCCTGTTGTTGCGCCGCGGTATTGGCGGCGGCCTGCTGTTTCGAAGCGGCGTTGGCCTTGCGTTGACGCGAGGCGCCTGCGACCGTGCCCGCGGCGGCGCCAGCGGCGGCTCCGGTTCCGGCATCCCCGCCGATGGCGCCAAGGCCGGCTCCTACGGCCGCTCCTCGTGCGGCGCCCCTTACTCGTCCACCCTTCGCTTTCGGGGCGTTGTCAGCCGCAGCCTTCTGCTCGGCTTCTTTCTGCTCCGCGGATTTTGTGGGCGGAGGAGCAGCTTGGGGATCCACTCCACTCTGTTGCTTTGCCGCCGCGTAACATTGATTTTCATCTTGTAGCTGCTGGTCCGGACTTTGCTTGTCCCGCGGAAACGCGAACATGCCGATGCTCTGGGCGGGTGACGCTGCCGGCGGGGAGGTTTGCGAAGCCTGATTTGGAGAAGAGGTCTGCGCTTGGGCAGTGACTCCCGCAGCAAGGATGAGCGTTGCAAGGGCAACCGTTTTCATATGGATCTCCATTGGTGGCTCGCGATCTCCGGTGAGAATCGTCGAGCGATGCGCCAGCTTGCTTTCGCTTCACGCCTTTTCCACCTGACAAAAATGACAGTTGATTCGAATCTCACTGAAATCCACGATAAATCCGCCAAAAATGAACCAGGTTTCGCACTGCCTCCCTTCAGTGAATGCGGGCGGGGCCTCTTGGCAAAAGGGCGTGACTCCACCGAGACCTGTTCAGGGCTCCGCCGCGACTCGCGGGGAGGGATGGCGCGTGACTTGGAAGCACGGGCTGGCGGGTGTAGCCGGTGTGGCCGTGATCGCCATAATCCTCCAAGGGGTAAATATTTATTCCGTGCAAGTCACACTGCTCACTCTTTTTGTCGTTATTGCGTCCGCGATCATTGGGATGCTTTCGCTGGTCGTCTTTGTGCTGTTCCAGGAAGGTATTCGCTTGGGTTTTCTGTGGTTGACCAAGCGCCCCAACGGGAGAACCAAAGTTGCACCGAGCATCCAGTTGGGCGATCGCTCCCGCGAAGCGTTAAGCCACCCCAGATTGCTGGAGTGAGCGATGGCAATCGCAGCCCGCCCCAAGGACGGATCAACGACATCTTCGTTAACACGCCAGCCGTCACATCATGGCGACTGAATTTGGGCGGAGCTGCTGGACAACTTTTGGGTACGAAGCAAGATCACGCTTCCCGCGATTCCGGCCGCCACAGAAGCAGCTAGAATTCCGATTTTTGCCATGTCCAGCAGGGGCCCGTCGCCAAAGGCCAGATCAGCGATGAACAACGACATCGTGAAACCGATCCCGCTGAGACAACCTCCCCCAAAGATGCTTCCCCAAGGGAGTTCCGCAGGCGGCGTGCCCAACCCCGTTTTCGCGGATGCCCAGGCGAAGAACGATATCCCCAGGGGCTTCCCGATCAACAGACCAAGGGCCACGCCCAAGCTCACCGGATGCGTCGCGGCGGCCAAGCCGTTGCCGAGCAGTCGAACGCCCGCATTGGCGAACGCAAAGATGGGCATCACGAGAAAGCTCACCCAGGGCTGAAGATAGTGCTCAATTCGGTGCAGCGGTGATTCAACCAACTCACACTGGATTTCTAGCGAGTGAATCGCCGTGTGCGCTTCGGCGGAATTTGGAGCCGCTGCCTCAAAGCGATCAAGCAGCCCGCGGCTGTGCTTGAGGAAAAAGTCGCGATCGATATATGTCCGGGCGGGAATCGTGAAGGCCAGGAGCACCCCGGCCACGGTTGCATGCAGCCCCGACTTCAGTACCGCGCACCAGACGCAAAAACCAAGGACAGCATAGACTGCCGGCTTCCGGATGCCCAACAGGTTCGCTCCGAAAGACAGAGCCACTCCGGCAAGTCCAACCGCGAGGCTGAAAATGTGGATTCGGTCGGTATAGAAGAGGGCAATAACGAGTACCGCTATAATGTCGTCCGCGATGGCCAGCGCGGTGACAAAAACCTTAAGCGAAACGGGCACCCGGTTTCCGAGGAGGGTAAGCACTCCGAGGGCGAACGCGATGTCCGTGGCCATCGGAATGCCCCATCCTCTTTGTCCATCTCTGCCTTGAGTGACCGACACATAAATGAGTGCAGGGAAAATCGCTCCGCCCACGGCTGCAAGAAGAGGGAATGCCGCCTTTCGCAGGGAGGAGAGTTCTCCGATGAGCACCTCTCGCTTGATCTCCAGCCCCACGAGGAAAAAAAAGACCGCCATCAGGCCATCGTTAATCCATTCATGACGGCTTTCCGACAGGACGAACCGGCCAAAGCCGACCGCGACTTGCACGCTCCAGATGGTATGGTAGCTCTGTTGCCAGGGTGAGTTGGCCCAGGCAAGGGCGGCAATCGTGCCGAACAGAAGCAGAATGCCGCTGGCCGCTTCCATCTTCGCAAAACGCACAAATGGGCTGGTGAGCACTTCGATGGGCAGGCCTGCGGTTCGCGTAGGATGGACGTTGTCGGACACGGTGATTTCCTAAATGCTGAAAAGTTTCGAGGCGACTATTGCATTTGATAGTCCGGGGGCTCACCGTGCAAACGTGTTGAGCCCCGCTTCATTCGGGAAAATCAGTTATGAGCTCGGTTTACCCCTGGCCCTTCTGCCGCTTGTCGTTCAAAGCTCGCCGCGGCGTCAACCGCGTCTGCTCCGCTGTGGAGCTTCCGCCGAAGAGGTGACGCGGGCGCCATTGTTGGCAATGGAATCTGCGACGGATGCATCGATGCTGCGAAGGTGCAGATCGCGCTGCGGATAAGGAATCTCGATGGCTGCTTGCCGCAACGCCCTCTCAACGGCAATGGTGATTTCGCTCCGCAGTTGAAACCAGGTATCCGGATCCTCGGACCAGAAGCGCAACTCAAAGTTCAGCGCGTTATCCCCAAATCCCAGGAAGAAAGCAGCCGGCGGCCGTGAGAGCATCACTCCCGGATGCGATTCCGCCACTTGCACGAGCAGCTTGATCACCCTCTCGGGATCCGTGCCATAGGCAACCCCGACCGGCACCTCAACGCGCCGCCACGGAGCGGAAAGCGTCCAGTTAATGACCTGGTTCGAGAGCAGGTTGCTGTTGGGGACAATCACTTCCGCGCCCTGGTAAGTCACAACCGTGCTGGAGCGCGCGCCAATCCGCCGAACAATACCAACCAATCCGCCCACTTCCACCGTATCGCCGGCGTGGATGGGCCGTTCGAAAAGCAGGATCAACCCGGAAACAAAGTTGTTCACGATATTCTGCAAGCCGAAACCCAGGCCGACTCCGAGAGCCCCGGTGAGCACCGTGAATTTGTTGAGTTCGACTCCCGAAGTGGAGAGAGCGGCGAGCGCAATCACCAGCAAGATAAGATAGTAAGTGACCGTTGAAATGGCATAAGGCATCCCGCGCTGCAGCGGCAATTTGGGAAGAACGACCTTCCTGAGAATCAAGGTAACCACGTTCGCGAAAGCGTAACCAACCACCAGAATGAGCAAGAGGCTGAATGCGCCACCCAAGCTGAAATGCAATTTTCCAAAACCGATCGGATATTGCAGCGCAACGGAAATCCCGGCCTTCACGCTGTCGTAAAAATCCAGGATTCCCAGCATGACCTTGACCCACAACAGGATGGCGGCAAATTTCAGCGAGCGGCCGCCCCAACGTTCGATCGCATCGAGGCGCAGCTCGGACAGGTTTTGCAGCCACTTGGTGTGCAGGACCGTAGTCAAAACCAGAGTCAGGACTCGGGCACCACAATAGAGAGCACAAGCCACGAATGGGCCGATTAAACCGATCATGCCGAGAACCTGGGAGAGAGCGAAATAGCCAAATAGGTTGGCGAGGAGAGAAGCGGCCAGGCAGCCTAGAGCGGCTCGAAGCGAAAACAGCAGGGTCCAACGCCTTAGGCTTGTGGTCAGCAACGGCTGCAGCTGTAAAGGCCGCCCGAACCATCCAAAAGCGGCCAGTGCCGCGCTAACGATCACCGCGTACAGTCCGCGCTTGATCCACGGCGAAAGCTGCACGAGCAGGTACAAACCTTCGACCGCGTAGAAGGTCGAGAGGACATACAAAAGTGTGCGGAGCCTGGGCTGAAGCATGGGCGCGAGCAGCCGCAGAACGGGAATCAGGTAAAGCAAGTAGAAAAATAAGGCGATGCCGATGGGAGCCGAAGCGACCAGCTCTCCCGTTCCGATCAGAGCCACCACAAGCGCGAGCGAAAAGGGCGTCTCCAGTACCTGCAATGCTTCCGGCGGAGTTTCCGGCCTGCCAGCGCGAGCAACGTAGCGCCTGAGTTTGTAAGCTCCCAGCAAGGCGATCAGGTAGGAAGCCAGGATGCCAAAAACGGTGGAATTGTTCGTTCGCAGGTACTCCCCAGAGGTGCCCAAGGATCGCTCAAAGGTACGATGGATTGCGGGCACCTGCATTTGATTCAGCTCGGGCCCGCTGCCGGCCTCCCAGAGAGGGCGGCTATCCGCTTCGAGGAGCCGGCTGCGATCCCGATCCCTGGCCAGTCGTACGTGCTGCAACGTGCTGGCGATTTGCTGGTCCTGTTGAGAGATCTGATTCTGAAGCGTGAGCACCAGATTGAGCTGGTCTTGCGCACGGCCGCGAGTCGCCAGAATGGAGCTGAGAACCTGCTTGATGCGGTTGAGAACGGCTTCAATTCCGGGATGTGTGTAGACCTGATCCCATGTGGCGCTCCATTCGGCCTGTTGCATCTCGAGCGTTTGGATCTGTTCTTCGAGCCTCGCCGCGATATTGGTCCAATCTGTCCGTTGGGCTGCTGATTCGATATTTCGCAAGCGCCAATAGCGCTGCTCGTCTTCGAGCTCCATCGCCGTGGACGTGCCGGCAAGAAGCTCCCTGGTTTGGAGCGTGCGCTCATAAATCTCTTCTGTGTCGCCTTGCGCTTTCTGCATTGCCGAAAGGAGCTGTTCCTTCGGCATCATCTGCGACTCGATTTCGTGCAAGAGGCGATCGGTTTCTTCCGCACGATCGGCAATCTGCGTCAGAGGAATGGCGCGATCGGGGCCGCGGGCCGGAGCGGTCGAAGAGGCCTTGGCATCTTGCGGCGCCGCCGCGGCGCCGGCGCTGTTTGGTGGTGTGACAGAAGGCGCCTCCGACGACTGAGGCCAGGCACTATGGACCGGCAGGACAAAAGCGGAACAAAGCAGCGCGCACACGAACAGGCAGCGGGGGCGTGCCTCAGCCCAGAATTTCCAGGTGGTGTGACCCGGCCCAAGCTGCGAAAATGAGCCGCGCCGTGTCGAAGTTGTACGGCCTCTCATTAGGTCCAGTTTGACGGAAGCGCAGTCCTCGGAAGATTAGCTCCCGGCACGGATGCGGACACTGTCAGAAATGACAGAGAACGGATGCCATGTGTGCGGCGAGGAACCCGAACGGCCGGCGTTTTCGCTGCGTTCAATCATCCTCATTCTCGTTTCAGGCTTCGGAGATAGGCGCCGCAGGTGCATAGCGAGCCGGATAGCCCACCGGTGCGGATTACGATTCCCGTTCCGCCACAGGCGGAACAATTTCCGGCCGCTGCTTGCAGCGCGCCGTCCGTGGCATTCGTCGAATGCGAAGCGGCACTGCCAGCGCTGCGTTCTGACCTGGACGGCCGCCAGGTTCCGCGCTCCAGGGCTTTTTTTCGCTGCAGCAGCACCGGCGCATACCAGATACCCGACACCAGACACCTCTCGAGAATCTTCTCCAAAACCGCAACAATGGCCCACGGTTCGCGCGGGCTGCCTCCTTCTTCCCACACGCGATTCGCGAGCAGCAATGATTGCTGGGCCTCGGGCCCCACCAGCTTGCGATCGATTTCGAGCAGACGCAGAAAGTCCATTGCCATCGCCTCCTTGCTGGAAGTCAGTCAAGTCAGAAAGAAAAAACCTGGCATTTGTCAGGGGTTGTGGATAAGAAAGTCAGTCAAGCGAGCTGAAAATCTGCCGATGACGGACCAACCTGACTGTGGGAAGTGAAGAACTGCCCGTTTCCGCCGCTGCGGCCAAACTGAGCACTGGCCGGAGCACGCGAGGAAAGGACGATGAAAATGCGGGAGCCCCAGCGTCCGCGGGCGGCCGGCTTGCGATCCAGGCGGAGCCACCCGGCGCGGACGAGTTCCCGCTGCGCCCGCTCCCTCGCGTTTCTGCCACAGCCCAGATGCTCATCGAGCATGCGCAACCGCAGATAAGCGCGGCCCGTGCGTGCGTCCGCGTATGCCGCCAGCACGGTGTAGAGCAGCCTGGCTCGCGGCGAAAGAGAAGTATCCTTCACAAGCGATGCCGGCACGCGGCAATAGAATTCGCGCGGAGACGAGGACAAGGAACGCTCCAGGAAGGGTCGGAAAAAGGAAAAGCCCGGGCCATCGCCCGGGCTTGTTTCGCAGGTTTTCCCACCGATAACGGTATCAGACTCTTTATGATCGGGTCAAGGGAATTCTTTGCATCGCGCTCGCTCGCAAAAACAGCGCCGGAATTTCTTCCGGTAACACTTCATCCCCTGCCCTGTCAATTTTGACAGTTAACGGACGGAAAAGGCTCATACATCGTGCCTTTGCTGGGGGAAACCCCCCAAGTCCGAACGCGGGGGCATACCGGCCTCCAGCGAGCCGGGGGGCAACCGGCGTCCGGAAATCTCCGAGAACTGGACAAAGCAGGGCAGCTTTTCTCTGCAATCGAAAGGTGTGGCCAAATGAAATCAGCAAAGATCCTGATCGCTGCGGCTCTCGTGGTCGTGCCGATGCTCGCGGCAGCGGTGGCATTCACGCAAGAGGACACCAGCTTCCAGAGCAAGGAATTGAATTTCCGCGAATACGTAAAGCTGATGCGCGAAAATGTCAAAGCCGAGCGAAGAGACATCATCACGCAGCTGATGCAATTCGACGATGACGATGCCGCGAAGTTCTGGCCGATCTTCGACCA
>Ga0335081_10023303_pt1 | contig 10013 bp, 7 predicted proteins | sample Lox_Sample_35_FD_206713 | JGI IMG/M metagenome (GOLD analysis project Ga0335081, IMG submission 206713) | Soil microbial communities from Loxahatchee National Wildlife Refuge, Florida, United States - Lox_Sample_3.5 | ecosystem: Environmental > Terrestrial > Soil > Wetlands | place: USA: Florida... | reverse complement strand
TCGAGCACTGGAATAAAGTGATGGAAACAAATTTGACGGGCACATTTTTGTTTTCCCAGGCAGCCGGGAAATACATGGTTCCGCAGCGGCGCGGGAAGATTATCAATATCGCTTCGGTGGCGGGCCTCCAAGGCGCGCCTCCGGAGTTTCAAGCCATCGGCTATCACGCCAGCAAAGGCGGGGTCATTGCGTTCACCAAGGACTTGGCGTGCAAATGGGGAGTGCACAACATTCAGGTGAATGCGATTGCGCCAGGTTGGTTCCCGACGCACATGTCCCAAGTCGTGATCGAGAGGAACAAAGAAGCTTTCCTGAAGAAAATCCCGTTGGGGCGATTCGGGAACGACCACGATTTGAAGGGAGCTGCTGTGTTTCTAGCCTCGGACGCTTCTGATTACGTAACCGGTCATGTGCTGGTCGTTGACGGAGGGCAGACTGCCTAGATTGAAAAAGAAAACACGATGAACATCCCACTGACGCCAATTCGTTTCCTTCGCTACGCAGAGCAACAGTTTCCTCGAAGAATCGCCGTCGTGTGCGGAAAAGAACGATTCACGTACGCCGAGTTTGCCGAGCGCGCAAGCAAGCTCGGCGGGGCTTTGCGAAAGGCGGGGGTCCAGCCAGGTGATCGCGTGGCGTTTTTGAGCACGAACTGTCACCGACTGCTCGAGGCGTATTACGGAGTCCTCGAAGCAGGCGCCGTGCTGCTGCCGCTCAACATTCGTTTGGCTCCGCAGGAACTTGCGTACATTTTGAACGACGCCGGCGCGAAGGTGCTCTTCCTGCAGAGGCACTTTCTCGAATTGGTCGAGTCGTTCCGTTTCAAGCTCTCGACCGTGAAAAGGTTTTACGCTCTTGATGGCGGGACAGAAGAAACGACGGAAGAAGAGTGGCTGACTGAACAAGATTACGAAGCGCTGCTTTCCAGTGCGCCCTCGCTCCGCGCAGACATCATGGAGGTCGACGAAAACTCACTCGCCGAATTGTTTTACACCAGTGGAACCAGCGCCGAGCCCAAAGGCGTGATGCTGACGCATCGAAACATTTACTTACACGCGCTCAATGCCGGACTGGCTCTACACACCGATCACGATGCCGTCGAACTTCACACGATTCCGCTATTCCACGCGAACGGCTGGGGCGTGGCGCATTTCCTGACCCTGCTCGGCGGAAAGCACGTAATGATCCAGCGCTTTGATCCTGTGGAAGTCTTTCGATTGATTGAAACAGAGCGCGTGAACTATTGCAGTCTCGTGCCGGCCATGGCGATTGTGCTGGTGAATTGCCCGGAGCGCCCAAAGTATGACCTGATCAGTTTGCGACGAATTAGCATCGGAGGTGCCGCCTCGTCTCCCACTTTAGTGCGCGAAGTCGAGGAGAAGTTGGGTTGTACTTGTTTTTCAGGATACGGATTGACAGAAACGGCGCCAGTTTTGTCCATCTCTGCGATGAAGCAGGGCCTCGGTTGGGAAGGCGAGCAGCGCTTCGCCGGACAAGCGATGACCGGTTACGCCATCCCCGGTGTCGAACTTCGTGTGGTAGATTCCAATGACCAGGATGTGCCCCGCAATGGCCACTCCATCGGTGAAATTATCGCGCGCAGCGATGGCGTGCTGAAAGGCTACTGGCAGCAACCCGAAGCCTCAGCTGAAGCCCTGCGCGGGGGCTGGTTTCATACCGGCGACATGGCCACGTGGAATAACGAGGGCTACGTCCTCATCGTGGACCGCAAGAAAGACATCATCGTTAGTGGCGGGGAAAATATTTCTTCGTTGGAAGTGGAGAAGATACTGGTGTCCCATCCTGCTGTCATGGAGGTGGCGGTCATTCCGGTGCCAGATCGCATGTGGGGAGAAGCCCCGAAAGCCTTGGTTGTGCTGAAACCAAACATGCAAGCAGGCGAGATTGAACTCATTGAACATTGCCGCTCTCGTCTCGCGCATTACAAGTGCCCGCACTCCGTAGAATTCGTGGAAAGCCTGCCCAAGACCGGAACCGGAAAAATCCTCAAAAGAGACTTGCGAAAGAAATACTGGTCGGGCAGCGAATCGATTCGCCAGGAATTCGTATTGCGAGAAGAGAAGGGAAACACGAACGAACCGAATGGGGTTTCTAACCTGCGCGGCGCAAGATCGGCAGCACAGAATCAGTGACCAGCACCATGCGGCTGCGTACGGGCAGGAGAAAAAATGGACCTGAGACTGACAACTGAGGAAGTCGCCTTCCGCGACGAGTTCCGCGGGTGGCTGGAAGCTAACGTCCCCAAAGACTGGGACGAATGGCGCGAGAAGCCGCTAGAGGAATCTTTCCCTTACTTAAGAGCCTGGCAGCGGAAGCTCTATGAAGGTGGCTGGGCAGCCGTCTCGTGGCCAAAGGAGTACGGGGGCCGCAGCGCGACCTTGATGCAGCAGGCCATTTTCTGGGAAGAGATGGCCCGGCTTGAAGCCCCGCCCATGGCCAACGCTCTGGGCCTGGGCTTGATCGGGCCGACCATCATTGCTCATGGCACCGCCGCGCAAAGAGCTCGATTTATCCCGAAGATTCTCAGCGCTGAGGAAATCTGGTGCCAGGGCTTTTCGGAGCCCAACGCAGGTTCCGATCTCGCTGCCTTGCAAACCGAAGCGCGGCTCGACGACGGACACTATATCGTCAACGGTCAGAAAGTGTGGACAAGTTACGGCTGGGTGGGAGACTGGTGCGAGCTCGTAGTTCGCACGGACCCAGCAGTTCCCAAACACAAAGGGTTAACCGTGCTGTTGGTCAACATGAAGTCGCCTGGTGTCGAGGTGCGCCCACTGCGCCAAATGACGGGAGAAAGCGAATTCAATGAGATCTTCTTTCGGGATGTGCGAGTTCCTGCGGAGAACGTTCTCGGCAAAGTCAACGACGGCTGGAACGTAGCCGTCAGCACCCTCATGCACGAACGTGGAGCTTACGGCGCGCGGCTGATTCTCACATTCAAGCGCAACATCAACCGGCTCATTGAACTTTCGCGCACCGTGCAAAAAAATGGCCGGCCGGCAGCGCTGGATCCTGTCCTGCGGCAAAAGCTGGCTCAGTGTTTTGCCGAAGTAGAGATCATGCGCTTGAATCAGTTGCGCGCATTCAGCCGTATCAGTGCGACAGGCACGCCTGGGCCGGAGGGTTCCATTCAGAAGCTGTTTTGGAGTGAGCTGAACCAGCGTCTTCAGCAACTCGCGCAGGAACTTCTTGGGCCGTTCGGCCAATTGCAAGCTGGTGATTCCCATGCCATCGACAAAGGAATTTGGTCCTATGGCTACTTGCGCTCGCGTGGTAACACCATCGAAGCCGGCACATCAGAAGTCCAGCGCAACATTATTGGGCATTTCGTTCTGGGCCTTCCCCGGAGCTACTGAGGAAACCGACCATGGAATTTGGACTGAACGAGAGCCAGGAATTCCTCAAGGAAAGCGCCCGAAAGTTTTTTGCGGGCGAGTGCTCCATGGCAGAGGTCCGCCGATTGCTGGAGACGGACACTTCCTTCGATCGAGACCTGTGGGCCAAACTCGTCGAACAAGGTTACACAGGAATTATTTTCCCAGAAGAATTTGGCGGGGTTGGCCTTGGAACCCTCGAACTGATTGTGCTGATGGAGGAAGCGGGCCGCGCGTTGCTACCGGGGCCGCTCTTTTCCACGGTGGCGCTCGCGGGGAGCGTATTACTTGACGTCGCATCCACCGAGCAAAAGAAGAAGTACCTGACACCGATCTGCCGTGGCGAGGCGCGCGCAACAGTCGCGATCCCCGAGGCCGCAGGGAGTTGGGACCCAACGGACATTCAGATGGCTGCTGTGAATGGAAAGCTGAATGGCGAGAAGCTGTTCGTCCCGGACGCTGTCATAGCAGATTGGATTCTCGTCGTTGCACGGAACGGCGTTTTTCTCGTCGAATCGAGAGCCCCTGGCGTTCGAGTCGAGCCGATGCTCGGGATGGACCAGACCCGCAAGATCTATTCTGTGCAATTTCAGGACGCACCCGGGGAGAAACTTAGCGAAACATCGGGACTTTCTAGAGCCTTGGATGTAGCTACTGCCGCTTTGGCTGCCGAAATGGTCGGCGGAATGCAGCGCACCCTCGACCTCACTGTCGAATATGCGAAAACGCGCAAACAATTCGGCAAACCTATCGGCATGTTCCAGGCGGTGCAACATCAGTGCGCGGACATGTATCTCGAAACAGAGAGTGCGCGCTCCGCAGCTTATTACGCAGCCTGGGCGCTCCAGGAGAACACGCCTGATGCAGCATCCGCCGCTTCTATTGCTAAGATGTATGCCAGCGATGCCAGCCGCACGGTCGGTAACCGCGGAATCCAGGTCCACGGCGGCATGGGATTCACATGGGAAAATGACATCCATCTTTATTATCGGCGTGCCAAAGCTTCCGAGACGGCCTTGGGTGACGCGACTTTTCATCGCGAGCGGCTCGCTCGCTTGGTGATTGATGCACCGGCTGTTTCTGCGCAGAGGGCGTAACGAATTCCTTCTACGAGGATCTGATTCATGAGCGATCTGGTTCAATTCACGAAATCCGGCGACGTCGGAATCATCACCATCCACAATCCTCCAGTGAATGCCTTGAGTCCGGGAGTTCCTGAAGGGATTTCCGACGCAATCGATCAATTACAAAGCGACGCCAGCTTGAAGGCTGCTGTCTTCATTGGCAGCGGGAATACTTTCATTGCCGGCGCTGATATCAAGGAATTCGGGAAAATGACTTCCGGCAAACCGCGGGGCGAAGGTCATCTTCCATTACTTCTCAAAATTGAGGATTGTAGCAAGCCAGTTGTTATGGCGATTCACGGCACGGCCTTTGGCGGCGGCTTGGAAGTTGCGATGTCTGGCCATTACCGCGTTGCAGTTCGCGGCGCAAAGGTCGGGCAGCCCGAGGTGAAACTTGGCATCATTCCCGGCGCGGCGGGAACGCAACGGCTGCCGCGGCTCGCGGGAGTCACAAAAGCTGTCGAGATGTGCGCGGAAGGAAATCCCATTAGCGCTGAGCAGGCCCTCGAATGTGGCATTGTCGATAAGTTGATTGAAGGCGACTTGCTGGCAGGCGCGATTGCGTTTGCTCAGGAGGTTGCCGGCAAACCTGCTCCAAAGACTCGCGAACGCAACGGCAAACTTAGTACGCCGGAGCAAAACGCAACCGTTTTTCGCTTGGCGCGCGAAAACGCTCGAAAGAAACAGCGCGGAATGATGGCGCCTCTCGCGGCCATTGATGCCATCGAGGCCGCAACGAAGATGCCCTTCGAAGAAGGCTGCAAGGTCGAGCGGAGGCTGTTCACTGAGTGCCTGTTCTCGCCGCAGTCCAAGGCGCTCATTCACGTTTTCTTCGGCGAACGCGAAGTTGCGAAGATACCCGACATACCCAAAGAAACTCCGCTGATTCCGGTCAAGACCGCCGGTGTCGTGGGAGCGGGAACCATGGGCGGCGGGATCGCCATGGTGCTGGCCAACGCGGGCATTCCGGTTCTGTTGAAAGAAGTCGACCAAGCCGCCCTTGATCGCGGCATGGCCAATATCGAAAAGAACTATGCGAATTCTCTGAAACGAGGGCGCTTTACGCAGGAAGTTGTCAACGAGCGCCTAAAACTGATTCAGCCTACGCTCAGCTTTGATGATTTTTCCAGTGTGGATTTGGTGATCGAAGCCGTGTTTGAGGGTATGACACTGAAGAAAGAAGTCTTCAGCCAACTCGACAAGATCTGCAAGAGCGGCGCCATTCTAGCCTCCAATACTTCCACGTTGAACATCGACGAAATCGCTTCCGCCACGTCACGTCCGCAATTTGTAATCGGAACGCATTTTTTCAGTCCAGCGAACGTGATGCGCCTGCTCGAGATAGTCCGCGGGAGGGCGACAAATAAAGAAGTTATTGCTACCTGTATGCAGCTTTCCAAGAAACTCGGCAAGATCGGCGTGTTGGTTGGAAATTGCCGCGGTTTTGTTGGCAATCGCATGTTTGGCCCTTATATGCGCGAATCTGTCTTCCTTGTCGAAGAAGGCGCGAGCGTCGAAGAAGTGGACGATGCCATGACCGATTTCGGCATGGCCATGGGTCCACTTGCTGTCGGAGACCTTGCGGGTCTGGATGTCGGCTGGCGCATCCGCAAGGAATACCGGCATCTCGAAAAGCCGGGCGTTCGGCAACCATTCGCGGCCGACCAACTCTGCGAACTGGGACGTTTCGGCCAAAAGACCAGCGCCGGTTGGTATAAGTATGATGAAAACCGCACCGCGATTCCCGATCCGGCCGTGGCCGAGTTGGTGAAGAAGTGGGCCGCCGAGCGGGGAATCTCTCAGCGGCGAATTTCGCGTGAAGAGATCGTGGAGCGCTGCATTTATGCGCTGGTGAATGAGGGGGCGCGCGTCCTCGAAGAAGGTTACGCACTCCGGGCCGTCGACATCGACATCATCTACATCAACGGCTACGGATTCCCGGCTTATCGAGGCGGCCCGATGTGGTATGCCGACACGGTAGGGCTGAAGAAGGTTTATGACCGAGTTCTGGAGTTTCAAAGCGAGCATGGCGAGATCTGGGAGCCTGCGCCTTTGCTCAAACAACTTGCCGAGCAGGGCAAGAACTTCGCCGATTTCAACAAAGAACAGCATGCGGTTGCCTGACGTGCGGTGGGTCCATTGTTTCAGCAATCCCTGCCAGAAGTGCAGCTCGGCGTGGCCGTTACCTTTCGATCGCAATTCCTTCGCGTGAGCCATGGGTCGTCTATTTCTCATTCGCCACGCGCAGGCTTCGTTTCTGTCTTCAAATTACGACCAGCTCTCCAGAGTAGGGGAAACACAAGCACATCTTCTGGGAGAGTATTGGGCGCGGCGCAAAATGGTGTTTCATCGCGTGTGCGTTGGGCCAGCTATGCGCCATCTCCGCACTGCGCAGCTTGTGGAAGAAGCCTATCGCAAGAACGGGTTGCCGTTTGCCGAGCCAATCCTCCTGCGTGAATTCGACGAATTTCAAGGCGATGCGGTGCTCGCGCAAAGCCTCCCTCAACTCCTCGCGCAAAACCCAGAGATCCGCGAATGGCACGAAGCCATGCAACGCGCCGGCAGCGAGTCCGAGAAACGCATCAATTTCCAGCGCGTGTTTGAGGCTGTAACCTCTCTGTGGGTCAATGGAGAAATTTCACTGGGAAACGTGGAATCTTGGATGGACTTCTGCGCTCGGGTGAATCGTGGTTTGACAAACTCCTTGGCCGGCTCTCAAAAGGGTGAGACCGTGGCGATTTTTACTTCCGGCGGGCCTATTGCCGTGGTCGTCCAGTTGGCTTTGCATCTTTCAGCGCGCAACACTCTGCAAATGGTTTGGATGTCCCGAAACTGTGCGTTCAGCGAGTTCCTTTTTTCCAGGGATCGTCTTACGCTCAGTTCCTTTAACTCGTTTCCTCATTTGGACGGAGATTCATTGCTAACCTATCGGTAGCGGTGAGGCAAGAAGGGAGAAGCGAAACACTACGATGGCGGCCTTTATCGACAAACCGAGTGCCATTCGCCCAGGGGAGGAACTCGATCTGGGCAAACTCGAACCGTTTCTGCGTTCGCATTTTTCTGGTGAAGCCGAACCGTTCATCGTCCAGCAGTATCCCAGCGGCCATTCCAATTTGACGTATGCCGTCCAGCTCGGTGACCAACGAATGGTTCTGCGACGGCCTCCCTTTGGCAGCAAGGTCAAGTCCGCGCATGACATGGGCCGCGAATTCCGAGTGCTGTCCAAACTTCACGCGGCCTATCCGCCGGCGCCAAAAGTCTTACTGTATTGCGACGACGATTCCGTGCTGGGCGCTCCTTTCTATGTCATGGAGCCCATTAACGGAATCATTCTTCGCCGGGATCCTCCTTCCGACCTCCAGTTCACGCCGCAGACAGCGCGCAAAATTTGCGAATCGTTTATCGACAATCTTGCAAAGCTCCGCAGCATCGATTATGTGGCCATCGGCCTCGGCGATTTCGGCAAGCCTCAGGGCTACCTTGAACGCCAGGTCCACGGCTGGATCGAGCGGTACCACGGTTCCAAAACGCACGAGATCCCAGAGGTCGAAAAACTCTCCGCATGGATGCTGCACAGCTTACCGACTTCGCCGAGCGCGTCGCTCATCCACAACGACTACAAATTCGATAATGTCGTGCTCGACCCGGACAATCTCACCAAAATTATTGGCGTCTTGGACTGGGAGATGTCCACCGTTGGCGACCCGCTGAGCGATCTTGGGTCCACTTTATCCTACTGGGTGGAACCGGGTGACACAGATGGACTTCAAAAACTTCGCTGGGGTCCGACCAACTATCCCGGCAGCATGACTCGCCAGGAACTTGTGCAGCGCTACGTGCAAACGTCCGGCCGTGAAGTGGGGAATATGGTTTTCTATCTGGTGTTTGCTCGTTTCAAGCTTGCCGTCATCGTGCAACAAATCTATTACCGCTACCATTTGGGACTGACGAAAGATCCGCGATTCGCAACGATGGCCGAAGCCGTAAAAGTTCTCTTGGAGGCCGCATGGCATTGCGCCCAATCGGGATCGATTTAGCTCATGGACGTGATTCCTGCCGGTACGCAAAGAGCTCCTCTGTCGATCTTCTGGAGCCGGCTATTTGTAGTAGCGCACAATCCATTCGGCGACGCAGCAAGGTTTGTCGCTTCCTTCGCATTCCACTGAACAAGCAAAGATGGCTTCGTAAGCGTCTGGCAATTCCTTAAAGCTCAGCAGAGTGGCTCGTCCCCGAATCCGGGTGCCCTCGCGTACTGGGGCAGGGAAACGCGCTCGGTTCAGCCCGTAATTGACCGTCAGCCTGGGGGCGTGCCGGACTTCAATGATTTGTTTAATCAGAAAGCTGATTAGCGAAAGCGTCAGAAAACCGTGTGCGATCGTTGTCCCGTACGGCGATTCTCGCTCCGCGCGCTCGCGGTTAACATGGATCCATTGCCGGTCTTCTGTCGCTTCGGCAAAGTGGTCGATGCGTCCTTGGGTGATCTCAAGCCACTCGCTGACGCCTAGCTCCCTTTCAACAAACTCGTTCAATGCTTCCGGGGTCTCGACAATCAGCCGTGACATCACCACCGCCATTTACAGAATTAGAAGTTCAGATGGGTCTGGAGTCAGCGTGAACCGGATTGTGACTTGGATTTGCCCCATTTCCCAAGTTCCCACTTCGCGATCGATTCCGCGTGTACTTCATCCGGTCCGTCAGCCAGCCGCAACGTACGCACATTCGCCCAGGCGCTTGCCAAAAACGTGTCCTGAGAAACGCCAGCCCCGCCATGCGCCTGAATGGCGCGATCCAGCACTCGCAGCGTGACGTTCGGTGCAACCACCTTGATCATGGCAATTTCCGTCCGCGCCGCTTTGTTACCGACCGTGTCCATCATGTGCGCTGCCTTTAGCGTCAGCAGTCGCACCTGGTCGATTTCCATCCGTGACTTCGCGATGTCCGCACGAATCGTGCCTTGCTCCGCCAGCGGTTTTCCGAAGGCCACGCGCGACTGCACGCGTTTGCACATCGTTTCGAGCGCCCGCTCCGCCACTCCAATGCATCGCATGCAATGATGAATTCGCCCGGGACCCAGCCGGCCTTGGGCAATCTCGAATCCGCGTCCTTCACCGAGCAACAAATTGGAGACCGGCACGCGCACGTTGTCAAAAGTGATCTCCGCGTGTCCATGCGGTCCATGGTCATAACCAAATACCGTCAGCATTCGAACGATCCCCACTCCTGGCGAATCCATGGGTACCAGAATCATCGATTGTTGCTTGTGCACCGGAGCAGACACATCTGTCTTACCCATGAAAATCGCGATTTTGCAGCGTGGGTCGCCTCCACCGGAAGCCCACCACTTTCGTCCATTGATGACGTATTCTTCTCCGCTTCGAACGATGCTCGCGCTGATGTTTGTCGCATCCGAAGAAGCCACCGCCGGCTCGGTCATCGCAAAGCACGACCGGATCTCTCCTGCCAGCAGAGGTTTCAGCCAGCGCTCTTTGTGCTC
>Ga0335081_10023301_pt1 | contig 10014 bp, 8 predicted proteins | sample Lox_Sample_35_FD_206713 | JGI IMG/M metagenome (GOLD analysis project Ga0335081, IMG submission 206713) | Soil microbial communities from Loxahatchee National Wildlife Refuge, Florida, United States - Lox_Sample_3.5 | ecosystem: Environmental > Terrestrial > Soil > Wetlands | place: USA: Florida... | reverse complement strand
GCGATATCACCGATACGCAGCGGCGTTCCATTCTGGGTCTTGAGCACAATCTTACGGATGTCATCCACATTTCGAATCAGACCAATCTCGCGAACGTTGACCTGCTGGAGTCCGACCTCCACAAAGTTGCCGCCGGCATTAGTATTGTTGTTCGTCAGTTGTTGTTCCACCTGGCTCAGGCTGAGGCCGTAGGATACGAGCTTATCGGGATCGATCAGGACCTGATATTCCTTGGTAGTGCCGCCGAAGCTGGACACGTCCACCACGTCGGGAACGGACCGGAACTGCTTCTCGAGCGTCCAATCTTCGAGCGAGTTCAGCTCCATCAGATCGTACTGCGGATTCGTGCTTTCCAAGGTGTACATGTAGATCTCGCCCACCGGACTGAAATCGGTCCCGATCTCCGGTTCCAGGCCGTCGGGCAATTCGGCCTGCGAGAGCCGTTCCAGCACCTTCTGCCGGTTCCAGTCATTCTCCGAGTCATCGTCGAAGGTCAGAATCAGGTTAGAGAGCCCGAACATGGAGATGGACCGCAAGTGCTCGAGGTGCGGAATGCTGTTCACGGCAATTTCGATCGGAATCGTAACTTGCTGTTCCACCTCCTCGGCAGCGCGCCCCGGCCATTGGGTGATGATCTGCACGTAGTTGTTGGCGATATCCGGGTAGGCTTCCACCGGCAGATTGTGAAACGAGATCACGCCCCAGATCGTCAAAAGCGCGGCCCCCGCCAGGATCAGGAGCCGATTGTTCAGCGCGAAATCGACGACTTTGCGGATCATTCCCTAATTCTCCACGGTATTCTGTAGGTCCAGCGCGTCCGTAACGACGCGATCGCCGGGCCGCACGCCCGACAGGATCTCCTGTTGGCCGGGAGCGATCATCCTTCCGCTCCGCACCTCCACACGGCGGAACATTTTGCTGCCTTGCGGCACATACACCCAATCCCGGTCGTGCAAGTGCAAGATGGCGGAAGCCGGAAGCACGGCGTGGACCTGGGTCTCCAGACCGTGGAATGTCGCCTGCACGAACATGCCCAGGCGCATCAGACCGGGATTCTCCACTTCGATCCGAACTTTTGCGGTGCGGATATTGGGATCGAGAATCGGTCCGATATTGCTCAGGCGCCCCTTGTAGACGGCATCCGGATAAGCGTTCAAGCGAATGTCGGCGGTTTGTCCTACGTGCACAAAGGGCAGGTCGTTCTCGTACACATCGCAGAGGATCCAGACGTGGGAGAGGTCGGATATGGTGAATGCGTTCGGCGATGCCAGGCCTTGCGTGCCTGCCGCGGCCGTGACCTGCTGGTCCGTGATCACGCCCGCCACCGGCGCCGTGACGTCGACAATAGCCGTCGGATGGTCCTTATCCGCTCCAAGCACCCGCAGGTGCTGGATGGCGGTGTCCACGGTAACGTCGGCCTTCTCTTCGATGTCCTGAGCCACTTCGAGATCCTTCTGCGCAATCGCGCCTTTTTCATAGAGGATCTTCGAGCGCGCGAGCTGAGCGACTGCCAGCCTCTCATCGGCGACTGCCTGTTGGTAATCCGAGAAGGCTTGGGAAATATCGGCGCTCTGGACCCGCATCAGGAGTTGTCCCTTCGTCACCGTGTCGCCCAATCGCGCGCGGATCTCCAGAATGCGTCCAGTTGCAATCGAGATTACCGGCACATTGCGGGAAACGTCGGCGCTCACCACGCCAGTGACTTTCAACTCGGGGGACGCTATGTGCCGCGTAGCGGTAGCCAAAGGGAATTGCTCGGGATGATCCACCTTCACGAGGCTGGAACCCTGCTTGTGCACCACTTCGGGCGATGGCGTGTCCCCAGCCAGCGTGTCAGCCTGTACCTTGCGGCCGCACCCTGCCAGCAGGCAGCTCAACAGCGCGGCAGCGCCAGCTTCGACAAGAATGATGCGTCTCATTGGATGACCTCAATTCCGACCGCGACATTCATCTGGGCCGCGGCGATCAGGAACGACCCGACCAGATTCACGTAGGCCAGTTGAATGCTTCGGTAGTCCTGCTGCGACTGCAAGAAGTCGAGCAGCGACGCCCCGCCATGCTGATAAGAGAACGAGATCGTCTCCCGCACCCGCACTGCCTGTTGCAGGTACTGCGATGTGTACGGACGCAGCAGAACAAGATTACTTTCCATGGTGGCGTATGCCGAGTCGACGTCGCCCAAGATCTGCGCCTTGGAGGCATCCACGAGCTGTTCATTAAGACCGATATCGAGCCGCGTGCGCTGTTTTTCGCCCTGGTTGCGGTCGAAGATGCGCAGGGGGATGTTGATGCTGAAGCCCATGTAGGCTGGAAGATCCGGAGGATCTCTCCCCACGTCCCAACCGATGATCGGATCGGTCGACCCGTTGGCCCTTGCGAGCCGGTAGTCGGTGCTGGCCTTGGTCACGGCCTGTTCCGCGGCCTTAAGGTCGGGCCGGTTGGCGAGCGCTGTCTGCCGCAACTCCTCGAGCGGCGGGATGATGTTCCTGTAGTCGAACGGTCCGAGGACGTCCAACTTCTCGATGGGCGTGTGGTCGTTGAGCAGTGCGCGAAACTGGATCTTGGCAGTACGCAGACTTACCAGGGCAGTCTGCACGTCGGTTTCAAATTGGACGCGCTGCAATTCCAGGCGATCGAGGTCAACCCGCGCGATGTTCCCCACTTTCAGCTGTTCGCGGCTGACGTCAAGCACGCGATCGTAGTAGGCGAGGCTCTCCCGCGTGACGGCGAGCACGGCTTTCTGCGCCAGCACCTGCACGAAGGCCGTGCGCAGGTCAAAGAGCAGATTGCGCTGCTGGTCGGCCAGTTGGGAGATAGCGATGGCGGTGGCTCCCTGAGCGCTTTCCCGGCGCAGGGCGCGCTTGTGCTGCCGTTCAATCAAATAGCCGCCGGAAAACAGCGGCAAAACCTGGCTAAAGGGACGGTAGGGATTCCCGGTGAAGGGAGCGAACTGGTCAGCGGAAACGGTGAGGTCCGGGTTGGGACGCAGGTAAGCGGTGATTTCGTTCGCGCGCGCTTCCTGGACACCGATTCGGCTGGCGCGGAGGTTGGGATTGACAGCTTCGAATTCTCGCTTTGCCTGCTCCCATGTCAACGTTTTTTGCTGCGCCAGGGCGCCGGTTGCCATCCATGCAATTCCGATACATGTCGTCAGATGCCACAGCAGGCGGCGAATTGGCTGTCTCTGAACGGAAGATCCCATCTGTGCTGGACCAAACGCGACTTGACGAGCCGCGCGGTCTCGAACAACAGACACTCCGTTAGCGACTCGTAATTTGCCCGCTGACTGCAAGCAGTTCTCGAAATCCGGACCTATTGCGTGCGATGCGGGGGACAACTGCCATGTTGCAAAAAATCGTTAAAGACAGCCGGAAACGAGCGCAGCCTGGTGTGGTGGCGGCCTGCAAGTCCGTGATTGACCCCCAAAAGAAAGTCGCCGCCCCAGCCCCATCATCATCTTTATCAAACAACTCCGTGACCGCCCCAATGAAAATGAGGTCAACCAAATGTCGAATCTGCTTACGAAGCTCCTGATCGAGCCGCAGGCCAAAGTGAAGCTAAGCGACATCGACCCCAGCTACAGGGTCTTTAACTTGCCTGAGACAGCCTTGCCGAAGATCCAGCCTCATGTAGAGAAGACTATTCCCCTGCAATTGGTGAATTTTCGCGAGGAGATGATTGTCGAGCCCGGAACCAGGATCAAGTTAGGCGAGATCGACCCGAGCTACCATAGCCGGTACGAATCGCGTGAGGCAGCCATGCCGGACACGCTATTTCTCCTGCATAAGCTCGATCAGTTGCAGTACTTGATGTACGCGGAGAGGAAGCAGTCTCTTCTCATAGTGCTTCAGGGCCTGGACGCGTGCGGAAAGGATGGCGTGATTCGGCACATCCTCACCGGCATGAATCCGGCGGGATGCCGGGTGGTCGGCTTCAAACAACCCAAGCCGGAGGAACTCGACCATGACTTCCTCTGGCGGGTGCACCCACACCTGCCCGCCAAAGGCGAAGTGTCGGTTTTCAACCGATCACATTACGAGGACGTTCTCGTAGTTCGAGTCCACGAGTTCGCCCAGGTCAATCTGTGGTTTAAACGGTATGACTTGATCAACGATTTCGAGAAACTGCTCAAGACCGAGAACAATACGACGGTGCTCAAATTCTTCCTGTATATCTCGAAGGAAGAGCAACTGGCCCGCTTCAGGCAACGATTAGAAGATCCGTCCCGGCATTGGAAGATCAGCGAAGCCGATTACAGGGAACGCACGTATTGGAGCCACTACGTCGATGCCTTCGAGGATATGCTCCACAAGACCAGCACGTCGAATGCGCCGTGGTTTGTCATCCCATCAAACCACAAATGGTTCCGCGATCTGGCGGTATCGCAAATCGTCAGCCGTACCCTCGAAGACCTGGACATGAAGTTGCCGGCACCTGCCGTAGACATCGCCGCGATTCGCCGCCGGTATCATGCCGCCGAAGGGGAAGCGGAAGCCTTCTGAATTTCGGGTAAGCTATCGTGAGAGGGCCGCAACTCGAGCAGCCTTCGAACCGGGGTCACTTCTCGCACGACGTTGAGGGATTCAACCGGGACGTGGAGCAGCGAATTGCGGGGTTGGAGGGGCCACCTTCTTGCGACGGGGCTGGTTTGCGTGTCCCCATCTGGCAGCGCATCCACTGGTACAACTCACAGCAGTCCGCAACACCCATCATTAGAAAGGGCAGTGGATCGTCAAATGCAAAGCACGCCGCCTCTTGAATGCCGTGGAGCGATCTCACCCAGTCCTTCAGTTTCAGGGCGCCGTCTCGCCGCGAACGAAGTGCAGAGAATAGATCGAAGTCCTCTACAATCCATTTGCGTCCCTCGGCGATTTGCGCGGGAGCTACCGGCTGTCCGGTCATATCCAGATAGAGGGCACGAGCTACGTCCGTGCCGTTGGTGGCTGTAAAGAGCCGGAATGTGCAGCCAATGCGGGGGTTGACATCCAGCACCTTGTATTGTTGATCGCGCCGGTCGTAGCGATATCCGATATCGAGAATTCCACGATATCCGATGGCCTTCATGAACGCCTTTGTCGTCTTCTCCACTGTCTCGTTGCGCAGACAAACCCCCAGGCTGGTGACTCCGGTGCTAGCCGGGAACCGGCGGATTTTCTTGCCGGTCAATCCAAACATGCATTCCGAATTCTGGTCGAAATAACCGTCGAACATCCAGTCTTCACCCGGAATGAACTCCTGAATTAACAGGTTGGGTCCTGCGCGGTCTTCGGCCTTGTCGAACAAAGCAAGAAGCTCGCGGGGTGTCTGGATCACAAATTTGGTCCCGCCGATATACCGCCGTAAGCGGTCCGCGTCGGTTGCCTTAACCATCACCGGGAACACCGCCGTCTCGAGAAACTGTTCCACGTCTTTTTTGGAACGTGGAACCACCGTCTGGGCAGTGGGCACGCCGCTCTGGCGGGCGAGCTCTTGCATGCAGCCTTTATCGCAAAGTGAGTGGATCAGTGTGGCATCTTGACGCGGGAAGCAGTACGACTCGTGCAGGGCCGCCGCATGCTCCGCGACCCAAATGACGCCCTGATCCGTGGTGGGGATCAGAATCGGCCGGCCCCCAAGCTTTTGTCCGATTTCCCGCAGCCTGGCGATTGATTCCTCCGCAGGGCCGGTCCCGGTATCCAGCATGAATCGGCCGCGGCAGTAGCGGGAACTGAAAGCAGGCTCCCAATAGGTTGCGTCAACGCTGTAAACCGGCACCCCCAGACGGCCCAGGCTGCGTACGATGCCCAGACCGCCATGATGCCCGGACCGAAGAATGACCACAGGGGTCGCATGGTTCATGGCATCGTTCCTTTTTTCAACTTTGCGTCACAACTTCGGCCGGGTGTCCGTTCCGGTTGGCAGCCTTGCGGGGAGCGGCAAGCGTTTCGTGTTGAATCATCCGCACTTCCCCGTTCCGAACCGCGAAAACGGCGCGCAAGTCATCAATGTGGGCAAAAATGAAGTCCAGGTCTCTGAGCCGGTCCGTGCGCTTGAGAAAACTCACGCTCGGGCTTCCAAGACACGCCTCTGGCGGCTGGTCGCACCAGCGGCTGACAAGCGCGGCGGTTTCCGTATTTTTGGGAAGGTATCCTTGCTTCATCAATCCCGCCGCGATCCACGCGCAACATGCCTGGTCTTCCTCCCTGAACTCACCGCGGCTTCCCGCGCCGATGATCGCTACACGAGCATGGCGCCCGGCCAGGTAGCCTGGCATGACGGAGTGATTCCGAAAGCAGCTAAGATAGATGGCTTCACACCCGGCGGCTTCGTGAATCACCTTGGTGCCGGAGGAGGAAACCAGAACCAGGGGCCGCTCAGTGTCGTTGCGGCTGGCGAGTTGGGCAGGGCTATTGTCCATTTCGAAGGCGGCAGGCATTTTTCCCCCGGATTCACCGGCAAGAAGAGGGTTGTCAAACTCCTGGGCGAGTGCTAAAGCCGCTTCGATGGTCGGCGCTGGAAAGCACCGCCAACCGGTTGCAGCGGCAGTGATCGCCGTGGTCGTGGCACGAATGACATCGACTGCCACAATCGCCCATTCGGGCCGGTACCTGCTCACGCTTTGGGGTAAATAATCGATTACGACCTGTTTCTGCACAGCTCACCCTCCTTTGTCTGACCGATTCACGCGGTTCGAATATCAGGTCGATGCCTTCTCACGATGCCCGCAGGACAGGTTCCATGACCAGGTGCGGCCGGAGATTCTCCATGCAAAACGCATCGGAATGCAGGCCTCGCCGGTAGATCTCCACACGCAGCAGTTCTTCCAGCCGGATATTGCAGAGCCGTACCTTCGGTCCGAAGTGATTCAGGAGCGCGAACTGGCTGGGCTTGTTGGGTGCTTCGAACGTTACCATATCGAGACCGAACTCCTTGGCGAACCGGTCCGCCAGCGCGGCGTTGAAGTCTCCAGCTTCGTCGAAAAGTCCAACTCCCTTGGCGCTCTCCCGAGCTTCCACCACCAGCTCGAGAGCGCCGGCATCCAGCCAGCGCCGCCCTTGAGCGATCAGTTGTCCCGCGATGTCTGAGTTGAAAGCTCCGCCGTGCTTCTTTCCGAGCTCGAACTGCACGTCGAGTCCCCTCTTCCCGGCCATCCCCAGCACTTCCCGCGCGGGCAGAGGCATGTCTGTGAAACCTTCGCCGCACTCTATTCGTGTGAAGCCCATATCGGCGCACAGGTCCAGGTAAGCATCAAGGCGGTCTTGTGCCACCGCGATTTCGAATGGGCCTCCACCAGTGACCGTGGGGACGTGATGTTTCACGGCAGCGGCCACCTTGCGACGCGTAGCATCTTCTTTGGCCACCATCCAACAGGCCATGGATACTTTCAGGATCGCCATCAGGTGCGAGCTTTGTTCCAGGTGGCTCTCCAGTGTGACCGGATCGTAACCCGGGTCGAATGGGCTGGTTAGTGGCGGCATCTCGGGAACGCCGATCAGCCTGAGGTAATTGTGCGTGTGACTGCTGTTTCCGTGAATCATAATCTGTCCTTTCGAATCCGTTCCAAATGCTTCCCCGGCGCTATCGGGGCGGTTAGGACGCCGGTTCAACGGCCCTGCGACGGTGCTCGTGTGCCGAGCCTTCGGACAGAGCTGCAATCCGGTTCCGTGCCCCCGGCAGTCACTCCAGTGAGAAAGCCGGCGGGCGTGTCTGGAACCGGGTCCGGCAGCTCTCCTTCCCGGCCGCGCTCCATCCGGGCAGCTACCTCGCCCATCGTCAGAATCTCGACATCCCCACGGTCGCGGCTTAATATTAGCTGCTCCAGGATGTCCTCGAACATGGAAAAACCAAGTGGCGATTCGGTGAGGTTCTCGGGATGAAGGCAAAAGTGAAAGATCCCTCGATGACGCGCCGCGGCGGCCACTCCCCGTCTGAACCGCTCGATGCGGGATTGCAACCCGACGACCCTGGTTCTCGATGCACGAATGGGATAGAGGAACAGAGATGATGGAATTTTCCAAAGGCCTGGGAGGGTCTCCTGCGGCCACACCGGCAGCGGGGTGGAGCGGCAAAGTTCGTCCAGCAGCCGCGCGAGCGCCCCGTAAAGCGTGGGCCCGAGTTGGAAGGCGCGCGACACGGTGCGGCCCCGGTAGCAGCGAATGCCGTGTGCCGGCAACAGGTCAAGATGCGCCTCCTGTTCGCGCCCGAAAGAAAACGAAAGTGGACGCACGAAAGCCTGTCTCAGCGCCTTAACGCCCTCGGCCAGTTCCCACTCCACTACCTCCCGGGTCGCTTGCGGATCGGTCCATATGAAATGAGTCAGCCCTCCATGAAGCCCGATCTCCTGAAGCGGGCGCGCCACACGCAGTTGCTCGACAAAAGACGGGCGATACCACAGGGGCGCCGTCGCCGCAGTTCCGGCCGGTATCCTGGTTGTCCATTTGTAGGGGAGGCCGGCCATCCGGCGATCCCGTGGCCCCTCGCTTCCGTGGAGCGCCATACCGCCCACCATGAACCACGTGGCGCTTACGCCGGCTTTTGCCAGGCACGCCAGCAATTTCTCGTGGGCCTCCAGTGCATCGGGGTACCGCTGCCTGAACTGCGGCTCGTTGAACAGGTCCAGGTAGCCCCAAATCTGTTCCGTGTCGAGAGACAGGATGACTACACCGCGCTCAAACTGTTTCCGAACGTCGTAGTATGTGACCGTCATGGTTCTTCTCAATGGGTTAGAAACGGAGACCCGTGGGCGCCAACTCAGCACGCGCCGCGGGGTTGAGCCGTGCGCGCCGGCAGGCTCGCAGGCTGGAGAGAAATACGTGAGCGACGTTGTCTATGTCCTGGCCGGTCAGGGCCGCATAATTCGGCAACGTGATCAGCCGATCCGCCACCGATTCGGCCACCGGACATTCGCCCAGGTATCCAAATCGCCGCGCCTCTTTGACGACCTCGCTATAGATCATGGAGGTGTCCACAAACCTCGCCCACATTGTTTCCATCATGGCGGCACGCTCCTGGCGGCTCCGCAGCAGCACCGGAAACAGATGATAGTTGTATTGCGCTCCCGGCCGCTCGTGAGGAAGCACCAGGTCCTCCGCGGCGTCGATCCGCGCCAGGAGTCGCAGGCTGTTTGCTCGCTGTAACTCCACTCTCTGCGGCATGCGCCATGCCTGGCGGCACGCTACGGCGGCCCATGAGCGCTGGATCGCCTTTAAGTCCAGGCACGGCTCGAGCAAGGCCCAGTTCTCAGCCCAGCGGCGCATCGGTCGTCCGCAGATCCCATAGAGACAACGGTTGAAGACGGCTGCCTTGGCTGCTTGAAGGACAAGATTGCGCAACTCCTGCGGTCGTGAGGCGGGAGACAGCATGCGAATCGTGTCTTCGAATTTACCCGCAAGGCCCGCGTCACTTAGCACTGCGAGGCCTCCGCCGCCCGCCGGCCAGTATTTGGTCGAGGCAAAGCTGTAAAAGCTGGCTACCCCGTAGCTGCCGGCCATGCGCCCATTCAGGTAACTGAGCGGTGCGTGAGCCGCATCTTCGATCACCGGGACACCGCGGGCGGCGGTCAGAACCGCCGGCATTTCCGCCAGTTGCCCGAACAGGTGCACGGCGACGACCGCGGAAAACGTCCCGCGGGCATCCTCCAAAGACTGCGGATCTATCGTCAGGAAGCGAGGGTCGACGTCGATGAAGACCGGCTTGTGTCCGGCAGCCACGATTGCCTTGAAGAGCGAAGGATCCGTAAACAAGGGGAGCGCTACGCCCGAACCCGGCTTCAGATCGAGCGCCCCCAGCAACAGCCTGAGTGCCTGCCTGCCGCTGCGGGTCCAGAACTTCGGCATGTCAACAAAGAGTGGGAACGCCTCGGGAGGTCGACCGCCGCGGAAAATCGCCTGCAACCCGGCCACGAAATCGGCGGACGTGTAGGGCAAAGCGAAGCGGGGAGTGGAGTAAAGACGGGAAATTGACATGGTTCACCCGCGCCCGGATACACGGGCTCCTTCCAGAACTGTCTCAATGGTCTCGAGCCGTTGGTCATCC
>Ga0335081_10023300_pt1 | contig 10014 bp, 12 predicted proteins | sample Lox_Sample_35_FD_206713 | JGI IMG/M metagenome (GOLD analysis project Ga0335081, IMG submission 206713) | Soil microbial communities from Loxahatchee National Wildlife Refuge, Florida, United States - Lox_Sample_3.5 | ecosystem: Environmental > Terrestrial > Soil > Wetlands | place: USA... | reverse complement strand
GCGGTCTCACCAAGATTAGCGCTGGTGCTAAATTTCCTCTTGACGATACTAAGCGGAATAGCTAAACGTCGCGCGTCCATCAAGGAGACCGACATGAGCGACCGCCACCGTCCCCGCGAGAACCCCGAGGCGCCCGTCCACAACATGGTGATGTACGTCCCCAAGCCGGGGAAGGAGGCCGAGCTGCTCGCGCTGGTCAAGAAGCACGAGCCCGCGCTGCGCGCCGCCGGGCTGTGCACCAAGGACGCGTTCACGCTGTGGAAGGGCTTCGACATCCGCAAGCAGCGCACGCAGTACATCGAGACCTTCAGCTGGAAGGATGGCCGCGCCGCCGAGCACGCCCACCAGACGCCCGAGGTGATGGCGGTGTGGGAGCCGATGGGCCCGGTGCTCGAGGATCTGCTCATCATGGAGGTCGAGACCCTCTGAAGCCCAAGCCGCACAAGCCCGAGCTGGCGCCGGGCTCACCGGCGATGTCACCGGTGGACAAGCTGCAGGCGCTCGATCAGGTGATGAACGCGCTCGCGCACCCCGCGCGCCGCCAGATCCTGCTGACGCTGCACTTCCGGGGCGGCACCGCGACCGCGGGCGAGCTCGCCGGGCGGTTCGAGCATGCCTGGCCGACCACGACGCGCCACCTGCGCGTGCTCGAGGACGCGGGCCTGCTGCGCCACGAGCGCAGCGGGCGGACGCGGCTCTACACGATCGATCACGACCGGCTCGCGCTGGTCGCCGAGTGGCTCGGCTGGTTCCGGACCTAGGCTAGGCCAGCGCGTCGAGCGCCTTCGCGAGCAGCTTGCGTAGCTGCGCGCGCTCGTCGGCGGTGAGCCCCGCGAGCGCCTCGTCTTCGAGCCGGCGCAGCTCGGTCTCGGCGCGCTCGAGCGCGGCGGTGCCCTTCTCGGTGAGCGCGACGTTGTGCTTGCGGCGATCGTCCGGATCGCGGATGCGCGACACGTACCCGGCGTCCTCGAGCTCGTTGAGCCAGGTGACGACGGTGTTCTGGGTCGTGCGCATCATGTCGCACAGCATCGTCTGCGGCAGCTCGCCCTGATCGCGCAGCGCGGCGAGCATCGCGACTTGCTTCAGGTTCATGCCGAGCAGCTCCTGCGTCGCATTCGCGTTGATGCGGCGCACGAGGCGCGTCAGGTGCGGGATCGAACGGGCGCTGGCCACGGGTCTCACTGTAACTCGCTTTCACGGTCTTGACATCAATGATAATCACTGATAGTGTGACTATCAAGATGGTCGAAACAATCACAAGTGATCGTCATGTGAGCGGGAAGATCCTCGGGCTGATCGCGGTGTTACTCGGCCAGTTCATGCTCGTGCTCGACGCGACCGTGGTGAACGTCGCCCTGCCGGCGATGCAGGCCGATCTCGGCGTCGCACCGGGCGAGCTGACCTGGATCACCAACGCCTACCTGATCGCGTTCGGCGGCCTGCTCCTGCTGTTCGGGCGGCTCGGCGATCGGATCGGCCGCCGGCGCGTGTTCGTGCTCGGCGTCGAGCTGTTCACGCTCGCATCGATCGCCTGCGGGTTCGCATCCAATGCACCGGTGCTGATCGCCGCGCGGTTCGTGCAGGGCATCGGGGCCGCGGGCGCGTCCTCGGTGATCCTCGCGATCATCGCCACCGAGTTTCCGCGCCCGGCCGATCGCGCGAAGGCGATGAGCGGCTACGCGTTCGTCAGCGTGTCGGGCGGCTCGCTCGGGCTGTTCGTCGGCGGGCTGCTCACCCAGGCGCTGAGCTGGCACTGGATCTTCTGGATCAACGTGCCGTTCGGCGCGCTCGCGCTCGCGCTGGTGCGGCGCTACCTGCGCGCCGAGCCACCGGCGGCGACCCGCGCACCGATCGACGTGATCGGCGCGGTGCTGGTGACCGTCACCGCGATGACCGCGATCTACGGCTTCGTCGAGGCCGGCGCGACGTCGTGGGACGCGCCGGCGGTGCGCGGCGCGCTCGCGCTCGCGATCGCGCTCGCGGTCGTGTTCGTCACGCTCGAGGCGGCGCGGCCGCACCCGCTGTTGCCGCTGCGCGTGTTCCGCATCCGCGGCCTGGTCGTGACCAGCGTCGTGCGCGGCTTCATGGCGATGGGTCTGTACGGCGTGTTCTTCCTGGCGACGCTCGACATGTCGCACACGCTCGGCTTCGCGCCGCTACACGTCGGGCTCGCGTTCCTGCCGCAGACGCTCACCGTCGCGGCGCTGTCGCTCGGCGGCAGCGCGGCCCTGGTCCAGCGGTTCGGCGCGGCGCGCGTGCTGGTCGCCGGGCTCGCGATCGCGGCGGCCGGTGTCGCGATCATGGCCGGCCTCGCGGTCGACGAGCCGTACCTGCCGATCCGGCTCGGCGCGCACCTGCTGCTCGGCCTCGGCTTCGGCCTGGCGTTCCTGCCGCTGCTCACGCTCGCGATGGCCGACGTGCCCGCGCACGACGCCGGGCTGGGCTCGGCGATCATCAACCTGTCGCTCCAGCTCGCCGCGGCGGTCGACATCGCGCTGCTCGTCACCGCCTCGTCGCACCGCACGCGCGCGCTGCTCGACGCCGGCGCGCCGCTGCGCGACGCGACCGTGCTCGGCTATCGCTTCGCCTATCAGGTCGCCCTCGCCGGGATGCTGGTCGGGCTCACGCTCGCCGCGACCCTGCTGAGACCGAACGCGCGGGCTCGCTCCGCAGAAAGGCTGGCATCATGACGCTCTCGCTCGTCCCGCTGCTGGTTCACGAAACCGACGTGCCGGTGGTCGCGCGCGCCGCGCTGCGCCGCGCGAGCAACGCGCCGTCTCGGCTGCGCCGCGCCTACCTCGAGGTCGCCGCGCGGTCGCTGGCGCGCGACGCGCAGCTCGACTGCGACGACGCGCGCGAGCTGGTCGGGCTCTGACCCGGACCATTCACCGCGGCGCTCGCAGCCGACCGCGTGGGTAAATGATCCGGGCCAGCTCAGCGCCTGCCGAACGCGACGGTGGACGGCGCGTACGCCGGCCCGTAGCGCGCGCGATAATCGGCGGGCGAGAGCCCGGTGACGCGCGCGAACAGCCGCCGGAACGAGGCGGCGTCGCTGTAGCCGACGCTGGTGGCCGCGACCGACACGCGCTGGCCGGCCTCGAGCGCGCGCTTGGCGGCCTCGATCTTGACGCGCTGGGTGTACTCGAGCGGCGAGTTGCCGGTGGCGCGGCGGAAGCGCCGCGCGAACGTGCGCGGGCTCATCGCGACCGCGCGCGCGATCTGCTCGACCCCCGGCGGGCGCTTGAGCCGGTGCTCGATCAGCTCCTGCGCGCGCAGGATGTCGGGATCGTCATGGGTCTTCTGCGACGAGAACATCGCGTACGCGCTCTGCGGCGCCTTGTTGATGTCGACCAGGAACATCCGCGACGCCGCGCGCGCCACGTCCACGCCGAACAGGCGCTCCACCAGGTGGAGCGCGAGGTTCAGGAACGACGTCGCGCCGCCGGAGGTGAGCACGCGGCCCTGATCGACCAGGATCGCCTGCGGCAACAGCCGCGCTCGCGGATAGCGCCGCGCGAACAGATCCTGGAACGCCCAGTGGGTGGTCGCCGCGCGACCATCGAGCAGCCCGGCCTCGCCGAGCAGGAACGCGCCGGTGCACACGCTCGCGACGTCGGCGCCACGCGCGTAGCGCTCGCGCAGCCACGGCACGACGTCGCGATTGAGCGCGACGTGATCGACGACATCGGGATCGACCGCCGGCACGACGACGAGATCGGCATCGCCGGCGTCGGCCAGCCGCGCCGCGCAGCGGATCGGGATCCCGGCCGCGCCCGCGACGGTGAGCGAGCCGCCGGGCGCGATCAGCGCGGTCTCGACCGCGCGGCGCGCGCCGGGCAGCATCGCCGCCTTGCGCAGCATGTCGACGATGCCGATCGGCACGAACGCGGTGCAGTCGCGAAGCGCGAGCACGTGCACGCGCAGAGCCGTTCGCTTCATCGCGGCGAACGTACGCGTCCGCGGGCGGATCTGCCAGCGCTGGCAGAAACGCACCTGTAGATCGTCCGATCTGCCACCTCGATCGCCGGCGCGCGGGGCGCTACCTAGGGTCCATGAAGAAATTTCTCGTGATCTACGGGTCGCCGGTCTCGGCGCGCGAGCAGATGATGAAGGCCTCGCCGGAGCAGGCCAGGGCCGGCATGCAGGCGTGGATGGCATGGATGCACAAGGCCGGCCGGGCGCTGGTCGACGGCGGCGCGCCGCTCGGCAACGCCGCGCGGGTCTCCGGCGGCACCGCGAGCGATGTACCGAGCGAGCTCGGCGGGTTCTCGATCCTCCAGGCCGAGTCGCGCGACGCGCTCGCCGCGCTGCTCGCCGATCACCCGCACACCCGGATGCCCGGCGCGACGATCGAGGTTCACGAATTCCTGCAGCTGCCCGGGATGTGACCGGCCGTCCGGTCGATCGTCCTGCCATGGCAACCGCTCCCCGTCCTCACCCGCCCGCGCGCCCGCACGGCGAGCTGCGCGAGGTCTTGCCCGGGCTGTTCTTCGTCACCGGCACGATCAAGCTGCCCGGTCCGCTGCCGGTGCGGTTCAGCCGCAACATGACGGTCGTCCGCCGCGGCGATCGGCTCGTCGTGGTCAACAGCGTCCGGCTCGACGACGGCGGGCTCGCCGCGCTCGATCGGCTCGGCAAGGTGACCGACGTGATCCGGCTCGCGGCCAACCACGGGGTCGACGATCCGTTCTACGCGGAGCGCTACGGCGCCAAGGTCTGGGTCGTGAAGGGCCAGCGCTACACCGCGGGCTTCAACACCAGCGCGCCGGACACGTACTTCACGCCGGATCACGAGATGGACGCGCAGACCGCGCTGCCGATCGATCGCGCGAAGCTGTTCGTGTTCGATTCGCGGCCGCCCGAGGGCCTGCTCGTGGTGGAAGAGCACGGCGGCGTCGTGATCAGCGGCGATTGCCTCCAGCACTGGGCCGCGCCCGACGAGTACTTCAGCTGGCTCGGCCGCGCGATGATGAAGATGATGGGCTTCATCAAGCCGCACAACATCGGGCCGGGCTGGCTCAAGCAGTGCAAGCCGCCCAAGGACCAGCTGCGCGCGGTGCTCGATCTGACGTTCGCGAACGTGTTGCCGGCGCACGGCGCGCCGGTGATCGGCGACGCGCGCGAGCATTATCGGGCCGCGCTCGAGCGCGCCTCGGCGTAGGCTAGCGCTTGCGCTTCTTCTGCTTCTTGTCGGCCTTCGCGGCCTTCCTGGCCTCGAGCAGGTCGAGTCGCTCGCGCAGGCCCTGGGCGAGCGTGCGCAGCTCGCCGAGCTCGTCGCGCAGCTTGCGCACGTCGTCGGACAGCGGCGCGCCCTCGTCGAGCTCGCGGATGACCTCCCGGGCGCGCCGGCGCAGCCGGCCGTCGAGCTCGCGCTCGACCATGCGGCGCAGCGCGCCGGTCGAGGCGGTGTCGCCGATCGCGGCCAGCGCCTCGATCGCCGCGGCCTGGACGCGGAAGTCCTTGTCCGCGAGCAGCAGCTCGATGCGCTCGCGCACGTCGCGCGCCTCGCGATCGCGCCGCCCGCGCATCAGCGCGCCGAGCGCACCGGCCGCCGCGCGCCGGCCCTGCGACGCGTGGCCCCACTTGGTGCCCTCGACCAGCAGCCCGAGCGCGCTGTCGTCGCGCGCCTCGGCGAGACCGCGATACGCGTGCTGGCGGATCACGTCGGTGAACGACTCGCGGCCGGCCGCGACGCGCAGGAGCTCGCCGGCGCGCGGCGTGCGGGTCTTGCCCAGCGCGAGGCAGGCCTCGGCCTCGACGAAGTAGCTCGGATCGCCCTTGGCGACGATCTGCGCGAGCGCGTTGCCCGCGCCGGCGTCGTGCACCAGCTCGCCGAGCGCGCGGGCGACCGCGCGGCGCGCGCGCGGGTGGACCTCGGCCTTGAGCTGGCGGACCAGCGCGTCGCGCGCGGGGGTCGTGCGCAGCGCGCCGAGCCCGGCCGCCGCGGCGCCGCGCACCGCCCAGAACCGGTCCTTGGCGAGCGCGGCGATCAGCGCCTTCTCCGCCGCGGGACTGCCGCGCTTGGCGAGCGCGGCCGCGGCCGCCGCGCGATCGGCTGCCAGCGTCGCCCCCGCGAGCTCGGCGATCCATACCGGCTCGGGCTTGTCGATCGTGCGCGCCGCGAGCACGACGCGGCCCGGATCGAAGATCATCTGCGACGGCTCGGCGCCCGGCCGGAGGTGGAACACCTGCTTCTGCTCGACGATCTCGATCGGCACGTCGACGTCGCGATCGCCGATCCGGAAGCGCATCGCGGTCGGGATGCGGAACACCGGGGTCTTGCCGTCGAGCTTCTGCTTCTGCTCGACCGCGACGGTCGCGAGCGCGGCGTCGCCGTCCCACGCGAGCTTGACGTCGAGCTCGGGGTGGCCGGCGCCGTCGATCACCCACTGGCTGAAGAACCAGTCGACCACCTTGCCGGTCGCGTCCTCCACCGCGCGCGCCAGGTCGCGCGACTCGACCACGCCGTGGCGGTGCTTGGTCAGGTAGTGTGCCAGCGTCTTCCAGAACGCGTCGTCGCCGAGCAGCTGGCGCAGCATGTGGAGCACGCGCCCGCCCTTGTCGTAGAGGTGGTGATCGAAGATGTCGATCGGCTCGTCGTACAGCTTGATCGCGATCGTGCGGCGGTAGCGCGCGGAGTCCTCGCCGAAGTACATCGCGGCCCAGTCCTCGAGCTCGAGGTCGGCGGCGTCGCGGCCCTCGTGGTGCTCGCGCCAGATGTACTCGGCGTAGGTCGCGAAGCCCTCGTTGAGCCAGCCCTCGCCCCAGTCGCGGCAGGTGACGAGATCGCCGAACCACTGGTGCGCGAGCTCGTGCGCGACCAGCGAGTCGACGTCGTAGTCGATCGCGGCCCGCTCGTCGAGCAAGACCGAGTCGGTCAGGGTGGTCGCGCTGGTGTTCTCCATCCCGCCGAAGATGAAGTCGGCGACGAACACCTGGCTGTAGCGCGGGTACGGGTAGGGCAGGCCGAACCGGGTCGAGAACAGCTCGAGCATCTGCGGCGTGCGCGCGAGCGTGCGCTCGGCCTCGGCCTCGCGGCCGCGCTGCACGTAGTACACGACGGGCTGGTCGCGCCAGCGCGTCTCGATCGCCGCGAAGTCGCCGATCGCGAGCGTGATCAGGTAGCAGCTGTGCGGGACGTCGAGCCGCCAGTGCAGCGTGCGCTTGCCGTTCGCGGTCCTGTCGGCGACCAGGACGCCGTTGGACAGCGCGAACAGCGCCGCCGGTACGGTGACCTCGAGCTCGCTGGTCGCCTTCTCGTGCGGCGCGTCGAAGCACGGGAACCAGTAGCGGCTGTCCTCGTCCTGGCCCTGCGTCCACACCTGGCTCGGCTTGTCGGGGTAGCCGTCGTCGGGGGCGATGAAGTACAGCCCGCGCCGCGGCGCGCCGCGATAGTCGATCGCGAGCTCGAGCGCCGCGCCGGCGGCGAGCTGGGCCGGCAGCTCGACGCGCAGCTTCTTGCCGTCGTGGCGCGCCGGCGCCGGCTTGCCGTTGACCGTCACCTTGCCGATCTCGAGCTCGACCGCATCGAGCTCGACCGCGCGCGTGCCCGCCGCGATCACCGCGCCGCGCAGCCGCGCCGTGCCGGCGACCGTGCGCCGCTCGGGATCGACGTCGAGCGCGAGCGCGATGTGCTGGATGTCGACGACGCGATCAGGCGCGTAGCGCGCGCGGGTGCCCGGGAACGCGAACTCGCGTGACATGGGCCGCCACTCTACTACCGGCAGTTCGAACCGTCGCGCAGGCAGCGCACCGACTCGAACCCGGCATCGTAGAGCGCGTGGAACAGCAGCTCGGCGGCCCGGGGTGCGTCCTCGCTGCCCCACACCAGGACGCCGACGTGCGCCGCGTCGTGGCTGCGCAGCGCGTCGATCGCCGGCGCCAGATCGCTCGCGTTCGGGTTCGCGCCGAGGTCCCACGCGCCGACGTGGTCGATCGCGAGCTCGTAGCCGGGATGGAGGTGCACGACCAGCGCCTTGCCGGCGCGATCGTCGCGCCGAGAGCACGCGGCCAGCGCCAGCGCGATCGCGGCCAGCCGCGCGGTCATGTCAGCGTCGCCAGCGCCTTGGCCATCCGTCCGACGCCGTCCCGGATGCTGGCCATCGCGCACGCGTAGGACAGCCGGATGTGGCCGGGCGCGCCGAACCCCGAGCCGGGCACGACCGCGACCCGCGCGGTGTCGAGCAGCCAGTCGCACAGCTCGACGTCCGTGGCGAGCCGCTTGCCGTCGGGCGCGGTCTTGCCGACGAACGCCGACACGTCGGGGAACGCGTAGAACGCGCCGAGCGGCTCGCGGCAGGTGACGCCGGGGATCGCGCGCAGCAGCTTCACCATCTCGATCCGCCGCTCGTCGAACGCGCGCCGCATGGTCTCGACGCAATCCTGAGGTCCGGTGAGCGCGGCGAGCGCGGCGATCTGCGCGGCGTGCGTCGGGTTCGAGGTCGACTGGCCCTGGATCTTGGCCATCGCCTTGATCAGCGGCGCGAGCGCGGCGGTGGTCCCGGCGTAGCCGATCCGCCAGCCGGTCATCGCGTAGGTCTTCGACACGCCGTCGATCAGCACGGTGCGATCGGCGAGCTCGGGCGAGACCGCGGCGATCGACACGTAGCTGGCGCCGCCGTAGACCAGCGAGCGGTAGATGTCGTCGGAGACGACGATCAAGTTCTTCGCGACCACCACGCCGGCGAGCGCCTCGATCTGGGTGCGCGTGTAGGTCGCGCCGGTCGGGTTGGACGGGTTGTTGAGCACGATCGCGCGGGTCTTCGCGGTGCACGCCGCGGTGACCTGCGCCGCGCTCAGCGCGAAGTCGTCCTCGGCGCGCGTCGCGACCACCACCGGCTTGGCGCCGGCGAGCATCGCCATGTCGGGGTAGCTCACCCAGTACGGCGCCGGCACGATGATCTCGTCGCCCGGATCGAGCAGCGCCATGAACAGATTGAACAGCGAGTGCTTGGCGCCGCACGACACCAGGACGTTGTCGGGCTCGATCCTGGCGTGATGGACGCGCGACAGCTCGGCGGCCACTGCCTTGCGCAGCGGCGCGATCCCGCCGACCTCGGTGTACTTGCCGACGCCGCGGTCGAGCGACGCGCGCACCGCGTCCTTGATGTGCTCGGGCGTGTCGAAGTCGGGCTCGCCGGCGCCGAAGCTCACCACGTCGATGCCGTCGGCCTTGAGCCGGGCGGCGCGCGCGGTGACCGCGAGCGTGATCGAGGGCTTGATGGGGTCGAGGCGCGACGCGATCTTCACGGACATTATTTCCTCGGGTACTTGGCCGCGAGCGCCGCGACGACCTGCACCGGGACCAGGCCGGTGACGTCGCCTCCGAGGCTCGCGACCTCCTTGACCAGCGACGAGCTGACGTAGTGGTTGCGCTCGTCGGTCATGAAGAACACGGTGTCGACGCCGGGTGCGAGGCGGCGGTTCATGTGCGCGAACTGGAACTCGTACTCGAAGTCGGCGAGCGCGCGCAGGCCGCGCACGATCACGGTCGCGCCGCGGGCGCGGCAGAACTCGACCAGCAGGCCGTCGAACGACTCGAGTTCGAGCCGCGCGCCGGCGCTGGGCATCGCGTCGTGGATGAACCGGATGCGCTCCTCGAGCGAGAACAGCGGCTGCTTGCGCTGGTTGGTCGCGATCGTGACGATCACCTTGTGGAACAGGCGGAGCGCGCGCTCGAGGATGTCGAGGTGCCCGTTGGTGATCGGGTCGAACGTGCCCGGGTACACCGCGATCGAGGTGGAGGTCATGGCTGCGCTCGGTAGAACGTGATCAGTGTATCGCCGTAGCGTCGCTCATCTGTTCGTAGCAGAGATCCCGGGGCGTCGGGAGGCAGGTGGCGGCGATCGTGCTCGATGACGATCACCGCATCGGGCGCGAGCTGAGCCGGCGCGAGCGCGAGCAGCGCGCGGGTCGCGAGCTCGGAGCGGTACGGAGGGTCGATGAACACGAGCCGGTAGGGCTCGGCCGGCGCGAGCCGGGCCAGCGCGGTCACCGCGTCGCCGGCGACCACGG
>Ga0335081_10023299_pt1 | contig 10014 bp, 7 predicted proteins | sample Lox_Sample_35_FD_206713 | JGI IMG/M metagenome (GOLD analysis project Ga0335081, IMG submission 206713) | Soil microbial communities from Loxahatchee National Wildlife Refuge, Florida, United States - Lox_Sample_3.5 | ecosystem: Environmental > Terrestrial > Soil > Wetlands | place: USA: Florida... | reverse complement strand
CCCGGCGGAATGAAAAGCCCTTAATGTCACGGCGGTTGGGGAGCCCCCGTGGCGGCTTCGCCTAGGCCCCCCGCGATCCCGCCCCGACGCGTCGGATTGACGATTGGCGCAGTGGTACTCGCCGTCCTCCTCGGATTCCCGATCGTGAGCGGGGTCGCGAGTGTGCCAGCCTTTCCGCCGCCCCCCCCCGACGGGGGACCTCGGGCGCCCGTCTCCTCGCCCGCCCCTGGCGCCTTGGACCCGGGAATCCCCCGGGGGGCGGCCCCTGGGGTGGCGGGGACCCCCTCGGCGGTCTACGGGAACTGGACGAATCTGACGGGCAGCCTCCGCGCGGCTCCGACCGCGCGCACCGCCTTCGAGATGGTCTACGATCCGGATCTCTCGGCGATCGTGCTGTTCGGAGGGCTGTCCACCCTGGGGTCAGCCTTCGGCGACACCTGGGAGTTCGCCTCCGGGGCGTGGAGGCATCTGAGCCTCAACGCCTCCCCGCCCGCCCGGTGGGGCCAAGGCATGGTTTACGACCCGAGCGTTCCCGGGATCGTACTCTTCGGGGGCAGGGACCCATCGGGGTTCTTCAACGACACCTGGATGTTCAACGCCTCAGGATGGACCCAGATCGCCACCTCCGGTCCGGCGCCTCCCGCGCGGACGGGCTCGATGGTCTACGACGGGGCTGACGGGTACGTCCTCCTCCAAGGGGGGTACAATCCGACCAGAGGCTACTTTGTCGATACCTGGACGTTCGGAAACGGCACTTGGTCGAACATCACCACCTCGGTGGTCGGCGCTCCGAAGACGCCCTGGGATCGCACCTTGGTCTACGACCCACCCGACGGAAACGTCGTCCTCGCCGGAGGCGTGGGCGCCTGCTCCGGTCCGTTCGTCACCTGGACCTACCGCGCCGGAAACTGGACCAACGTGACCCGCTCGGTCTCCCCCGACTTCGCGGCGGGGCCGGGCGCGATCGACTTCGATCCGTCACTCGCCGGGATCCTCGCGGTGAGCGGATACACCGCCTCGTGCGCGCTCGCGGATTCGATGTGGATGTACAGTTCTGGAACATGGAGCAATATCTCGGCCGGAGTTCCGAGCCTGCCGCAGCCACGGTGGGACGGCCGCATGGCCTACGACCCGATGATCCCGGGGGACTTGTTGTGGGGCGGCAACGAGAACCCCGTCGGGGGCAGCAATGCGTTCGGGGCCGATACTTGGTTGTTCACCCCGACCCTGAGGCCCGAGCCGAGCGCAGACCCCGCGAAGGGGCTCGCCCCGCTCAACGTCTCCTTCGCGCTCACGGCTCCGCTCGCCGGCACTCCGCCGTATACCTACAACTGGTCGTTCGGTGATGGCAGTCCGAACTCCACTCTCGCCGCCCCCTCGCATTGGTACAACGACTCCGGGACGTACCAGGTGGCCGTCTCCGTTCACGACAGCGGAAACCTTTCGGGCGTCGGCACGACGACCGTTCAGGTATACGATCCGCTGACGGCGAACGCGACGGCGTTGCCCGTGGCGGGAGAAGCCCCGCTCACGGTCAGCTTCGGGCTGAGGACCGCCGGAGGCGTCCCCACGATTGCGTACCACTGGACGTTCGGCGACGGGAACACGAGCACGAGCCGCAACGTGACCCATACGTACGCCGGCGGAGGGACGTTCAATTGGAGCGTTTCGGTCACAGATAGTGTCGGAGAGAACGTAACGCTCGGGGGGAGCGTCGAGGTGGTATCCGGACTCATCGCCTCGTTCACCGTAAGTCCCGCGAGCGGCGCCGCGCCGTTCACCGTCCAGTGCAGCTCGTCGGTCAGCGGGGGCCAGGAACCGTACACGTACGATTGGAGTTTCGGCGATGGCTCTCCCCGCTCGAACACGACGTCCCCGTCGCACACCTACCAGCAGGTGGGGGTCTACACCATCGCGCTCAACGTGACCGACGACCTAGGCGTCGTGCGCCACCTCACGAAGACCGTAGCGGCGGTGCCGGAGCTCCTCTCCGGCGGATCGGTGACCCCCCTCCAGGGCCCCGCTCCGCTGACGGTCGACTACGTCGCGATCCCCTCCGGAGGCGAGGCGCCGTACACGGTGTCCTGGTCGTTCGGCGATGGGAGCACTCCGGCCTCCCAGGGCGTGGGCACGCACGTCTACGCCCAGCCGGGCACCTACTCGGTGAACCTTACGGTCGGCGACGCGCTCGGAGACGTGGCGAGGACCTCCTACTCGGTCCTCGTTGCGCTTCCGTTGACCGTCGGGGTCAGCGCCAGCGCCACCCGGGCGCTCGCTCCCGCCACCATCGACTTCACCTCCTCCCAATCCGGCGGCGTTGCGCCGTACACCCTCCGATGGACGATTGGGGGCGTGGCGTCCGCCGCGACCACCGGGTCCATCGAGCACACCTTCTCTGACCCAGGGACGTACACCGTGGCCGTCGAGGAGACGGACCAGTACGGGACCACCGCGGGCGCTTCGGTCGATGTCGTGGTCGCGGCCGCGCTGTCGGTCTCCATCTCGGTCGGCACGACCGGGGGCACCGTGGGCACCGTGACGAGCTTCGCAGCCCATGTCGTGGGAGGGTTTCCCGCGTACACCTACCATTGGTCGGGTCTCCCCACCGGATGTGTGGATCCCGGGGCGGACAGCTTCGAATGCGCCCCGACCGCCCCGGGCGACTTCGTCCTCCGTGTCGCCGTCAACGACTCGCTGGGGAACGAGATCAACGGGACGTTCGGTTTCCCCGTCGTCGCGGCGACGACTCCCGGCTCGCCCGCGAGCGTTGGCTCCTCGCCGGGGGCCACGTGGCTCTACGTCGGCTTAGGTCTCGCCGTTGCGGGGGCGGCGATTTCCGCCACGCTCGTCCTCCGACGCCGACGACCGCCGCCACCCGAGCCGGGCTACTTGGACGACGCCCCACCCGAGGACGAGTCTCCTCCCGGCTGACCGGGGGGCTCCCCCTCGGCGTCCGGGTCAGAAGTCGATGCCTTTCCAGACGAAGGCGACGAACTTCGTGGGGCGGCGGCTCAACGGGGCGAACCGCTCGAACGCGCCGGGGGCCCTCACATCCACCCGGGCCCAGCGATCGAGCCATCGCTGCCCAAAGACCGCGAGGTTCGGGAAGAGACAGTCCGGGCCGGCCCGGATCTGCGTCTCCACGAATCGGGTCAGATGGGGATTGTACCCGAGGGGGAACGAGACGAAGTACGGGTGGCCCGAGGTGACGATACGCTCGAGGACCGTCGGGGACTTGGACGGGGCGACCCCTTCCGGTCCGTCCCAGCCGATGTGCTCCAACGTCGATATCGAGACGATCCCTCCGATCTCGGGATTGGAGAAGTCGTACTGAGCGGCATCGACGTTCATGCAGTTCCCGCATCGCTCGTACAGGTCGATGACCTGGTGACCGGGGAGTCCGTAATGGGAGAGGACGCAGCCCACCTCCAAGGGGCGGGTCAGCTGGCGGATGGCAAACCGGGCCAACGGAATCTCGATGGCGCGCTCGCCGATCACCCCCTTGTGGTCGAAGGCGTACCGAAAGCGTCGGCCCCCCAGCTGGAACCCCGGGCGCAGCAGGGCGTGGAGAACCTGGAGCCCCCGCCAGTGCAGGTCGCGACGGATCCAGTTGAGCCGGGTCGCGATCCCAGGAGGACCCTCGCGGGGCGCGTAGGCCCCCGTGTCCCCTGCCGTCGGTGCAGGAGTCCGCGAAGAGGCGAGCACGGCCGGGGGAGTAAGGGGACAGGCATGAGGTTTCGCGGCGCCGCGTCCGCTCGCTCCCCCCGACCGGGCACGCGCCGACCGGTGAGGCGAACCCTTTAGCTCGGGGGCGGCTGCGGTCGCCGTGCTCGCCTGCCCGTTCTGTGGGAGAGAGGAAACCGCCCGAATCGACGTCGAGGGACGCCGGTTCGTCGTCTTCGCCTGCCTGTTCACCCCGAGCGTCGACCCGGGGCTCGACGACGCGGCGCTCGACCGGGCGATCCGGGCGGAGTACGCGGGCCGGGGGCCGGAGTTCTTCCGGGGCATGTGCGACCGGCTGCACGTCTACGTGACGAAGGGCGAGGGGGCCCGGCACCTCCGCGGGGGCGACGGGGCTTCCGCCCCCGACGAGCCCCGCGCTGGCCCGACGGGGCCCTAGCTCGGGACGGCGACCTCGCCGATCTTCCGGATCGCCGCGTCGGTCGACACCATGTGCCGCGGGAGGCCCAGCTCGGCCGGGGTCGCCCCCATCGCGAGGCCGACGAGCTGCGGCAGGTGGAAGACGGGCATCTTGAGCGGGTGGCCGACCGCCTCCTCCGCCTTGTTCTGGTACCCGTCGAGGGAGAGGTGGCACAGGGGGCACGGCGTCGCCATCGCGTCGGCGCCGTGCGCCCGCGCGTCGTCGATCTGGGTCCCGGCGATCCGGTTCGCCGTGCCCTCCTTCACGAACAGGATCGGGAAGCCGCAGCACATGACGCGGCCCCGGTAGTAGACCGGCGTCGCGCCGAGGGCGCGGATCAGCTGTTCGAACGACTCCGGCTCCTCGGGGCTCTCCGGCCCCACCTCGCCGGCGGGGCGCAACAGATGGCAGCCGTAGAACGCCCCGACGCGGAGCCCGGTGAGCGGGCGCTTCACCGCCGCCTTCACGGCGTCGAGGCCGACGTCCGTCGACAGCACCTCGAGGAGGTGCTTCACGCGGGTCCGGCCCTCGTACCGGTGGCCGATCGCCTCGAGCGCCCGGTCGATCCGCGGCCGCACCGCGGGGTCGCCGAGCCGGTGCCGGGCGAGGGAGAGCATCCCCTGGCACGTCGAGCAGATCGTGAGGATGTCGAGCCCCGCGCGCTCCGCGATCGCGAGGTTCCGCGCGTTGAGCGCGAGGTTGAGGGTCGCGTTCGCCTCGTCGATGAACCCCGAGCCGCAGCACGAGAAGTTCGGGAACTCGACGAGCTCGATCCCGAGCCGCCCGCAGACCCAGCGCGTCGCGAGGTCCAGCTCCCGGCCGGACTCCTGCGCCACGCAGCCCGGGTAGTACGCGAGCTTCATGGGTCTCCCGACGGCGGGGTCACGTCGTCGAGCATCCGGTACAGCGTCTCGACCTCCTCCTGGCCCTCGATGGGGCGGGGGGACTTGAGAAGCTCGGGCTTCTTGCGCGCCATCCGGATCCCCTGGCCCGCCTGGGTCGCGAGCGCGAGGAGCCCGCCGGTCTGCCGGACGAGGCGCATCTCGTTGAGGATCCCGCGGTCGCGGATGTTCTCCTTGAAGCCGACGGCGTGCCGGGAGCCCGCCTCGGTCGCGCCCTGGACGCGCACGGCCATCTCCTTGAGGTCCCGGATCCGCTCCGACGGCGCGACGTCCTTGGGGCAGGCCTCGGAGCAGAGGTGGCACCGGAGGCAGAGCCAGAGCCCGTTCGGCTGGATGCGGCCCAACCGCTCCGCCGACGCCCCGTCGCGCGGGTCGACGACGAACCGGTACAGCTTCGCGAGCGCCATCGGGCCCGGGAAGCCGGGATCCGCCTCGACGGCCGGGCACGCCGAGTAGCACGCGGCGCACGCGATGCATCGGGGGGTCTCGCGGAACCGCTCCACCTGGGCGGGCGTCATCGGGCTCTCCCGGCCCTCGGGGAGCGGATGCCGCTCGTCGGGGATGAGGTGCGGCTCGATGCGGCGGTACCGTTCCCAGAACGGCCCCTGGTCGACGACCAGGTCGCGGACGACGGGCTGGTTCCGCATCGGATCGAGGACGATCCGGCCGTGCCGCTCGAGCTCCGGGCCGATCGGCGTCTCGCACGCGAGGCGGCTCTTCGAGTTCACGAGCATCGCGCACGAGCCGCAGATGGCGCTCCGGCACGAGTAGCGCAGGGTGAGGGTCGGGTCGATCTCGGCGCGGATGCGAAGGAGCGCCGTAAGGACGGGCGTGTGCGGCGGCAGCTGGAGCGCGTACCGTTCGTACCGGGGCGCCGCGTCGTGGTCGGGGTCGTACCGGTACACGTCGAACGTCGCCTCGACCGTCTCGCCCGTCATCAGTAGACCCGCTCCTTCGGCTCCCACCGGGTGTACGCGACCGGGGCGTAGGAGAGCTCCGGACCCTTAGGCGTCCACCGGGCGAGGGTGTGCTTCATCCAGTTCGCGTCGTCCCGCTTCGGGAAGTCCCGGCGGGTGTGCGCCCCGCGGCTCTCGGTGCGCGCGATCGCGCCGGCGACGATCACCTGGGCGAGGTCGAGCATGTGGCCGACCTCGAGCGCCTCCGTGAGGTCGAGGTTGTACCGGCCCGCCGCGTCGGTGACGCGCAGCGACCCGGCGCGCCGCTCGAGCGCGCCGATCGCCCGCCGCGCCTCCTCGAGCTCCTCCGGCCGCCGGTAGATCCCGACGAGCCGGTCCATCGTGGACTGCATCTCGGTCCGAAGCACCGCCGGCGACTCGCCGTCCCGCCGGGCCATAAGCTCCGCGAGACGGTGCCGCTCCCGCTCGACGGCGGCGGGGTCGACGGCCGCCGCGGGGGCGCCTTTCGCGTACGCGGCGGCCGCGGTGCCCGCGGCCTTTCCGAACACGAGGGTCTCGAGGAGCGAGTTGCCGCCGAGGCGGTTCGCGCCGTGGATCGAGACGCAGGCGGCCTCGCCCGCCGCGAACAGCCCGGGGAGGTTCGTCTCGCCGCGGATGTTGGTCCCGATCCCGCCCATCATGTAGTGCTGGGCCGGGGAGACCGGGATCGGCTGGGTGACGGGGTCGATCCCCGCGAAGGTGCGGCAGAAGTCGCAGATCTCCTGGAGGCGGGTCTCGATCCGCTCCTTCCCCAGGTGCATGAGCTCGAGGTGGACGATGCCGCCGGGGAATCCCCGGCCCTCGAGCACCTCCGTCACGATCGCCCGGGAGACGACATCGCGCGAGGCGAGCTCGAGGACGTGCGGCGCGTACCGCGCCATGAACCGCTCGCCGGAGGCGTTCTTGAGGATCCCGCCCTCGCCGCGGGCCCCCTCGGTGATGAGGATGCCCGAGTCCGGCAGGGCCGTGGGATGGAACTGGACGAACTCCATGTCCTTGAGGAACGCCCCGGCGCGGTACGCCGCCGAGATGCCGTCGCCCGTGCAGGTGTGCGCGTTGGTCGTCCGCCCGTAGACCCGCCCCGCGGGGCCGGTCGCGATCACGACGCTCTTCGCCGCGATCGCGTCGACGGCCCCGGTGCGTCGGTCGAGGGCGACGATCCCCTGGGCCCGGCCGCCCGCCACGGCGATCGAGAGGAGCTGCCACTCGTCGTACACGGTGAACGGCTCGGTGCCGATCCGCTCGTAGAGCGCCTGCAGGAGCGCGAGCCCCGTCCGGTCGGCGGCGTAGATCGTCCGGGGGAACCCGGCGCCGCCGAACGGCCGGCGGGCGAGCGAGCCGTCCGGCGCCCGGTTGAAGATCGTGCCGAAGTGCTCCATCTCGACGACCGTCGGCCCGGCCTCGGCGCAGAAGAACTCGATCGCGTCCTGGTCCCCGAGATAGTCGGACCCCTTCACCGTGTCGTAGATGTGGGTCTCGACGGAGTCCTCCGCGCCAAGCGCCGCGTTGATGCCGCCCTGCGCCGCGCCGGAGTGGCTCCGCAGCGGATGGAGCTTCGAGACGATCCCGACGTCGAACCCCGCCTCGCCGGCCGCGAGCGCGGCCCGTTGGCCGGCGAGTCCGGCGCCGACCACCACCACGTCGTGTCGGTGCATCGTCCGAACCGGCCGACCCGAGGGGTGCGAGATTAAAATCGTTCGCCGGCCCCGCGGATGCCCGGGCGCGCGGCGGGGCCCGGGGCGGGCACGCGGCGCCACCGACTGACGCCGGGACCACCGGCTCGGCAGTCATTATATAGGGTGCACAGGTCCCCCCGACCGTTTCGGGGCACTCGAGGGAAGTCGATGCAGTCCATCGCAGCCGGGGACGCCGAACGGCTCCTCAAGGGGACGACGACGATCGGGCTCGTCGCGAAGGACGGCGTCGTCCTCGCGACGGAGCGCCGGGCGACCGCCGGGAACCTGATCGCGAACAAGTCGACGCAGAAACTGTTCCGGATCGACTCGAACCTGGGGATCACCGTCGCGGGCCTCGTCGGCGACGCCCAGGTGCTCGGGCGCTACCTCAAGGCGGAGGTCGCGCTGTACCGGCTCCGCCGCGGCGCGACGCTCACCGCCGAGGGCGCGGCCACGCTGCTCGCGAACATCCTCAACGGAAACCGGATGTTCCCGTACTACGCCTGGCTCATCCTGGGCGGCGTCGACTCGAAGGGCGGTCACGTCTTCTCCGTCGACCCCGCGGGCGGTTCGATCGAGGACCGGTTCGTCTCCGTCGGCAGCGGCTCGACGATCGCCTACGGGGTCCTGGAGGAGGCGTACTCGCGCGACGTCTCGGTGAGCGAGGGCGTCGACGTGGCGATCCGGGGCCTCACCGCCGCCATGAAGCGCGACTCGGCGAGCGGCGACGGATACACCGTCCACACGATCACCGCCAAGGAGTACCACGAGTTCAGCGACGACGAGATCAACAAGCGCCTCAAAGCGCTCAAGATCCCGCTGCCGCCCGTCCTCCCCTGACGGTTCTCCCGGCCCCCCGCCAACCCCTTCGCGCCAACCCGTTCCCCCGTCGATGAGTTTCGACTCGTTACTGGACCAAACACGGCAGGCGCTCCGAGAGGTACTGCCGGAGACCATCGAGGTCACCGACATCGAGCTCGAGGGCCCGCACATCGTCCTCTACACGAAGCAGCTCGATGCGTTCCTGACGGGCGGGGACTTCCTCCGCCAGGTCGCCCAGCGTCTCCGCCGGCGCGTCCTCGTCCGCAGCGACCCCGCCATCCTCATCGAGCCGCGGGAGGCGGAGGCGGCGATCCGCGAGCTCATCCCGGCCGAGGCGGAGATCAGCCAGCTGTTCTTCGAGCCGGAGACCGGCCAGGTGACGATCGAGGCCGCGAACCCGGGCGCCGCGATCGGCCGCCAGGGGGCGGTCCTCAACGAGCTCAAGCGTCGGATCGGCTGGATCCCGACCGTCGTCCGGACGCCGCCGATCCCGTCGAAGACCGTCGAGGAGGTCCGCATCCACCTGAGGAACCAGTTCGACGACCGGCGGTCGTTCCTCAAGAAGGTCGGCGTCCGCATCGCCCGCGACCGGCTGCCGGAGAAGATCTGGGCCCGGAACACGGCGCTCGGCGGCTACCGGGAGGTCGGGCGGAGCGCGCACCTCCTCTCGACGCAGAACTCGAAGGTCCTCATCGACTGCGGCATCGACCCCGGGTCGGACCGCACGCCGTTCTTCAACGCCCCCGAGCTCCTCCCCCTCGATTCCCTCGACGCCGTCGTCGTGACCCACGCCCACCTCGACCATTGCGGGCTCGTCCCGGTCCTCCTCAAGTACGGCTACAACGGGCCGATCTACGCGACGGCGCCGACGCGCGACCTCATGACGCTCATGCTCCTCGACGCGATCAAGGTGACGAACCAGGAGGCGCGCCGGGGCCTCTACGACTCGTCGCACGTGCGCGAGCTCGTCACCCGGACCGTGCCGCTCCGGTGGGGGGAGACGACGGACATCGCCCCCGACATGCGGCTCACGCTCCACAACGCGGGCCACATCCTCGGCTCGTCGATGGCCCACTTCCACCTGGGCGACGGCGACTACAACCTCGCCTACTCCGGCGACATCAAGTTCGAGCGCAGCTGGCTGTTCAACCCGGCGTCGAACCGGTTCCCCCGGCTCGAGACGCTGATCCTCGAGTCGACGTACGGCGGCTTCCGCGACGTCCAGCCGTCGCGCCAGCAGGCGACCGACGAGTTCGCGCAGCTCGCGTCCAAGGTCCTCAACCGCGGCGGCAAGCTCGTCGTCCCCGTCTTCGCGGTCGGGCGGTCGCAGGAGGTGATGCTCGTCCTCGAGGAGCGGATGCGGGAGGGGAAGATCCCCCAGGCGCCGGTCTACCTCGACGGGATGATCTTCGAGGCGACGGCGATCCACACGGCGTACCCGGAGTACCTCAACAGCCAGCTGCGGACCCAGATCTTCCAGCAGGGCGACAATCCGTTCCTCTCGGACATCTTCCGGC
>Ga0335081_10023298_pt1 | contig 10014 bp, 6 predicted proteins | sample Lox_Sample_35_FD_206713 | JGI IMG/M metagenome (GOLD analysis project Ga0335081, IMG submission 206713) | Soil microbial communities from Loxahatchee National Wildlife Refuge, Florida, United States - Lox_Sample_3.5 | ecosystem: Environmental > Terrestrial > Soil > Wetlands | place: USA: Florida... | reverse complement strand
AGATCCCTCGCTGCCGCTCGGGATGACATGAAAAGGTCGTCTTTCATTAGATTGGTGGGCCGAAGGCCCATGTAACACTCAGCATGACAGAGACGCTTTTGTCCGCAGTCTGCTAGGCTAGTCCAGGTTCCGCGAGACTCAATAGAAGAAGAAAGAAAATCAAATGGCAAAGGCAAACGGTAAAAATGAAGACGCGTGCCGCGTAGAAAGGAGTGGTGTGCCGGAAGAAGTCGAAAGTCGAGAGTCGACGGAAGAAGTTGAAGGTCGAAGGTGAAAACGGCCCTCGGCCAGAAGAAGTTGAAAGTCGAGAGTCGAAAGTTGAAAGTAAGACGGAAGCAACACGATGCTCGGCCGCTCTTACTTTCGACCTTCAACTTTCGACTTTCGACTTTCGACTTCTTGTTGACTGTCGACATGTTCTCAGGCAGACTAAGGGCGGACGCCACGGCGAGCTAGTCGCCAAAATCCCGCCCCCCCCGTTTCGCAGCCGGCGTTGCAGACAGGTGGTCACTATGAAAGCCAAGAAAAGCACCCACAAGCCCGAAGCCAAACCGGCGGTCAACCGCAGCGAATCCCAACCGCCTCCGGCGAAGATCTTCCCCATTGTCGGCATCGGAGCCTCTGCCGGCGGCTACGAAGCGTTCACCCAATTGCTTACTCACTTGCCACGCCAAACCGGCATGGCGTTCGTGCTGGTGCAGCACCTTGCGCCCAAGCACGAAAGCGCTTTGGCGGACCTGCTGTCCCGCTCCACCAGCATTCCCGTGACCGAGGTGAAAGACGGGATGCCGGTGAAGCCGGACCAAATCTACGTCATTCCGCCCAACGCCAGCATGGGAATTCTGGACGGGACCCTGCATCTGATCGCGCGTGCTCCTTCCGTGCACCACATGCCGATTGACTTCTTTCTCCAGTCCCTGGCCACGGAGCGAGGCGACAAAGCCATCGGCGTCATCCTTTCCGGAACCGCTTCCGACGGCACGCTGGGCTTGAAAGCCATCAAGGCCGAAGGAGGCATCACTTTTGCCCAGGACGAAAAATCGGCCCGTTACGCGGACATGCCGCGCAATGCGGTGGCTACCGGCTGCGTTGATTTTGTGCTCCCGCCGGAAGGAATTGCGCAGGAGTTGCTGGTGATTGCCCAGCACCCCTACCTCGCGCAGTCGCGAGCGGCCGAGCAGATGGAGCAGTTAGTCGAGGGCGACGCCGACCTGAAAAAGGTGTTTGTGCTGCTGCGGAACGCAACCGGGGTTGATTTTACCCACTACAAGCACACCACCATCCGGCGACGCATCCGGCGGCGCATGGCTCTGAATAAGATTGGGGCGATGAAAGACTACGTCCGGCATCTGCAGGAGGACCGCGCCGAAGTCGACGCCCTCTATCAGGACATTCTGATTCACGTCACCGGTTTCTTCCGCGATCCCGACCTTTTCCGGGCGCTGAAAGCAAAAGTGTTCCCCGCGCTCATGAAAGATCGGGCGCCGGACCAAGCCTTCCGCATCTGGGTGCCGGGATGCTCCACCGGAGAAGAAGTCTATTCCCTGGCCATCAGCCTGTTGGAATTTCTCGGCGACGCGGCGCACCGTACTCCCATCCAGATCTTCGGCACCGACATCAGCGACCCGGCGATTGAGAAGGCCCGCTCCGGCTTCTACCTCGAGAACATTGCCGCCGAAGTCTCTGACGACCGGTTGAAACGGTTTTTCGTTAAAGTCCAGCAAGGATACCAAATCAGTAAGTCCATTCGCGAGATGTGCATCTTCGCGCGGCAGAACGTGGTGAAGGACCCTCCTTTCTCGCGGATGGATTTGATCAGTTGCCGCAACGTCCTCATTTACCTTGACTCCGTGCTGCAAAAGAGGGTGCTTCCCATTTTTCACTACGCTCTGAAGCCGACGGGTTTCCTGGTGCTGGGAAGCTCGGAAACCACCACCGGCTTTAAAGAGTACTTCGAGGAGTCAGACAAGAAGCTGAGGATCTACGTCAAAAGGCATACGGTTTCGATCCGGCCCATGGATCTTGCCGGCGACTTCGAGGCTGAGCGGGGCCGCGCGCTTAAGAAAGCTGATGAGTCCGCAAGCGCATTCGATTTGCAGAGGGAGGCGGATCGCTTGCTCTTGTCCAAGTACGTTCCGGCGGGCGTGGTGGTGAATCAAGACCTGCAAATTCTCCACTTTCGCGGCCGCACCGGGCCTTTTCTCGAGCCCGCGCCCGGCCAGGCGAGCATGACCCTGCCGAAAATGGCTCGGGAAGGCTTGCTGCTGGAGCTTCGGACTGCTATCCATCGGGCTAAGGTGGAAGGCACTCCGGTGCGCAGAGAGCGGATCCAATTTCGATCGAACGGTTCTTTGATCGAGACCAGCATGGAAGTGGTCCCGATTAAAGGGCCAGCCCCCGAGCAGTACTACTTCCTCATCCTTTTCCAGGAAACCCCGAAACCTGCTCCCCCGGAGTCGAAACTGGAGAAGGCCAAGGCCAAGAACGCCCGCGCCAAAGCCGAGGAGCACCGCATCGCGGACTTGCAACATGAACTGGCCCAGACCAGGGCCAATCTGCAATCAGTGATTGAACAGCAAGAGACCACCAACGAGGAACTGCGGTCCGCCAACGAGGAGATTCTCTCCAGCAACGAGGAGTTGCAGAGCACCAATGAGGAAATGGAAACGGCAAAAGAGGAGCTTCAATCCACCAACGAAGAGCTGACCACGCTCAATGAGGAGCTGCAGAACCGTAACCTGGAACTAGGTACTCTCAACAGCGATCTGAGCAATCTCCTCAATGTGATCAACATTCCCATCATCATGGTGGGCAGCGACCTGCGGGTGCGCCGTTTCACCTCGCAGGGTTCGAAGGTGCTGAACCTGCTTCCCAGCGACGTAGGAAGGCCCATCACCGACATCCGGCCGCAAATCAACATATCCGACCTGGAGCAGATTATTACGGAGACGATCGAGACTCTCAGCTTGAAAGAGCGGGAAGTGCAGGATCGGCAAGGGCGCTGGTATTCCATGTACGTCCGCCCCTATGTGACGGCGGAGAACAAGATCGACGGGGCTGTAATCTCCTTGACCGACGTAAGCGCACTGAAAACCAGCCTGGAGCAGGTAAGCGCCTACGCCGAAGCCATCGTGGAATCGGTGCATGATTCGTTGCTGGTGCTGGATAACGACCTGCGGGTGAAGACGGCTAATCGCGCTTTCCTCCAGACTTTCCAAGCTACGCAGGACGAGACGCTCGAGCGGCCGTTGGCGGAAGTGGGAAACGGGCAATGGAACAAACCCGATCTGCTGGCGATGCTGCGAGAGATCCCCATTCAGAGAAGTCAACTGGGAGCTTACGAGGCTGCCTTTGAAATTCCGGGAATCGGAACCAGGATGATGGAACTGAACGCGTGGCCAATCCAGCGGAGCGGAGCCACCGCCGAGCTGATCCTGTTGACGGCGGTGGACGTTACCGACCACCGCCGCGATGTCGAGGCGATGCGCAAGAGCCGTGCCATGTTCGAGAGCCTCTTTGAGTCCGCCCCGGACGCCTTCGTGGCCGTGGACGAGAAGGGCAGCGTGGTGCGCGTCAACGCCCAACTGGAGAGCCTTTTTGGCTACAACCGGAGCGAACTCGTGGGCCAGCCGGTAGAAACTCTGATACCCGAAGGCTTGCGCCCCGTCCACCGTCGTCATCGCGCGGACTATCTGGCGGACACGCGCCGCCGGCCGATGGGAGTGAATCTGGAGCTTTCCGGGCGACGCAAAGACGGCTCCGAGTTTCCGGTAGACGTCACGCTGAGCCCGATCGAGACCGGCGATGGAAAGCTCGTGGTTGCCGTGGTGCGGGATGTTACCGAGCGCCGGCGAGGCCTCGTGGCGCTCCGGGAACGTGAAGAGAGGCTGCGTCAATTGGCCGAAGGCGTGAGGGAAGGTCTATGGATCGCTGACGTCAAGGCCGACAGGCTCATTTATGCGAACCCCGCTTTCGAGCGAATCACCGGTCAACCCCGGGAGCGCCTCCTGGTTGAGAAAGCGACGTTCTGGATGGAGTCGATTCATCCTGACGACCGCAAGGCCGTCTTGGCAGCGGTGGAAGCCGGCCGCAAGGGCAAGGAGATGAATGAGCATTTTCGCATCTCGGGCGCTGACGGGTCCGTACGCTGGCTCGTGGCCCGGGCCTTTGCGATCAAGGATGAGTCCAAAGAGGCGGTGCGGCTGGTGGGTATTGTCGACGACATCACCGAGCAGCACCAGTTCTCCAGCCGCCAGATTCAAGTGCAAGACGAAGAACGCCAGCGCATTTCGCGCGATCTCCACGACGCCACCGGCCCCATCCTAACGGGCCTGGTGGCCAATCTCGCCCTGCTCAACGAGTGCAAAACTCCTCTGGACGGGAAGGCACGCAAGGCGCTGGCGGAAAGCTTGAAGCTGGCCAAGCAGGTTGCCAACGAGATCAGGACCGTCTCCTACCTTCTGCATCCACCCCTGTTGGATGAACTCGGCCTCGCATCGGTCCTGCGGTGGTACACGGAAGGTTTCTCGCAAAGGAGCGGCATCAATGTGCAGCTGGACCTGCCCCTTGATCTGGGCCGGTTGCCAGCGGAGGCTGAGAAAGCCCTCTTTCGCGTAGTGCAGGAGAGCCTCACCAATGTCCACCTCCACTCCGGCAGCACAGTGGCGAGGGTCTCCCTCAGCAGCGACGGGTTTGGATATCGACTGGAGGTGCGCGACAAGGGGAAGGGCATTCCGGCGGAGCAGCTCGATAAGCAGGGTCGAGGCGGGCTGGGTGTGGGTATCGCCGGCATGAAAGAACGCATGCTGCAGTTGGGAGGCCGGCTGGAGATAGAGTCGAGCCCTGCGGGTACCACGGTGCGGGCCACGCTGCCGAAGAATTAGGGGAGCCCCAAAGGAGCGTAGCGAAGGTAATTTCATTTCTTGGCCCCTTCCCGAGGGGAGAGGGCTAAAAATCAGGGGAAACAGCCGTCTCCCAGGGGAGAGGGTTGAGCTGAAGATCAGGGGAAACAGCCCTCTCCCCGGGGAGAGGGTTGAGCTGAAGATCTGGGGAAACAGCAATCTCCCGAGGGGAGAGGTCTAAGAATTAAGGGGGAAACAGCCGTCTCCCAGGGGAGAGGGTTGAGCTGAAGATCTGAGGAAACAGCAATCTCCCGAGGGGAGAGGGCTAAGAATTAAGGGGGAAACAGCCCTCTCCCTGGGGAGAGGGTGCCGAGCGTAGCGAGGCGGGTGAGGGGTTATTCCGCCTGAGTATTCGTGCTGATTCTCGGCACTGTTATATTGAGCGCATGCGCATTCCGACCCAACGTGTCCGGGAGCTACGGCATAACCAAACCGAAGCCGAGAGGACCGCGTGGCGCCTGCTGCGCCACCGGCGGCTGGGCGCAAAGTTCCGCCGCCAATCTCGCATCGACAAGTGGGTGATCGATTTCTATTGCTTCGAGCAGCGGCTGGCCATCGAGCTTGATGGTGGAGTACACTCGCAGCCAAGCCAAATGCGGAGGGACCGGGAGAAGGAAGATTACCTCAGAACCATCGGCGTACGACTGCTGCGGATTCCGAATGGACTGGTGTTGGACGACCCAGAGCGGTTCGTGCGCCAGGTGGGAGATGAGATTGCGAGGGTGTTGTGAGTGAACAAACCCCTCACCCGGCCCGCCCCGGCTGATGAAAGCGCCGGCCGCGGGCCACCCTCTCCCCAGGGAGAGGGCTAAAAACAAATGAGGGGAAATTAGCCCTCTCCCCAGGGAGAGGGCTAAAAATCAGACGAAACAGCCCTCTCCCAGGGGAGGGGGCTAAAAATCAGAGGAAACAGCCCTCTGCCGGGGGAGAGGGTGCCGAGCGTAGCGAGGCGGGTGAGGGGTTGGTTGATCTCGATGCGAGTTTTCCGACGTGCACTACATTCCGCGAACCTCAGCAAGTGTGGAGAAATCAAGACAAGAGCGGGCGAGACGCCCGCGCTCCCAGGATTTTGGAATAGGCCGCCCTTTCGGGGCTAGATCGTGGTGGCAAAATGAAGTCGGTTCGAATCCTGATCGTGGACGATCACGCGGTGGTACGGCGCGGAGTGAAGGCCCTGCTCGAGACCAAGCGCCGTTGGCGCGTGCTGGCGCAGGCGGCGGACGGCCGGGAGGCAATCCTGCAGGCCAAAAAGTGCAAGCCCGATGTGGTGGTGCTCGATATCAGTCTTCCCGATTTGAACGGCTTCGAGGTGACGCGGCAGATTCTCAAGGTTTCGCCGCAAAGCAGGGTGGTGATCCTCTCCATGCACCAGACGGAGCAGGCGATCCGCGATGCGCTGGACGCCGGCGCGCGCGGCTTCGTGTTCAAGTCCGACCTGGACCGCGATCTTCTGAGCGCGGTGGAAATGGCGGCCCAAGGGATCCAGTTCCTCACGCCGAAAGCTTCGGAGATGGTAGTAGAGCGGTTCTTGAAGGGCGACCCGCCCGCAGCGCCGGGACCGAGGACCGGCAAGCTTACGCCGCGCCAGCGCCAGGTGGCTAGCCTGCTGGCCGAGGGCGCCACCAACAAGGAAGTAGCAGCGGCCCTGAGCATCAGCGTCAAGACGGTGGAAACGCATCGCAGCGAGATCATGCGCCGGCTCTCCCTCTCGGCGTTCAGCGACCTGGTGCGTTACGCCGTCCGCGAAGGGCTGGTGAGGGCCTAGCCGCGCCCGGGCTGGCCCGGCGGGGGAGCCACAGTCCTCAGCCCAGCCCGGGGTTGACGAGTGCGCAAGCGACAAGTGGCAATTGGCAATCTATGTAGCCTATGTCGCGACCAGTATCTCTTCGGGACTGGGGCGGCCACCCCAAGCTTCTTTCGCCTTTTCCCGACCCGTCCCATACAAATCAATATTCGCTGCATCATCGGGACTTTTCCCGATTGCCTCTCAGTAATATCGCCGACTTGTGGACCATACAGGATCAGCCTAATTGCGCTGGGCAATTCGGTTTTAGTAAAATCGCCACTTAGTTAGGCCAAAAGGTCGGAAGGGGGGCAGGCCGTCTCCGGCCGCCCCCTCCCGGTAGGGGGGAGTACATGGGTAGCTGGCCGAGGCAGGCGAAAGTGCTGTCCGGTTGGGTGCGTGAAACCCGCCCAGCGCAAGACGCAGCCCCCAAAAGGTATCGGCGAGTGCAGTTGAGCGACACAACTACTGAGGACGACTCTCCCTCGGGCGCACTCGCCGAATCAGGTTTGGAAAGGTTTTTAAAGGTTCCCGTGACAGCGGCGCTCCCCCCCACCCATCCGAGAGGATGGCCGCCATGGGCGGGCGAAGCCCCCCCTCCGCTCGCCCGTCACGGGCTCAATAACACGCGGGGAGCCGCTCGACCACTCGGGCGGGTCTTGGGCCGAAATGAGCCATTTACGGTGCTGTTGGGCCGCTGATCGAAGAGCAAGGAGCAAGTGCTAGATGGAGTTGGACTGTGGTGGAGACCCCGATGCGGCAGGATTCGCCCTCGAACGGAGTCGACGCCATGAGCTGGGCGAGGATGAGTTGAAATGCGCCATGGCCCTCTCTACCTTAGCCCAGTTTTGCCACGACCGGGGAGATCTGAAGCGAGCCCTAAGAGTAAAGGCCCAAGCCCTGGAGGCTTACCGTGTGGCGCTGATGAAAAACTTCTGCTCGGCCTGCGATCCCACGCCGCAGGAGATGGATTGGCTGCAACAGGAGTTGATCGCGGTGGAAGAAGTTCTTGCGCTGCCGCCGAGGTTGGATGGGTAGACATACTCGACATGGAACTCGGACAGCGTATCCGCAAACTCCGCCTTGAACATCGCCTCTCCCTTCAGGAAGTCGCCGAGAGGACCCGCCTGGCAGCCTGCTTCCTGGCGCGCTTGGAACACGGCGAGGAAGTGCCTTCGTTCGAGACTCTGGAGAGTGTGGCGGCGGCGTTGGGCGTGCCTTTGTACCAGCTCTTTTACTTGGATGGGAAACTGCCGCCGACTCCGCGCCTGAGCCCGCGGCTAACGCTGGAACAAGTGGCCGACGAGGTCTTTTCCCCGGAGTTGTCCAGGAATCCGGCAGCCAGGGCCGAAACGCCTCCCCGCGCAATCCAACGGGCCTACGCGTTGCTCGAGTCGTTGCGGATGAGAACCATCTCGGCGAGGCTGGCAATCCGCTTGGCGGCCCGCAAGAGCCGCTCCCGGGGCATAGGGCGTCCCACCCGCTGAAGCCGTAAGAAATCAAGAGAGACACAGAGAAGCCGCGGCTGGCGCAGAGCACAGCTCTGCGACTTGCGGAAGGGAAGAAATCAAACCGTCCGGCCCCTGGTGAAAACTCACGATTCGAGCAAGGCAGGAGGGTTAGTGAATCGCAGGGCTGCGCCCTGCGCCAGCCCGGCCTCTAGTTTAGCAGGCCACGGACAGAGGGGTCTCTGTCATGCTGAGCGCAGCGAAGCATCTCTCTTAACTCCTTGAAGACAGAGAAGAGAAACCCTTCGCTTCGCTCAGGATGACATGCGCCCCGGCCCCACAGCAGGCATGATACGTCACCGTAATTAAGGAAACGCGCACTTAGAGATGGCCAGTTACGCCGGAAAAAGCAAACTTTCGGCCCAAGTCTTGCATCTTATTAGTTTGTGACTATCGAGTGGGACGGAGGGGTTTCTTTGCGAAATTCCCTGAGCCTCAGGCGAGCCCTCTCGTTTCCCGTCTGACCACTAAACTTTTGAAGGAGTATCCATGGCTGACAAGAGCGAGGAACGCTCGACCCCGGGTTCGATGTTCGGATTGAACGAGCCCGAAATTCGACGACCGGCGCCGCCACCGGCACCGACGGTCCCGAGTCCTTCGGTCGCGCCACCTGCCGCAGCGGCACAAGGCACACCACAATATATCTACGTCCAGGGACCGCCGCCCGGAGCAACGCCCGCTGCCGCAACGTCGCGGTCGGGCATCAAGGTGATCCCGATCCTGGTGACGCTCTTGCTGATCGTCTCCGGCATCAACCTGTACCTTGCCATCACAGGTCAGAGGCAGATCAACGAGACCGCCTCCAAGCAGGCCGACCAGCTCAACGTGCTGACGCGGCGCATGAACACCAGTGATGAGCGTTACGCTGAACTGAGCGCCCGGTTCCAGGTGACCAGTGAAAAGCTGGGGCTCACCCAGCAGGAACTGAATCGGGCGAAGGCGCTCTCCGCCAGTATCGAAAAGGAGCAGCAGACGGCGGTGCAGCAACTGAATCAGGCCATCGCGCAGAAAGCCAGCGCCGAAGATCTGAATAAGGCCCAGGCCGACGCCAATGCGAAGATCGGCGCCGTCTCCACCGATATCGCCGGAACCAAGAAGGACCTTGCCGCTACGCGCGATGAGTTCACGGGCGCGCTGGCCGGCACCAAGGGCGAGCTCACGGGCGCCATCGCCCGCACGCACGACGAATTGGTAGCGCTGGCGCACAAGGGCGATCGCGACTACTTCGAGTTCAACGTCCATGGCAAGAAGCACGCCCAGCAGAAAGTGGGCGGAGTTACCGTGGTGCTGGTGAGAGCTAACGCCAAGAAGAACACCTATAATGTTGAGCTGCAGTTCGACGACGCCATGCACCCGGCCCGGGAGCACACCACCAACGAACCGCTTTTCTTTTACACCCAGGGGGCGTCGAGCGCGCTGGAACTGGTGGTGAACAAGATTGGAAAGGATTCCATCGCCGGCTATCTCAGCACACCCAAAGGCCTCTTCCCCAATACTCCCAATGTGCTGGGAGCCCGCCCCGGCAGCGGAGCCAGTTAAGCAGCAGGCTGCTACACCTCCGGAATCCCCAGGTCCTTCGACCCTAACGGTGACATGATGGCATCGGGCGCGTAGCGGGCCAGCAGATCGAGAGCGACGCGGGCGCGGTGGATCCGCTCGCGGCCCATGTTCGCCGCCAGGTCCTCGAGGTGCCGGCCGGAGGGATAGATGTCGGGCGCGTTGCGCAGTCCGAACTTGAAGTAGAGAGGCGCCGCCACCTGCACCAGGCGAGGCATCTCGTAATAGCGTACGAAGCCGCCGAAGTTGTCGGGCACTTCAATGT
>Ga0335081_10023296_pt1 | contig 10015 bp, 8 predicted proteins | sample Lox_Sample_35_FD_206713 | JGI IMG/M metagenome (GOLD analysis project Ga0335081, IMG submission 206713) | Soil microbial communities from Loxahatchee National Wildlife Refuge, Florida, United States - Lox_Sample_3.5 | ecosystem: Environmental > Terrestrial > Soil > Wetlands | place: USA: Florida... | reverse complement strand
CGACCTGGTCTTCGAGAAGATGAACAACACCTTTGCGCGCCGCCATCACCTGCGCTTGTGGAAGCGTCCGGCAATGTTTCAGGGCCAGGCGGTTTGGGCGGTGGCCGCCACACACGACATCGGAATCAACTTCTCTCAGGAGAACCGCACCTTCATCCACCGCATCGATTCCCAGATCGACCGCGAGCGGGCCAAGGTAGTGAACGACCTGCTGTGCACCGGGCGCGTGCGGTCGGTGGCCCTGGTGGACCGGCCCAAGGTGCCGCAGCAGAGCGAGAACGCCACCGGGGACAAAATCGAGACCGACGGCAAGATTGCCGTGCTCGTGCTAAAGTAACTTCCCATGACGCCCGACGAAATCCGAGCAGCGGTCCATAGGATTGGGTGGTGGCACCAGATCCCCCTGGGACACGGCATCGTCACTCCGGGCGGCGATCACACCGGCGAGCGCCTGAAGGTGCTCGGGCTGCCCCGGGATCTCACCGGCGTGCGGGTGCTGGACATCGGAGCGTGGGACGGGGCATTCTCCTTCGAATGTGAGCGCCGCGGCGCCGCCTACGTTCTGGCCGTGGATGAGTTCGTCTGGGCGGGCAAGTCCTGGGCGTCGAAGGAGGGCTTCGACTTCGCTCACAAGGTGCTGAACTCGCGGGTCGAGTCGAAGCTGATGGATGTGTACGACCTGAGCCCACAAAATGTGGGAACCTTCGACCTGGTGCTGTTCAGCGGCGTTCTCTACCACCTGAAACACCCGCTTCTGGCGCTGGAGCGGGTCGCCAGTGTAACCGATCGCCACCTGATTCTCTCTTCGCACATCGACCTGACGGATATCGCCAGGCCGGCGATCGCGTTCTATCCCGGCAGTGAGCTGAATAACGATGCCACCAACTGGGTGGGTCCGAATATCCCGGCGTTGGAGGGGATGCTGCTGACCGCGGGCTTCCGGCGGGTGGAATTGCACGCCTCGAACATCGAAGAGCACTGGGCAGTGATGCACGCCTGGAAGTAGGGGTGCACGTACCACGTTTGTGGTCTGGCGTATCGGACTACGCTCAGAAAAGCGCGAAAACGAAACGAACGCTCCATTCCAGGTCGCACACCCGAGTAGGGGGCATTGACACTCGCAAGGCCGTTGCCGTATTATATCCGTAACGGATGTATGTGATGAAGAAGAAGCCACCGCCCCAGGAACTGCTTCCGCTTACGCCGCCGGTCTTTCACATTCTGCTCGCTCTGGCCGGCGAAGAACGCCACGGATACGGCATCATGCAGGACGTCGCCCAGCAAACCGAGGGCGCGCTCCAACTCGGGCCCGGCACGCTCTACGGCTGTCTGAAGCGCATGCTGGCGGCCGGATTGGTGGAGGAATCCGACGAGCGCCCCGATCCCACTCTCGACGATGAACGCCGCCGCTACTACCGTGTGACGGCACTCGGAGGACGCATCGTTCGCGCCGAAGCGCAGCGTCTGGCCGGCGCGGTAACGGTGGCCATGTCCAGGCTGGCCGGAGGCAACGCATGAATTCCGAATCCGCTCTGATCGGCGGTTTCTGCCGCCTCTACTCCTTCCTTCTGCATGCGTATCCCGGCGACTTTCGCCGTCAATACGGCCGCCCGATGGAGCAGCTCTTCCGCGACCGGTGCCGCGACCTGGCGCGAAGCCCCGGCCGGCTGACGTTACTTCGTTTCGCCGTCCACATGATGGCGGACTGGTTCAGCACCACCGTTCGGGAAGGGGCCGCGGCGGTCTGGTCCGCGGGCCGCAGCCCTGCCAAGCGTAGCTCCGTCACGGAGTGGGCGGTCACGATCCTCATCTACCTGTTCGCCACCACCACACTCGTGCAGGCGTACGTAGTTCCCACGGGTTCGATGGAAGGGAACCTCCTGGTAGGCGACCACATCCTGGTGGATCGGATGGCGTTTGCGGACCCCGGGCCGCTGGGCCGCCACATCCTGCCGTATCGCGAGGTGGAGCGCGGCGATATCGTGGCCTTTCTCTACCCCGAAGACACTCGCCAGACGTATGTAAAGCGCATCATCGGCCTGCCGGGCGACCGCATTCGTCTCCAGAACCGGCAGGTGATCCGGAACGGCCGCCGGCTGGTCGAACCTTACACGCAGCACATCGCGGCCTATCCCGATCCCTACCGCGACGATTTCCCGCTCGCGCCCGGGGCTTCCACCACCCCGCGGGGGCGTGACATGTTCGAGCATCACGTGTGGAACGGCGAAGTGGTTGTGCCTCCGGGCATGCTCTTCGCGTTGGGCGACAACCGCGACAACTCCGCCGACAGCCGCTATTGGGGATTCGTGCCGCGGGCCTACGTCGTAGGCAAGCCCCTGCTGGTCTACTGGTCGTTCGACGCACCCACCGAGGACCTCCTGGATTGGAACCTGGCTCACGTGATCGACGTGGCGGAGCATTTCCCCACCAGAACGCGATGGAAGCGGACCTTCCTGGTGCCCCGTTCGCAGCCGGCCAAGGAGGTCGGAGGCACGCGATGAGAGCGTTCCTACTTGCCGCTTTCGGATGGCTGGTCCCGGGAGGCGCATACCTGCTGATGCGCCGCTACCTTCAGTTTGCGGTTTTTGCAGCGGTGGTGACGGCTACTTTCGCCGCCGGCCTGGCGCTCCACGGCGGATGCCGCTGGCCCCAGCCCGCCGAGCTCGCGGGCCTCGACGGCTTCACCGCACTCACCTTCAAAGCCGGGGCTATGGCGAAACTGCTCGCCGGTGGCCCTTATCTGGCAGCGCGGCTTTTCAGCGACTCCGGCTCGTTCCTCAGCAGCCGCCTGCACGAGTACGGCACAACGCTGCTGGAGATGGCCGGTCTCTTCAATGTGCTGGCGGTGACGAGCGCGCTGGACCTGCGAAAGGAGCAAACGCACTGATGCCGCACCCGATTTTCACGCTGCTGGCGGCATTCCTGCTCTCGGTGGCCATCGCGATGGTGGAGCACCGCTCCCTGCGCGAGCGGCTGTACGTCGCGGCGCGCGTGTTCCTCTGCTGTGCGATGACGACTCTAGGCGGAAGCTGGGTGATGCGCCTGATCCACGGGTGAGCGTGGGTTTGCGGCACTCTTCGCCGTCTGCGGTGTCTAATGGAGTGCGTTCGCGCGATTGTCGTCGACGGCTCGTGTCGGAGTTGTCCTGGTCCTGATCGGCCCTGCCTGGGTTGGCATTTGGGCTGGCTGGGACGCCACTCGCATCTGGGTACCGCTGGACGTGCCCATTTCCCTCTCGCCGCCCGCATCCGAAGCCCGGAATTCAAGGTCAACGTAGAGAGCACCTACTCGATCCGAATCGCCCTGAACTCGCAGCCGGATTTCGAGACTACCCGCTGTCTCATCGGCATCGACCAGTGCGACGGGAATCCTTCCGTGGTCGGAGTTTCATGTGGTGGTTTTCGAGGAACGGGGCGAGCGCGAGGAGAGCTCGGGCTGGGGGGGAGCTGGGAATGCCGCTCTTCCTGCTCCTGAGTCCGGTGGGAGCGCTCCTGCTGATTCGCTCGGCCATCTGGCGGCGGCTCGCAAGACTGGACGCTTTGGCAAGAACCTTTTCCCTGACTCAGCCTGGGCCCCAATTTCCAGCGCCGCCGACGGAAAACGGCGTACCGGCGCCGGCAATACGGCCGGGAGCCGTTGCCGCTCGGACGTACTCCGGAACCGCCGCCAGGTACCGTCATCGGAGGCTAAGCGCAACGAACCGGCCCGCATTCGCAAGGCTGTCGCCGGACCATTTGGTCCGGGAAGGCCTCGGAAACGCTCGCTGCTACCGCCGCAGCACCGCGTATTGCGGGTCCAGCGTCACCTTTCCCGGCGCCTGCTTCAGCGGCACCGTAAAGATGGCCGGCTCGCTCGAAGTGCGCACCCAGTGGGTGACGGTGCGGCCGCGCGCCACCTGGATCTCCACCGGCACGAGCACGGTGAAATCCTCGTCCACATCGGATTGCGTCAGGGTGCCCACCAGCCGCAGGGCGGGCGCCTTTCCCTTGATCGAGTAAGACAGCTTCAGGCTGGGGATGCCGGTCCCATAGACCCACTGCTCGAAGAAGCTGTCCAGCGTCGCATCGTCCGACTTGGCGGGCATGAACTGCGCCGCGAGTCGCTGGAATTTTTCGGTGGTGAGGTCCTGCCGGTCGTAGCGCTTCAGGATCTCGCTTAGAAAGGAAAAGAAACGCTCGTCGCCCATGCGCCGGCGCAGCATCTGCAGAATCCACGTGCCTTTTCCGTAGGTGATGGCGATATAGGCGCGCGGTTCCTGGGAATTCTCCAGGCGCGGGCCCAGCACGATGGGGCCGGTCGAGTCCACGATCTGCCCGCCGGCGTTCTTTTCGAGCAGCCCGGAGCGGTAACTGTTCAGCAGGACCTCCATCGCGTGCGGGCCCTTGCTGTTCTCCAGGTACAACAGCGCGGCGTAGTTCGCCAGGGCCTCCATGAGCCAGGTGTCGCGATAGGATGCCGCGAAAACGCGGTTGCCCCACCACTGGTGCGCGGTCTCGTGCGCCTCCAGGACCTCCTGGAAAAACAGCTCCTGCGTCTGGGTGGCCTGCCCGCGGCCCGTTGGAAGGCGCTTGAGGTAGGAAAGAGTCGAGAGATAGATCAATCCGGGGAAGCCCTGGCCGAAGGTTCCGGGAATCGGCGAGACCGTGAGATGCGGCAAGGCCGGCGGGCCGAACTTGGAGGCCATGAACTCCAGCGCGGAAGCGATTCCCGAGGCCAGGTCCCGCAGCCGTTCCACCGGGTTGGGCGGGGGCGCGGTGACGGCTTGAGGCGTGAGGGGATCGCGCCGCGTCCGCAATCCGGGGGGGTTGGGCAAGGGGATCAGCTCCACCTGCCGCGGCTGCAGCCCGGTTTCGAGCTTGCGGTTGGCGCAAACGTCCACCACGTATTTGCCGCGCTCCAGGCGGGCGTGCTGGTAGTTGCCCAGGTTGAAACCGGCCACGCGGATGGGCGAGGAGACGCGGCGGCGGGTGATACGCCAGTCGCCCTCGGTGCGGTCTTCGACCGCGTCGCCGGGCGTGACCAGGTCCAGGTTCGCGGGGTACCGGAACAGCAGGTCGTAATCGGAGAACTGCAGACCGTGGAGGGGGTACCAATCGGCGCGCGCGCTGACGAACAGCACGCCATCGCCGGCGTCGTGAATCACCTGCCCGGCGTGATGGAATTCGAATTCGTATTCGCGCCCGGCACGCAAGGGCTCCGGCGGGACCACCAGAAAGAGGGTATTGCCGCCGCGCGCCAGGTCGGCGCGCAGGGAGTCGCGCTGGAGCACTTCCGCGGGGCGGCCGTCAATCTTGACCTCGGAAACCTGCATCTCGGGTGCGATGTCGAACGGCACCACGACCATGCCGTCCACCGCCGGCTTGACCGCGACCCGCGTGACGGCGGCCAGGGAGTAATCGGGATGAACCGTCGCTTCGATGCGGTAATGGTTGATCGCGAGGTCGCGCACGGGCGCGGGACGGTTGCGGAAGGAACTTGACACGAAGCTGGCCCAGGTATCGAAGTACAGGCGGTTGCCGCGGGTGAGCACCTGGCCGGCTTTGATCTGCTCGGAGCTGTCGGGGTCGAAGACGAAGTCGTAGTTGCCCAACTTGGGGCTGCTGATCAGGGCCACGAACAGCCCGGGGCTGCGTCCGGGACCGTCCATCAGGTCGAGGGTAAGGCGCGTCTGGTAGCTGGAACCCAGCGAGCGCAACACGGAGGTCCAGGCTTCGTCCAGAAGCGGACCCAGCTCCGGCGCCTTCTTGTTGGCGGGATTGGAAGGAAGCTGCGACTTGAGCGCGTCATAGTCGTCGCCGGTGAAGATGAACAGGGCCGTGGTGAAGTGGTCGTCCAGGTTGGGAGACTCGGCGTATTTCGCCAGCGAGCGCCGCTCGGCGCGATTGGGCGGCAGCAAGAGGATCTCTCCATCGCCGCCGTCCACATCCGTGGTGAAGATCGCGGCGATGCGCCGGCCCCCCACCGGCTTGCTGAACGTCAAGTGGCCGTCGGTAAGATAGATGCGGAGCTCATCTTTGGTGATGGTCAAATCGCGCACGCGATAACACTCGTCGCGATCGAAGCTGTTTTCGCGGATGGCCCGCGCGATATCCGCCGCCGTGCCGGCGCACAGAGGCAGGCGGACCAGGAGAGCGAGCGCAAGGAGCCAGCGCATTCTTTCAGTCTACAGGGAAGCGCGGCGCCAGACTGTTCCTAGCTAGGCGGCCTTGGCCACCGGAAGTTGCTTCACCCTGGCCAGCTTGCAGGCCTCCAGCAGGCGGATGACCGGCCAGGCGAGATCGATTTCGCGGGGCCGCTGGGCGAACCGCGCGGAAGTCGGATACTCGTGATGGTTATTGTGCAGGCCCTCGCCCGCCGTCAGGAAGGCGATCCATTGCAGGTTGGTCGCCTTGTTGCGGAAATTGCGGTAGCCCACCATGTGGCAAACGCTGTTGATGGCGGCGTTCAGGAAGAGATAAAGCACGGCATGAGCCACCCAGGCGGTGACGCCCCACCACACCCCGAACATCAGCATGAAGATGCTGATGCCGCCCAACGCGGCCCACTCGATGCCGGGGACCTTGTCCAGCAGGTCGTTCTTCCAGTCCGGGGTGTACTTGCGGACCATGGCCGTGTCCTTCGTTTCCTTGCGGTAGAAGAAATAGTTGCCGAACAGCACCGTCCACATGCCGTAGATGTAGGGGCTGTGCGGGTCGCCCGCTTCATCGGAGAAGTGGTGATGCTTGCGGTGCACCGCGGCCCAGTTGCGCGGCACCACGCCCGTGAACAAACTCAACTCCAGGTGCATCAGCAGCGCCACCGCGGGGTGCAACTCCAGTCCGCGGTGCGTTTTGCAGCGATGCAGATAGATCGTCGTGAAGAAAACCGAGATCTGCAGAATAACCAGAGTGATGACCGCCATCCACAAGAAACTCATTCGCTCTCCAAGTGCCCTTTGGGGTTTGAAACTCGATTCTCTTGAACGCTCTAGGCTGGGTGGACCAAGGCCAGGCTCAAAATCGTCGTCGTCTGATCATAGCAGAAGAACGGCGAAGATTGACTCAAAGACCCGGGCAAGCTCAAGCATGCCCCACCAACCCGGTGGGGCATGCTTATAGCTTTGCTATAGGTTTGCTATAGGTTTGCTATAGCTTGCCCGGAACGGCACGACGGGGCTCACGGCTCCTCGGGTGGGCGGGGCTTTTGACCGGTCCGCTGCCCGATCTCCTCGAGCTTGGCCAGGATCGACGGGCTCTCGTTCATCAGCTTGGCCAGCGACTGCTCCGGCAGCACCCCCGAAACCGTCACCGGGCGCGCCTCCAGACGGGCGCACAACGGCTCGCGCAATTCCCGGGGCACGGCGCTTTCCAGGTACTCCAGGGCCAGCGACCGCAGTCTCAGGTCCTCGGTCAGCAGCGCGCGCAGCGCCGTCTGTACAGCCTCCCGCGGCAGCACCAGCCCCAGAAGGGTCAGGATGTGGGTCAGGCTCCTGGAGGTCTGGTCTTCTCCGGAGACGGACGCGTCGCGCGGCCGCGGAGCGGGACTCACCAGGAGCTCTTTGCCGACGATGTCAAAGACCACCGCCGGGTCGGGCCGGTACCTCGGATTGCGGAGCAGAATGGCATCCAGCGCCTTGGCGCAACGGGAGCGTATTTCGAAGGTCGGGTCCTCGAGTCCGTCGAACAGGCCGTTCCAGGCCCGCCGGCTGTCGCACACCGACAGCAGCCGGGGAATGCGCCGGCGGACGGTGAAATCCTGCGCCTGGTCCAGCAGCGAGTCCACCAACTGCCCGTCAATGCGGACGGGGCTCTTGGAAAGGGCCGCGTGCACCGCGCGGTGGACGCTGTCCCGTCCCAGCAGCAGGATCACCTGGGGAGCCAGAAGGGGATCGAGCGGGCCCATCTGTTGCAGCGCCATCCGCACGCGGTGGGGATCGGGAGATCGCAGTTCGGCAAGCAACTGCGCGATCGGGTCGGTCACTGCCGGCGCAGGCTTTGGCACCCCTCCCGGAGGCGTAGGAACCGGGTGCATCACCATCGAGGTCATGCTGCGCATCAGCACGGACTGCATCATGGGGTCCTCGACCTGGACCGATTTCAGCTCCACCGCGTGTTCCGCCAGCTTCTTTTCCAGAACCTGCGAGTAAGCGCGGTCCAGGCGAATCGAAAGCCAGGCGGCCACGCCGGAGAGCGCGGCGGTGAACAGGAGGATGGCGTATTTGGCGTCTCCCGGGGGCAGCCAGATCAGCAAGCCGATGGCCGCGGCGCCCAGTCCGTCGCCCAGGCGGTCGGCTCCGATGTCGATCATGGATTTCGCGGAGCGCTTCTCCTCCTGCGGCATGGGCGTGTAGAACAGCTCGTAGCCCGAGCGGAACAGCGATCCCCGGAGCACCAGTTCCAGGCCGCGCGCCAGGGTCAGGAGGTACGCTCCCGGAGAAATCAGCGTCAGCAGGCTGGCCGCAGCCACGCCCGTTGGAAGGGTCGCCACGGTGCGCCCCAGGCCGAAACGCTCCAGCCAGTAACGGCTGCCGCCGGTCTGGGCGGCGAAGCTCAACACCGAGGAGCTTACATAGAACAGCGCAAAGTACCGGCTCAGAGACGGCCCGCGCCCGAAGTGGACCACCGCTGCCGACTTGAACAGAAAGTCCAGCGCGGCGGCGCTCATGCTGACCAGCAGAATGAGGGCCGCCAGCCCGAACAGGTACGGCGCATGCGCCAGAGTCTGGGCCAGGGGCGGCGTCTCGGCCGGCCGGCTTTTGGTCTTGGGAGCGGAGATCCCCATCAGCACGATCCCCACCGCCAGTTGGAGCACCAACAGCAGCGGCAGGAGAGCGTCGAGAGAAATCAGGGTCGACACCCGTTCCGCCATCAGCCCGCCGGCCAGGCCGCCCAGCGTCCCGAAGCCCGCAATGCGTCCGAACTGGCGCCGCGCGTCGCGCGGGTCGAACCGCTCGTTGGCCAGCGCCCAGAAGCCCGAGAGCAGCACCGACCCGAACGCCACCACGTGCAGGTAGACCACCACCGCCACCGGCCCCCTGAACTGGGGGAGCAATACATACTCCAACCCGTGCAGCGCGGTGCTCACCAGGTACAGCCTGGGGATCACGCGAAACGGTCCCAGCCGCCGCAGCACACGGGAGCTCAGCGCCGCCAGAAGGACGGCACAAACCGACGCCGCGCCGACCATGGCGGGAAGCGCCCGCGGCTCGTACACGTTCAGAAAAAGGCTGTCCCGAAGCGTCTTCGCGGCCACCTGCCAGGCCATCATGATGCCGGCGGCCAGGGCCGCGCGACGCATCAGAGCTGTGTCAAGCGACTGGCTGATGCGCACGCCGTGCGGTCCTCATAGGATTTTCCTATTGTATCTCCGTCAGCGAAGGAAACAAGCCCGTAGTCCGTGGCGCCGGCGGTCTCGCCGCCGGCGAGGCAAGACTGTAGAATGGTCTCTGCGTATGTGGAAGAGGGTTCTTCTTTGGATTGTGCTCCTGCTGGTGGTAGTGGCGGGAGGCGGGCTCGGATACCTCTACCTCCGGAAGCCCAACCAGGTTCCGGCGTCGTCGATCAAGGTGTCCATGGCCCCCGAGCGCATCGCGCGCGGGAAATACATCTTCGACCTGGTGGCGGATTGCGACGGCTGCCACTCGCAACGGGACTTCACGCGCTTCGGTGGGCCGGTGGTGGAATCGGGCCGCGGGCGGGGCAGCGTGCTTTCAGACTTCCTGATCGGGCTGCCGGGCACTATTGTCGCGGCCAACATCACACCCGACCCGGAAACCGGCATCGGAACGTGGACCGACGGCGAAAAGATCCGCGCCATTCGCGAAGGCGTCGACCGCAACGGCCGCGCGCTGTTCCCAATGATGCCCTACACCGGTTACCGCAACATGAGCGACGAGGACGTGGAGTCCCTGGTGGCCTACCTGGATTCGCTGCCGCCGGTGAAAAACCCGCTGCCGGCAACCCGCATCGATTTTCCGGTCTCCCTGATGATCAAGGAAGTGCCGCAGCCGGCGGGCACAGTGGCCTCGGCGGACCGC
>Ga0335081_10023295_pt1 | contig 10015 bp, 17 predicted proteins | sample Lox_Sample_35_FD_206713 | JGI IMG/M metagenome (GOLD analysis project Ga0335081, IMG submission 206713) | Soil microbial communities from Loxahatchee National Wildlife Refuge, Florida, United States - Lox_Sample_3.5 | ecosystem: Environmental > Terrestrial > Soil > Wetlands | place: USA... | reverse complement strand
CGGATCGAAGTTGTTACGGTAGTAAGCGTGGAGCGAAGTCGGCGAAATCTGCTGACCATGGTCACGTTCGAGCCAGAGTGACAGGCCCTCGAAGGTCCCGAAGTTACCTGACGAGAGACGCGCGTCGAGTTCATTTTTCACTGGGGGTGGCAAATTGCGGATTTTGTAACGGGCGAAAGGACGGCGCTTTCTTTTCGCCGGCAGATCCGCAGCCGCCTCAACTACTTCTGGTTCAAGCGGTTGGCTCATAGCTCACCAATACTTGCGCGGGCGCGCGATCCCGGCCGGCGCCTTCGCCGTGTACTCCACCACGTCCACTCCCTGCGCGGTCAGCTTGGCGAACCAGATGTCGCAGTCCTCGCCCTCCAGCTCGAGCAGGCCGAGGTCTTGCAGATAGCTCAGCTCGCGGCGCAGTTGGTTGAGGGAGAGCGCGATCTTGAGGTCGGTCAGCACCCGCCACACGATCTGCTCGGAGACCGCGATGGGGCGGCCCGCATCGACCACCCGCAAAATTCTCCAGCGCGCCTCTTCGCGTTGACGCTGTTCGAGATCCAATCCGTCAGACATAAAGTTTTTCCTTTATCGGTCCGATTTCCTCGCGCATTTCCTCGCGCAGTCCATCCATCTTGGCGTCAAGGGTGGCGGAAAATCTGATCCAGTCCTCGCGCCGCACGTATTCGATCGGCAGCAGCACGCGCAGCTCGTAGATCGCGCGCTCGAGTTGCGACCAGCGTTCCTCGTCGCGGCTGGCGATGCGTTGATGGCGTTCGAGCAGTGCGTGCAACGCGGCCAGATTAATTCCGGCGAAAGTCACCAGAACCGAGGCGAAGGTCGCCACCGCTTCCCAACTCATTGCGTTCCCTTCCTCCGGCCGCGGCCGGCTCCGGTTCGGTGCTGCGCTTGATGGTGCAGGCACCCGCCATCGCGAGCAGCACCACCGCGAGTCCGCGTCCGTATGCGTCGGCATCGGCAGGCGCAAACTGACGCGCGACCGCGACCTGTATGCACCAGAACACGATGTAGGCAAATGCGCCCAGCACGCCGACCACCCGCGCGGCGTCATAAGTGAGATTGTCCTTTCCGGTCAACATGTCCTGAAACAGTTTCAATTCATCGCCACCTCACTGATTAATCACTCGACTTGAGTGATATTTAGAATGGCAATCGGAGCGGGGCCGGCGGTGAAATCACCAACACCGCCGGCCCCGGGCGCGAGCGCCAACCAACCCCGCGCCTCGCGTGAAAAATTCCCCAGGTTCACTTTGGTTGCGCTCCTCCGCTGGTTGTTCCCTCATCAGTAGGAGAAGCGGGCGGCGAGCCTGATGGGGGTGCGCATCCGGCGATCGCCAAATCGCGCTCGCGCACCGCGCCCTTCAGGATCGCAACCGTCGCCGCGTACGCGCGGATGGTATCGGCGGGCGCGGAATCTGCCTTGAGCGCACCGATCGGAAGCGCGGGCTGCGGAAGGTTTCCGATGCGGCAGTACACCGGCGCCGCGATCGGCACCTGAACTTCCACCGGGCTCGCAATCGGCGGCGATGGCGCCGTCGCGCATCCCACGATCGCCGCGGATGCCAGCAGGGCCGGAATCATCGTCATCCTCACCACGCCGATAGCTCCGCCGCCATCGCATTGCCCCATCGAATCGCTCCCGCGCATCCCGCGTTTGAATCGATCGGTGCGGCGACCAGATCGCTCGCCTGCTGCTGCGCCTGCCGCACTGCGCCCAGGCCGGCTTGCTGCGCGGCGGCCTGACGCGCCGCCTCGACATTCAGCTCGGCGTCCGCCCGCGCCTTCAACTGCGCAACCGCGGCATTCTGACGATCGATCGCGGCCTTCATCGCCTGGTTATCGGCTTGCAACGCCGTCACTTGCGCGGTCATCTCGGTAACCTTGGCTCGCGCTGCGTTGCGCTCGGTGACTAGCGTTGCGCGATAAACCAATGCCGCCGCCAGCAAGCCGCTTAACATCAAGGGCTTCCAATAGTGGGAGAGGAAAACTGCGAGCAGAGCCATTCTCGCTCACGTCCTTTAGTTACTCGCGGTTTTGACCGCCGCGTGCGTCTCGATCGCCGCGGCGAGCTTCTCGGTCGCCGCGGCGTGCGACTTGATCGCCTCGGTCGAGTTACTCGAACTCGCGCTCGCGAAGTGCATCGCGGTCTCCAGCGCGATTACGCGAGACTCGAGCGAATGCACCACGCCGCTCAGATCCGAGACAATGCTGCGGCCGAACAGGGTGCCCAGCACCAGTCCTCCGCACAGGACCGCCGCGTATCCGACAAAGTTGAGGGTTACCAAAGTATCCATTGTTTCCTCCGCAAAGACGCGATCGCGTTTCTTCTCCTAAAGTTGGTGAGGCGGTTCGGCGCCGCTACCTGACTTGACAACTATTGGTACGCGCGGTTTAGCCACCCCTCGAGGAATTCGCTTTGCCCGTGCGCGGCGCGCGCCGCAGCCGTCGCGCGATAGTAACCTGCGGCCTCCGATCGCAGCGCGGTCAGGAGTGCGAAGCACTCGGCCCGCTTTACCGCCGCGACGCTGAGATCTCCGAGCACGCCGTCCTCGAGTACCGCGTCGCCGCATGAGCGCAGCGCGCGTTGCAGACATCGGATAGCGTGTTCCGGTCCCATGTTAACGGCCAGATCGAACAGCTTTACCGCGAGCGGCGCGGGTAAATCGCGGTAGCGATCGGGTTGCCAGAAATCGCGAAAATAAATCGCGACGACCTCCTCGCGAGTGAGATTTCGCACATCCAGCATTGGGTAATCGCGCTGCGAGATCCCGAAATTCGTCGCACCACCGCGATCGCCAGGAAGACTGCTGTAGCCGCCCTCGTTGGACAGCACGCGTTCCACCGCTTGCAGAAAGAGCGCGGGATAGTTTGAAGAAGCGCTGGCCGGCGGCGTCAGCATCGGTCCCAGCTCCTCTGCAGCGATCAAGCGCTGCGCAGCGCGGCCAACACTTTGTAGACATATCGTTCACTCAGACTCAGTTCGCGGGCAATCCGCGCCACGCTCGAACCGCGCTTGCGCATCAGCGCGATGCGTCGGCGCGTCGCATGCCCCGCACCATTCGGAAGACAGATGCGTTCGCCGCCGAAGACCTCGGCGAGCCGATCGGCCGCCGCTTCACCGATCACGCGTGCTACCGTGTTGTCAGGACGCGGCTTTCGCGCGATGTACACGCGGGCCCCTCCAAAAGTAGAAATGAGACGCGCGGTCGCGCCTGCACCGATCACCCGCGCCACGTTGTCAACCGCGGGAAGGCGAGGATCGAGTCGGCGCGAGCGGGGCGCATCCACAGACGGACGTGCTCGCAGTCGAGTAATTGGCTCGGCATTCATAGCTTGTACGCCGAGCGCAGATTGGAGGGGATTTGTCCGAGATTGGAATCGCGATCATAGACGGTACGCCAGCCGAACGCCTCGATTTCGGACGCGCATAGTCTGCACACATCCGAGCTTTGAGCGGGATCGCCAGATGGCATCGGATCGCGGCAAAATGCACATTTTTGCGGGTGGGCGCGACTACTGAGCTTCCGGGAATGACTCACTATCTGCATAGCCGGACTCCATGTGAGATTGAACTGCGGGCAGGAAGCGAAGGCCTTCGAATTCTCTGAGAAGATTCGCTTGAAGAAAGCGGCTAGTGCGGAAAGGAAGACGGGCAGGATAAATCTTACGAATTCGCAGGGACAAGGTGCGTTGCGCAATACCAGTAGGATCGCAAAAGGTGCGCGTTAACATCGCGTCATCGAGAGTTCGCCTTGCGCCAGGGAGAGACATCGTGCTTAATACCGGTAGCATAACAATACTGGCGGTGTCAACTACTATGGTAAACATGGCAGAAGCCAAGGCGCTCCAGTCTCGACTTGATCAGGTTCTCCGAAAGTTCGGATCAGTAGCCGATCTGGCTCGCCAGATCGGGGTTTCCGACAACGCGATCTATAAATGGCTATCAGGACGCGGGCAACCGAGCGTCACCAATCTGGTGGCACTTGCCAAAGTTTCCAAAGTATCCATCGAGTGGCTGGCTACCGGCCATGAAGTCACTGGGGCACAACGAGGAACGAAGCGCGCGGCGGCGGTGGAGAGCGGCGATTTCGCCTACCTCGCGCGCTACGATGTGGGGGCCGGCGGGGCAATCGCGCTGCGCAGCGAGCAGGTAGTGGATTATCTCGCCTTCAAGAGTGAATGGGTGCGCGCGCGGCTCAACACCGAGCCGCGCAATCTTCTTCTGATCGAAATGCTTGGCGACGCTATGACTCCTACTTTAGATGAATCGGATCTATTGTTGGTAGACCTGAGCGAACCGCATTTTCGCCATGACGGGATTTACGTTCTGAAGCGCGAGGACGATCTTGAGGTGAGACGGCTGCAGCGGAGGCCCGACGGCAGCTTAAATGTCATCTGTGACAATACCGCATACCCGGCTTCCGTGGTCGCAAAGGACAGCCTCCACGTGATCGGACGCGTCATTTGGGTGGGTGGGCGTCTTTAGCGCGCGGCAACTGCGCGAAAACTGGCGGAGGGGGTGGGATTCGAACCCACGAGCGACCGTGAGCCGCTGCCGGTTTTCAAGACCGGTGCCTTCAACCACTCGGCCACCCCTCCGACGAGAGGGGACTATTGTAGCCGATTATAAGCACGCGACTGAACGATGTAAGCGCGACGTCAGCGCTTCACTTTTCTGCCGCGTTCCAGAGCTTGATCCCACCCAACAAACCTTCCATGTTGCTGACGATTTTAACATTGGGTGGCAATTTGCCATCCAGCAGCCGTGCATTACCGCCGCCGACATAGAGTTTGTCGTAGTTGAAGGTTCGTTCGAGGTCGCCAATCGCCTCCATTGCGAGCTTGCTCCATTTCTTCTTGCCCTTCTTGCCGAGCGCGCGATTGCCCAACTCGTCCTCGTAGGTCTTTCCCTTATGAAAAGGATGGTGTCCGATTTCCATATGGATCCGGCGACCATCGACGAAAATCACCGACCCGACGCCGGTCCCGAGGGTGATCACCAATTCGACGCCTCGCCCGCTGATGCATCCCAGCCCTTGCACGTCGGCATCGTTGGCCATTCGAACTGGCTTCTTGAGGCGTTTGGCTAAATCCCTCTGCAGTGGATATTCGTTCCATCCCTTCCCGAGATTGGCGGCGGTATACACGACGCCATTTTTAACCACGCCGGGAAAACCCACAGACACTCGATCGAAGCTGCCATGTTGCTCGGCCAACTGGTCGATAATCCTGGCAACCTTCTTGGGAGAGGCATTTTTCGGCGTGGGGATTTTGGTGCGCTCGGTGATGGGCTTTCCGGTCGCATCGAGTTTCTCGGCCTTGATGCCGGTACCGCCGATATCGACCGCGAGCGTGAATGGCCTCTGTTCAGCCTTAGCGTTCTTGTCCGCGGGCGGATTGGAGGTTCTTTCTTGCCGAGTTTTCTTCGCCGCCTCGTTGATGGTCTGCTCGGTAGTCATAGTCGCTCGCTAGTTACTCCTCCGCGACTGCGCATAGCACAGGCGCGAGGGTGCATGCTATCGCACCTATGCTATCCTGCAAGCGCCAAATCGCTGGTCAATATGGATTTCCGAATCGATCCTTTCCCGGCCGGGCCCGCCCCGCCGCCGGGAAAACCCACCCACATCAGAGCCGCCCCGTGAGGTCTGTGCTGCATCTCATCACCTTAGCGACTGCCGCCCTCGGCTTTTCATCACCAGTAGAAAAGGAGAATCTCCGATGCCAACTTTCGATCATATCGTCTATGAAACCCCGGCCGACCACGTCGCGCGCATCACGCTGAACCGCGTCGCCACGCGCAATTCGCAGGACACCCACCTCCTTTACGAGCTCAACGACGCCTTCGATGCCGCCGCACAGGACGATCAGATCAAGGTCATCATCCTTGCCGCCAACGGACCGCATTTTTCATCCGGCCACGATCTGCGCGAACGCAACGGCGCCGACGCGATGAGCAATCACAAGCGAGTCGGCACCTGGTGCGGATTTACCTGCGCCGGCGCGGAATCGCAGATGGCGCGCGAAAAGGAACTCTATATCGGGCTGTGCGAGCGATGGCGCAACATCCCCAAGCCCACCATCGCGGCGGTGCAAGGGCGATGCGTGATGGGTGGTCTCATGTTGATTTGGCCCTGCGACATCATCATCGCGAGCGAGGACGCCCAGTTTGTCGATATGGCGACCAGCTTCGGCGTCAACGGCGTCGAGTACCTCGCGCATCCCTGGGAGATGGGCGCGCGCAAGGCCAAAGAATTCCTTTTCACCTGCGATGTGATGTCGGCGGCGGAGGCGCATCGGATCGGGATGGTGAATCACGTCGTGGCGCTCGCAGAACTTCCAAACTTCGCGCTCGCGATGGCGAAGAAAATCGCGACCAAACCACTGTTCGCATTGAAGTTGGCCAAGGAATCGGTGAATGCGATGGAAGACGTGCAGGGCCGGGTTGCCGCGATGAATACCTCGTTCATGATGCATCAGCTCGCGCACACCCACAATTTGAAGTTGTTCAACATGCTGATGGATCCCTCGGGGCTTCCAGCCGAAACCGCAAAGGCGATCGGACTTAACGGAGGAAAGCGAGAATAGCCCTCTTTCTTAGATATAGAAGTCCGGAAAGAACGCGTTGCATGGACGTCGGATGGCATCGCAGCAGATTAATATCGCCGCTGAATCACAGAGACGCGGATTTCCTCGGGCCGTCGGCATAACTCGCGCCGACGCGAGCGCTATGTGCGTGCTATCTCTGGTAGCGCTTGTCGTCGGCGCCATCCTTGTTGCTGTCACCATAGACATACCCGGCGACGGGCCTTCCCACGCGATGATCGCTTACGGATGGTCGCGTCATCCCCACTATAAAACCACGGGGGTATGGCTACCTGGATTTGACTATTGGGCTGGGCTTTGGATGATGCTGATTCCCAAGCCCTTCCTGATACCGCGGCTATGCAACCTGGGATTCGCTACTCTGACTGTCCCGGTATTCTATGCCATGGTGCGCAAGCTGCACGGCTCGCGCGAGGCTCTCTTAGGTACCATCGCATTCGTCGCACTCCCTCTCAGGATAGGACTAAGTGCTAGCTCGTTAACGGAAATCAGCAGTCTATTCTTTCTGCTCGCAGGACTCCTATGCCTAATGTATGCGGCAGAAGATGGTTCGATCGATGTAATCTGGTTCACGATTGCAGTGTTAGCTCTGGTTGCTGCCGAGATGACACGCTACGAAGTTTGGACTTTTGCGCCGCTGTTCGTCTTCTTCATTTACGCACGGACACGCGGTCTCTCGGCGACCGCGATAGCACTGATCGTCTTGGCAATCTTTCCATTCATATGGTCATGGGGGAACTATCGGGCTAGCGGCGATCCTTTCCCCGGATTTCACATCCTGTCCAATGCGCCGGAAGGAGCTAGTCCAGTCGTCCTCGGAGACGCGCTCCTAAGGATATGCAGGCTGCTAAGAGATAATCTGGGCTGGTTGCTTTCGATCGGAGCTTTGCTGGGACTCCTTGTTGAATTCTACTGCGTACTGCAACGGGAGAGCGACGCCAACCGCACATCTTACGCTATCTTTGTCGCAGTAGTCTGGGCTGCGATCGTAAGAGGCGGCTTGCTGATGGGGCCAGCGCTATACCCTCGATATTTGCTGTTGGCCTTCACACTGTCGCTTCCATTCGCCGCGGTTGCCTATTTGGCTATCGCTGGACGGTCCGGAAACAGCATGGTAGTGGGCGTGGTTCTGATCGGCGCTTCTCTCGCGATGCCGTATCGCCACCTCTATCCGCTGAACAGGTCGTGGACCCCGATTTTCGTAACCCGTCGCGTCCCCACCGACATCATCATGATCGCGAAATGGTTGCCGAGCAGTGCCTACGGCAATGATGCGGTGGTAATGACAAAGCTCGATTGGGATTCAACCTATCTGCCGCTGTACCTTCCCCAGCTCAACGGTAGAGCTATGGCGGTGTCGGTGTGGGTTCCGCTGACTTTCATACGGCAGTTTGTCGAATCGAACCACCCCGCTCTTCTTATCACCGATTACAAGGATAGCGCCGGCATCGCGCGCCTCGACGATGCTCTGAAACGCGCGGTCGAACCGATGCTGCGCGATCCGGTCTTTGTCAGCGGTGCTCTCGAGGTATATGACATCCGCGGCCTGACCGCGCGGTGCGCGAGCAAAAATAGCGACACAAAGACGCGCCAAACTTGCAATTGACATAGCTACGCCGACCCTGTACCTCAATTGCAGATTCAAATCGGTTGGGGAGGGAATCGATGGAACGTCTGGCGTCGCCGATCGAACTGGCAAAGATCGCTGGAGATGCAATGGGCGAAGTTCCCTCGATGCTCGCAGAACTCGAGGGGCGCACACTCGAAGAAAACGCCCCCCAGGGCCTCCACTGGCCGACGCGTTTCCTTTCAGTCGGAATCAAGCACGCGACCGGGCGTTGGACTACGCGCTTTGTCGCCTCGGGATTCAAGAAAGCATCCCAACGTCTAGAGAAGGCCGTAGGTGAGGTTTAGATGAGTCAGGCACTGAAGACAATCGACCTGCGCGAACTCGCAAGCGAAGGTAACGAACTGGTCGAGGCGATGGCGGCGGAACTCGAGGGCCCCTCTCACGAGGCGCAGCCATCGGAATATTGGCCGGCCCGTTTCATCTCCGCCGGGCCTAAATCTGCGCCCTCGCGTTGGGTTGAAAGTTTTATCGACGCTGGCGGAAAAGGCGCGCCTCCGCGCTGGACCTCGCGCTTCATCGCGGCCCAGGCTAAGCAAGCATCTGACAAAAGCGCGCCACGATGGGCCTCGCGCTTCATCGGTGCCCAGGCGAAGGCCGACAAGAGTTCGTCGCGCTGGTCGACTCGCCTTCTGGTCGCAGGTCCCAAGGCGGCGCCGTCGAGGGATTAGGACTTACATCGATCCTCATTCACTACCTCCGGATGAGGGAACCTCATCCGGAGGCTACTTACCGTTGTGAAGGCGTCTGACATCCTCTGGCATGATGAAGGGCTGTATCAGGCGCGCTACGAAAAAACCGCCTCAGCGCTGATCGCGATTGCGCATGCCCTTGAGCGCAACCGCCCGCTGGGCGGCGGCGAAGCCGAATTCCTCGACCTCTATCAACGCATCGTAGCCGCCGATGCCCACCACTTTACCGAGGTGTGGCGCGATCCGACCGCATATTACTGGGTCCGGCTCGCTTATGAATTTGTTGGCCAGTGCCTGACGCCCGCGATTACTTCGCCACTCGCTAATGCGGCCGCAAAGGCATACGGCGCAACCGACGCCGCATCCGCTTTGCAAATCCACCTGGGCAATTTCAAACGCTTCGTGCTCGCGCTTGGCGTAGTCGCGCGATGCGATCAGCACTTCAGCGAGCCACTTAAGGTTTCGCTGCCGTTCGCAATACCCGCGAGCCGCATTGTCATCGATGGCGACGGTGAATTGCTCATCGATGCGCTGGTCGATGGGCATCTGGAGACGACCCGTGACAGACGCAAGCTGGAGCTGCCGCTACATCCCGCGAGCGTCGAATCGATCACGATCCGCGAGTCTCCACTCGCGGGTGCCGATGGCTTTACGGTGACGCTGCAGCCCGAAGCCTACAACCTAGCGGGGCTGGAAATCGGCGCGCCGCTGGCCCATGTGGCGCCCTCATTTCAGACCGAGCGGGTCGGGCTCGTCTCCAGGGCGCTGGAGTTGCTGCATCGATACGCTGCCGAAACCTTCGCGCACTTTCGCCAGATCGTCCGCATCATCGCGCTGAAGCCGACCGAACTCGGCGACTACAGCAATGTGAGCCATTCCGATCTACCCGGGGCATTCGTCATCACGGTGGCGAACGATCCCTACTTCATGGCGGATTACTTCATCCACGAGTTTTATCATAACCGGTTCTTTTTCGTGGAGGAGCGCGGCGCGTTCTTTGTGCTCGAGCAGGACAATCGCATCGCGTTCAACGAGTATTATTCCCCATTCCGCGATGACCTCCGGCCGCTGCACGGAGTCT
>Ga0335081_10023294_pt1 | contig 10015 bp, 9 predicted proteins | sample Lox_Sample_35_FD_206713 | JGI IMG/M metagenome (GOLD analysis project Ga0335081, IMG submission 206713) | Soil microbial communities from Loxahatchee National Wildlife Refuge, Florida, United States - Lox_Sample_3.5 | ecosystem: Environmental > Terrestrial > Soil > Wetlands | place: USA: Florida... | reverse complement strand
AGTACGTCTCGCACTGCCGTCTGGAGATCTGAGCGCCTAGTTTCGAGCAATTCCGCCGGGCGGGCGAAAAAATCGACGACCGTGCCTGCGGGATCATGCGCAAGGGCGAGGAAATAGCTCAGGCCAGAGGTCACCTTGGGGAGCGTCGAGTCCGCCTCGGCGAATAGTATGAGCTTTGCGAATTCTCTAAACACCGCCGGTAGAGAAATCGCTGTCTCCAGGCGCTTGCATTGCACAACCCCCGAAGCGCGCGCATCAATCGACAGAAGTATGTCGCGTCCAGCGTCTGCTCCGCGGACCATGATCGCGGCATCGTCCCAAACACGACCCTGGCCGGGCGGCTGCGACACCTTGAAAAGCGCGTAGTTCAGCCGCTCGAAGTCTTCGGCGGATAGACGAGTGTATGGATAGCCCCCCGGTCCAGTGTCGAAGTCCTCGATCGCGGTCACAAGGCTCAGTTCGGCGTCTGCGGTGGCGCCCCTCAAGATCGGCATAACGGTCTCACGTGTGATAGATTGTCGGGCAATCTAATATCGCACACATTCTCAACAAGCTTAGCGAGTCCGCCGGCATGACGCACGATATTACCGCTTTTGGGATGACCGTAAGCCCGACGGCGACGTTAGTTCCGGCACTGGTTGTCACCGGATCGGCGAAGCGAACGATCAGTCTCGGGTAGTGGATCACGGTCACGCAGCCGCTCGGATAGAGCATCTGAAGAAACCAGCTGCCTAGGTTCCACTTTGCCATCGCGTAGAACCCCGGCGGCCTCTACCCACCGCCTGGACAAAGCGCGAATGGATGGTGTGAGCTCCGCTCACGCGGAGACGATAATCCAGCATTGGCTGACTCACACCGTAGATGTCTTGGGCCGTCGATACGAGTCCTTGCCGAACGATATGAATCGCCGCCTCATTGGGGATCAGCAACGCTCCGGCGAGATAGTTTGCTTCTGCCTCGATCCAGCCGTCGCGAGCACGCTCACCGTTCTCCGTGAGCGGCGGCGTGCACTGGTGGCCAAGAAAGCAATGCGCCAGCTCGTGGCAGATATTGCTGCGCTGGCGATAAATGTGATGCGACTGTGACGACGGCTACGGTTCGGGCGAGGGCCGCCAGCACAGCCACCCGGGTCACTCTTCGACGACTACGGAAAGGAGCGCATCATGAAAGTCCTGATGGTTCTTACCTCCCACGACCAGCTTGGCAACGCGGGGCGCAAGACCGGTTTCTGGCTGGAGGAAATGGCGGCGCCTTACTATGTCTTCAAGGATGCCGGCGCCCAGACCACCCTTGCATCACCCAAGGGCGGGCGCCCGCCGCTGGATCCCAAGAGCAACGAGCCGAGCTTTCAGACCGATATCACCCGCCGGTTCGAGAAGGATGCCGACGCCAACGCCCAGCTCGACAGGACGGCGCGCCTCGATAGCGTCAAGCAGGAAGACTACGATACCGTCTTCTACCCCGGTGGTCATGGGCCGATGTGGGATCTCGCCGAAGACGAGTGCTCGATCAAGCTGCTGGAATCGTTCCTGGCCGCCGGCAAGACCTTCGCGTTGGTCTGCCACTCTGCCGGCGCGCTGCGCCATGTCAAGACCCCGGACGGTAAGCTGCTCGTAGAGGGCAGGACTGTGACCGGCTTCACCAATGGCGAGGAAGAAGAAGTAGGATTGACGAAGGTGGTACCCTTCCTTGTCGAAGACGAACTGATGAGCCTCGGTGCCACCTTTTCCAAGGTTAAGAACTGGGGTGTTCACACGGTCGCCGACGGTCAGCTGATCACCGGCCAGAATCCGGCCTCGTCGGGCCCGGCGGCCAAGCTTCTCATCGATACGCTGAACAAGAAGGCTAAATAGTCAGGCTCACTGAACTCGCAGAGCCGCAGGACGCCCATTATGGAACCCCGCACGAACTTCTGGAATTGTCGCTAGCATAAGTGCAGCGACGGCTCGCTTCCGGCAGGTTTCGGACGCATTCCGGAAGACTTATCCTCATCGTAAGTTTTTCTCGGGCTGACCCAAAGCGATCCTCGCCGCGTGTCTAGAAGACGATTACCTTGTCAGCTTCGACTGTCGCCTCCGCAAGCTCTTCCATTGTGCTACGGCGGGCGCCCGCTATCAGGGCTGCATCGTCAAGACCGCGCGCATCCATGCACGTCCGCATAACAGCACCTTGCCGCTGGCACCAAGTAGGCGCTTGAGCAGTCGCTCGATATTGTAATAGCCTTCCGGCGTTTTCTGGCCAGACTTTGCGCCGATGACCGCGTCCGCCATCAGGAAAACCGTCACCTCTGTCCGCGTGTCTTTCTTTAACAACGCATGAGCAAGCCGGAGCGCGTTAAAGACCCGCTCGGTGCCATAGGGCGGATCGTTTACGATGAACAAGATCCTCATGGAGATACCTTTCCCTCACTGCAAGCAACCCTCGCGCGCCTCGTTTCACATGTGGCCTGCACGGTCACGGGAGCTTTGGCTTGGGAGCGCGTCAAGGAGGAGAGTGCCTAGCCATGGATAAGCCTATCTTAGCAATTGAGGAGATGATCGAAAAAATTGATCAAGTTAACGAGCAAGGCGAAAATGGATTCAGATAGAAACACACGGCGTGTGCGATGATCTGTGGTGGAAAACGTGGCTCTTGTAACTTACAGGAGGCAGAAACATTCGGAATGATTTATATGTCCAATTCCTTCCAGACGCTTAATGTGATAATTCTCCATCGCTTGCTCCTTCTCGATTGAGACCTATTTCAAAACGCTCAAATGTTCGGCAGCGATAAAGGTTTCCAATGTCCGAACTCGATAATCGAAACGGCTCGCTCTGGCGATCGCCAGCGGGACAATTGAAGGCTCTTCCACAAAAATATGACGAGGCTGCCGCACAGTGAATGGGGATATAGCCATCTTCATTACGCCTTTTACGCTCATTCTCGGCGCCGGGCTTTTGGCCGCGGCAGCGTTGTCCTTTCTTGATCTTCATGTCTTCAAAACCAAATCCGGTGCGACGGCGGCGCTAGCTGGAGGCCTGGCGCTCATCGTGCTGACGGACTTCATCTTCGCTACCAGCGGCATGAGCATGCGCTTTCTCAACGGCCAGCGGAGCGGCCTATTGGAATGCCGGCTTGATGCGGAAAGAGTTCTGCCGGACGAACGGGATAAGGACAGCTCTGTCATGCAGGATTACATCGTTCGCTGTATGAATGGATTTGGATACGAATGGACTGCAAGCAATGGCCGCTGCAAAAAAGAGCCGTCAGCGGCGAACCCGTTTTGTTATCTTCCCCGGCGGCTCTTTGATCGTTTGGTCACTCAATTTCAGATGCTGTTCGGATGAGGAAACGCCGTCCGCAAAGCTTGGGTCACCGGCATTCGCGCCCTTGATCGGTTTGGGCGACTGGTCTTGCGCGAAATAATCACGCCTGCAAGCTCTCTGGCGTTCCTTACAACGTTTTCACACGGCCAAGACCCAAAGCGGAGGCCGCAGCGGAGCGACATCGTAAATGAGGAAGCGCTTACCGGAAATCACGAGTCTTCAGCTTGATCGCGCCGATGTGAAGATCGGGGATGTGGATGCCGCGCATGCTCAGCTCCTTTGGCGGCAGGACGCGCGGATCCGGGCCCAGATTGCCGTGGTGCAATTCATCCGCCGATTCATGCGGCAATAGGATGTTTGCATCACGCTCGCCAATGCTGGCCAAGGCTTCGGATAGATCGGTCAGCCGGTGAGCCACCAGATGAACCACCTCGCCCTCGCGCTGGATGCGGCCTTGCGCCGCCATCATCCTGGCGGAAAGGATCACCCGGCGCTGGCTTTCATAGCGCTTCGGCCAGATCACGAGATTGGCGATGCCGGTCTCGTCCTCGATGGTGATGAACATGATGCCTTTCGCCGAGCCCGGCATTTGCCGCACGAGCACGGCGCCTGCTATCTCAAGCCAGCGCCCGTCGCGGGCCTGCATGGCCTCGGCGCAGGTGACGATGTGCTGGCGGCGCAGGTCTCCACGCAGGAAGGAAACGGGATGACTTCGCAGACTGAGCCCCACATGGCCATAGTCCTCGGCCACTTCGCCGCCGGCGGTCATGGGCCGGAGCACGACCGCGGGTTCGCGGAGTTCCGGGACGGTCCTTGTTTCGCGAACCGAAGCAGCCGCGAAGAGCGGCAGAGGCTCGTCGCGCAACGCCTTGATCGCCCACAGCGCCTCACGCCGCGCAAGTTTGAGTGACGGCCGGAAGGCGTCTGCTTCGGCAAGCTGCACGAGCGCGGCAGCCGGGACGCGGGCGCGGCGCCAGAGGTCATCGGCCGAAGCGAAGCGCTGGCCCGGGCGGCGATGAAGGCGGCGGCATCGGCATTGGAAAGTCCGCGCACCATGCGAAGGCCGAGCCGGACGGCGAGGCAGTCTTCCTTCTGCGTTGGCTCCAGTGTGCAATCCCAGCGTGAATCATTCACGCAGACCGGCCGGACATCGACGCCATGCTCGCGCGCATCGCGGACGATCTGGGCCGGTGCGTAGAAACCCATCGGCTGCGCATTCAAAAGCGCCGCGCAGACGGGATTGACGATATGCAGAAGCCGTCCGTAGAGCGACGCCTGCTCGATGTCGCGGATGATCCAGCTTGCGAGACGGACGAGCATGGCGCTGAGCGACATGTTCGGCTGCGCGGCGAGTCCCGCGTAGTAGGAGAGCATCACCGACGGCGGAATGCGACCAGTATAGCTGGCGTAGCGAATGTTGCGGAAGCGCTTGAGAAGCTGAAGGGCAAGCGTCGCGGTGTTCTTGACGATGAAGTCGCACTGATCCGGAATGTGGTCCACGTCGGCGTCGGCGCGAGCGGCAAGGCCGGCATGGTCGAGCCACCGCCGGTGGAATTCTCTCGCCATACGCAATTCGAGCGGCGTCCTGCTCGCCGATGTCACTCCAGGCTCTCATCACATTTTATGCTATACGGTCACATGGATTGCGCGCTGTCAAAAGTTCATTCCATCACTTCCCGCGCGGCTTGGCTCGCGAGGTGGGAACTGCCGAGGCGGGATCGTCGGGCCAGGGGTGCCGCGGATAGCGCCTTTTCATCTCGGCCTTAACCGCCGTCCAGGATCCCTTCCAGAAGCCCGAAAGATCGCGCGTGATTTGAATGGGCCGGTGCGCCGGCGAGAGCAAGTGCAGTGTGAGCGGCAGCTTGCCCTTCGCGACCGAAGGATGTTGCGTCAGCCCAAACAACTCCTGCGCGCGGATGTGCAGGGCGGGTGCGCCTTCCGTCTTGTAATCGATGGCGTGACGGCTGCCCGTGGGCGCCTCGAAATGCGTCGGAGCTTCTTCCTCCAAGCGCCGCTTCAAATTCCATGGCAGCAGCGCGTCAAGCGCCGCGCCGAGGTCTTCGGCGCCGATCTCGGAGAGCTTCGTCTTACCAGCGAGAAAAGGAGCAAGCCACTCCGTGGCCGTTTTAGCAAGCGCCTCATCGGTCAGATCCGGCCATTCGTCCTCTCCGGCCGCGCGCAAGAAACCGACCCGGTCGCGGAGCTGGATTTGCTCCTTGCTCCATGGCAGGCGGCTCAGGCCGAACTTCGCGATGCCGTCGGCCAGCAGACGCGCAGTCTCCTCGCTCGCCATCACCGCCCGGGGCTCGTTCGTGAGCAGAATGGCGTCCAGCCGTCGGACACGGCGCGACCTCAGCGCACCTGCGCTTTGATCGAACTCGATCTCGTCATTCTCACGGATGCGATGACTGGCAGCGGCAAGAATGTCCGCTTCATCGGCTGCGGCTGCGAGCAGGATGCGCGTCGATGCCGCCGATCCTGACAGCTCCGCAGAGACCAGGAAGGGGGATCGCGCCAAAGGATGGGTCAAATCAATGCTGGCGCCACGGCCATTGGCGAGCAGGAACTGGCCGGGTGCTCCGCGGGCTTTGCCAATGCGCTCCGGAAAGGCGAACGCCAGCATGCACGCGATCGGCATCTCCTCAAGAGGCTCTTGCGCCGGGCGCCCCTCGCTTGCCAGCCTGGCCCAGCCGATCGCCAGCTTTCGCATCTCGCTTGCGCGACGGGAGCGGTCACGGCGGAAACCTTCCAGCCGATCTGCGAGATCGGGATCGTTGCCGCCTAAACCACGCTCCACCATAACCGCAGCGATCTCGGCAGCCTCTTCCGCCTGGCCGCGCTCGGCTGCAAAAATCACCATACGAGCAAGCCGGGGAGGCAATGGCAGCGACCTTAGCCGCCTTCCCACGGCCGTGATTCTGCCGCTCTTATCGAGCGCCTCCAACCCCATCAGTTCCTCACGCGCGGCGTTGATGGCAGCGGCCGGCGGTGGATCGATCCAAGACAGCATGAGCGGATCGGTTGTTCCCCATTCCGCGCAGTCGAGCAGCAGGGCTGCGAGATCGGCAGAGCGAATCTCGGGCTCCGCGAAAGCGGGGAGGCTCTGCGTTTGCGGCTCGTCCCACAGGCGAAAGCAAACGCCGGGCTCAGTACGGCCAGCGCGGCCCCTCCGCTGATCGGCGGCAGCACGAGACACGCGCACAGTCTCAAGCCGCGTCACGCCGGCATCCGGCTCGAAACGCGGAACTCGTGCAAGACCGCTGTCGATGACGACACGCACGCCCTCGATGGTGACCGACGTTTCGGCAATCGAGGTCGCGAGCACTATCTTGCGCAGACCCTTGCGTGCTGGCTTGAGCGCAAGGTCCTGCGCCTTCATGTCCATCGCCCCGTAAAGAGGAGCAAGCGCGATTGCCGGATCACTGATGCGCTCCTTCAGCCGCTCCTCGCCCCGCCGGATTTCGCCCTGGCCCGGCAGGAACGCCAGGATCGAACCAGATTCCGTCCGCAAGACCCGCATCACCGCGTCCACCATCTGATCCTCGATGCGCGCATTGTTATCACGGCCGAGATAACGCGTCTCGACCGGGAAGGCGCGGCCTTCGCTGGCGATGACGGGAGCATTGCCGAGGAGTTGCGCGACCCGAGCGCCGTCTAGCGTCGCCGACATTGGCAGGATGCGCAAGTCATCCCGCAAGCCGCACTGGCAGTCGAGCGCCAGGGCAAGCCCCAAATCGGCATCGAGCGAGCGCTCGTGGAACTCGTCGAACAGCACCGCACCGATGCTGGAAAGCGCAGGATCATCAAGGATCATGCGGGTAAAGACTCCCTCCGTGACGATCTCGATGCGTGTCTTCGGCCCTGATTTCGAGACCATCCGCGCACGCAATCCGATCCGTTCTCCGACAGCCTCAGACAAAGTGTGCGCCATGCGCTCGGCGGCGGCCCGCGCGGCAATCCGGCGCGGTTCCAGCACCAGGATCTTTCGGCCCCGGAGCCAGCTTTCGTCCATCAACGCGAGTGGGACGCGTGTCGTCTTTCCGGCGCCGGGTGGAGCGACGAGGACGGCTGATGTGCGCGCGGCCAAGGCCGTACGCAATTCGTCTAGGACGTCGTCAATCGGAAGCGGTGTGGCAAACTTCATGGCGCTGTTTGCCTCGGCCATGTCTGTACCACAAGCACAATCTGCACCGGCCGCGAAGCTTGCCATCGATAGCCAGATTGAACATCGCCAAGTCGCGGATCCGTCCCTAGATCTGTAGTCCAAGGTACGCGCATAGGTTCGATCATGTCTGCATTTTTGTGATCTTGCATGGCAACCTCCTCATTACTGAGGGCGACCATCATGCGGATCGCTCGAAAGTCCTGTGAAATCACGTCAGCTTTCAAGCAACTTGCGACACAGGGTGCTTGACGATACCCGCCACGCCGGTAGTGATTGACCCAAATCGGACTTTGAACAGAGCCGCTCCTTGTCCAAACGAGAGCAAGGGCTCGTGAGAAGCACAGGCATTGCTTTTGCGTGGATCGGCCGCACCACGTCATTCGACTCTGTTGCCAGGAAGGCGAAAAGCTGATGCTCGGCAGTCTCGCCCTTGAGTTCCCCCGTCCACACCCAGCAAATCCCAGTGTCGGCAAAAAACGGCCGGCTTTCATTGATCGCGAACCAATCCGTGACCTTCGGCCGGCTATCTGTCCATTCGCAAAATGAGGTTCCGGCACGAGGCGGCGCCGTTCCGCTTTGAGCCGGCCGGCCTATTTTAAGGGCCTCTTAACCCCGGATGCCCCAACTCGGCTCGTGGTACCAATAACCCCGAGAGCTGGCGGCGTCTTCACTCATGTACGCGGGCCCGACCAGGCTGCCCGAGCTAATCTCCTTATAACCATCCAAAGAAAGCGCAGCGGCCCGGCCCCAAATCTTCGCTAGTGACGCCGGGATATTTTTGGTCTACTCAGTTTGATTGTTTTGATTTGGCGGGTTCAGCTATGGCGAAACCCAGGCCCCACATCCCAACGGCAAGAACTCTCTCTCAAGTCCGAATGGGCGCCATGCTCGGCATTCCGCCGCATGACATAGCAAAGCTACTTGGAATAACAAAGGGCCAGCTGCTTAAGCACTATGCGACGGAACTTGCGACGGGTCCCGCTCGAGCGGACAAGGCTGTCCGAGTTGATCTCCTTATCCAGGTAACGAATGCGGGCCCCAGTGCCGTCGCGGCCCCAAAAGCTTGGCTAGACCGGCAGCAAACCAATAGTAGTCCTCAGCGGGCGGAATCCCTCATTAAGCAGACCGAGTTCGCCCCCGCAAAGTCTGAGAAAGCCAGGGTTGGGCTCTTCCAACTGCGGCTCGCGAAGGAACGCGGAGAGCGCATCAGTCGCGATGCGCAATTGGAAGCGTGCAAGACGGCCGGCCGAATGGTTGCCCGGGCAATTATGGCGACTCCAATGTGGACAGAAGAGGTCGTCGGAATTTATCGAACGGGCGGGGATTCGGCACTCCGACAGTGGCTCAGAGCTAAGGCCGTTGAGACATTCGACAGCTTGGTGGATTTGATGACAGCACCCGACGGCTCACTTTGAGTTTTATCGGTCGAGACCCGGAACGGGAAAAAGCTGAACGCGATTGGAGGAGAACATGACGAGCGAAAGCAAGTGCCCAGTTGCGGGCGGGACCCGCGCTCTCACAAACCGTGACTGGTGGCCGAGCCAGCTGAACCTTCAGGTTCTCAACCAGCACTCGATCCGGTCCAATCCGATGGGCGAGGCGTTCGACTACGCCAAGGAATTCAACAGCGTCGACCTGGATGCTGTGATCAGGGACCTGCATGCCTTGATGACGGACTCGCAAGATTGGTGGCCGGCTGACTATGGCCACTACGGCGGTCTGTTCATTCGGATGGCATGGCACAGCGCAGGCACGTACCGCATCGGCGATGGCCGCGGCGGCGCCGGGACCGGCCAGCAGCGCTTCGCGCCCCTCAACAGTTGGCCGGACAACGCGAACCTCGACAAAGCGCGCCGCCTGCTGTGGCCGATCAAGCAGAAATACGGCCGGAAAATCTCCTGGGCCGATCTCATGATTCTCGCCGGCAACGTCGCCCTCGAATCGATGGGCTTCAAGACGTTCGGGTTTGGCGGCGGCCGCGAGGATACTTGGGAGCCTGCACAGGACATCTATTGGGGCCCCGAAAACACATGGCTGGCGGATGAGCGCTACACCGGCGACCGTGACCTTCAGAATCCTCTCGCCGCTGTGCAAATGGGTCTCATCTACGTGAATCCGGAAGGGCCGAACGGCAATCCGGATCCAGTCGCTGCGGCGCGGGATATTCGTGAGACATTTGCGCGCATGGCGATGAACGACGAAGAAACGGTCGCGCTGATTGCCGGCGGACACACCTTCGGCAAAACCCACGGCGCGGGCGATGCGACGCTGGTGGGCCCAGCGCCGGAAGCCGCCAGCATCGAGGAGCAGGGCCTCGGCTGGAAGAGCAAGTTTGGCACGGGTAAAGGAGCTGACGCGATCACCGGCGGCCCGGAAGTCATCTGGACCACGGCTCCAACGAAGTGGGACAACAACTTCTTCTCGAACCTGTTCGGCTACGAATGGGAACTTACCAAGAGCCCAGCGGATGCATATCAGTGGAAACCGAAGAATGACGCTGGCGCTGGTACGGTGGCGGATCCTTACGACCCGCTAAAGCGCCGCG
>Ga0335081_10023293_pt1 | contig 10015 bp, 8 predicted proteins | sample Lox_Sample_35_FD_206713 | JGI IMG/M metagenome (GOLD analysis project Ga0335081, IMG submission 206713) | Soil microbial communities from Loxahatchee National Wildlife Refuge, Florida, United States - Lox_Sample_3.5 | ecosystem: Environmental > Terrestrial > Soil > Wetlands | place: USA: Florida... | reverse complement strand
GGTCGCGAACGGATCACGCTCCGGACAGCGCGCCTGCTCCGCGAGGCCGTGCTCCAGCAGAGCGCCGTCCTCCAGAACGATCAGTTCAGCTCACCGGCCAAGCAACGAGCGCTGCTGACGCTCGTTCTCAGCGTTCACGACCGCCTCGTCGCCCTGCACGAGCGCGGCGTGGAGATCACCGTGCTCGAGGCCGTCGACCTATCGACCGTGCTCCGGGCTCGATACGACACCGCGCCGGATGGTGCCGCGGAGGTCGAGCGAATCGGCCGGGACCTCATGCACGCGCTTGACCAGATCGGCTAGCCCGAGCGATGACGACGCGCGCACCGATCGAGTACCGGGCAATCGGCTCGATCCGCGGGCCGCTGATCGTCGTCGAGGACGTCTCCGGTATCGGCTGGGACGAGGTCGCGGAGATCAGGCTCGACTCGGGCGAGCTCCGTCACGGCACCGTGCTCGACGTACACGCCGATCTGGCGGTGATCGAGGTGCTCGAGGGTACCTCTGGGATGAGGCTCGACTCGGCGCGAATCGCGTTCTCGGGGGCGCCAATGCAGATCCCGGTGGGCGAAGGCTGGTTGGGACGGATCTGCAACGGAAGAGGCGAGCCGATCGATGGCGGGCCACCCGTGCTCGGCGGCGAGCGACGGCCCGTTGCCGGCGCCTCGATCAACCCCGCCAGCCGCGCCGCTCCGAGCGAGCCCATTGTGACTGGCGTCAGCGCGATCGACGGGCTGGCGACGCTCGTTCGAGGACAAAAGCTGCCGGTGTTCTCGGTCGGCGGCCTCCCCCATCTTGAGCTTGCGGCCCAGATCGCCGCCCAGGCCCACGTCGAGGGCCAGCCGTTCGCGATCGTGTTCGCCGCGCTCGGCCTCCCGCACGCGGACGTACACGCCGTCCGTAGCGCACTCGAGCGGCGCGCCGATCTGACCGAGCTAGCGCTGTTCATCAACACCGCCGACGACCCGATCGTCGAGCGGATCGTGACACCGCGTGTCGCCCTGACGGTGGCCGAGCACTTAGCCTTCGACCTCCATCGGCACGTGCTTGTCGTGCTCGCCGACCTGACCAACTACTGCGAGGCCGTCCGCCAGGTGTCGGCAGCGCGCGGTGAAGTACCCAGCCGCCGCGGCTACCCCGGATACCTGTACAGCGACCTCGCGTCGCTGCTCGAGCGCGCGGGCAGGATCAAAGGACGCGAGGGATCACTGACACAAGTGCCGGTGCTGACGATGCCAGCTGGCGACATCACCCATCCAGTGCCGGACGTGACCGGCTACATCACCGAGGGTCAGCTCGTGCTCAATCCTGAACTGTACGCCCGTGGGATATCGCCGCCGTTCGATCCCCTGGCGTCGCTGTCACGGTTGATGCGCCGGGGGGCTGGTCCGGGGCTGACGCGCGACGACCATCTGGAGGTCTCGGCCCAGCTGTACGGGATTGTCGCCCGCGCGCGCCAGATCGCCGATCTCGCGGAAGTGGTCGGCGAGGACGCCCTCACGGCTGGCGACCGCGAGTACCTGCGCGCCCGGGCGGCGTTCGAGACCGAGTTTCTGACCCAACCGCTTGAGGAGAGCCGATCGCTCGACGACACGCTCGACCGGGCTTGGAATGTCGCCTCGATCCTGCCCCGCACGGAGCTGTCGATGATCAGCCCGCGCACGGTGGAGGAGCGGTACCGACCCGCCGATGAGGATGGCGCTGCGAATCCCGCCCGGTAGGGCCGGCCGGACGTGGCTGGTCGCGCGCCTCGAGGTGGCCCACCGTGGCGCCGAGCTGCTCGACCGCAAACGCCAGGTGCTGCTCGGTGAGCAGGCCCGCATCCGTTTGGAAGCCGAGCAAGCGCGCCGCGAGTGGAACGCGGCCGCGGACCGCGTCGCGATCTGGAGCGCCCGCGCAGCGCTCGTGGACGGCGCCGGCCGTCTCGAGTTGCTCGCGCGCCACGCTCAGGATCAGGCTTCGCTGGAGCTGTCCTGGCTGAACTTCATGGGCGCTCGCATTCCCCGCGCGCATCAGGTCGATGTCCCCGAGCCGCCCGCGGTCTCAGCGCTGGGTGGCAGCTCTGCATCGGTGCTGCTGGCGCACGCTTGTTGCGAAGCCACGCGCGCGGCCGCGCGCCACGCGATCGCCGAGCGAGCGGAGGCTGAGCTGTCTGCCGAGCTCGGACGTGCGGCGCGGCGGCTGCGCGCGCTGCGGGAGCGCTGGATACCCGAGCACGAACAGGCGCTCGCGGCGCTCGACCTGGCGCTCGACGAAGGCCAACGCGAGCAGGCCGTCCGCGTGCGATGGCTTGCCGGGCGTACATCAGTGGATAGTACTGACACTGTTCGCTAACAATTACGCACCGAGCGGTGCCAGGCACGCTACAATAAGAGTGTCAGAGCGTGAGTGTTTCCGTCAGGGAACGACCGCCAAACCGGCCAGCGGCGCACGGAGCCGCGAAGCCCACGGCACTCACGCTCTTGGCGTGAGAATGGCGTCACCGTCACCGTCAAGTGACTCGTGGGACATCCGCTGGGACGAGGTGAAATTCGAACCAGTCACGTGATCCGTAGTTTGTCGCCGCCGCCGCGGGATGTGACCGGATGCTCGCGACGCGGTGTGTCTCCACACTTACATCGGGGCGAGTCCGATAGGAGGTAACCGATGTGGCGAAAGGGATGTCCATTGTTGACTGGAGCTCTCGGCGTTGCGTTCATCACCGTCGCATGGCGCCTCAGAGACGCCCAGATCGAGCTCGATCGGATAGAGCGTCTGGTCGCCCTCCGTCAGGCCGTCGGCGCAGCGCCCGCCCTGGATGAGCCACCGCCGGCGATCGACCGAGGTGTGCCGGCACAGCCTCAACCGTCACCGGACATCGCCGGCGAGCCCTCGGATATGTCCTCCGAGTGGGAGCGGGCCGTCCCGCCGATGGACAGTTGACGGCGCAATCGGCGATGAGCGCCGAGGCCCCGTTCCCTCCGCTCGTAATGTCGCGCGACTGCGGGAAAGCCGCAGCCCGCGTTACAGGCATCTCCACCGCGTGAGGCGTGCGTACCCCCGATGGAGGGGGCGCAGGGCGATGGAAGACTCACGCGAACCCGCACTACTGAGGAGAGGACGATGACCGCCGAAGTACTGACATCGATACGTGAGCTCGACAGCCGCATGAGCGACGGCGTCCAGGTTCGGCTGCTGTGGTGTGAGCATGATGGAACGCTGTGGGTGACGGCGGTCAACACTAAGAGCGGCGACGCGTTTCGCGTGGAGGTGCACGATGGCGAGCGACCGCTAGACGTGTTCCATCATCCGTATGCATACGCCGCGCATCATGGCGTCGAGACCTCCGCGTTCGTGGTGTGCGGCGCCGAGCCGTCGATCGCCGCCTAACACCGCCGCGGCGCGGGCGTCGGCCAGCGTCTAGGTTTCGGCGCGTCCGCGGAGCACGACCTCGGACGCTTGACGAACCCGCTTACCCCTGGCTGGTGCGTGCTCGGCCTCGGCGAGCGTTCTCAGGTCGGCCTCGCCGCGCGCGAGCGCCGTCTCGGTCTCGAGCAGACCCCAGAGGACCGCCCCAAAGTTGCACGGTCGTGACTTTCATCTTCCTGGCCGGGCGGGAATCCACGAGGAAGAGCTTAACGCGAATTGCGAATCCGCCATATGTCGAGTTGGTACTGTGTGTCGCCTCAGCCATAGGTCCTTGGGTGGCTGGTGCGACCAGCACGGAGCTGTTTGCGCGGGCACCGCATACGGGCATGAGATCAGTCAGCCGTCGAGATTCGTTGATTCAGCGCGCCGCCGAGTCGCTCAGAAAATCCGAGCGTGCTGAGCGCCTCGGGATCGCCGTCGCGAATCGCATCCATCCGTGGACCGGGGTCGGTGGCCGCCGAGGTGGGTGACCGGGACCGCGCGACGGTTGCGGGGGTCCTCGGAGTCCTCGATGTCGCCCGAGGCGTGCTTGCCGACCTCGATCTGGATGTGGTGCTCGAGCGAGTCATCGAGGCCGCCCGTGACCTGACCGGGGCCCGGTATGCGGCGCTCGGCGTACTCGACCCCTCCCGCAGCGAGCTCGAGCGGTTCATCACGGTCGGCATCGACGACTCGTTACACAAGTCGATCGGAGCGCTACCGCGCGGCCGTGGCGTCCTGGGTGAACTGATCAGCCATCCGGAACCTTTGCGTCTGGCCGATGTCGGGGCCCACCCGCGCTCGTACGGTTTCCCGCCGGGTCATCCCGCAATGGACGGCTTTCTCGGAGTTCCGGTGCTCGTGAGCGGGCAGCCGTTCGGGAACCTGTATCTGACCGAAAAATCCGGAGGTGAGGAGTTCACCGAGGAGGACGAGCAGGCCGTGGTGCGGCTGGCTGACCTGGCCGGGGTGGCAATCGACCACGCGCAACGCTACGGGGACGTAGAGGCGCATCGCTCAGAGCTCAAGCGCACGGTAGAGGCGCTCGATGCCACGGTCCAGATCGCCCGTGCCGTCGGCGGCCAAACGAATCTCGACGCTGTGCTCGAGCTGGTTGCCAAGCGCGGACGGGCGCTCGTCTCGGCCGGTGCGCTGGTAATCGAACGACAACGGGGTTCGGAGATCGTGGTCGCAGCCCAGGCGGGCGAACTGCCGGGCGGATTGGTCGGGAGGACCGTGGATCCCCACGAGAGCGTCGCGAGCGCGGCGCTCCGGTCTAGGCGCACGTTGCGGCTCGAGGACGAACCCAACCTGGCGCGATTTGATCGTCACGGGCTCGGCCGGCTTGGTGTCAGCGCCGGAGCGGGTCTGGTCGTCCCACTCGTGTTCCACGGCCGAGGGTACGGAGTGCTGATCGCGATCGATCGCCTGCATAGCGGGCCGGCGTTCACAGCCAACGACCAACGACTGCTCGAGGCATTCGCTGCGAGCGCGGCAACGGCCGTCGCGACCGCCGAGTCGGTCGAGGCCGACCGGCGTCGGCAGAGGCTTGCCGCGACCGAGCAGGAGCGGGCTCGTTGGGCTCGTGAGTTGCACGACGAAACGCTTGAGAGTCTCGCCTCGCTACGGCTCGGCCTGGCCGCCCAGCTCACACGGCCCGACCTGGAGGCGGCGATCGACGCCATCCGCCACGCGGTGGGAAGGCTGGAGATCGAGATCGGCAACCTTCGCTCGCTGATCACGGACCTTCGACCCGCCGCGTTGGATGAACTGGGCGCCGAACAGGCAATCAAAGATCTCGCCGACCGTGCGCGCGTCCGCGGACTGGAGGTCGAGCTAACGATCGATCTGGCCCGTGAGCGGGAGCGTCGGCGTGACCCATACGCCGGCGAGCTCGAAACGGCGATTTACCGCATCGTCCGGGAAGCCCTGGCGAACGCGATCAAGCATGGCAAGGCCCGACGCGTCGCTGTCGAAATCGAGGAGGATCACTCGGGCGTCCGGGTGATCGTCCGCGACGATGGAGACGGCTTTGACCCGAGCGCCACGCCGGCCGGATACGGACTGCTCGGGATGCATGAGCGAGCCGAGCTCCTAGGCGGAACGCTCGCGATCGAGTCCGCGCCGGCTCACGGCACGACGGTGAGAGCAGTGCTCCCAGCAACGGGCAGGCGCGACGCGCAGGCCGGCTGAGGGCCCAAATCACCCGGGCGGTGCGTGCGCGGTGAACGAGGCTGCCTGAGGCGCGGGCTCCGAGGGCCGCGACGGCAGGACGACCAGCGCCAGCAAGACGCCACCGAGGACGACACCCGCGGCGATCTCGAGCGCCACGTGCATCCCGCTCATGAACGCCGCTCGGGCGGCGGTGGCGAGGCCGATGCCGAGCAGCCCGCCCACGTGCGTCGCCACCTCGAGCGCCGCCCCGAGCGACCCCAGGGCCGTCTGTTGGGCGGCCGCTGGCAAGGTATGGACTGCCGCGCCGGCGGTGAGGTTGTGCTGATAGCGGGTCGCCATGATGCTGCCGAGGATCGCAACGCCCAGCGCACCGCCGATGTTGAGGAACGTCCCGTTGGTTGCCGATCCAATTCCAGTGTGCTCGAGCGGCAAGGTCCCCATCAGCGATCCCGTGGATGCCGGCATCACCAGTCCCGCGCCGACGCCGATCATGATCGCTCCGGCTACGACGCCGGAATATGTGGTCGTCACGGTGGCACCCGAGATCTGCCAAAGGCCTGCTGCGACCAGGGCCAGCCCCAATGCAACCGTGAGCTTCGTGCCCAGGCGCCGAACCACGATCGCCGAGAGCGGGGCGACGACGGCGATGGCGCCCGCTGCCGGCAGCATCCGGATCCCTGCCTGCAGAGCGCTGTAGCCGAGCTGGAACTGTAGGAACTGCGTCAGGACGAACAGCATGCCCATCAGGGCGAAGCTCATCGTCGCGGTGCTCGCGATGGCGCCGGAGAACCCGGCCTGCCGAAAGAAGCGCAGCTTCAGCATCGGATGCGACGTCCGCGACTCCCAGCCGACGAAGCCCGCAAGAGTGAGAAGGCCGCCGGCGCCGGTTCCGAGCACCTCGGCCGAGGCCCAGCCGTGCGCGGGGGCCTCGATCACGGACCAGAGCACGAGCCCGAGGCCGAGGATCGACAGCAGCGAGCCAACGAGGTCGAGTCGCTGAGCGTGCTCGTTGCGCGAGTTGGGCACGAACGGGATTCCGGCAACCAGACCGAGAAGCGCAATCGGCACGTTGATCAGGAACACCGAACCCCAGGCGAAGTGCGCCAGCAGGAGGCCGCCGACGATCGGGCCGAGAGCTACGCCGGCGCCCGTCGTGCCGGCCCAGATACCCAGTGCTCGCTGACGTTCACCGCGATCGGTGAACGTATTGGTGATGATCGCGAGTGTCGCCGGCATGATCAGAGTCGCGCCGAGGCCCATGCTCGCGCGGGCCGTGATCAGCATCGCGGCGGAGTTCGACAGCGCGGCCCAGGTCGAACACGTCGCGAACAGCGCGAGTCCGACCAGGAAAGTTCGCTTGCGACCAACGCGGTCGGCAATGCTTCCCGACACCAACATCAGGCCGCCGAACACGAGCACGTACGCATCGACGATCCATTGCAACTCGCTGTCGCTGGCGTGAAGGTCGCGCACCAGAGTCGGGAGCGCCACGTTCAGCACCGTGTTGTCGAGGGAGACGATCAGTAGCGGCACGCAAAGCACCGCGAGCGTCAGCCACCGGTTCACGTTCCGGGGTGACCGCGACGACGCGCGACGGTCGCGCGCACGCTCGAAACCATGAGACCGGCGACGCGACCTGTTGAACCAAGCACGATTCGCAGTTCTCTCCCGGATTGGTGGCATACACGGAAGATCGCGGCGCCGTGGCCGCCGGCCAACCGTAGGTCCCCACAGGCCTGCCCGGAGAACCCACGATGGGGTCTGCCATTCCGTCGTGGGGTGGGTCGATCGCTGAACGGCTTGAACTACTGATAACGCTGCGGGGCGGTACCGATGACGCTCGTCGCTTCCCGGCGTACGGTCGGTGTACGGGAGTGAACCTGGCTAGTCCGTCAAGTGAAAGGAGGACGCAAATGCCAGCCACCAAGAAACCGACTCCCAATCTGCACGCAACCCCGGCTGCGCGTGATCGGGCCGAGGAAGACGCGCGTCGGCTTGACCATGTCAGCGCCTCGCTCGAGGCGGCTCAGAAGGATCTCGCCGCCATCGGTGGAAGCCTCGGCACGGGCGTTCGCGACCTACGCCGTGACGTGGACAAGCTGTTGCGCGACGCGCGTCGCGACCTGGTCAAGATGCGCCGAGCCGTACAGCGTGATCTCGAGCGGCTCCAGCGAGATCTGACCGCGGCGGCGACCGCGAAACCGCCGGTGTCGCCTCGCGTCCGGGCTCCGGCGACCAGGCCGACACACCGGCGACCGGTCGCTTCGCACTGACCGTCTCCACGCACGCACTCGGGTTCAGTTGCGTGCATCAGCTGGCGCCCATCCGGGATTGTCCGCGAGACACAGCGTCGGTCCCGGATGGCGTCGCCAGCACACGCCGCAGCCTTCAGCCCCTCACCACTGCGGCCGGGTTATTCGGCGCGTCGATGTTCGCTGCGGCCACCGTGCCGTCGCTCCCCGGCGAGTTAGCTGCGATGGCACTGGTGGGCGCGGCCGGCACCGCGTTCATGGCTACGGGTAACAGCACGCTCCAGCTCACCAGCGACCCGAGCTTCCGCGGGCGTGTGATGGCACTGTGGGCGGTCACGTTCAGCGGAAGCACTCCGGTCGGCGCTCCGATCATCGGTGCAGTGTCGGAATTCGCCACCCCCCGCGCCGGGCTTGCGCTCGGTGCAGTGGCCTGCCTGCTGGCTGCTGCCCTCGGCGCGGCTGCCGTCACCCGCACGCCGCCGGGCGAGCGCAACCACCCCCATTCAGTACCAGTTGACTGGCCGTCCTACCAGCAGCCCGAAACGCCCTGACCCGTGGCGAGAGACTCACTCACGTGTAACGCAGCGCATCACCCGGCTTGAAAGCCACCGCCCGACGGAGCGGGATCACCATGACGAGAAGTGCTAGCACGAGGGTGCCGACAAGGGCCATCGGGATGTTCAGCGCCGGGAATGTGAACAGCACATGCTCGTTGAACACGTGCTCGGCGAGCGCGACCACAGCGTGAGCGAGGCCGAACCCGAGCGGGATGCCGATCAGCCAGCCGGCGAGCGCGACGGTCAATCCCTCGGTGGCAAAGATCCGCCTGACGTCGCGGGAGCGCGCACCGATGCACCGCAGGATGCCGATCTCGCGGGTGCGTTCGAGCACGACCATCGTCAGCGTGTTGATCAGCGCGACCATGCTGATCGCCACGATCAGCAATCCGAGCACGTCGATCGAGGTGGTGATGCCGCGGTAGGCGGCGCGGTCGTTTGCGGCGCCCACGTACTCCCTCTGCGTTGCGATCTGCAGGCCATGGGCCGCGAACGCGTTCTCGAGCCGCGTGTTCGTCCGATCGATCGCGCGGTGGTTGGACGAAGTGGTCTGGATCCAGTACTCGTTGACCGCTCCCGGGATGTGCAGCACGGACTCCATGGTGCTCAGCGGGGTGTACAGGACGGTGCCGTTCTCCTGCTGGTCCGAGACGATCCCGAGAACGGTGAACGGGGCCGGACCAGCAGCGGTCAATACCGTGATCCGCTGCCCAAGATGGATGCCCGAGGCGCGGGCGATACTGCGCTCGACGACGATCACGCGCGCTCGCGTGCGGGTGTCGGCGGGTGTAAGCAACCGACCCGATACGAGGTGGAAGCTGTACATCGGGCTATCTGGGATTGCCCAGACGTAACCATCCTGGCCGCCGAGCTTGACGCCGTTGCGCAGCTGTGGCTGGACGCGGGCGACGCCAACGGTCGATGCGATCAGAGCCTCCGCGCTTGGCGGAAGCGGCTGGCCCAGAGTGGATCCTGCCGAGATGTCGTAGCGGTAAGAGTTCCAGGACTCGTTGACCGTATTGGCAGTGCTCGTGGCCAGCGAGAGGAACGCGAGCAGCGTGGCGACGGCAAGAGCGACCTGGAGAGCGGTTGAGATGCTGCGCCTCCGGCGGCGGGCGACGCCGCGCAGGCCGATCTGCGCCGTGCGGGGGAGGAAGCGCGCGTGACGCAGCAGCGTGTCCAGGCGACCTTCGGGACCAGCCGCGGAACCCGCGGCCTGCAGCGTCTCGGCCAGCGGCAGCCTGGCCGCGCGCCGGACCGATGGCAGCGCAGCCAGCGGCGGCCCGATCACGCCGAGGGCGACGCTCGCGGCGACCACGGGCAGATCGACGCTGAACGGTGCGCTTATCGCGAACAACGACGAGGCCAGATACGACGTCACCGCCCACGACAACAGGATCCCGAGCACCGCGCCGGAGATTGCGCCCAGCCCACCGAACAGCATGGCGGTACGCAGGTACACGCGCCGGATCTGCTTACGTCGGGCGCCGATCGCCTTCATCGTCGCGATCTCGTTCGTCTGCTCCCCGATCAGTGTCGTCATGGTGCTGGACAGCAGCACGAGCGCACCGAGGAGAGCGAGCAGCGTCACTACGTAGAGGATGTTCGTGATCTTCGTAAAGGTGCTCTTCCCGGGCCAATCCC
>Ga0335081_10023292_pt1 | contig 10015 bp, 9 predicted proteins | sample Lox_Sample_35_FD_206713 | JGI IMG/M metagenome (GOLD analysis project Ga0335081, IMG submission 206713) | Soil microbial communities from Loxahatchee National Wildlife Refuge, Florida, United States - Lox_Sample_3.5 | ecosystem: Environmental > Terrestrial > Soil > Wetlands | place: USA: Florida... | reverse complement strand
CCCCCGAGGTGGCGCCCAGAGCCTCATCTGTCAACCGCCTAAGGTCTTGCCGGGGTGCGGCAAAGCCGCCCCTTTCGGGTCGTGGCCGGCCAGCCGCGACGAGTGGTAGCGTCGTCCAATGCAGAAGGCGATCTTGCTGTTCGCAACGGTCGCGGCGCTGGCCTTCGCCGTCGGACTGTCGTCCGAGTGGCGCGCGGCGCGCGAAGATGCCGCGGCGCCCACGCCACCCGCGGTTGAAGTAACTGCCGAGCCGGCCGACACCGGCTCTTCCGCGCCGCCGGTCGCGGCCGCGGCCCCCGCACCCAGGGACCCTGGCGCCGATCTTCCGGTCGTCGCCGTGGCGGAACCGCCGGTCCATGCCGTGCCGGCCGACGCCGGAACCGAATCCGCGCCCGCGGTCACGTTCGCGGCGCCCGCACCTGCGCCAGCCCGGACGGCACCAGCCCCGGCCGTGCGCGAAGCCGCGCCGGTCGCGCGCACGGCGGCGCTGTCGCCGCCGCCGCCACGCGCGCCTGCACCGCCGCGCACCATTCCCGCCGCCGCCCGCGCCAGCGTACCGGCGGCCGCGCCGATCGGCGGCGCGGCCAGGGCCGCCGGCGGCGCCAATCTCGCCGTCGACGGGCGCGCGGTCCATCTCTTCGGCGTGCGCGCGCCCGATGCGCGCGACCGCTGCGGCGAGGAACACGCGGCCTGCGGCGAAGCGGCGCGCGCGGCGCTCGCGCGGCGGCTCGCCGGCAATTCCGCCGTTACCTGCGTCCTGCCGCCGGGGCAGGAAGGCGAGCCCGCTTATGTCTGCCACGACAGTATGGGCGTCGATCTGGGGCGGCTTCTCGTCGCCGAAGGACTCGCCCTCGCCGACACGTCGCAGAGCTACCAGTATCTCGCGACGCAAGACGACGCCCGCGTCGCCCACAACGGGCTCTGGCGCTATCGGTGACACGAACGTCGAGCGTGCGCCTTGCCGACGGGCGCGTCGTCCGGTATATCATTATTGATATAAATGAAGCTGACCGCATTTTTGGGCAGTTCCTTGGCCGACATTCGCGGTTTCCCGGTCACGGCGCGGCGAGAGGTCGGATATCAATTGGACCGCGTTCAACGCGGGCTCGAGCCCAACGACTGGAAGCCGCTGACCGTCATCGGTCGAGGCGCAAGGGAAATACGCGTGCGCGACGCAACAGGTGCATTCCGTGTCATCTATGTCGCTCGCTTGGAGGATATCGTGTACGTACTTCATGCCTTTCAGAAGAAAACGCAGAAGACTTCGAAGCGAGACATCGAACTGGCAGCCTTCCGGCTTCGACAACTGATGGAGCGTCGATGATGAAGGCACGAGCCTACCCGAGCGTCTGGAACGCGTTGGAATCGAATCCGATCGATGCGGAAAACATGAAGCTTCGATCTTGCCTCATGATCGAGATTTCTGCCGCAATTAGGGCTTGGCGTATTTCTCAGACTGAAGCGGCAAAGCGACTCGGGATTACCCAACCTCGCCTCAATGATCTGCTGCGCGGCCGCATCGGCAAATTCAGTCTCGACGCTCTCGTTGCGCTGGCACCGCGAGCCGGGCTCGCCGTCCGGCTTCGCGTGACGAAGGCCGCGTAGCCGCCTTCAGCCCGCAAACGTGAAGCGGAAGCCCGCGCCCGCGGGCGCGACGTGGCCGCCCGAGGGATAAGGGAAATGCGCCGGCAGCACGAGCGCGTGGCCCTCGGCGCAGCGCTCGAGGAAGCTGCGCCGCGATTTCGCCGAGAGCGCGCGGTCGACGCAGAAGCAGCTGCTGATCTGCGGCTCGGCGCATTGCAGCGCCGTGTGCATGAGGTCGCCCGAGAGCGCCGCCTCCTGCCCCTTGGAGCGCACGCGCAGCGCGACATGACCCGGCGTATGGCCGGGCGTCGGATCGAGCCATGCCTCGTCGTCGAAGGCATAGTCCATCGCCACGAAGTCGCACTGGCCCGCGGCGGTGATCGGCAGCACGCTGTCCTCGATGTGCTCGTCGGTCGAATAGGCCTTGCGTTTCTCCTCGTCCTGCCAGTGCTCCCACTCGGCCTTGGTGATGAGATAGCGCGCCTTGGGAAACGTCGGGACCCAGCGCCCATTCAGAAGCCGCGTGTTCCAGCCGACATGATCGATGTGAAGATGCGTGCACAGCACGAAGTCGATGTCCTCGGGCCGGAAGCCCGCATCGGCCAAGCGCTGGAGCCAGGGCCGCTTCTGGCGATGGAAGAGTGGGCGCGAGGGCCGCTCCTTGTCGTTGCCGCTGCACGCATCGACGAGAATGGTGCGGCGCTTCGTCTTTACGACATAAGCCTGGATCGCAATCACAAGCTTCTGGGTCGCGGGATCGAGGTGCTTGGGTTCGAGCCACGATCTGTGTTGCTCGAGACGTTCCGGCGCCAGGTCGGGATAGATGAACGAAGGAGCAAACATCGCCACGGTGAATTCGGGGATGCTGCTGATCTCCACGTCGCCGACGCGCCATTTGAAGCCTTCGTCCATCGCGCTCTCCCGCATGCGATCCGCCGGCCGAGCCTATCGCGAGGGCGCCGTTTCCGCTATCCCTCGGCACTTCGGGCCGAGGAGAGAACATGGCGCGCTTTGAGGGCACTGACACCTATATCGCGACGCAGGATCTGCGCGTCGCCGTCAACGCCGCGATCGCGCTCGAACGGCCTCTCCTCGTCAAAGGCGAGCCCGGCACTGGCAAGACCATCCTCGCGCACGAGATCGCGAAGGCGCTGTCGGCGCCGCTCATCACCTGGCACATCAAGTCGACGACGAAGGCGCAGCAGGGCCTTTACGAGTACGACGCGGTGGCGCGGCTCCGCGACGGGCAATTGGGCGAGGCACGCGTCCACGATATCCGCAACTACATCGCCCGCGGCAAATTGTGGGAAGCCTTCGCCGCCGACGAGCGCCCGGTGCTTTTGATCGACGAGATCGACAAGGCCGACATCGAATTCCCGAACGACCTGCTGCTCGAGCTCGACCGCATGGAATTCTACGTCTACGAGACACGCGAGACTGTGGTGGCGAAGCAGCGTCCGGTGGTGCTCATCACGTCGAACAACGAGAAGGAGCTGCCGGATGCGTTCCTCCGCCGCTGCTTCTTCCACTACATCCGCTTTCCCGACCGCGACACCATGACGAAGATCGTCGAGGTGCATCACCCGCGCCTGAAGCAGGCATTGCTCAAAGAGGCGCTCGACGTCTTCTACGAAATTCGCGACGTGCCGGGCCTGAAGAAGAAGCCCTCGACCTCGGAGCTCATCGACTGGATCAAGCTGCTGCTGGTCGAAGATATTTCTCCTGAAGTGCTGCGCACGCGCGACCCCCAAAAACTCATCCCGCCGCTTCACGGCGCGCTCTTGAAGAACGAACAAGACGTGCAGCTTTTCGAGCGGCTCGCCTTCATCCATCGCCGCGAGCGCGGTCAGACCTGATGTTCGCGGGCTTCTTCCTCGAATTGAAGCGCGCGCGCGTGCCGGTGTCGCTGCGCGAGTACCTGACGTTGATGGAGGCGATGGGCAAGCATGTAGCGGGCCACAGCGTCGACGATTTCTATTTCCTCGCGCGCGCGGCGCTGGTGAAAGACGAGCGCAACATCGACAAGTTCGACCGCGTCTTCGCGCAATATTTCCAGGGGCTTGAGAGCGTGGCCGAGGCCGCGCTCGTGCCCGACGACTGGCTGACGCAGCTTGCCGAGCGGCTCTTCACCGAGGAGGAGCGGCGCGAGATCGAGGCGATGGGCGGGCTCGAGAAACTGCTCGAAACCTTGCGTCAGCGCCTCGAGGAACAGAAGGGCCGGCACGAGGGCGGCAACAAGTGGATCGGCACGCTCGGCAAATCGCCGTTCGGGGCCAAGGGCACGAACCCCGAAGGCGTGCGCATCGGCCAGGAGGAAGGGCGCGAGGGGCGCGCGGTCAAAGTGTGGGACAAGCGCGAGTTCAAGAATCTCGACGGTGACGTCGAACTGGGCACGCGTAACCTCAAGCTCGCTTTGCGGCGCTTGCGCCAGTTCGCGCGCGAGGGCGCGGCCGAATTGCTCGATCTCGACGATACGATCCGCTCGACCGCGAAGAATGCCGGCTGGCTCGATCTCCGCCTCGTGCCGGAGCGGCACAACGCCGTGAAGGTTCTGCTGCTCCTCGACATCGGCGGCTCGATGGACGGGCACGTCAAGGCCTGCGCCGAGCTGTTCTCCGCCGCGCGTACGGAGTTCAAGCACCTCGAACATTATTATTTCCACAACTGCCCCTACGAGCATTTGTGGAAGGACGCGCGCCGCCGCCACGCCGAGAAGACGCCGACGATGGAGGTGCTGCACCGCCTTGACCAGGGTTGGAAGCTGATCCTTGTCGGCGACGCGACCATGGCGCCTTACGAGATCGCCGAGCCGGGCGGCAGCGTCGAACACATGAATGCCGAGGCCGGCGCGACCTGGATGCGACGCCTCACCCTGACCTATCCGAAGGCCGCGTGGCTCAACCCCGTGCCGGAGCGCTATTGGGCCGGCACGCCGTCGATCGCCATGATGTCGAAGCTCATGGAAGGCCGCATGTTCGCGCTGACGCTCGAAGGCCTCGACCGCGCCATGCGCGCGCTGCAGCGGTGAAGAACGCGGACGAGCAGCAGAAGTGATCCGTCATGGCCGGGCTTGTCCCGGCCATCCACGGGTTCTCTTCCGTAAAGCCGAACACGTGGATGCCCGGCACAAGGCCGGGCATGACAAAGAAAAAAAGTCGCGCGGATAACCCGCTACCGCTCCACCTCAGGATCTTCCTCGGCGATGTGGCGGCGGCCTTCCTGCTCGGCGCGCTCCAATTCCTTGCGCTCGTCGCGCTCGACGGCGCGCTCGGACTCGCGCGCCTTCTCCTCGACCTTGCCGCGCTTCACGAATTCCTGCTGCGCCTTGTCATAGCGGCGCGCCGCGGTGCGGTTCCCCTCGCCCTCGTTGCGCTGCGGGGTTGCCTTGGTCGGCGGTTTCTTCGCTTTCGGCATGAGCCCCTCCATGCTGTTCCCCGGCTAACGGACCGGGCGGAGCGCTGTTCCGGCAGGGCGGCCCTGCGGTCCTAGGGCGTTGTCGCGTGCGCATTCGGTCCGTTATGGTGCCCTTGCGAAGAAGCGGGGACGAGGCACATGGACACGCTCAACGACGCGATCGATCCGGCGCTGGTGAAGTTCGGCGTAGGCCAGCCGGTGACGCGCAAGGAAGATCCGACCTTGCTGCGCGGCGAGGGGCGCTACACGGACGACGTGAACCTGCCGGGGCAGGCTTATGCGGTGATGGTGCGCTCGCCCGTCGCGCACGGCACGATCCGCCGCCTCGCGCTCGACGATGCGCGCAAGTTGCCGGGCGTGCTCGGCGTCTATGGTCCGGCCGATCTCGAGGCGGCCGGTATCCAGCCCTTGAAGAGCCCGTTCGCGGCGCAGAACCGCGACGGCACGCCGTGGAAGCACGCCGGCCGTCCGGCGCTGGCCAAGACGCGCGTGCGCTATATCGGCGAGCCGGTGGCGTTCGCGGTCGCCGAGACAGTGGCGCAGGCGAAGGACGCGGCCGAGGCCGTCATCTGCGACATCGACGCGCTGCCGGCGGTGACGACGGCATCGGACGGCGCCAAGCCCGGCGCGCCGCAGCTCCACGACGAGGCGCCGGGCAACATCCTCTTGGACTTCCATTACGGCGACGCCGCGAAGGTCTCCGAGGCCTTCGCCAAAGCGGCGCATGTCACGAAACTGAAACCCGTGAACAGCCGCATCGTCGTCAACGCGATCGAACCGCGCGCCGCGGTCGGCAGCTTCGATGCGAACGGCGGGCGCTACACGCTGACCTTGGGCTGCCAGGGCGTGTGGGGCTTGCGCGGCAATCTCGCGCCGGTGCTCGGCGTCCCCCCAGACAAGGTGCATGTGCTGACGCACAATGTCGGCGGCAGCTTTGGCATGAAGTCGCAGGTGTTTCCGGAATATCCGTGCGTGCTCTACGCGGCGAAGCTGCTCGGCCGGCCCGTCAAATGGACCGACGAGCGCACCGGCAGCTTCCTTTCCGACAATCACGGGCGCGATCACGAGATGGAAGCGGAGCTGGCGCTCGACAAAGAGGGCCACATCCTCGCGCTGCGGCTCAACGGCTTCGGCAATGCCGGGGCATATCCGATCGCGCCGCTCCCCTACTCCGTCAACGCGGTCAAGAACGTCATCGGCGTCTATCGCACGCCGCTCGTCGAGGTGACGTCGAAGGGCGTCTACACCAACACGCAGCCGGTCGGCCCCTATCGCGGCGCCGGGCGCCCCGAGGGCAACTACTACATGGAGCGGCTGATGGACGCGGCCGCCGACGAGATGGGGATCGATCGGCTCGAATTGCGCCGACGCAACTTCATCCCGCCCGAAGCCATTCCCTACAAGGCGCCGTCGGGCTCGGCCTATGACAGCGGCGATTTCGCCGCCGTGCTCAACGACGCGCTCGCGTTGGCCGATCTCGGCGGCTATGCGGCGAGGAAGCGCACGAGCGAGGCGCGCGGGCGTTTGCGCGGGCTCGGCATCGGCTCCTATCTCGAAGTGACGGCGCCCGGCGGCAAGGAGATGGGCGGCATCCGGTTCGAGAGTGACGGCAGCGTCACCATGGTGAGCGGCACGCTTGATTACGGGCAAGGCCACGCCTCGCCCTTCGCGCAGATTGTCGTGAACCGGCTCGGCATCCCGTTCGAGCGGCTGAAGCTGCTGCAAGGCGACAGCGACCAGCTTCTGTTCGGCGGCGGCACCGGCGGCTCGCGCACGGCGATGATGGGCGGCACCGCGCTCCTCACCGCGTGCGACAAGGTGATCGAGCAAGGCAAACAGATCGCCGCACACTTCCTGGAAGCCGCGGTCGCCGACATCGAGTTTTCGGAAGGAAAGTTCCGCATCGTCGGCACCGATCGCTCGATCGGCATCATGGAAGTGGCGCAACGGGTGAAGCAGGGGACGAAGCTGCCGGCCGAATTGCCGCAGACACTCGACGCCGCGCTGGTGATGGACACGCCGCCCTCGGCCTATCCCAACGGCTGCCACATCGCCGAGGTCGAGATCGATCCCGACACCGGCATCGTCTCCGTCGTCAAATACGCGATGGTGAACGATTTCGGCAACCTGCTGAATCCGCTGCTCGCGGCGGGGCAGGCGCATGGCGGCGTGGTGCAGGGGATCGGTCAGGCGCTGATGGAGCGCACGGTCTATGACCGCGACGGGCAACTCATCAGCGGCTCCTACATGGACTACGCCATGCCGCGCGCGGAGGACGCGCCGAGCTTCGAGTTCGGCAGCCATCCGGTGCCGTGCACGACGAATCCGCTGGGCGTCAAAGGCTGCGGCGAGGCGGGCTGCGCCGGCTCGTTGCCGTCAGTGATGAACGCGGTGATCGACGCGCTCAAACCCTATCGCGTGCGACACATCGACATGCCGGCAACGCCCGAGCGCGTGTGGCGCGCGATCCGCGAGGCGCGGCAATGATCCTCGAGATGGCGCAGATCGACGTGAAGCCCGGGCTCGAGGCCGAGTTCGAGGCGGGGGTGCAGAAGGCGGTGCCGTTCTTCAAGCGCGCCAGGGGCTGCAAGGGGCTCGAGCTCCAGCGTTCGGTCGAGACGCCGCGCCGCTACCATCTGCTCGTCATGTGGGAGACGCTCGAGAATCACACGGTCGATTTCCGCGGCTCGGCCGACTTCGGCGAATGGCGCAAATGCGTCGGCCACTGCTTCGAGGGAACGCCCGTCGTGCAGCACGGCGCGGCGATGCTCAAGGGGTTCTGAAGCCGCCCTGCCGCGCGAGCACGAAGCGCGCGATGGCGGCCGGCGCCTCGTCCAGAACCGCAAACGCGGCACTAAGGGCAGTTCAGGACGTGCGCAATCTCGCCAGGGTCCACCCGTCGGCACGCCGTAGTGCCGCGTCCTCCGAGCCTCGTCGCGAGAACGCCGATCACGCTGGCCAGGGCAATCATAAAGGCCAATGCCAAGATCGTCCGCACGGAACGTCTCGGCTTCGCGGCTTTCCGCGTGTCGAAGGCTCTCACAGTGTCCCCCCAGGGCGGCAATTCGGTCTTTTCAGCGAAGTACGGATGCCACTTCGGCACGCCACGGCAACTCTCCCGCCGCGTGCGCCCGCGTCGGCCCGCTATTTTCGATGTTCTCTCACTGTCGCTCTTTGAAATTTGATTTAACATAACTTTGATCAGAGTCAAACTACTTTTGCGCTGGACTTGGCGATCGACGAAATGACTGGGTGGATCGCGTAACGCTGTTCGGGCTTTTTTGCCCTAACCGCGATGCTGACGAGCCGGTTCCGCCTCCGCGAAGCACACCACGTGCTTCGCAGCAGCGGTCATCGGCGAGGTTCATTATCCGCGTTCGATCGCGAAATACGCTGCTCGAATGCATTGAGCCGACTCTCGATGAATCCTATCGCGAGAAACACGATCGCTGCCGTGAATGCGATCAGGCCGATCAAGCTAAACGTCTGATGTATGCTCACCTTCGCCCCCGTCATTCTGCCGTTCTGCTCCTTTTTCTCGGAGCTTCTGTCTCGCCGCGCCTTGCCCGGCACGGTCTTGATTGTGATCAAATTATTGCAGCGCGGGGTGCCAGCACAACAGTTATATTTGAAACTTAAACACGCCGCGGCGGCAATCTAACTACAAACAAACCGCGGGCGCCGCGCCCGGTGGAAGCGCATGGAAAATCACGTCCGCGCAACGTCACGGAGCATCACCGCGAATGGCACTGGCGATGCAGGCCTCCGTCTCGGCCAGAGCCGTGAACTGGCGGTTGCTGCGACCGCTTTCCGTCTTGCTGGCGCCTGTCGCGAGCGCAGGTAAGATACGCCGATGGTGGAGGCGGCGTGGCGATCGGCTGACGGAAAGTGGACCGTCTAACCCTCTTCGGGCTCTTCGCAGTAACGGCGATGCTCATCTGTTATGCGCTTGAGCGGCGTAGCCATTGGTTCATCCTGGGCTTTGCCGCCGCGTGCGCATTGGGCTCGGCCTACGGCTTTCTCCAAGGGGCGTGGCCGTTCGGCCTGGTCGAAGCGGTCTGGGCGCTCGTCGCGGTAAAGCGCTGGCACGACTGTCACAATCGAGGCTGAGAACCACCCGACCCTTGCCCTAGGGCGGCCTGTTTTGCTCGCTGGCAACGGTCGCGTGCACAAGTAAGATGACGCCGATGGCGGAGGCAACCGGAGCGATAGAGCCGCGCGGACTGACGCTCGTCGGGCGCGAGGTGCTGACCGGCGTCGCCCAGCTCGCGACGGCCGTGCCGTCGTGCCTCGCCGCGGGCGTCTTGGCGTTTGCGCCGCTCGGCCCCACCTATGTCGCGGCCGGCGTCGCCGCCGGACTCTGCTGCCTCATCTTCGCCGCCCCCGCGGCGGCACTCGCCTCGGGCACGGCGTGGCTCATTCCCTCGCCACGCTCGAGCACCGCCGTGATCCAGGCGAGCCTTTTGGCGACGCTGTGGCGCATTCCGGCGCTGGCCGAGCCCAATGTCGCGCTCGCGGCGTTGGCGCTCTGCGTTCTGCTCGCCGGCGCGATGCAGATCCTGTTCGGCCTGGGCGGCGTCGCCCGCATCGTCAAGTTCACTCCCCATCCGGTACTCGCGGGGTTCCTCAACGGCGTGGCGCTCCTGCTCTGCCTGCCGCAGCTCGAACGCTATGTGAGCTTCAGCAACGGACCCTCGATCATCCATCCCTTCATGCTCGTCTTCATGCTGGCGCTGGCGGGCGCGACGATACTGGGACGCCGCTTCACGCTCAAAGTGGCGGGTGCGCTGTTCGGGCTCGCGACCGGCATCGTTGGTTACTACGCGCTCGAAGCGCTCGCGCCCGGCCTCGACCTCGGCCCGACCATGGGGGCGCCCGGCGCAGGCCACGCCTTCCTGCCGGCGCTCCCGTTCATCGGCCTCAAGCCTACGGACCTGCCGAGGAAGATCGTGCCGCTCCTGCCCGATCTCGTGCTGACGGCATTGAGCCTCGCGATCGTCGCCACGTTCGACACGCT
>Ga0335081_10023290_pt1 | contig 10016 bp, 8 predicted proteins | sample Lox_Sample_35_FD_206713 | JGI IMG/M metagenome (GOLD analysis project Ga0335081, IMG submission 206713) | Soil microbial communities from Loxahatchee National Wildlife Refuge, Florida, United States - Lox_Sample_3.5 | ecosystem: Environmental > Terrestrial > Soil > Wetlands | place: USA: Florida... | reverse complement strand
GTCCACGTGCGGCGGCTTCTGCGGATCCCACAGCGAGTGGTACGGAATGCTTCGCCCGCCCGGCCCGCCGGCGACGCTGCAGCCGGCCGCGGAGGGGTTGCCGCCCAGATCGGGCACGCAGTTGGGAAAGCTGTTGGTGGAGGTGCTCCACTTCGCGGCGTACTCGGTCAAGGCGGGGTTGCCGTGCTGTGCGATGAGGATGTTGCCGACGTCGTTGTTGCGGCCGTAGCCGCCGACGAGCAGCGTCTTGCGATCGGCGAACAGGTCGTAGGTGAAGCTGAGCCGCGGTCCGATGCCGACCAGGTTGGTCAGGGCGCCGTGCACGCCCGACGACGGGTCGCCGTAGAGGATGCCCGCGTCGATGCGGAAGCCGGGAATGATGGTGAGCTGGCGGTTGACCGTCCAGCGGTCCTGGATGAAGAGGCCGATGTCGCTCGCCGTGGCGCGCGTCACCAGCGCGTCGGTCGGGCCGCCGGGCGTGGTGGCTTCGTTGCCGCGGAAGGTCGTCATCGTGCCGCAGAAGGAGAAGGTGGCCGGGTCGGCCGGATTGCAGACGCCGCCGAAGTCGGTGAAGTTCGTGTCGCCCGTCGACCCGGTGGACTGTTTGTCGATGAGCCACGAGTACTGCACGCCCGCCTTCATCTGGTGCGAGCCGAAGCCGTGCGCCGTCCACGACAGCGTCGGGTCGAACTGCAGGCGGTACTTGGTCTCGTGCAGGTAGTTGCCGTGCAGGGACGACGAGATGCGGTCGGCGTTGAACTGCGTGATGCTCTGGTCCACGTCGAAGTGCGAGGGCGTGGAGAAGTCGTCGTGGATCGGGTCCTCGTTCGACTGCTCGTAGGTCATGCCGGTCTGGATCTGCAGCAGGACCGAGTCGGTGAAGTTGTGGTTGTAGTTGAGCAGCACGAACTCGCCGCCGCGGTGGATCTTGTCCTCGGCGTCGTCGCTGACGCTGCTGTTGCCCACCGAGTTGTTGATCACGTTGCGGTCGAGGTTGAAGCCGAGCGTGAGGCGGTCCTTGTCGGTGGCCTGCCAGGTCAGCTTGAAGCGGCCGAGGGTGGTGGTGGTGTCGGTGGGCCGGTTGGAGTTGATGCCTAGGAAGCTGATGGCGTTCTGCCGCGCGGAGAAGTTCTGCTGGTAGCTGGCGTAGAACCAGAGCTTGTCCTTCACGATCGGCCCGCCGATGTTGAAGATGGGGCTGTAGAACGACGTGGTCGGCGGCGGGTTCGGGTTGTTGACGAAGGTGCCGTAGTAGGCCGGCTGCGTCGAGGGGTAGTTCGGCGACGCCGACATCCAGGTCGGGTTGAGCGTGATGCTGGTGTCGACCTTGAACTCGTTGGAGCCGTTCTTGGTCACCGCGTTGGTGATCATGCCCATCGAGTTGTACTGGGCGTCGAAGCCGCCGGTGATGATCTCGAAGTTGTCGACCGCGTCGAAGTTCATCGGCGCGGTGATCGAGCCGGTGGTGATGTCGGTGGTGTCCATGCCGTCGACGTAGAACTTTCCGTAGCGGGAGAGGCCGCCGCGGGTGGACGGCGTGTTGCCGGGGCCCACGCCGGCCACCTGCTGCGCCATGCCCTCCACCTGGTGGAAGGAGGGCGTCATCGCGGCCTTCTCGGCGTTGATCACCGCCACCGACTGGGCGGAGTCGGGGTTCATCACCGGGTTGACCTTCTCGACGATCTCGAAGGTCTGCGCCTGTCCCTGCTCGGTCATGACTTGCAGGTGGATGTCGACCGGCGTGGTCTGGCCGAGGCGCACCACCACGTTCTCCTGCTTGATGGGCGTGAAGCCGGGCACCTCGACCTCGATGACGTAGTCTTCGCCAGGCGGCAGCAGGTTGAACTCGTAGCGGCCGTCGTCGCCGGTGGTGCGGCTCACGGGACCCTGGAGATTCGTGCCGTGGATGGTGAGCGGCACCTCCGAGAGCGCGGCGCCGGTCGGGTCGTAGACGTAGCCCGCGACCGTGCCGGTGATCTCGCCGGCGGCGCGCGCACGCGAGGCGGCGAGGAGCAGAGCGAGGGCAGCGAAGAGGCGGAGAAGGGTTTTCACTGGGGGCTCACCGCGAGGAAGACGACGTTGAAGGCGGCTTTCAGCGCCGACGCGCTCAGGCTCGAGAGCAGGACGAAGTCGTTCTTGTGGGCGGTCTCGCAGGCGGTGTCGCCGATGACGCACACGCCTTTGTAGTCGCCGAGCTTCTTGCCCGAAGGCAGCGTGAAGTCGTGCAGGCGGACGATGGGCGAGAAGGCGTCGTCGCCCGGCTGCGCCGGCAGGACGATGGCATTGTTGGTGGTCGTGACCTCGAAGCCGCCGCTGGAGGGATCGAGGATGACGCCGTCCATGGCGATGAGGTTTCCGCTCGCGTCGAGAGGCACCGGCCCGCCGTTCAGGTAGCTGGCCTGCAGGCCTTCGAACCAGTAGCTGCTGGTCGGCAGCGCGGCGCCGCCGGCCGCGACGAGCACCGGCACGGTCGGGTCGAAGATCATCCACACTTCGAAGGCGGACGGCGCGGCCGCGCGTTTGGCGCCGAACTTCCCGCCGCTGACCGAGGCCGCGTACTTCAGGTCGTTGCAGGTCTCGCCGCTGACTCCGGTGACGCTGTAGATGGCGGCGAGGCCGAGGGGCGTGTGCGGCGAGGAGAGGTTCGCGTTGTTGAGCGGCAGCGAATCCGCGATCGGCCACTGCTGATCGCGCTGGAATGCATCCTGAACCGGGTCGTACGGGGCGGGCGTGCAGCTGTGCGGAAAGACGTCGGCGTGGAAACCGCCGCCGCCGTCGGTGTAATGGTTGGCGATGGTGGGCGCATACGTGCAGTGCAGGTTGCTCGAATCGCAGCTCGCCGGCTGGAACGGCGGCGTGTTCGACGACATGCGGCCGGCGACGAAGAACTTGATCGCCTTGCCGGCAGCGAATCCGGTGATCGGGAGATAGCAGCTCGTCGCGTTGTTGCACTGGGCCCGCTGGCTGCTGCTCGGCACGAACGGCTGGAAGTTCACGTACAGCGCGCCCTGCGCGGTGGTGTTGGTGCCGGTGAAGGTCGGCGTGCCGGAGCTGTTGTCGATCACGCCGTTGTACGGATCGACGTCGCCGCCGGCGTGCCAGTCGGGGCCGCAGGCGCAAACGGCCGCGAGCAGCGCCAGGGCGGGGCCGCGGGACAGATGACGTTTCAACATAGGGCGGCGCTACTAACACGCGCGAAAGGGAGCGAGCAATGCACCGGTTGACCGACTCCCGTCATCGGTTTGTCGCTTGCCCGTGGGGCGACGGCGGATCTAAGGTGCGCCGCGATGTTCGAGACGCTGGGGGGCGCGCGAAAGCGCGAATTGCCTGAATACACGCTGGTTTCGATCGGGCTTCACGCGGTGATCGTGGGCGCGTTGATCGGCCTCGCGTCGCTGAAAGTCAGGCACGACGCGAGGAAGGAGGTCGAGGTCTCGTTCATCGGACCGGGAAAGGGGAAGGGGCAGCCGCCGCCACCACCGCCGCCTGCCGCAAAGAAGCGCAACCCGACGCCGCGGCGGAAGATGCTGGCGAAGATCGAGGTGCCCAAGCCGATCCTCGAGCCCAAGGTGGAGCCGCCAAAGCAGGTCGATCCGCCGCCCGACGTCGAGGACTCGGACGACGATGACGACGGCCAGGAAGGCGGAGTCGCCGGCGGGGTGGCCGGCGGCGTGGTGGGCGGGGTCGTCGGCGGGGTGGTGGGCGGCACCGGCACCGGCGGCGGCGGGATGCAGCCCGCCGAGCGGCCGAAGCCGAAGAACGTGCCGCCGTTCGTGATCGCGCGCGACATGATCCGCCAGGACGCGCCGCGCATGTCCGAGGTGTTCAAGGAGGCGCACCGCGGGCAGACGGTGAACGGCATGTACAAGGTCTGCGTCGACACCGACGGCAGCGTGTACGAGGTGACGCCGGTGAAGGCGGTCGAGGGCGCCAACGACGAGATCATCGCGGGCATCCGGCAGGACTGGCTCTACAAGGCGCAGCAGGTGCCGGTCTGCTTTTTGTACAACATGGTCGTCACCGTCCGGCAGTAACGCCAACTGCCAACCGCGAGGGCGCGACGGGGCGCGAAGAAGCCTTCCGCGAAAGAGGTTTCTTTGGGCTTTGCCTCGGGCGTCCGATGAGGCTCGGGCCCGATCAGGCCGTTTCGCGTCCCTCGCGCCCTCGCGGTTTGCAGGTCGGTTTCGCGTTATGCTGCAACAGATGCGGGCGGGTGCGGCGGTCAGCCGGGAAGAGGACGTGCGCCTCGCGGCACGGGATGCGGCCACGCGCGCGCTCGACGCGGCGGGCATCGACGAGGCGGCCTGCCTCGTCGTCGCGGCGACGCCGGAGCACCTGGACGAGTCGATCGACCTTTGCGACGCGCTGCGGGACGCGGCGGGGGCGGGCGCGCAGATCGTCGGCGGCGCGACGTCGGCGGCCTTGTGCCCCGGAGACGCCGAGATCGAGGAGGGCCCCGCGCTGGGCGTCCTGGCGCTCGATCAGAAGGCGCACCTTTTTTCCTTCCGCGCCGACCTGCCCGACGAGCTTCGCGCCGCGGCTGCCCGGGCGGGTCCGGGCGCGCTCGGCATCGTCTTCGCCGATCCGGCGGCGCCGCTGCAGCGGCTGCTCGCCGCGCTCGGCCGCGAGGCGCGCTTCGCGCGGGTGGCGGGCGGCGGCGTGGCCATGGAAGGCGGCCTTTTGCTCGACGACGACCTCGCCGACGTGCACGCGGTGGGCGCGTTCTTCCCCGCGCCGGCGCGGGTGGCGGTGGCGCAGTCGCACCAGCCCATCGGCAACCCGCTGCTGGTGACGCGCTCGGAAGGGCGCTCGCTCTATGAGCTCGACTCGCGCCCGGCGGTCGAGTCGCTGACCGCGCTCGCCGAGCAGCCCGGCGTGAGCGGCGATGCGCTGCAGTTCGTCGCGCTCGGCCTGTCGCCGCGGCCGGGCGAGCCGTTCCAGCCCGACGACTTCATCTCGGTGCAGCTGCTTGGCGTCGACGAGGAAGAGGGCTCGATCGAGACCGGCATCGCGGTGCCCGAAGGCCACAGCGTCTCGTTCACGCTGCGCGACGGCATGGGCGCGCGCCGCACGCTGCAGACCGCGCTCGACCGCCTCGGGCCCGGCCTGCCGTCGTTCGGCTTCTACTTCGACTGCGCCAGCCGCGGCAGCACCCTCTACGGCGTCGACGGGCTCGACCTGGGCCTCATCGGCAAGTCGCTGGGCGCGTTTCCGCTCCTGTCGATGCGCACGTCGTTCGAGCTGGGCCCTTCCGGCGACGGCGTCGGCGTGCACCTGTTCACGGGCGTCCTCGCCCTGGGAGACACGAAGTGAAGAAGCTCCTGCTCCTGTGCCTTTCGGCCTGCGCGAGCGCCTCGCCGCGGCCGCCGTCGTGCACCGCGCCGGCCGAGCAGGTGGAGGTGGCGCAGATCCAGATCGGCTGGAACGCGCTGGTCACCGGAGTTCCGACGCAGCCGCCGGTGGTCGACGTCGAGCGGCCGGTCCGCTACGAGAAGGACGCGCAGGCGCTGGCGAAGCAGCTGCTCGCGCGCTGCGAGAAAGGCGAGCCGCTCGCACCGCTGCAGCAGCAGTACTCGGAGAAGGGTCCGGGCACGATGGTGATCGACGCAGGCTCGGAAGCGCCGTTCCGCTCCGCCGCGCTGTGCATGAAGCCGGGCGAATGCGCGCTCTATCGCTCCGCCGAGGCGTGGCACGTGCTGAAGCGGATCAACTGAACTGCCGACCGCGAGGGCGCGAGGAGCGCGAAAAGGCCTGTCCGGGATCTGGCTCGGACGCCCGAGCAAGGTCGACCCCCGGGAAGCTCTTTCGCGTCCCTCGCGCCCTCGCGGTTTGCAGTCGTCTTTACCGAGCCGGCGGCGGCGCTTCCGGCAGGAACGTCTCGAACTCGATGCCGATGCCCGCCGGCATCTCGCGGCGCCAGCGGACGCGCGCGCGGACCGGCAGGGTGCGGCCGTCGGGCAGCTCGAACGACGCGAGCACGTGGCGGACCGCGCTCGGCAGCGCCACGCGCAGGAACGCCCCGCCGGGCGAGATGTTCTCGGTGACCGCGTGCACCTGCTTGCCCTGCACGTTGAGCTGCGTGCGCATGGCCACCGGCCGCCGCGCGAAGCGGCGCCGGTGCCCGTGGTCGCCCCTGTCCTGCCAGTCGATCATGCGCCCCCAGAAATGGGCCCAGAAGGCCCCTGCGTCAATTTTCCATGTTCGAAAAAACGCCGCTGGAACGCTGCGATCGGTGTCACACATCGCCTCCGACGCAACGCGGCACCTTGACGAAATCGAGCGGGCGACCTACCCCTCGCACATGGCCGAAACCGAAGGACCCCGCAGGACGGTCGTCCGCGGGCGCTACTACGAGGATTTCAAGGTCGGCGACGTCTACCGCCACCACTGGGGGCGCAGCGTCGAGGCGGCGGAGTCGCAGCTGTTCGCCACCGGCACCATGAACGCGGTGCCTCTCTACTTCAACCGCGTCTTCGCGCAGTCGCTGGGTCACCCGGCGCCGCCCATCCACCCGCTCTTCGTCATGAACGTCGTCTTCGGCATGACGGTGGAGGACCTCTCCGAGCAGGCGCTGGCGCACCTTGGATACTGGAACATGACCTTCCCGCGCTTCACCTACCCGGGCGACACCTTGATGTGCTCGTCGGAAGTCCTCGACAAGCGCGAGTCGGGCAGCAAGCCCGACCGCGGCATCGTCCACGTGCGCACCACCGGGTTGAACCAGCGCGGCGAAGAGGTGTGCGTCTACGAGCGCAAGATCCTGGTGAAGAAGCGCGCCACATATGGAGGTGCGTGATGCCCATTCCCAATCCCAACGGCGGCGCCCTGACCGAAGAGCACGTGCAGATCCGCGAGAGCGTGCGCGACTTCGCCGACCGCGAAGTGGTTCCCATCGCCAACGAGCTGGACAACAAGGCGGCCGAGATCCCCGACCACGTCGTGCGCAAGATGGCCGAGCTGGGGTACTTCGGGCTCATCTTCTCGCCCGACTACGGCGGCAGCGGGCTCGACACGCTGTCGATGGCCATCGTCGCCGAGGAGCTGTCGCGCGCGTGGCTCTCGGTGGGCTCGGTGATGACGCGCATGATCATCACCGCGTCGCTGGTGCAGGCGAACGGCACCGAGGAGCAGAAGAAGAAGTTCCTGCCCGGGCTCTGCACCGGCGAAATTCTTGCGGCGGCCGCCTTCACCGAGCCGGACGCAGGGAGCGACAGCGCGGGCATCAAGTGCCGCGCGGTGAAGCAGGGCGACAGGTATCTCGTCACCGGCGAAAAGACCTGGTGCACGTGGGCCAACAAGGCGCATCTCTTGTGCACCACCGTCGTCACCAATCCCGACGCGCCAAAAAAACACAATCGCCTTTCGGTGTTGCTGATTCCGAAGACGCCCGGCGACGGGTTCCACCCGCCGCAGCTGGCGGGATCGCCGATACCGACCATCGGTTACAAAGGAATGAACAGTTACGCCTTGCAGTTCGACGGTTATGAAGCGCCCGCGGAGAACCTGCTCGGCGGCGTCGAGGGCAAGGGCTTTTATCAACTGATGTCGACGTATGAAATTGCGCGCATCCAGACCGCCGCGCGCGCGGTGGGCGTGGCGCAGGCCGCGTTCGAGGCGGCGCTGCGCTATTCGCAGGAGCGCACGCAGTTCGGCAAGCCGATCAGCGAGTTCCAGGTCATCGGCCACAAGCTCGCGCACATGGCGACGCAGGTCGAGGCCGGGCGGCAGCTCACCTATCACGCGGCGCGGATGAAGGACACCGGCAAGCGGTGCGACCTCGAAGCGGGAATGGCCAAGGCGTTCTGCGCCGAGATGGCCGAGCACGTGACCAGCGAGGCGATGCAGGTCTTCGGCGGCTACGGCTACTCGCGCGAGTTCCCCGCGCAGCGCTTCTGGCGCGACGCCCGCGTCTTCCGCATCTTCGAAGGCACGTCCGAGATTCAATACGAAGTCATCGCCAAGCGCCTGCTGGAGGGCTGACGTGCAGCACTTCACCCGTAACGACAACCTGTATGAAGACTTCGTGGTCGGCGAGACCATCGTGCACCCGCGCGGCCGCACGGTCTCCGACGAGCACATGATGTGGACCAACGTGGTGCTCAACACCGCGCAGCTCCATTTCAACCAGAAGATGTGCGACGACTCGCCGGCCACGACGTTCAACGGCCGCCGCGTCGTCTACGGCGGAGTCGTCTTTGCCTTCGTCGCCGGCCTCGCGTCCGAAGAGACCGAGGAAAACGCGCTGGCGCAACTGAGCTATGACGAAGGCCGCCATCTGAACCCGGTCTTCGCCGGCGACACGCTGTTCGCCGAGAGCACGGTGTTGTCGAAGACCGAGGACGATCCGCGGCTGTCGGCGCTGAGCAAGCCGGGCCAGGCGGGCGTGGTGAAGTTCCTGCTGCGCGGGAAGAACCAGAAAGGTGACGTGGTGCTCGAGATTACCCGCGAGCTGGCGATCCTGAAGAAGGCATTTCGACCGTGAGCGCGACGCGGAGCGGAATCGAGATCAAGCCGGTCTACGGGCCGGACGACGTGCGCGAGATTCCCGCTCCGCCGGGCGAGTATCCGTATACCCGCGGCATTCACCGGAACATGTATCTCGGCAAGCTCTGGACCATGCGGCAGTACGCGGGGTTCGGCACGCCGCGGGAGACCAACGCGCGTTTCAAATATCTCTTGGAGCAAGGTCAAACCGGGTTGTCTCTGGCTCTGGACCTGCCGACGCAGCTGGGCATCGACGCCGACGATCCGGAGGCGGCCGGCGAGGTGGGAAAGGTCGGCGTGTCGATCGGATCGCTGGCCGACATGGAAGAGCTCTTCGCCGGCATTCCGCTCGGCAAGGTCTCGACCTCGATGACCATCAACGCGACCGCGCCCGTGCTGCTCGCGATGTACGAGGAGGCCGCGCGCAAGCAGGGCGTGGCCGACGACCGCATCTCGGGCACGGTTCAAAACGATTTGCTCAAGGAGTTCGGCGCGCGCGGGGCGTGGCTGTTTCCCATCGAGCCGTCGATGCGGCTGGCGTGCGACCTGATTGAAGATACGGTGAAGCGATTGCCGCGGTTCAATCCGGTCTCGATCGCCTCTCACTATCGTGACGCGGGCGCCAATCCGGCCGAGGAGATGGCGTACACCTTGAGCGCAGGAAAGGCATATGTAGAAGATCTCCTGAAGCGGGGCATTCCGGCCGACGCTTTCGCGCCGCGGCTCAGCTTCTTCTTCTATACGTATACGAACTTCTTCGAAGAGGTCGCCAAGTATCGCGCCGGCCGCCGCATCTGGGCGCGATTCATGCGCGACGAGGTGGGCGCGAAGGAGCCCGAGAGCTGGCGGCTGCGCGCGGCGTGCGTGTGCGGCGGGCATTCGCTGACGCGCGCGGAGCCGTTGAACAACATCGCGCGCACGACCCTGGAAACCTTTGCGGTGGCGTGCTCCGGTCTGCAGAGCGTCTTTACCGCCGCATATGACGAGGCGTTTGCGATACCCACCGAGCTTTCGGCGCGCACCGCGCTGCGCGTGCAGCAGATCGTCGCGTATGAAACCGAGGTGGCGCAGACGGTCGATCCGCTCGGCGGCAGCTTCTTCATCGAGTCGCTCACCGACGGAATGGAGAAGGCGATTGCGTCGGTGATGCACGAGATCGACGCGCGCGGCGGATTCGTCGAGGCGCTGCGCGCGGGCTACGTGCAGCAGCGCATCGCGCAGCGCGCGTACGAGCACCAGCGCGCGGTGGAGAAGGGCGAAGTCCCGGTGGTGGGCGTCAACAAGTTCCGCACGGTGGGCGAAGCGCACGCCGAGCCGGAGATGGAATTGACGCAGGCCTCGCCGGAAGCGGCGCGCGAGGCGTCCGAGCGGGTGGCGAAGGTGAAGCGCGAGCGCGACGGCGAAATGGCGCGCGCGGCCCTGCGCGCGCTGGGCGAAGCGGCGGCCGGCCCCGGAAACCTGCAGCCGCACATCCGCGACGCGGTGCGCGCGTATTGCACGGTGGGCGAAATCGCGGGCGCTTTGAAGAAGGT
>Ga0335081_10023289_pt1 | contig 10016 bp, 7 predicted proteins | sample Lox_Sample_35_FD_206713 | JGI IMG/M metagenome (GOLD analysis project Ga0335081, IMG submission 206713) | Soil microbial communities from Loxahatchee National Wildlife Refuge, Florida, United States - Lox_Sample_3.5 | ecosystem: Environmental > Terrestrial > Soil > Wetlands | place: USA: Florida... | reverse complement strand
GATGGCCGTCCTCAACACCAACACCCGCTACCTGCACGACAACCTGGTGCGCTACGCTGAGCGCCTGTGCGCAAAACTCCCCGAACCCCTGCGCGTCTGCTTCTTCGTCAACTCGGGCAGCGAGGCAAACGAGTTGGCGTTGCGGCTGGCCCGCACGCACACCGCGCGAGAAGACATCGTGGTCTTGAACGACGCCTATCACGGGCACACCACCACACTGGTTGATATCAGCCCTTACAAGTTTCAGGGCCCGGGGGGCCAAGGGCCCAAGCCCTGGGTCCACACCGCGCCGCTGCCCGACGATTACCGCGGTCCGCACCGGCGCGACGACCCGGAAGCCGGGCGAAAGTACGCTCGGCAGGTGGCCGAAATCGTCGCCAAGCTGCAAGCCGGAGGCCGCGGCCCGGCGGCGTTCATCTGCGAGTCGCTCCCCAGCGTGGGCGGACAGATCGTTTTGCCTCCGCACTATCTCCAGGAAGTCTATTCGCAGGTGCGGGTGGCAGGCGGCCTGTGTATCGCCGATGAGGTGCAGGTGGGCCTGGGGCGGCTGGGCACGCACTTCTGGGGTTTTGAGACACAGGGCGTGGTGCCTGATATCGTCGTGCTGGGCAAACCGATCGGCAACGGCCATCCGCTGGGCGCCGTCGTAACCACGCCCGAGATTGCCGCTTCCTTCGACAACGGCATGGAGTTCTTCAGCACCTTCGGCGGGAACACCGTGTCCTGTGCGGTTGGGCTGGCAGTGTTGGAGGTCATCGAGGAAGAAAAGCTGCAAGAGCACGCGCGGCGAGTGGGAAACCACCTGCTCGCCGGCTTGCGGGGATTGATGGAACGGCACCACGTAATCGGCGATGTGCGAGGCCTGGGACTGTTCGTGGGAGTAGAGCTCGTCCGTGACCGCATAACCCTTGAGCCGGCGACGGAGGAGACCGCCTACGTTGTTAACCGGCTGTACGAGCGCGGCATCCTGGCAGGAACCGAAGGACACTTCCACAACGTAATCAAGATCCGCCCGCCGCTCCCTTTCAACGAGGCCGACGCCGATCTGCTGGCGAGTGCGCTGGACGACATTCTGGGCGAGGATTTGGCGCGAGCCTGACCCGGCAGACGGTCGCAGCGGAGGCCATAGAAGTCAAGCGCTTTTCTCTAACCAAACTCCGGTCCTGATATCGCGCACACAAACTCTGGTCGGCCCGGATATGCGTTCGCGCCCCGGTACATCCTGGTCAAAGGCCGTGCCAACTCGAACCCTTTTTCGCCTATGAGGCCACTGGCCCATGGACTAGACATCACGATATCGACGAACATCACACGGCCGCGCGAACGTTCGAGAAACTTCTCCAACAGTTCTCGCGCCGCGCGCTCGTTGTGGGCAACCCACGGACCAAAATGGTCCGCGAGCGAGCCTTTGCGGCCCAGCGCGTATCCCTCCAGGCTGCCGTTTTGTCCGGCGAGCAACACAAACTCGGGAGCGTCGCTGGCGATGGAGCGCAGGAGGGCACTCCGGTCGGCCCCAAAGATTTCGCGGTCAATCGCGAATACAGCGCTCACGTCGTCAAGCTTCCAGGGTGGAGGCGACGCATCGCTGACGTTTCTTCTCAGCACGCATCGCGCAATTTCGTATTCCGTCTTGAATCCCAGCCGTTCGTAGAGAGGCTTGCCTTGAGGCGTCGCGTCGAGCTTGACGCAGGGCACGCGTATGACCTCCAGAGCAGCAATGGCGCGCTCAAGCAATGCCGTGCCGATGCCCCTGCCGCGGAAGTCCGGGTCTACCAAAACCATGCCGACCCAGGCGAAACGGTCCTCGTAGATGATCGTTGCAACCGTGCCCGTGACGCGCCCATCACATTCAGCTACGAAACAGCCTTCAGGGTTGGCCTCGAGAAATCGAGCCCAATCCTGGGGCGTCTGATTCCATCCGGCGATCTCTTTCAAGAGCATCCCGGCTGGAATGTCGGCCGGCGTCATCTCCCGGATGTCAGGGGTCATTCCTTCTCCGCAACCCCGAGCCTCTCAAGCCTCGGTAGGCTTTGACTCATCGCAGCCACCGGTCGAGATTGCTCGCCACGAAGGCGTCGTCGTTCAGATGAGGATAGCTGCGCCACACCCGGTCGATTTCCTCCATCTGGCCGGGAGAAAGATCCTCGTTGGGATCAAGGCACCAGCGTCCCTCGAGGAATCCCTGGCGATGCAGGATCTCGTGCACACCCGCAATGCATCCCGCAAAGCCGTTTCGCACGTCAAACAGCGCCGCATTGGAGTCTGTGATTTCCGCGCAGCGGGAGAGAACGCTGGCAGTGAGCTCGGTGTGCGAGCGGCATTGCTGCACTCGGTCCAGCAGCTCGACGGCGCGCCGCGTCCACACCGCCCAATGTCCTAAGAGGCCGCCGGCAAATCGGAGGCTTACCACACGGCTTCCCGCCCGCACTCGGAACTCGGTCAGAAGATCCGCGACGATATTGTCGTCGTTGCCTGTGTACAGAGCAACTTCGTCTTCTCGGCCGCTTTCCGCCAGAGCTCGGACAACGTCGAGAGTGTGATAGCGATTGAAGGGTGCCACCTTGATCGCCACCACACTCTCGATCTCCAGGAACTGGCGCCAAAACTCCATGTCGAGCACTCTGCCCCCGACAGCGGGCTGGAGATAAAACCCAAAGATCGGAATCGCGCTCCCTACCGCGCGGCAGTGCGCAATCAACTCGGCGTTAGTGGCGTCACGAAGCACCCCGAGGCTGAGTAGTCCGGCATCGTAGCCCAGCCGTTGTCCGATTTCAGCCTCGTGAACAGCCTGGGCGGTTGGGCCGCATATGCCGGCAATCTTCGCGATCCGTCTTCCGAGTTGCCGTTCGCACTCTCGCGTCGTCTCTACGGCGAGTGCCAGTACAGGTTCGAAGAGCCCCACGCGCGAATCGCGGATGGCAAACTGCGTGGTGTGAACGCCGACTGCTACGCCCCCGGCTCCGGCCTCGCAGTAGTAGCGGGTGAGCGCGCGTTGCCGGCGTTCATCGAGCTTGCGCTCAGCATTCAACGCGAGCGGATGAGCGGGGATGGCAACGCCGCGGAGTAGCATCTGGAGAACTTCGCGGTCGATCATTTCTGATGTCGACATACAGACTAATATTTCCCATCGGCCACTTCGAAGCGAGTGGGTTTGTTGAGCGTCTCACCGCCGCGCGCTACCCAGTGCGTCACCCATTGCATCAACTCTTCCAGTGGGACCTCCGGATTACCGAGGAGCGAGTGACAGGCCGATGCATTGCTCAGCAGGGCTCGGTCCGATTCTTTACCCGTCAGCAACGGCTCGCGCTGGAACTCGCGAGCGAAATATTCTGCCGCCCAGCGCACGGAGATAGTCTCCCGCCCGGTGATGTTCATAATTCGCGGTGGCGAGGCACAATGCTCGAGGCAGCGCAAAGCGTAGGAATTCGCGTCGCCCTGCCAGATGACGTTGAAAGCGGGAACCTTCAGATCAATCGGCTCGTCTCTGTAAACCTTGCGAGCGATGTCGACCAATACCCCGTAGCGTAAGTCGACGGCGTAATTCAGCCGATACAGCAGGCAAGGCGTGTTGTGCTCCTGGGAATGGTATTCGAATATTCTCTCCCGTCCCAGACATGTTTGGGCGTATTCGCCGACTGGTTCTGGTGTGTCACTCTCAAGCGAGCCGCCCGAGTCCACTTTTACCCACGGATAAACGTTGCCTGTAGAAAATACAACAATTCGCGACGCCCGAAAGTGGAGCGCCACATGGTACGGAACAACGATGTTCGAGACCCAGGTGAGGTCGGGACGGCTCGTTGAGCCGAACTTCCTCCCCGAGAGAAACAGGACATTCGGGCAAATCGGGAGGCTGGCTACCTGATCTCGGTTCAAAAGATCACAAGCGATCGTCTCAATACCCTCACGGTTGAGTCCCTTCATGACTTGCGGAGAAGAAAACCGGGACACGGCGAGAACCCGTGAAGGCACTCCCGCCGCGACAGCCGCCCGCCTGATGCGTCGGGCAAGAGACGGACCCATCTTCCCCCCAGCCCCCAAGACGATAAAGTCTCCTCGAATCCTGCCGATCGAATCGAGGTCGCGATCAGTAGGGGTCGCCAATCGCCCTTCCAGTTCCTGCACGGACTCAATGAATCTCATAAGTGTTGGCGATTATTGTGCCCGCCTCAGACGCGGCAGGGTTGGCTCGGTGAGTGGAGATCCGATAAATCGTCAAGGCTCCGACAATTCCTCCGACCGTGATGATTCCCCAGGCGACATTGTAACTGTGGCGCGTGTCGAAGATGCGGCCCGCCATGACGGGACCTAATGTCTGGCCGAGCGAGTCTGCCATGATGATGAGAGCCAGGAGTTTTCCCAGCGCCCCGAGGCCGAAGCGGTCGGCGGTCACGAGCGGAATCAACATGTAGTCGGCGCCCATGGCGAAACCGAAGATCGCGGCAAACGCAAAAATCGAACCGTTGCTGTTTCCAACGAACAACAAAGGTATGGCAACCGCGAGCACGAGGTAGAAGAGCGCCATCACATTCTTGCGAGTAAACCGGTCCGCGACGTACCCCACTGCGATCCTGCCCGCAAGGCTCGACACCAGCAGGACGCTGAGGGCGCGGGAGGCCCAGGCAACGCTATGGCCGGCATCCGTCAAGTAGAGAACAAAATGAGAAATGACTGTCCCGATTGCGAAGATGGTGAGGGTGCTACCCAGCAGCAGTCGCCAGAAATCCGGCGTGCGCACCGCCTGACTTACCGGCGCAGAACTTGACTGGATGGCCTCGACTGAATTGAGTTCGGAGCCGTCAACGGCGTCCGACTGCAGCCCAATCTCTCGCGGAGAAGAACGAGTGACCCAGATGCCGACGGGAACCAGGGTCACGATCATCGCCATGCCGATCACTTCGAAAGCGCGGCGCCAGCCCAGGTTGCCAATGAGCCAGTGAATCAGCAAGGGGGACAACGCGCCACCCAGACCAAGTCCCAGATACGCATACCCCATGGCCCGCCCACGACGAGCGCGAAACCAGTTGGCTATCAGCACCTGGTTCGGGATAGGTCCAGCAAGAACGTAGCCAATAACCTCGGTGAAGCAGAGAAAGTAATACTGCCGCACTGAGCTGATCATCCCCATGAATACCAAGGAAGGTCCGGCGAAAGCCACTCCGCACAGGATAACGGCCCGCGCGCCTACACGATCGATCAGCGCACCAGCCAGCAGCCCGAAAAAGGGAGCCACAATCGCGAAGCCGATGAGAAACCCGCTCGTGGCCTGCTGCCGGCTGAATCCGAGAGATTGAATCAGAGAAAGATAGAAAACCGGAAAACCGTAATAAACCAGACCAGTTGTAAGGAAAAGATTCAGGAAGGCCGCCGCCACAATCCACCAGCCATAGAAGATACGTTTGTTTGACAGGGCGCTCATGATGAACTTTGCTGGGCGTACTAGCGCCCGAGTGTTGAGTAGGCTTCAGCAGTGTGGTCAAAATCGAATGGGTCGGCAAGCAGTCTTGACCTTGGACGGCTAGCAATCAAGGTGGTCTCGGAACTTCACGTCGAGAGCCATCTTATTGGCCCCAGCCATGCGATGGGAGAACTCACGCATCTCTTCCTCGGGCATGGGCTCAAAATTTCGCGCTAGTTGCGCGTTCTGCCTGATCATCGTGTGAGTTGGCATGCCGACAACGGCGGCCGCCACCGGCAGGCTCCAGGAATATTGCAGCAGTTTTGCCGCGCTGCCTTTGTCCGATCCGCTCCCGACCAGCGCCTCTTGCCCCATAATCTTCATGGCCAGAATGCCGAGGTTTTTTCGGCGCGCTACGGGCAGAGCGACCTCCTGGAAGCTGGTTGACAGGGCCGAATTGGGCACCATGCCGTGCTCGCCTCCCGTCATGCCCTGCCTCGCCGCGTTCAGGGCCATCTGAACGCAATCGAAGTCGTGGCGTTCAAGGGCGGTCTTGAGCACTTCCGGGTCGTTGTGACAGGTAATGCCGACAAAGCGCGTCAGCTTCTCGTCCCGCATTCTGTAAAGCGCGTTCAGCACGCCATCCTTGGCCTCGATTTTCGTCAAGTCGTCTGCGTCCATCAGAGCATGCACGTGGATTAGATCGATCTGACTCGTCTCGAGCCGCTTCAAGCTGCCTTCCAGAATGCGGCGCGCCGTGTCGCCATCGCGCGGCTCGATTTTGGTGGCGAGGAAAAACTCTTTCCGCCGCGTCTTGGCCACTCGGCCCACCCAGCTTTCGCTGCGCCCTTCACCGTAGCCATAAGCCGTGTCCAAGTAAGTCACACCGGAATCGAGCGCCACATTTATCGCCTCCACCGCCGCCTCCTCGGTCTGGTACATCAGCAGGCGGCTGCCACACCCGAGAGCGAGGATGGAAACGTGCACACCCGTCTTGCCCAGAACGCGCGTCGGCATCGGGCTAGCGGCCGCAGCTTTGGAGCCAAGTGCCACCGCGAAACCGGCCAGCGTCGATTTTTCCAGGAACTTCCGCCTTGAGTATCCGCTCGCCATATATGGCCTCCTTGTACTTGCCCTTTAGCCGATTCTCGCCTCGAAGTCGCCCAAAGTAAAGCGTCCGTTGTTGTGGTGTTGCCGGTCGCGCGCCCGCTTTCATCGGCAAGACGCGATCCTTCCAGGAATACCGGCAGAAGGTGGGGCCGGACAGGTTCGCCTTCCATCGCCCTTTCGGCTCCCGTCAAAGGCCGTTCATGAATGACCCGGAGATGGCATGAAAAGCTGGCTGTTCAAATCCTTGTAGACTACGTATCTAGTCTGCGACGGCCTGGAAGACCGAGACGGCGCGCCCAGGTCACTGCGGCTGGCCGGGCGCCTGCGGCTCACTCCAATCGGCCGGCGCGCCGCTGGCCTCGAATTGCTTTTGCAGCTCGTCCAGATCCTGCTGCGCCTTCTCCGCTGCGGTGCGCTTGGCGGCTACTTCCGCCTGCTTGGCCGGGATCGCCTGGGCGAGCTGCGCCTGCGTGGCCGGATTCAGCTCCTGCGCTTGTCGGGTCTTGAGCAAGCTCAGCTCGTCCTCGGCCAACTGCTGCTCCTCCTGGGCACGAGCCAGCGCGTCGCGCGCAATCTGAAAGCGCTTCTGCCAGTACTCGTGCGTTCCCGCCTTGGGAAGTTTTTCGGGCGGCTCGCTCTCCGGGGAACCGCCGGTAGGGGGAACATTCAGCCAGCTCGTATCGCCGCCGTCCCGCAGCACTTTGTCCTGGAAATCCGAGATGGCCTGCTGATCGTCGGCCACCTGCCGCTGCTTTTCGTCCACTTCCTGGGTCAGGGCGTTGATATCCGTGCGGAACGTTTCCTGTTGGAGTGTCTCATTGGGATTGAAAGAGAATTGAACTTGGGCGAGGTTGAGCTTCTGCTGCAGCACGGCGAGCTCGCGCTGATGCAGGTCCAGGTTTGAGCGCAGCTTCCGTAACTGAGCTTGGACCTCCTGCTTCTCTTTGGCGCGCGACTCGCCCAACTCGGGCTTGGTCTCCCCGGCATTGCCGGCGCTCTGCTCGCTGGAGGCTGGACCGACCACGCTGATGCCTCCGGAAGCGGGCACGCTATCGTTGGTGAAGACCCGGACCGGTTTCTGGCTGTCCCGGGCGCGCTCCGCTCTCGCTTTGCGGGCGGCGTCGGCGACGGGGTCGCCTGTTGAGCTAGTCGAGTTGGTGGAGTTGGCGGTCTGATTTTGCGGACGAGCAATCGCCCACGCTGCTGCCAGAATGGCTGCTCCGAGGATCGTCAGCGTGTATTTCATAGTTGATACCTCTCCTCTTAACATAGCGCCTTTCCCTCGGGAGATCAACCCCGCTGATTGGGGCGCCTTACCCTCCTATTATAGGGCGACATAAGTTGTAGCGCCGGTCTTCAGCCCGATATCTACCGCCCCAGGCCACACAGGGCTCCGGCATCAACTGCCGGGCTGAAGCCAGGCTGAAGCCCGGCGCTACAACCTATGTCGCTCGCTATAATACGGAAGCGACTCGCTGCGCTTCGTTTCATGCCGTGAACCTCGAATCCCCCATGACGGTAGACTGCCGCGATATAATGGAAGGTTAACGGTGGGTACAGAACGACGGGCCGACCAGTCCGACAGCACCAGCCTGTGAGCTCGTCCAGGGGTTTCATGCTCACCCCACGACGGTAGGTAGCTGCGCACGCTGCCACACACGTAGAGAGGATTGCGCCGGCCACGGGGTTTCCTGGTGCGAGGCCGGATGAGGTTGGGAGCGTCAGTTGGCACCCAGCGTCGCGCATCCCGCCAGCGGCGGCAAATGGAGCGAAGGAGACCACGATGACCACTTTTGAAGAGAGACTCTCCCCCAAAGACTTTCTGGAGTTGGAGAGCCAATACGCGGCGCACAACTACTCCCCGCTTGACGTGGTGATTGAGCGCGCCGAGGGCGTGTGGATGTACGACGTCGAAGGCAATCGCTACCTGGATTGCCTGGCCGCCTATTCCGCCGTCAACCAGGGGCACTGCCATCCCTCCATCCTTCAGGCGTTCATCGACCAGGCGCGCAAGGTGACGATCACCTCTCGTGCCTTCCACAACGATCAGCTTCCGCTGCTGGCCAAGGAACTTCACGATTTGACGGGCATGGAGATGATGCTGCCCATGAACTCCGGTGCCGAGGCCGTGGAGACGGCGGTGAAGGCCGCGCGAAAGTGGGGCTACGAGGCGAGAGGCATTCCCGACGGTCAAGCGGAGATCATCGTGTGCGCCAATAACTTCCATGGCCGCACCATCACGACGGTCAGTTTTTCCACCGACCCGCAGTACCGCGCCGGCTTTGGACCGTTCACCCCCGGCTTTAAGACCATCCCCTTCGGCGACGCCCAGGCGCTGCGAGCGGCGATCACACCCAACACTTGCGCCTTCCTCGTGGAGCCAATCCAGGGCGAAGCGGGCATCATCATCCCACCGGCCGGATTCCTGCGGAGGGCGGCGGAGATCTGCCGGCAGAAGCGCGTGCTGCTGATTGCCGACGAGATTCAGTCGGGCCTCGGCCGCACGGGCAAGCTTTTTGCCTACATGCACGATGCCGCGGTGCCCGATGTGCTTATTGTAGGCAAGGCGCTCTCGGGTGGCTTCTACCCGGTGTCGGCGGTGTTGGCCTCGAAGGAAATCCTCGGCGTTTTCCAGCCCGGCGACCACGGCAGCACGTTCGGCGGCAACCCTCTGGCGTGTGCCGTCGCCCGCGCCGCGTTGCGCGTCCTGGTGGAAGAACGACTGGTGGAGCGCGCGGCGGAACTTGGGCGGTATTTCCTGGAGCGCCTCCTGACCTTGCGCGGCCCGAGCCTGAAGGAGATCCGGGGCAAGGGACTTTGGATCGGTATCGAGCTTCGCTGCGCCGCCCGCCCTTACTGTGAGGCTCTTAAAGAAGCTGGGGTCCTCGCCAAGGAGACTCACGAGACGGTGATTCGGATCGCCCCGCCGCTGGTGATCACGGCCGAGGAAATCGACTGGGCGTTCGAGCGAATCAAGCGGGTGATCGAGAAGGGTTAGCATTTTCGGTTCCACGCCGTTGCGATGGTGTTTCCCTCGGAGGGTGCGTCCAAAACGCATCGCATTGGTGCCGCCTGCGCTCCTAAACTGCTGCCTGCCTGTGGCTTACTCCTCCCGAGAAATGGGTTCGTGTTGGCTTCGGTCCCGCAAAAAACGGCTTTGTAGGGCCGGGCTGGCCCCGGCCTTTTGAACTTTGGATATGTCCGAACGTGCGCCAGCACAAAAGAAAATTCTTCTCTCAGCCTTTCCGGAAACGCTGAGAAGGCGTGAAGAAATGATCGGAAAGCAAAAACATCTCTGGCAAAGTCGCAGATTCGCAAAGAAAACAAGAGACTTCCGCTTCGCGGGTCTTTGCGCCTTGGCGCCTTTGCGAGAGATTCTTTATTTTTTCACGCGTTCTGAGCTTTTCCGCATATCAGGGCGGCAGAGCCGCTGGCCGTTTACACCCTTATTTCATCGGTCTGACGGCAAGTTTCGCTTTGTTTTTTGGAGCCGCCCCTTTGTTTTCAACAA
>Ga0335081_10023287_pt1 | contig 10016 bp, 8 predicted proteins | sample Lox_Sample_35_FD_206713 | JGI IMG/M metagenome (GOLD analysis project Ga0335081, IMG submission 206713) | Soil microbial communities from Loxahatchee National Wildlife Refuge, Florida, United States - Lox_Sample_3.5 | ecosystem: Environmental > Terrestrial > Soil > Wetlands | place: USA: Florida... | reverse complement strand
GCGCTTGCGGAGCGAGGCGGTGGCGCAGCTTTCCGAAGCGCTCGGCATCTACGAGCGCCACCAGAATCACCGCGGCACAGGCAGCGTTCATATCAATTACGGATACCTCCACCTGGACGAAGGCGACCTGGACCGCGCCTCCGCCGAAGGCGCCGAAGCGTTCCGGCATGGCGAGGGAAAACGGGATTACATTTTGATGGCCCGAGCCCGCACTCTCCAGTGCATGGCGGAGAATGCCCGTCTGGAGGAGCAGATCGACGAGGACACAGCTCGTCACGCCCAAATGGCGCACGATTTTGCCCGCGACGCCGTGGAATTTGCCAAGCAGACGCAGAACCGGCGCTTGCTGGCACGGGCGTTTGTCTGGCAGGGGCTGACCTGCTGCAACGACACCTTGGGCAACCGAGACGCCGCGCGCAAGTGCTGCGACGCAGCAGTGGCGCTGCTTCGCCCCGGCGGCCAGCAGTACATCTGGCAAGACCTCGAGGCGCTTAAAGCCAAGGTGCTGCATTCCGGCCGGGTGGATACGTCGTTCGAAGAATGGTCCGAGGGCCTGACGGGAGACAAGACCTTTCAGCAAATCACCGAGGAGTTTGCCAGTATCATCATCCCGCGCGTTTGGGAACGTGAGGACCGGAAAATTTCAAGAGTGGCCGAGAAACTCTCCATCTCACCGAAAAAAGTGCGGCGCATCCTCGATGCCGCCGGCCTGACCGGCGAGAAGCGCCAGCAAGCCGTGGTGCATTCGCGATAGCCAATTCCGTCACTTGCGGCGGGAAGTTCTCGGGCGGCGTTTGCGCTTTTTCGCGGCGGAAGTGGCGATGTGTTTCTCGAGCTCATCAATGCGGCGCCGGAGCTCGCTGACTTCGGACGTTTCGGGGCTGACTTGTGAGACCTCGGCACGTTTGGCCCCCGGCGGCAGCATCATCTGCAGGAAGTCGAATTGCGGCATGGCATGCGTGAAGCCGCGATAGGTATTCTGGTACATTTCGAAGATCGCTCGCATGTACTTGAGAAACCCCTCCTGGCTTACCTTGCCGGTGGCAATGATCATCTGGCGCAGAAGGTCGAGAGATAATGAGGAGTTATTGTCCTTCGCCCCTTCGACGATGATCTGGGTCAGCACCAGGCGCGTAATATCCTCCCCGGTGGTGGCGTCCACGGCCTGAACCTCGGCCCCCGCGCGCAACATCTCCGCCACTTCATCCAGATTTACGTAACGGCTGTTGGTGGTGTCATAGAGCCGCCGGTTCTCGTATTTTTTGATGATGACTTTCTTGGCCGGCATCACAAAATTCTGCCCTTGACACGCATGGCGACTGGCGCAACAATGGAATTGCTGCATAGCAGCATAAAGCCGCCCACCAACGCTCAGTAAGGAGCTAACCACGAACTGAAATCCGGAGTCAACCGGCGACCGGCCTTGACGCACTCGACGGTTGCCGGTTACGAGCGGCTGAAACGGTTCTCCGCTCAGGCCAGCCAGCGCTCCGTCATCCCGGCCGCCGCGGTCGGGGTGCACTCCCCCAACGGGGCGCTGCCTTGGCCTGTCAGGTGTAATCTGTTGGGAGGGCAAACCAATGGGCGACAAGCCGAAGGGCAATCCTTCCGCCGGCGATAAACCTTACGATCCCCTGGAAGCGTGGCGCAACATGCGGGATGCAACCCTCGACGCGTGGTCCAAAGCCATGATCGAGGCGGTCAACACGGAAGCCTATGCCAGCGCGACGGGCGCCATGCTGGACGCCTCTTTGTCGGCGTCAGCGCCATTCCGCGAGGCGCTCGAAAAATCGATGGTGCAGACGCTGCAGATGCTCAACCTTCCCACGCGCGCCGACTTCGAGAGTCTGGCCGAACGGATGACCCACCTGGAAATGCGTTTGGATGATATCGACGCCAAACTGGACAGTTTGAGCCGGCCGGCGCGCGCCGATGCGTCGGCACCGAAACGAAAATCGAAACCAAGATGACGGGGCTTCATCCGGCTACGTTAGCGTTCGGCCAAGCGGAGGAGAAACTCCGAAGGCTGACGACGGCTCTCACCACCCGCGCCGCCATCGCCCAAACGCCCAAGCAATTGATCTGGACTTTGAACAAAGCCAAACTGTACCGTTATGTTCCAGTAGTTCCCGCCGAAAAGCGCCACCACGTGCCGCTCCTGCTGGTCTTCGCCCTGATGAACCGGCCCGATATTCTGGATCTTCGGCCCGGGCACAGCTTTGTCGAGTTCATGGTCAACAAGGGCTATGACGTCTACCTGCTGGACTGGGGCTGCCCCGGACTGGAGGACCGAAATCTCAAGTTCGACGACTATACGCTCGAATACCTGCCGCGAGCCATCCGGAAACTGAAGGCGATTTCCGGATCTCAGGAATTCAGCCTGTTGGGCTGGTGTATCGGCGCGATCATTACGACCTCTTATGCGGCTCTTCGGCCGGATGATGGCTTGCGCAATCTGATCCTGTTGACTGCGCCCTTGGACTTTGCCGACAAGGAAACCATTACCTTCGCAAAATGGACCGATCCGCGCTACTTCGATGTGGAGAAGATCCTGGCGGCTTTCGGCAACATGCCAGCCGGGATGATCGAGTATGGCGCCAAAGCCCTCAAGCCGGTGGAGAACTACGTCGGCAATTATCTCCGGCTCTGGGATAATCTCGACAATCCCTACATCGTCGAAGCCTGGCACGCCATGTACACCTGGGTCACCGACAATATCCCCATGGCGGGAGGCGCGTTTCGCCAGTTGATTGTGGACCTATACCAAAATAATCGCCTGATGCAGGGAACCTGGGAGTTGCGCGGTGAACGCGTGGACGTGGGCCGCATCCGCGCCCGTCTGCTGACCGTCATTGCCGAAGGGGACCACATCACGCCGGCCTGCCAGTCCGAATCGATTCATCAGAAGACCGGCAGCGGCGACAAAGAACTGTTCCGAAGCCCTGGCGGCCATATCGGCATCATGGCCGGGAGCGGCGCCAGCACGAAAACCTGGCCGCACATCGACGGCTGGCTGGGAAGGCGCTCCGCTTAGCTGTTCCCGGAGGCGCCCTGCCTACATGTACAGCCCGCCATTTACGTTGAGCTGCTGACCGGTAATGTAGTCGCCATCGGCGGCGAGAAATGCTGCTGCCTTGGCCACCTCATCGGGACGGGCGAAACGCTGCAGCGGAATCTTCACTCGAATCTGCTCGAGGATGTTTTCCGGGATCTTCGACCACATCTCCGTGCGGGTGAAGCCGGGCGCAATGGCGTTGGCCGTGATGTTGAACTTGGCCATTTCAAGCGCCAGCGATTTCGTAAACGCAACGATACCGCCCTTGCTGGCCGCATAGTTGGCCCGCCCCGAGTTGCCGGTCTGGCCCACAAACGAGTTGATGATGTTGATAATCCGCCCGAACCTCTGTTCCATCATCGCGGGCAGCGCGGCGCTGGTGCAGTAATAGGTCCCGTTCAAATTCACGTTGATGACGTCCGCCCACTCATCATCCGCGACTTTTCTCAACGACTTGTCGCGCGTGATTCCGGCATTGTTCACCAGGATGTCCAGCCGTTTCCAGGTTTCCAGAACGGTCTGCACAATGTTGCGGGCATCTTCTTTGTTCGCCACGTCGCCCTGGACCAGCATGCATTCGGCGCCCAGTTCGCGGATCTGTTCCGCCAGGCTTTCCGCATGTTCCTTTTTTGTTCTGTAACTGATGGCTACGGAGGCGCCGCGGTTCGCGAGTTCCAACGCGATCGCGCGCCCAATGCCCTGTGCGGCTCCCGTAACCAGGGCGACCTTACCTTTCAAGGCCTCCCCTCCGTCTCCGTGCCCATTTCCCACTTTCATGGCCTTCCCCCCTTGCCTGCCCTTACTGTTGGTTGTCCATTCGTTCGAAGATGGCCGCGATCCCCTGACCACCGCCGATACACATCGTCACCAGGCCGTAACGGCGGCCGATGCGATGCAGTTCATGAATTGCCTTAACGGTCAAAATCGCCCCGGTGGCTCCCACCGGATGGCCCATCCCAATCCCGCTGCCGTTTGGATTGGTCTTGTCCATCGGCAACCCGAGGTCGCGCGCCACCGCCAGCGCCTGGGCCGCGAAAGCCTCATTCACCTCGAACACATCGATGTCGTCCAGCTTCATGCCGGTCTGCGACAGCAGTTTCTGGACGGCCGGCACCGGACCGATCCCCATGTACTTGGGATCCACGCCGACCAGAGCGTAATCCACCAGCCGGGCGATCGGCTTGAGGCCGCGTTCGCGAGCCGCATTTCCGTCCATCAGAACGACGCAGGCTGCTCCGTCATTGATTCCAGAAGCGTTACCGGCTGTGACCGTGCCGTTCCTGTCGAACGCCGGCTTCATTTTGGCCAAGGCCTCCAAGGTAGTGTCGGCGCGGGGTTGCTCGTCGGTATCGAACGCGATGGTGCCGGTCTTTGTTTTCAACTCGATGGGCACGATCTGTCCCTTAAACACGCAATGCTTGATGGCATCGAGTGCCCGGCGGTGGCTCTCCACGGCAAGGGCGTCCTGATCCTCGCGGCTGATGCCCCACTTCTTGGCAATGTTCTCTGCGGTCACGCCCATGTGAACGTCATCGAAAGGATCGGTGAGGGCTCCGACCATGGCATCCACAACGGCGGCATTGTTCATCCGCTGGCCCCAGCGCAGGTTTCCGATCCAATACTGGCCGCGGCTCATGCACTCGGCGCCGCCCGCGACGGCCACCTGCGCATCGCCTAGTTGGATCATTTGGGCGGCGGACACGATGGCTTGCAAACCGCTGCCACACAAGCGGTTAACGGTCAACGCGGGGGTTTCAAACGGCACCCCGGCCTTCACCGCCACAACGCGCGACAGATACATGTCTTTCGGTTCGGTGTGGATGACATTTCCGAATACGACATGCCCAACTTCTTCGGGCGCGACTGCGGCGCGTTTCAGAGACTCGCGGACAACCGTTGCACCCAGGTCAGTGGGCGGAGAGTCTTTCAGTGCGCCTCCGTACTTTCCGATCGCGGTACGCACGGCGCTGAGTACTAGCACTTCTGATTTTTTGGCCACGGGATGTTCCCCCTTTTCGTTGGCTGAGCCACCCGGCGCAACCGACAGATCAGACTGAGATGGAGTGCGGCACCTCAATAATAAAGGACTTTTGAGTCTCTTAATATACTGAATAGGTATTATTTCAGATAAAAAAATCCCTTATTAACTTTTTTTGTTTACTCCTAGTACCGTTCGGCGTATTCTATGCGCGGGGGCTATCGCAATGGGCTATACCAGTGCAGCCACAGCTATGGCTTATTCACCCAGTGCGCGGATGGAACCGGATGGCGATCTGATATCGCATCTGGTGCCACGCGACTCGTGGGAGACGGTCATACGATTCCGGTTTCTACCGCTCTCGTATTTGACCAATTGCAATGTAGAGTGGGATCCCGGCATCGACCGGCTGCTCTATGTGCAGAGCTTCATTGACGAAGAGGATTAACCTCTCTACTGCCAGATCGTCACGCCGCCGGGCGGAATCGTCCGGCTGCCGAGGATTATTTTTGTGTCCGGCGGCGCAGGGATGGTCTGGTCTGTGTCGGTGAAGTTCGTGGCCACCCAGAAACCATCCCGCCAATCCACCATAAAGTTGAGGGGCAGGGTGCGGCTCGTCCCGTAGATCGTGCGCATCAGGTCTGCTTCCAGTTCTCCGGCTGTTGAATCCACGCCGATATAAATCACCCGCCCCTTGCCCAGCCGGTGGCGCGTAGCCGCGGGGCTTCCTTTGTAGAACTGGTCGGCATAGGTTGCGAGCACTTCCGTGCCCAGGCGCGGCTCTATGATGTCGCCCCAGTTGCCCCAGTCATATTCTCTTCCGGCGGCTGTGACTTTACCGTTGCGGCCCGGCGGCAGGACGTCGTATTTTGGAATCGCCGCTCCGATCAAGTCGTAAATGGGTTGGGCCCAGAGCGATTCCCAAATCTGCCCGCGACGATCCTTCTGACCCGTGCGGCAGGTCAGAATCAGGGTGCCGCCGTTTTCTGCGTATTTCGTAAACCGGGCGACGAGTTCCTGGTCGATCAGTTGATAGGCGGGCGCGACTAGATACGGATATTGCGAGAAATCCTTCTTCTCGGTGATCACATCCACCGGCGCCATGACGGACTTTAGCGCGCGATAGTACTTCAGCAGGTGATCGAAGGAGTCCCAGCGGACGGTCTGCTTATGATTTTCCATGTCCCAGCGGTTTTCGAAGTTGTAGAGGAAGGCGGTGCGGCGGGCGTTGTAGTCGGCGGGCGGCGGCGCGTTGGGTTTGTAGAGCGTGCGCAGCAACTGCACGTCTTTGATCGACTGAATAAACTCCTTGCCTCCCGGCGCCAGCGTGACGCCGTCGGGTTCCACCATGGTCTTATGATAGAGTTCGTCGCCCGCGAGCGGCTGGCGATACCGGTATACGCAGACCAGGCGCGCGCCTAAGCCAAAGCCTCGCATGATCCAGGCATGAATCACGCCGGGCTGCGGCCAGGGATTCACCGCCGCCCAGTTCACCTGGCCGGGCTGTAACTCCATGGGGCCTTCAATGCCGCTGCCGAGGTTGCGCAGATAATCGTGGGTAAATGAAACGGCGGCCGGATCTCCCATGCGGAACCCGAGTTGCCCGCGGAACAGCCCCCCGCTGACCGGGTACATGGTGAACGCCAGGATGTCGAGATCCTTTTCCGAGAGAGCCGGGTTGATGAGGTCGTAGTTCATCATGAAGTTGGTGGTGATCCACTGGTTCTTTACGTGGCGCCGCAGCACGGAAGCCTGGAAGCGAAGATAATCCGCGGCCTCGCTCGCAAACCAACGGTGCAGGTCAAGCATGGCGTGTGGATTCGCGCCGGCCACCAACTCTTGCGGGTTGGGCATTTGAATCTGGTCGAAGTTGTTGTACATCTGCGACCAGAAGGAGTTTCCCCAATCCCTGTTCAGACGATCGACCGTGCCGTATTTCTCCCGCAGCCAGTCCCGGAAGCGTTGCTGGGCGGCGGGAGAGTAAGACATGCCCGCGCCGTAATGCGATAGCTCGTTATCCAGCTGCCAGCCCCACACGGTGGGGTTGGTCCCGTAATGCTCGGCCATTTTTTCGACAATTTTCTCGACGTACTGGCGATAGACGCGCGAACTCCAGTCGGCCTGCTCGCGCGAGCCGTGGTTCATGCGCGTGCCGTCGGCGCGCACCATCAGGATTTCGGGATGATTGCGCGCCAGCCATGCCGGCGGCGTTGCGCTGGGAGTGCAGAGAATCACTTTCAACCCGTACTTTTTCGCCAGCGCGACGTTCTTGTCCAGCCAACCGAATTCGAAGCGGCCTTCTTCGGGTTCCATGAACGCCCAGGCAAACTCGGCCAGATGGATGTATTCGAAGCCGAACTTCTTGATGTTGGTGACGTCGCGCTCCCACTGCGACTCGGACCAGGCTTCGGGATAGTAGTAGACCCCGATGGTCATCAGCTGCTCGGGGGGAAACCATTGGTTGGGCTGCGCCGAACCGAGGGCGCTTAACAGAAACGCGCCGGCTGCAATCTGTAGTTTCATGATGAACCAGTCCTAAATGTTTACAATAGACGATTATGAGGTGCATCGATACTGTGGAGCCGCTATTCATGAAATTCAGATTCCTTTCCGCCGCCGCGGCGGCCCTTATGCTTCCGGGCGCATTGCTGACACCCGCGATTTTGCAGGCCGAGGAGGGCATGTGGACCTTCGATAACCCTCCTGCCAAACAGCTTGAGGAGAAGTACCACTTCACGCCGTCGAAGGAGTGGCTCGACCACGTGCGCCTGGCATCGGTGCGCCTTAACGACGGAGGTTCAGGATCCTTCGTGAGCCCGCACGGATTGCTGCTCACCAACCATCACGTTGCCCTAGGGCAGTTACAAAAGAACTCGACGGCCGAGCACGACTACATCAAGAACGGCTTCTACGCCGCCACGCCGGACCAGGAAATGAAGTCGCCGGATCTCGAAGTGAACGTGCTGGTTTCCATGGAGGATGTCACCGGCCGCGTACTAGCGGCGGTGCAGAAGGCAAAGACGACGGAAGAGGAATTTGCCGCGCGCAAGTCCATGATCGCGGAAATTGAGCGCGAGAGCCAGGAGAAAACCGGATTCCGCTCCGATGTCGTGACGCTCTACCAGGGCGGCGAATACTGGCTCTACCGCTACAAGAAGTACACCGACGTGCGGCTGGTGTTCGCGCCCGAGGAGCAGATCGCCTTTTTTGGCGGCGATCCGGACAACTTCACGTACCCGCGCTATGACCTCGATTTGGCGCTGTTCCGCGTGTACGAAAACGGAAGGCCGATCGAGAGTAAGGATTTTCTGCGGTGGAATCCGAAGGGCGCGGCAGATAGCGAACTGGTGTTCGTCCCAGGGCACCCCGGCTCAACGCAGCGGCTGGACACCTTCGCACAGCTCACCCTGGAGCGAGACGTGATTGAGCCCACCATTCTCAAGATCTATAGGCACCGGCTCGATGTTTTAGCCAAGTACGCAGCCCAGGGCCCCGAGCAGGCGCGGCAAGTGGAGGAGCGGAGCCGCCGCCTGGAGAACTCCCGCAAAGCGTTTGAGGGGCGGCTGGGTGGACTGCTCGACATGAAGGTCATGGCCAAGAAGCAGCAAGAGGAGAACGAATTTGAGAAGAAGGTGATGGCAAATCCGCAGTGGAAGGCGGCGTACGGTGGGGCGTGGAAAGCCATTGCAGAGGCCGAAAAGAAAGCGGCATCACGAGAAAAGGAGACCTTCTTCCACGGCCTCGACTCCGCACTGGGCGACTTTGGCAGGATCATCGTGCAATACGTCGCCGAGGTGAAGAAACCGGACGGCGAGCGGCTTGAGGGTTATCACCAAGCCCAGCTCGATTCGCTGCAGTTCCAGTTGTCGTCAGGGGCTCCGATCTACAAGGCAATGGAGATCGCACGGATCACCGGCGCGCTGGAGCAGGACCTGGCGGAAGTGGGCCCTGACGATCCATTCATCAAGATCGTGCTGCACGGCAAGACGCCGAAAGAAGCGGCCACCGAGCTGGTGAATGGCACCAAGCTGGACGACCCGGCCGAGCGCAAGAAGCTGCTGGAGGGCGGCGAAGCGGCGGTGGCAGCATCCGGCGACTCCATGATCGTGCTGGCGCGCAAGCTCGATCCGATGCGGCGGGAGCTCATCAAATGGACCGAAGACAACGTCCAAAGCGTGCTGCAAAGGGCCGGCGAGCAGTTGGGGAAAGCGCGCTTCGCAGCGTACGGGAGAACAACATATCCCGACGCCACGTTTACGCTGCGGCTCTCGTACGGCCAGGTGAAGGGCTACCCCATGAACGGCACGGTGGCGCCCTACAAGACCACTTTTTACGGATTGTATGACCGCGCCACCAGCTTTGATTACGACGGCCCGTTCGACTTGCCCAGCCGGTACAAAGAGGGGCGGTCCAAACTGGACCTGGCGACACCGGTCAACTTCGTGACCAGCAACGATGTCATCGGCGGCAACTCAGGCTCACCTGTGATCAACCGCAACGCGGAGCTGGTCGGCTTGATTTTCGACGGCAACATCGAGTCGCTGGTGGGTGATTTCGTCTACAATCCCGAAAGAAACCGCTCCGTCGCTGTGCACACCGCCGCGATGACCGAGGCGTTGCGCAAGCTGTACGGTGCACAGGCACTGGTCAACGAGCTGTTGCCCGGCGAAGCGAAACGGAACTGATTCCGTTGAAGGTGAAACATCATGGAGACCATCAAGTACCAACTGGCCGAAGACCGCATCCCGCGCGCCTGGTATAACGTCAACCCCGATCTGCCCAAGCCGCTGGCGCCGGTGCTGCATCCGGGCACACTCAAGCCGATTGGGCCGGACGATCTGGCGCCGCTCTTTCCGATGAGCATCATCCTGCAGGAAGTGAGCAGCGAGCCGCAGATCGAAATTCCCGAAGAGGTCCGGCAGGTCTACGCGCAGTGGCGGCCGACGCCGTTGTTCCGCGCGCGGCGGTTAGAGAGGATGCTCG
>Ga0335081_10023286_pt1 | contig 10017 bp, 5 predicted proteins | sample Lox_Sample_35_FD_206713 | JGI IMG/M metagenome (GOLD analysis project Ga0335081, IMG submission 206713) | Soil microbial communities from Loxahatchee National Wildlife Refuge, Florida, United States - Lox_Sample_3.5 | ecosystem: Environmental > Terrestrial > Soil > Wetlands | place: USA: Florida... | reverse complement strand
GCTAACATCGGGAATCGCGTGCTGACCGGCAAGGACGTCCTGCAACATTTCAAGACTGCTCCATGGCGGGCGCCGGAGGAGATCGAGGCGTTCCTCGCCGCGGTCGAGCCTCCGGAGGCGCCCGAGATCCTCAAGCTGCTCGACATCGTCTGCGGCAAGGCGCCCGACGCGAACGTGCAGCGCACGCGCCTCGCGGTGTTCGCGCGGCTCATCGACAAGAACCCGGACAAGTCGTTGTTCGTGCCGTTCGTGAAGGCGATGAAGGGCGCCGAGCCGGGCCTGCGCACCACGCTCGCCTCGCTGCTCGCCAAGGTGAACAGCCCCACCGAGCACGCCGCGCTGGTGGAGTACCTGCGCTCGACCGATCAGGGCCTGCGCGCCACCGTGGCCCGCACGCTGACGCAGCTGGGCGGCAGCAAGACCGTGTTCGAGGTCCTCACCCGCGCGGTGGGCGAGCCGAACTTCGCCGGCCGCACCGAGGCGCTCGACGTGCTGGTGAGCTTCGCCCGGCACCAGGCCATCCCGGCGCTCGCGGCGACGCTGCAAGTCGGCTCGCCCGCGGAGAAGGTGCACGCGCTCAAGCACCTGGGCAACGCGGCGATCATGTCGAAGGACCCGGCCGCGGCGCTGAAGGCCATCGCGCCGCTGCTCGACGCGCAGAAGGAGCAGGAGGGGGTGGTCATCCAGGCCATCCTCGCCTTCTCCGCGCTGGCCGCCGAGGAGGACTGGTTCGAATACGTCGGCATCTTCCTCGACTCGGACGGCATCGGCATGGTCAAGGCGGCCGTCGACGGCCTGCGCCGGTTCTCGTCGACGCGGGTGATGATCGCGCTCGAGCGCAAGATGCGCGCCGGCCCGCGCGCCATCCGGCTGGCGGTGCTCAACGCGCTCGAGGCCATCGGCACCGACTCGGTCCTGCCGCCGCTGGTCGACGCGCTCGCCCACAAGCAGCTGCCGGTGCGCAACCGCGCCGGCGAGGTGCTCAAGCAGCTCTCGATGGAGGGCAAGCTCGACGTCTCGCGCACGGTGATCTGGCTGCTCCGCAGCCGCGACGTGAACGTGCGGCGCATGGCCACCGAGATCATCCGCAGCGTGCCGGACCCGGACGCGACCCTGTGGCCGAAGCTGATGGGCGTCCTGCGCGACGAGGACTGGTGGGTGCGCGAGCGGGTGATGGACGCGCTCGTCGAGCTGGGCGGCACGCGCATGACGCCGCACATGGTGCCGATGCTGCAGGATCCGAGCGACGTCATCCGCCGCTTCGCGGTGAACGTGCTCGGCCGCCTCAAGGATCCGAAGGCCTTGCGCTCGCTGGTGCAGACCGCCACCGCCGATGCCGACTGGTGGGTGAAGGAGACGGCCATCGAGGCGGTGGCGACGATCAACGACCAGCGCGCGGTGCCGTACATCGTGCACATCATGGGCGCCGACACGGACCTGCAGCCGGTCTGCATCCAGGCGCTCATCGACATGTCGGCCAAGGGCGCTGGCGCGCAGGTGGCTGCCCTGTGCAATTCGGAATCGCCCGACGTGCGGTTCATGGCGGTCAAGTTCCTCGACAAGTTCGATCTCAACGACCACGCCACCGTGGTGGCGAAGCTCAACGACGATCCGCATCTCAAAGTCAGGCAGGCGGCGCGCGAGCTGATGGCCCGCTGGCGCATCACCGCGCAGGGCAACGCCGCGCTGGCCGTGCCGCTGCTCGATCGCCTGCTGGTCAGGCTGGCGAACGAGGAGGGCGACGACCTGATCGTCGCCTCGGGCAAGCCGGTCTACATGAAGAAGGTCGGCCGGGTATCGCCGCTGACCCAGGGCCCGCTCGACGAGGAGCAGGTGAAGGCGCTCCTGATGCCGCACCTCAGCACCGAGCAGGTGATGGAGCTGCAGGCGCTGCAGGACGTCGACTACTCGCACGAGGTGAAGAGCGAAGGGCTGCGGTTCCGCGCCAACATCTTCCAGCAGCTGGGCGGGCTCTCCGGCGTGTTCCGCCGCATCCGCGGCACGCTGCCGGAGTTCGAGAAGCTCGGCCTGCCGCCGCTGGTGCGCACGTTCGGAGATCTGAAGAACGGCCTGGTGCTGGTGGGCGGCCCGACCGGCAGCGGCAAGTCGACCACGCTCGCCGCGCTCATCGACTACATCAACCGCACCGCGTCGCGGCACATCATCTCGCTGGAAGACCCGATCGAGGTCATCCACAAGCGAAAGCAGAGCCTGGTCACCCAGCGCGAGGTGGGCACGCACACGCGCAGCTTCGCGGCCGCGCTGCGCTCGACGCTGCGCGAGGATCCCAACGTGATCCTGGTCGGCGAGATGCGCGACCTGCCCACCATCGAGTTCACCGTGATCGCGGCGGAGACCGGCCACCTGGTGTTCGGCACGGTGCACACGGTGTCGGCGGCGACCACCGTCGATCGCATCGTCAGCGCGTTCCCGCCCGGCCAGCAGGAGCAGGTGCGCTCGACCCTGGCCGATTCGCTGCGCGCGGTGGTCTGCCAGTACCTCATGAAGGAGAAGAGCGGCCCCGGCCGCGTGCTGGCGGTCGAGCTGCTGATCAACAACGAGGCCGTCTCCAACCTGATCCGCAAGGGCAAGGCGTTCCAGCTGCCGTCGATCATCTCCACCTCGCGCGAGCAGGGCATGCAGATGATGGACAACGACCTGATGCGGCTCCTCAGGGAGGGAAAGATCACCGCCGAGGACGCGTACGTGAAGGCGGTGAGCAAGAAGGACTTCGAGCCGCTGGTGGACGAGGAAGAGAAGGCGATGCAGCAGACGCGCCAGCCGAGCTTCAAGGTGCAGCCGAAGTCTGCCCCGCCGCCGGTGAAGCCGGCGCCGCCGCCCGGCGCGCAGACTTCGGGCCCGAACAAGAAGGTGCAGTAGATGGCGCGCATCGATTCGTTCCTGCGGCTGGTGGCGCAGCAGGGCGCGAGCGACCTGCACTTCCACGCCGGCAACGTGCCGATCATCCGGCACGAAGGCGAGCTGATGTCGCTGCCCTTCCGCGTGCTCTCCGAGGTGGAGACCTCGCGCTTCCTGCTCGAGATCATGAGCGAGGAGCAGCGCGCGGACTTCGAGCGCAGGCAGGAGTCGGACTTCGTCTATTCGATCGAGGGCGTGGCGCGCTTCCGTGCCAACGTGTTCGTGCAGTCGGGCGGCCTGGGCGCGGTGTTCCGCGTCATTCCCAACGAAGTGCCGACGATGGAGAAGCTCGGGCTGCCGCTCGCGGTGAAGCGGCTCTCGCAGCTCAACAACGGCCTCGTGCTGGTGACGGGCCCGACCGGCTCGGGCAAGACCACCACGCTGTCGGCGATGGTCGACGAGATCAACAAGACCAGCCCGCGCCACGTCATCTCCATCGAGGATCCGATCGAGTTCCTCCACCAGCCGATCCAGGGCGTGATCACGCAGCGGCAGGTGGGCAAGCACGCCGAGTCGTTCGCCGGCGCGCTGCGGTCGGCGCTGCGCGAGTCGCCCGACGTGCTGGTGGTGGGCGAGATGCGCGACCTGGAGACGATCAACCTCGCCATCCAGGCGGCGGAGACGGGCGTGCTGGTCATCGGCACGCTGCACGCCAACAGCGCGTCCAAGGCCATCGACCGCATCATCGACGTGATTCCCGAGGAGAGCCGCGACCAGGTGCGCAGCACCTTGAGCGTGCTGCTCCGCGGCGTGGTCTCGCAGCAGCTCGCCAAGCACGCCAGCGGCGAGGGGCGCGTGGCGGTGCTGGAGATCCTGCTGCAGAGCTACGCGGTGTCGAACCTGATCCGCGAGAACAAGGTGTTCCAGATCGACGGCTCCCTCGACACCGCCTCGTACGACGGGTCGGGCATGCAGAGCGTGGACGCGTGCCTGTTCCGGCTGGTGAAGGGCGGCGAGATCACCGTCGACGAGGCATTGAAGTTTGCCCACCAGCCTGACAGTCTGAAGCGGCTCGCCTCCGAGCTCCCCGAGGATTGAGTGGACGCGAAGGCGCGGGAAAAGCTGCTCGAGCAGGCGCGCAAGCTCTCGCCGCGCGACGCGGGCCAGCTGCTGCTCGAGTCGCTGGGGGCGGGGGCGGCGCAGGTGGGGCGGCTCGACGCCGACGGGCGGAAGGTCGCGCTGATGGCCGCCATCTATCTCGGGCGCGCGGGCGAGAACGAGACGGCGGTGCAGCTGCTGGTCGCGCTCGGCGAGCAGCAGCGGGCGGTGGAGCTGTTGCAGAAGGCGGGCGACACCGTGGGCGCGGCGCGCGTGGCGTCGATGAAGCCCGGCCAGTTCGACACCGGCCCGCTGCTCACGCCGCCGAAAGTGGCCGCGGTGGGCGGCGCGGCGGTGTCGGCCATCTCTGCCCACAAGCTGGAAGAGCAGGGCAAGCTGGAGGCGGCGCTGCAGGCGTACGTGCAGCTGAAGCGCTTCGGCGACGCGGCGCGGGTGGCGGCGTCGCTCGGCAGGCACGACGACGCGGCGCAGCTCCACGCCGACGCGGGCCAGCCGTTCGAGGCGGCCGAGGCGTACCTGGCGGCCGGCGACACCGGCAAGGCGCTCGAGAACCTTTGCCGCGTGCAGCGCGACGACGAACGCTATCGCACCGCCGCGGCGCAGGCGGTGCGGCTGGCCACCAACCTGGGCGTGCTCGATTTCCGGCTGGAGAACTTCCTCGGCGTGCTGGTGCAGTCGGGGCCGCGCGACGCGGACGAGGTCCAGGTGTTCGACCTGCTCGCGCAGTTGTACGAGGCGCACGGCTTTCCCGAGAACGCGCGCGAGGCGCTGCAGAAGATCCTCACGGTGGACCCCCGCTTTCCCGGCGCGCGCGAGCGGGTGGCCGGGCTGGACAAGGAGCTGCGGCCCTCCGCGATGGTGGCGCGGCAGGTGCTGTCGAACGCCGACCTGCACAAGCGCGACCTGCCGCAGCTCGACCTGAGCGACCTGCCGGACCTGGAGGACAACGCCGCCTCGGCGACGCTGCTCACCGCCATGCCGCCGCGGCCGGCGCAGCAGAAGACGCTCGCCGAGGACGTGCTGCAGGAAGCGGAGGCAGTGCCGGAACCGGGCCGGGCCGGCGGCGACGGGAAGTTCGAGGTGGGCGGCACCATCGCCGCCCGCTACCGGCTGGAGGCGAAGATCGGCCAGGGCGGCATGGCGTCGGTGTTCCGCGCCTTCGATCTCGAGCTGGAAGAGAAGGTGGCGCTGAAGGTCTTCAACGTGGCGCAGACTTCGGAGGTCGCGCTCTCGCGCTTCAAGATGGAGCTGAAGCTGTCGCGCCAGCTCATCCACCCCAACATCATCCGGCTGTTCGACATCGGCGCGCACCAGGGCCACCGCTACATCTCGATGGAGCTCCTGATCGGCAAGAGCCTGAAGGAGCGCATGGCGAAGCCGATCGAGTTCCGCACCGCCATCGGCTACCTGATGCAGGCGTGCCACGGCTTGCAGGTGGCGCACGACGCGGGCGTGGTGCACCGCGACGTGAAGCCCGACAACTTCTTCGTCACCGACGACGGCGTGCTCAAGGTGATGGACTTCGGCATCGCCCGGCAGCAGTCGGCGCCGGGCGTGACGGTGGCCGGCTCGATCGCGGGGACCCCGATGTACATGTCGCCCGAGCAGATCTCGAGCTTCAGCACGGTGACGCACCTGACCGACCTCTACGCGCTGGGCGTCTGCGCCTACGAGCTGTTCACCGGGCGGGTGCCGTTCTTCCACGCCGACCTGGTGCCGATGCTGATGATGCACGTGAACGACGCGCCGGTGCCGCCGCGCACGCACGCCCCGCAGATGCCGCTGGAGCTCGAGCGGGTCATCCTGCAGTTGCTGGAGAAGGATCCGGCGCGCCGCTACCAGAGCTGCAGGGAGCTGGCCGCCGCGCTGCAGCTGATCCGCGATAAGTATGCGTGAATGATCGCGCTCGTGCTCGCCGCCTCGCTGCTCGACGCGGGTCCGTCCGACAAGCTCGCGCTGCGGCCGGCGGCGGACTTCACCATCATCGGGCTGGCGGTGGCGGACAATCTCCTGACCGAGGTGTTCAAGTCGAGCCTCACGCGGTCGCAATGCCGCATCTGCGGCCAGCCCGGCGGCATCGACGGGTGGTTTCACGATGAGCTCACCGGCTGGCTCGTCACGCGCGAGACGAGCAATACCGCGAGCGACGTCTGGGTGTACGGGCTGCTGCCGGCCGGCGCGCTCGCCGCTTCCTACACCGCGACCGGTTCGTCGGCGAGCGAGGGGGCGGGCGTGCGCGCGGCGTTGATCATGATCGAATCGGCAACCGTCGCCGGCGCGCTGGTCGAGACGAGCAAGTATCTCGTGGTCCGCGAGCGGCCGTACGCGGCGTACGGCCATGCGGGATCGGGCGGCTATGCGCTCGACAGCGACAGCCGCCTCAGCCTGCCGAGCGGCCACACCGCGTGGGCCACCGCGTTCGGCGTTTCGGTCGCGATGGAGGCCGGCATCCAGGACTCGCCCGCCGCGCCCTGGCTGTGGGGCGCGGCGGCGGCGTCGTCGGTCGGCACCGGCATGCTGCGGATGATGGCCGAGAAGCACTACTTCTTCGACGTGCTCTCCGGCGCAGCCATCGGCGCGGCCTGCGGCGTGGCCTTTCCCCTGCTGCACCGGCGGGGCAGCGCACTGTCGGTGGCGGCCAGCGGGTCGTCGCTCGCCGTGTCGGGCGCGTTCTGACGTTGTATTTTCCTGCTCATGGTCCATCCACTGGCGGGAAAGCCCGCGCCGCGTGAGGTGCTGGTCGACGTCGAGCGGTTGCGGCGGCTGTACTTCGAGGAGAAGCCGGATCCGGCGGTGCCCGAACAGCGCGTCGCGTTCGGCACCAGCGGGCACCGCGGCTCGAGCCTGAAGCGCGCGTTCAACGAGGCGCACATCCTCGCCATCGCGCAGGCAGTCTGCGAGTACCGCAAGGCGCAGGGCACGACGGGGCCTCTCTTCCTGGGCAAGGACACGCACGCGCTCTCCGATCCCGCGCAGGAGACCTGCCTTTCGGTGCTGGCGGCGCAGGGCGTGCGCGTGCTGTGGTCGCGGCGCGCCACGCCGACGCCGGTCATCTCGCACGCGATCCTCACGTACAACCGCGGGCGCAGCGAAGGGTTCGCCGACGGCGTCGTGATCACGCCGTCGCACAACCCGCCCGAGGACGGAGGCATCAAGTACAACCCGCCGAACGGCGGGCCGGCCGACACGGCGGCGACCGGCTGGATCGAGAAGCGCGCCAACGAGCTGCTGCGCGCCGAGGTGAAGCGGGCGACGCGAGGCGATCTGCACGAGCACGATTTCGTGAAGCCCTACGTGTCCGATCTGCGCAACGTGGTGGACCTCGACGCCGCGCGCGGGCTGCGGCTCGGCGTCGATCCGCTCGGCGGATCGAACCTCGACTACTGGGACCCGATCGCGGCGGAGTACGGCCTCGACATCACGGTGGTGAACCGCAAGGTCGACCCCACCTTCGGCTTCATGACGCTCGACCACGACGGCAAGATCCGCATGGACTGCTCGTCGCCGTACGCGATGGCGTCGCTGGTGGCGATGAAGGACCGGTTCGATCTCTCGTTCGGCAACGACTGCGACTCCGACCGACACGGCATCGTCACGCGCAGCGCAGGTCTATTGAACCCCAACCATTATCTGTGCGTGGCGATCGATGACCTGTTCCGCCAGCGCGGGTGGCCGGCGCGCGCCGCGGTGGGCAAGACGCTGGTGTCGAGCGCGCTGATCGATCGGGTGGCGGCGCGGCTGCGGCGCGCGTTGCGCGAGGTGCCCGTCGGCTTCAAGTGGTTCGTCGACGGCCTGCTCGACGGCTCGCTCGGGTTCGGCGGCGAGGAGAGCGCCGGCGCGTCGTTCCTGCGGCGCGACGGCACCGCGTGGTCCACCGACAAGGACGGCATCATCATGGACCTGCTCGCCGCCGAGATGCTCGGCCGCACCGGCAAGGATCCCGGGGTACTGTACGGCGAGCTCTCGGCGCAGCTCGGCGCGCCCGTCTACACGCGCATCGACGCGCCGGCCACGCCGGCGCAGAAGGCAAAGCTGAAGAAGCTCGCGCCCGAGGCGGTGACGGCGTCGACGCTGGCGGGGGAGCCGATCGTGGCGAAGCTCGTCAAGGCGCCGGGCAACGGGGCGGAGATCGGCGGGCTCAAGGTGACGGCGCAGAGCGGCTGGTTCGCGGCGCGACCGTCGGGCACTGAGGATGTATACAAGGTATACGCTGAGAGTTTCCGCGGAGCGGAGCACTTGCAGCGCATCGTCGAGGAAGCGCAGGCCATCGTGGCCAAGGCGCTGTGACCCCCTGGGGGTTGAGGAAGAGCCTCCCGCTCGCGGCGGCGCTCGGCGTCGCGCTGCTGTACCGGCTTCCATATTTGTCGAATCCAGCCGCCCTCAACTCCGACGGCGCGGTGGTCGGCCTGCAGGCGCGCGCGATCCTGCGCGGGCAGTGGTCGTGGTTCCTCTGGGGCACCAACTACCAGTCGTCGTTCGATCCGGCCATGCACGCGCTCGCGTTCGCGCTCTTCGGCGCGACGCCGCTGACGATGGTGTGCGGAACGCTGCTCGCGGCGCTCCTGATGATCGCGCTCGCGTTCGTGACGCTGCGCCGGCACGTGGGCGACGCGCTCGCGCTCGCGTGCTGTCTGCCGCTGATCTTCGCCCCGCACGCGTTCAACCACTTCATCCAGATGGGCTTCCGCCAGTGGGCGCTCACCGCGTTCGTCGCCGCCGTCGCGCTGCTCGATTCGCCGCGGAGATGGACGGCGCTGTTCGGCGCGCTGCTCTTGTTCGCGATGGTGTACCTCGACGTCTTCATGCTGCAGGCGGTGCCGGCGCTGGTGCTGCTGGCCGGCTTCCGCGCGCGCGAAGGCCGGTGGCTGCCGGTGCTGCTCGGCGCGGCGTGCGGCGCGGCGCTCTTGTTCGCGGTGCGCCACGGGCTGCCGGGCCAGGCGCCGACGCAGCTGCGGCTCGATCGCCTCGCGCACAACCTTCCGCTGTTCGCGCAATGCGCGGGCTGGCTCGCGGGCGCGCGAGCGATGATCGGCTCGCCGCCGCGGCCGTGGAGCGCGCCGCTGCCGGTGGCGGCGGTGCAGTGGCTGGGCGCTTTCGCGCTCGCGGCCGCGATCGTCGCCGGCGGTCTCGCCTGGTTCCGGCCGCGCGTTCCCGCGGGCGTGCGGCAGCTCGGGCTGGCCGGATTCGTGTCGGCGGCCTCGGCGGCGTGCGGCTTCTTGCTCTCGACGTGGCCGACCGACATCTACTCCGACCGCTACCTCGCGCCCGGCGCGGTGGCGATTCCGTTCGCGCTCGCGCCCGTCGCGTGGATGCTCGGCGCGCGCCGATTCGCGCTGGCGTTCGCGCCGTCGGCGATGGCGCTGCTCGTCTCCGGCTGGCTCGGCTGCGGCGACTTCGTGCGCGGCCCGCTGCCGGTGCGCACCGCGCGCGGCGTGGCCGAGGACGAGCGCGTGCTGAGGGCGCAGCTGCTCGAGCGCGGCATCCACGCGGCCGCCGCCGACTACTGGCTCGCGTACCGGTTGAGCTTCCTCTGGCAGGAGGACCCGGTGGTGGCCAACATCGAGGGCTGGGAGAGGATGCCGGAATACCGGCGCGCGTTCGAGCAGGAGCCGCGGCAGGCGCTCCTTTTTCACCCATCGGTGCCGCAGACGCCGCCGTGGCGCTTCGAGCAGCGGCTGCGCGCGCGCGGCGTGCCGGTCGAGAGGCGCGAGATCAACGGCTTCACCGTGCTGCTCATCGACAACCCGATGCGGTAGTGAGCCCTTCTGGTTCCCGCACCGCGCTTGCGCGCGGTGACTCAGTCGCATGGTGCCCTTCGGGCCCACGCGACACAAGCCCAACCCCCAACTCCCCAGAAGGCTGCTGCGCGCTGCTGCAGGCCCCTCGCCCGAGCCTGCGACTGGGGCGAGGGGCCGCCAGGCCAGGGAGCCGCACCCGGCCCGGTCCAACCCGATGCGCTACACTCCCCGCCATGCCCTTCGACCCCCAGGCGTCCTTCGGCAAGTCGCTCTTCTTCGGCGAGATCCTCGAGGACCAGAT